>Ga0070738_10001482_pt1 | contig 46169 bp, 41 predicted proteins | sample Coa_R2_2_FD_66446 | JGI IMG/M metagenome (GOLD analysis project Ga0070738, IMG submission 66446) | Surface soil microbial communities from Centralia Pennsylvania, which are recovering from an underground coalmine fire - Coalmine... | ecosystem: Environmental > Terrestrial > Soil > Unclassified ...
TCGAAGCCGGCGGCCTTGAGCGGCGGCAGGATGATCGGCGCCGTCATCAGGATGATCGACACCGGCGGCAGGAAGAAGCCCAGCACCACGACCATCACCAGGATCGCCGCCAGCAGGACCCAGCGCGATAGGTGCTGCGCCACGATCCAGCCGGCGACCGACTGGCTGATGTGCAGGTAGCTCATCACGTAGCTGTAGAACAGCGACATGCCGATGATCAGCATCAGCATGCTCGATTCGCGGATCGTATTGGCCATGATCGGCTCGAGCTGCCGGGGCCGCCAGGTGTTGTAGATCAGCGCGATCAGGATCAGGGCGAGGATGGCGCCGAGGCCCGCGGTCTCCGACGGCGTGGCGAAGCCCCCGTACAGCGCGACCATGACGCCGGTCAGCAGCAGCACGAACGGCAGCACGCGCGGCAGCGCCGCGAACTTCTGGCCGAGCGTGTAGCTCTCCGTGGCGAGCAGCGCCGAGCCTTCCTCAGCACGGCTAACCTCGCGGCTGTAGCGCCAGGCGGCATAGGCCGCGAAGAAGGCCACCAGCAGCAGCGCCGGGCCGATGCCGGCCAGGAACAGCCGGCCGAGCGACTGCTCCGCCGCCACGGCGTAGAGGATCATGGTGATCGAGGGCGGCAGCAGGATGCCGAGCGTACCGCCGGCCGCGATCAGGCCCGCCGCGAAGCCGCCGGGATAGCCGCGCTTGCGCATCTCCGGGATGCCGGCCGAGCCGATCGCCGAGCAGGTGGCCGGGCTCGAGCCTGCCATGGCCGCGAACAGCGCGCAGGCGAAGACGTTGGCGATGCCGAGGCCGCCGGGTATTCGGTGCATCCAGACGTGCAGCGCCGAGTAGAGGTCGCGGCCGGCGGGCGAGCGGCCGATCGCGGCGCCCTTCAGGATGAAGAGCGGGATCGACAGCAGGGTGATCGCCGACATCTCCTCATAGACGTTCTGCGTCACCGTATCGAGCGCGGAGGTCGGCATGAAGAAGAACATGAAGACCGTCGCCACCAGGCCGAGCGAGAACGAGATCGGCATGCCCGAGAACATGACGAGCAGCGTGACGCCGCCATACAGGAGGCCGAGCGTGAAGGGACTCACAGCGGAACCTCGGTCGGCGGCGCGGGTGGCGGCAGGGGCCGGAAGGCCTGGAGGACGATTTGCAGGGTGAGCAGCGTCATGCCGACCGACATCAGGGAATAGGGGATCCAGAGCGGCGGCGCCCAGGCGGTGGCGCTGACATAGCCTTCGGTCCAGGCCTCTGCCAGCAGGGTCCACGACTTCCAGGCGAAGAAGGCGCAGAACAGCGCGCTCAGCATGTCGACGAAGAACAGGCGCACCCGGTTGACCTTGGGCGGCAGGATCGAGGCCAGTGCCTCGATGCCGATATGGCCGCGCTGGGAATGGACCCAGGCGGCCGCCAGGAACGACACGCCGATCAGCAGGAAGACCGAGAACTCGTCCTGCCAGTCCGTCGGCTCCGGCGTGAAGTAGCGCAGCAGCACGGAGTAGGTCAGCACGCAGGAGGCAAGAACAAGGGCGATCGCCGAGAGAACGACGATCGCCCTGTTGATGTAGCCGACCAGCTTCACGCCGAGACTTGCTGCGACAGCTTCAGGAACTCGGCGTTGCTCGCCGACTTGTCGGCGTATTCCTTCCAGCAGGTGTCCTTGGCGACGGCCTTCCACTTGTCGACCTCGGCCTGGTCGATGGCGTAGGTCTTGATGCCGCGCTTCTCGTAGACCTGGGCGACGGCCTCGTCGTCGGCCTTGGCCTTCTCGAGCGCGAACTTCTCCATCTCGGCGCCGATATCCATGATCGCCGTCTGCTGGTCCTTCGGCAGCGAGTCGAACACCGTCTTCGACATCAGCAGCGGCTCGAACACGAAGAAGAAGCTCTTCTTGCGCGCTGTCGTCAGGCTCTTGGCGATCTCCTCGAGGCGGAACGAGATGAAGCTGGTCGAGGTCGTCATGCAGACGTCCATCGTGCCGGTCTGCATCGCCGCGTACAGCTCGTTCGACGGCATCGACACGACCGACGCACCGGCGCCCTTCAGCATCAGGTCCATCTCGCGGCTGCCGCCACGCACCTTCTTGCCCTTGACGTCCTCCGGCACGAGGATCGGCTTGGCATCGCGGCTTGCGGAGCCGCCGGCCTGCCACAACCAGGTAACCAGCACGGCGCCCTTCTCGGCCATCAGCGCGTTCAGCCGCTTGCCGATCTCGGCCTTCTTCCAGGCATAGCCCTGATCGTAGGAACTGACGACGCCCGGCATGAAGCCGATGTTGTACTCGCTCACCTCGCCGCCGGCGTAGTTCAGCGGATAGAGCGTCATGTCGAGCGCGCCGCGGCGGATCGCCGAATACTGCGCCACCGTCTTGACCAGCGAGGAGTTGGGATAGATCTCGGCGCCCAGTGCGCCGTTGGTCTTCTTCTCGAGCTCGGCGGCGAAGCGGCGAACGAGCTGGTCGCGGAAGTCGCCGGTGTCGATCGTGCCGCCCGGAAACTGGTGCGAGATCTTGAGCTTCCTGGTCTCGGCGCGCGCCGTGCCGCCGATCCACGGAGCGGCCAGGGGCGCGGCCGCCGTGGCCAACAGAATCCGGCGTCGGGTGATCGTCATTGGCAATTCCCTCCTCAACACAAGCCAAATGCCCGTTTGTTGGGCGGATTGAATTCATCCGAGTTGCAAAGTCAACGGTTGCGTCGCGTTTCAGCCCGCCCTGCGACGGTTTTACGGTCGAATCACCCGCTTTTGAGGCGCGTGGCATGTCACTTGCATCCCACAGGAGCAGCGCAGGCCGCCCAGGCGGTTCTTTCCGGTTGGCGTGCCGACGAGGAGTCGTCCGTGCCCAGTTCCCAACCCGACCGACTTCCCCATCACCAAGACAATCCCTGATGCCCGAGGAGGCCCATCATGTGTGATCGCATCGGCTGCACGCATTTCCCCAAACTCCAGGATATGGACTTCACCGGCGATTTCTCCGGCCGCGCTCACTCGCGCCGCCGCTTCCTGAAAGGCGCCGCTGCCATCACCACGATCACCATGGGCATGGGCGGCATGATGGGCACGGCGCATGCTGCGGGCCAGATCAAGGGCACGCACGGCACCGGCTTCTGCAACCTCAACATCTTCCTCGCCCATTCGCGGCAGTACGCGAAGACGGCCGGAGTCGAGCTCGAGTTCATCAACACGCCGACCTTCGCCGAGCAGGTGACGTTTCTCGGCATGGGCCAGGTCGATATCGGCCTGATGCCGTACACCTCGTTCATGGCGCTCTACGACGCCGGAGCACCGGTCAAGATCGTGGCCGGCGGCGGCGTCGAGGGCTGCGCGATCGTTGCCCAGCCCGGCCTCGATTCGCCCGAGAAGCTCAGGGGCAAGACGCTCGGCACCTTCCAGCTCGATACGCTCGAGGTGATGCCGTACGACTACCTGAAGAAGCACGGTATCGCCTTCAAGGACGTGAAGGTCCGCTACATGGGCAACACCCCCGAGGCGGTCGAGGCCTTCAAGGCGGGAGCGCTCGACTGGATCTGCACCATCGAGCCCTACGCCTCGGCGCTGGTGAACGACGTCAAGGGCGCCACCATGCTGACCAACGGCGTCGACATGTACGGCAAGGGCTACACCGACTGCGTGCTCGCCTGTCGCTCGAGCCTGATCAAGGACAACCCGACGGCGCTGAAGGCCATCATCAAGGCCATGATGCAGGCGCAGTACGACGCCGAGACCCAGACCGATGCCGTCCTCAAGGAGCTGGTCGGCACCTACTACAAGACCTCGATGGAGAACGCGAAGATCGCCCAGGGCAAGCAGCCGGCGATCGTCGACGCGCGCAGCCAGACCCAGTTCATCCTCGATCGCACCGACAGCGTGATGGAGATGGGCTACATCAAGAAGAAGCCCGATCGCGCTGCGATCGATTGGACGCTGCTCGAGGAGGTCATCAAGGAGAATGCCGACCTCTACGGCAGGCTCAAATACAAGTCGGTCTGATGGCCGTCGTCACGCCCCCCGACTTCTCCGAAGGGACATCGGCTGCCGGGACATCCCGGCCGGCGGCGGTGGCCCGTCTGTTCGCCTCGATGAAGGCCGAGGGGGCGATCGCCCGGATCATCTGGACGATCCTGTCGATCGGCCTGTTCTTCGGCATCTGGGAGTTCCTGTGGGCGATCGGCTGGGCCGATCCCAAGCTGCTGCCGCCGCCGCACATCTTCATGGGCTCGATCGCCGAGCAGGGCAAATTCTTCAACACCGCGACGCGCTGGCAGATCGGCAAGTCGATGACTGCCGGGCCGAGCGCCTTCGAATCGGTGATGATCACCGTCGGCGCGACCACCATGCGTGTGTTCGTGGGGCTGCTGATCGCCTCGGTGCTGGCGATCACCACCGGCGTGCTGGTGCGCTACTACAAGTTCTTCGACCGGCTGGTGCTGCCGACCGTGACCCTGCTGTCGCCGGTGTCGCCGATCGCCTGGCTGCCGGTGGCGATCTTCATCTTCGGCATCGGCAATGGCCCCGCGATCTTCATGGTCGTGGTGGCGCTGTTCTTCCACATGGTGCTGGCGACCATCAACCAGATCGACGGCGTGTCGAACAACCTGATCAACGTCGCCCGCACCATGGGCGCCAGCAAGCGGCAGATCTATCGGCGCGTCATCGTGCCGGCGATCCTGCCCGGCATGCTCGCGGTGCTGCGCATGAACCTGTTCGGCGCCTGGATGGTGGTGCTGATCGCCGAATCGACCGGCGTCGGCTACGGCATGGGTCAGGTGATCATGCTGGCGCGCAATACCTTCAATCCGTCGCTGGTGTTCTTCACGATCGCCGTGATCGGCGTGCTCGGCTTCACCTTCGATTGGCTGCTGCGCCAGGCGCAGCGGCGCATCCTCTATTGGCTGCCTGATCAGGGAGAGGAGCTCCGTGGCCTCTAGCGCTCCCGTCTTCTCCTCGAAGGACGCCGTGGTCTGCCGTGGCGTCGGCAAGACCTGGGCGGCCGGCACGAAGCGCGCGCACGAGGCATTGCGCGGCATCGACCTGGACGTTGCGCCGGGCGAGTTCGTGGTCTTCCTCGGACCGTCGGGCTGCGGCAAGAGCACCTTGCTGTACCTGATCGCCGGGCTCGAGGAGGCGACGGACGGCGCGACCTGGTTCTTCGGCGACATGGTGCAGAGCCCATCGCCCGAGCGCAGCCTGATCTTCCAGGAGACTTCGCTGTTCCCCTGGCTGACGGTCTGGGAGAACGTGAGCTTCGGCCTGTCGATCCGGGGCGCCAGCAAGCCGGAGCGCCGCGCCGTCGCCAAGGAGGCATTGCAGCGTGTTGGCTTGACCACGGCGATGGACAAGCGGCCGGACGAGCTGTCGGGCGGCATGCGCCAGCGCGTGGCGGTGGCGCGGGCGCTCGCGATGCGCCCCAAGGTGCTGCTGATGGACGAGCCGTTCGCAGCCCTCGACGTCCAGACCCGCGCGCGCATGCAGGATTTCCTGCTCGATGTCTGGCGCGATTCGGGGGCTTCGGTGCTGTTCGTCACCCATCACATCGACGAGGCGGTGGCGCTGGCCGATCGCGTCGTTGTCTTCACCGCTCGGCCCGGGCGCATCAAGACCATCGTGCCGGTCGACCTGTCGCGGCCGCGCAATCTGTTCTCGCCGGAAGCCGAAGCATTGCGCATCCAGCTCACCGACCTGTTGCGCGACGAGGTTGACCGTGCCTTCGCCGAACAGGAAGCTCTCGCCGCAGCCCTTTAGGGAGAAGCCGCAATGGCCACCAGCCTGATTCGCAGCCGTGCCGCCATCACGGGCACGAAGGACCGTCTCACGTGGAACGAGATCAAGGACGGCGCGGTGCTGCAGGAGGACGGGGTCATCACGGCCGTCGGCACCTACGACGATCTGCACCGCAAGCACCCGACAGTGCCGGTGATCGGCAGCGGCAACGAGGTGTTGCTGCCGGGCTTCGTCAACGGCCATCACCATGTCGGCCTGACGCCGGTGCAGCTCGGCTCGCCCGACATGCCGCTCGAATTGTGGTTCATCACCCGCATGGTGATCCGCAACCTCGACCTCTATCTCGACACCCTCTATTCGGCGTTCGAGATGATCGGCTCGGGCATCACCACGGTGCAGCACATCCACGGCTGGATGCCGGGCACGCTTGACGAGGTGCAGAAGCGCTCCGCCGGCGTCATCCGAGCCTACGAGGATGTCGGCATGCGGGTGAGCTACTGCTATGCGGTGCGCGACCAGAACCGGCTCGTCTACCAGGCTGACGAGGAGTTCGTCGCCAGCCTGCCGAAGGAGCTGCAGGGCCCGATGAAGGCGTGGTTCGACCGCTTCAAGATGAGCCTCGACGATGCGATGGACATGTTCAAGTCGTTCCACGCGCAGCATCACAACAAGCGGCGGGTGAAGATCCAGTTGGCGCCGGCCAACCTGCACTGGTGCTCGGATCGGGCGCTGACGACGTTGAGCGACGCCTCGGCGAAGTACGACGCGCCGATGCATATGCACCTGGTCGAGACGGCCTACCAGAAAGAATATGCCCGGCGGCGCGGCAACTGTACGGCGCTGGAATATATCGACCGCTTCGGCATGGTGAACGAGCGGCTGACCCTGGGGCATGGCGTGTGGCTTAGCGAGAAGGACATCGACCGGCTCGCTGCGGCCAAGGGCTGCGTCTGTCACAACTGCTCGTCCAACTTCCGCCTGCGCTCGGGCGTGGCGGCACTGAATTTCTTCGAGAAGAAGGGCATCAACACCGCGATCGGCCTCGACGAGGCCGGCATCAACGACGACCGCGACATGCTGCAGGAGCTGAGGCTGGTGCTGCGCGCGCATCGCGTGCCGGGGATGATCGAGGAGGACGTGCCGACCATGGCGCAGGTGCTGCGCATGGCGACGGTCGGCGGCGCCAAGACGACCCCGTTCGGCAGCCAGATCGGCACGCTCGAGGTCGGCAAGGCGGCCGACATGGTGCTGATCGACTGGGACAGCGTCGCCTATCCTTATCTCGACGAGCTCACCCCGACGCTCGACGCGGTGATCCAGCGCGCCAAGAACCAAGCCGTCACCATGACCATGTGCGACGGCGAGGTGATCTACGACCACGGCAAATTCACCAAGGTCGACAAGGTCGCCGCTCTGAAAGCGCTGCACAATGATGTCAGCAAGGCGCTGTCCGACGACGAGGTCGAGCGCCGCAAGCTCTCCAAGGCCCTGCTGCCGCACGTCCGGAAATTCTACGCCGACTACATCGACACCTCGAAGCACCAGCCGTTCTATCGCCCGAGCTCGATGGTTTGACCCGACCCGCCGCACTTCAGAAATTTGCGCGGAACGTGGCATTCCCCACAACGCAAGGACAACCTAGACGCTAGTTTCTCCTGATATTGTCGGGGGGGCAGGCCATGAAGTTTTCACGCGGCGCGATCTGTGCCATCGGTGTCTTGCTGAGCGGATGTACCGCGTGGCAAGTGGCGACCTTCAATTCGAGCGAGTACAGCTTCAAGCGAAAGGGCGCGAAGGCCTGGCTTGCGGTCACCGGAATGGGGGATCCCGCACTCGCGGGTTCAAGCGAACTGAAGTTCAACGTCCCCGGCGAAGAAGGGCGTCGCATCGCTCAAGCGTGCGACATTCCGCCTCCTCCGTCGTCCGGAGGCACAACCAACACGTTTGCAGCGGCAGGATTGCTTGTCGCGGTCGCAGGTGTCCTGATCGATGCTGGAATCGCCAAGATCGATGATTGGACAGACAAGAAGATCAAGGAATTCAAGGACGACTACTCGGTACGGATCAACGTGCCGCAATTCGGCCTGCCGAAAGGCAATGCCAAGGACGAGATCAAGCCGAGGACGAAGTGCCTGATCATTCAGCGCGACGTCGATGTGAGCACGACCGACGAGAAACGTGTCCGCCGGGCGCTCACGCTGGTGTTGCGGTTCGAGCCGATGGGCGATCAGGCCTACGTACTAAAGCCGATCTATCTCGATCTCGTCTATTCGGGCGCAAGGACTAGCCAAGAGGGCAATGCCGTCAACCTTGACTTCACCGTCGGCGTTGCCGTGGTGAAGTCCGGGCATGATGCGCTGGTCCGCGATCTAGTCGCCATTCAAAGCTATTCGCTCAAGAAGATCGCTCTCAGGGGCGACAATGCCGAGCTTCCTGACTATCGAGACAAGTTCCAGGCAGGCACCATCATTCCCGCACTGGATGGCCCAACCGCCGGGAGCATCGTTTTTGCGATGACTGAGACTGGCGATGGCTCGGACGACTTTTCCGGGTTCCGCAAGGACGTCGATACCTACGGCAAGGTCCTGAAGGACTTCGGCATCGACCAGCTCAAGGGGGCGCTGGGGGTCAAATGATTTTCACCGTCCCGCCGCTCTTTGGATTTGCCAGCAGATCGGGTTGGCCAGCGCTGCTGGCAGCCCTCCTGCTGTCGTTGGCTGGGGAGTCCACGAATGCGCAGCAGCCGATCCAAGAGTCTTTTGTGATTGGACGCGCGAACATCGCACAGGGCGTGCGCCGCTTGACATTCGTTGAGCCGGCGAAAGCGAGCGAGGTGCGGCCGGAGGTGACCAACGGGGTCGACGCTGGATCATCGGATTGGCCCGCGACCCTCCTGGCACGAGAGAACGGGTGCACGGCGACCGTGGTCGGCCCCCGCGCCGTGTTGACTGCCGCTCATTGTGTGCTTTCTGGTCAAGAGATGTCGGTCATTGTCGGTAGCAAGGAACGGTACGTGACGTGCGACCGGTCGCGGGACTACAATGGCCTTTACGATACGCCGAATAACGACAAGCCGGAGAACCTGGAGTCGGCGAGCGCTGACTATGCGCTGTGCAAGGTCCGCAATGATGACCCGCCGCTTCAGGTCGTGTTTGAGACCCTCCAGTTCGACCCGGTGATCACCACGAACGACGACATCCGCTTATTGGGCTATGGCTGCAATGGCGGCACGCGTTTGTCCGCGGGGGGCGGCGTGCTTCGCACCGCCACAGCCGTAGTCACCAAGCTACCGTCGGGAATGAACAACTTTATCGAGCTGCTCGCGGACGGGCAGCAGAACAACGGCATACTCTGCGACGGCGACAGCGGTGGCGCCGCCTACTGGCCGAACGTTCTCGGTCATGGTGCCAGGCAGATTGTCGGCATTAACTCGCGCACCGGAGTCGGGTCGGACAAGGTCACCCTGACCGGCCGGTCGCTGGTCGCAGCCTTTTCGACGCCAATGGCGCGAGAGTTCGTCAAGGGATGGGCGGCGCAGAAGGCTGCAGTGTGCGGCATGACATCGTCCATGAAGGGCTGTCGTAACTGAGACCCTGAACATGACCCCCAGCCACCCCCTTCATTTCATCTCGCGTTCGGTCATCGCCTTGGCCTTCGCCTGGGGCGGCGCCAATGCTGAGACGCGGCAGGACAAGGTTGAGCATGTTCGACAGATCGTCGAGCAGGCTATTCAATCGAACAACGGCGGCCTCGAGGTGATCTATCAGGGTTCTCCTCCGGAGCCGCTCATAGCAACAGTCGCGGATGGTTTCGCCAACGGGCAGGTCTCGCATCTCGCGGGAACGACCGTCGACACGATCGTCTTGAGCCATTGCGGCTACCAGTCCGATGCGCTGGCGAAACGGGTCGAGAGCGCAAATCCGACTCTGTTCAGCAACAAGGTCTTGAGTGGCAATGCGGGAACGGTGATTAAGCTTACAATGCCCGCCTGCCTCGTCAGTTCGACATTACGCACTGTCGTGATCAAGGACGGTGAGAGCGCGGCCACACTGGCCGACATCTACTATGGGGTGAAGGATGCCACGCCGGAATTCTGCCAGATGCTCGCGGCGCTCAATGGAAACAGGGACATCTGCCAGGCGAGCATCAAGAAGCAGCTTCGGATCGGCGAGCAGGTGACTATCTACAATCAGAAGGAGGCAGAGGCTCTCATCGCGACCGGCGTGAGTCGGACGTTGACGGTGGACCAGACGGCGACCGACGCCGCGTCGCTGGCGGACAGATTGGTTGGCGCAGTCCCCGAGATAGCGCGGTTGGTTATTCAGAAGCAGGCGCGTGCCATCCTGATCACGCCCGCCGCAGCGGGCGATTGTCCGCGTCCGTCAGTCGCATTCTCGCCACGCACCTTGGTCGAGACCTATGCACGCTTGGTCACGCCCAAGGATCGGACGCGCAACCGGATTGTCGATGGCCAGCCTGTTCCTGCCGTCACGGTGGGTATCATCGATACCGGCCTGTTCGGTTCGACTGTCGAGCGCCTCAAAGGCCTGTCCGGTGGAAAGTTTTTTGCCGATGGAGCGCCAAGCCGTTCGATCACATCTGCAGGCGATACATCGGACATCGAGCCCAGCTCTAATGACAAGTTCGGGGACCACGGCACGCACGTCACCGGCCTCGTGCTCGGCGGTGCGGATCTCTGGGCGTTCCTGAGCGCAGCAAAGAAGGGAGAAGAGACGTTCCCGACCGACGCTACGGCGTTTAGCTATCTATGGAGCGTTCTGCCATACATAACCTTCGTGAAGGTGACCTCGGAAGAGGCATTCTGGGATCCTCCCAGCATCAGCGCGGATTCGGTGGTCCAGGCTTTGTTCTATCTCCAGATGTCGCATCCCGCGATCATCAACTTCAGCCACAAAGCCCCCTACAGTCCGACGCTGCAAAAGGCATTCACGGCCATCGTCGATAACGGAATGTTCGTCGTGTCGGCGGCGGGCAATGACTTCAGCGGAAGCGAGATCGACAATCTCTACGACGCCGATCGTCCGCTGATATCCTCGATGCTGACGAGCAATAGCCACCGCTTTTTCGTGACGGTAGGCGCAGCCAACGAAACGTTGGGCGCTCCCGCCCCCTTCTCCGACCGTAGCTCTCAAAAAGTGGACCTGTTTGCTCCCGGGACTTGCCTCGCCTCGTTTGGGCCGCGCGACGATGTGGTCGTGTATTCGGGAACTTCGCAGGCTGCGCCGCTAGTGTCATTCACGATTGCCGTGCTGCGAGCGCTGGGCGTGCCGCCGCGGGAGGTGAAGTTCAGGATTCTCAGCACCGTAGATTATGGCAAGGAATTCGCCGGATCGATTAGCGGAGGAGTTCTGAACATCCCCAAAGCGTGGGACATACTTGACGACATCGTCGTTGAGAGGAACGCACCGGCAGGAACCTACTTGCGCGGTGAGCTGTCGATTATCGGCCCCGACGGGACGCTGGCTAAGGATGGGCGGCCGTGCATCGCGCCCTCCGGTCCGAAGAACCCGGCCCATGAGACAACGCTGCGCCGGGCGCGACGGATTGTTATCCTGGACAATGGCAAGGTGCGGCTGGTGCCCACCAAAATCGGACGATTTGAGTACTTCGAGTGCGACCTGCCGGCCGGGCTTAGATTCAGCCTAAAGCCTCCCGGCCCGGAGAAGGCCCGCGAGATCGCCGCCGAAAACCTCCGCGAGATTATCCCCCGTCCCGATTGGGTCACGGCCCCGTAAGGGTCGTCAGCCGCGCGACGTAGAAGCCGTCCAATCCGCCGCGCTCGGGCCACATCGACGGCAGGGTGCGGATATCGCCGTTGGGGGAGATGGCGTCGTTGAGGCCCGGCAGCTCGGCGGGCTGGACCGGGACCAGCGTGACCTGAGACGAGCGGGCGAGCAAGGCGTCGATGCGGGCGGGGCCTTCGTCCTCCTCGAGCGAGCACACGGCGTAGACCAGCGTGCCGCCGGGCTTCAGCAGGTCGAGCGCGTGCACGAGCAGCCGGTCCTGCGTCAGCGTCAGGCGGCTCACGTCCTCACCATCCTTGAGCCAGGCGATGTCGGGATGGCGGCGCAGGGTGCCGGTGCCGGAGCAGGGGGCGTCGAGCAGGATGGCGTCGAACTTCTCCGTCGGCGTCCATTTGCCGGCGTCGGCGGTCACCAGTTCGGCCGTCATGCCGGCGCGGGCGAGGTTGTCGTTCAGCCGGCCGATCCGGCGGGCGGAGATGTCGACCGCGGTGACGACAGCGCCAGCCGCACACAGCTGCAGGGTCTTGCCGCCCGGTGCGGCGCATAGATCGGCCACGCGCTGGCCGGCGACGTCGCCCAGCAAGCGCACGGGCAGGGTGGCTGCGGCGTCCTGTACCCACCATGCGCCCTCGGCATAGCCCGGCAGCTCGCTGATCGCGCCGCCGGTAGGCCGGCGCAGCGTGCCGGTCGGCAGCTTCTCGGCGTCGAGCTGCCCGGCCCAGAAGTCGGCATCGGCGCGCGGCGTCAGGTCGAGCGGCGCCTCGATCAGGTGCGCGGCAGCGATGGCGCGCGTGGTCTCCTCGCCATAGCTTGACGTCCAGCTCTCCCACAGCCAGTCCGGCGTGTTGAGGCGCGCCGGATCGCGGTCGCCAAGCATCGCAACGCCCTCGCGGGCGATGCGGCGCAGCACGGCGTTGGTCAGGCCCTTGAGATGGGGGAGGCGGCTTTGCGCCAAGGCAACGGAGGTGTCGACCGCAGCGTGCGGTGGCGTGCCAAGAAACAGGAGCTGCGCGGCACCAAGCCTCAGGATCTGACGGCCGATCGCGTTGGCACCCTCGAGCGGCCGCTCGATCATCGCGGCCAGCACAGTGTCGATCTCGCCGAGCCGCCGCAGGGTCGTGGCGAGCAGCAGGCGCACGAAGGCCCGGTCGCGCGGATCGAGCGCGGGAAAGCCCGGATGGCGGGCCAAAGCGTCGTCGAACGGCTGGCCCTTGTCGAGACAGGCGATCAGCACGTCGAGCGCAATCTGGCGGGAATCTTCCATTTCGTTGCGGCCTATAAACCCGGTATGTTTGGACCGCAAACGAATTGAGAGGAAAGAAGCTCATGAAGAAGCTTGCCGCTGTCACGCTGGGGTTGGCGCTCGCCGTGGGCCTGCTGGCCATTCCTGCGGTCACGCCCGTGATGGCCCAGGACAAGACGGTCGACCTCAAGATCTCGATCTGGCTGCCGCCTGCCCATCCGCTGATCCCCTCCACCAAGGCCTGGGCCGACGACATCACCAAGGCGTCGGGGGGCACCATCAAAACGGCGATCTTCCCGTCCGAGCAGCTCGGCAAGGCGTTCGACCATTACGACATGGCGCGCGACGGCATCGCCGACATCACCTACGTCAATCCGGGCTACCAGCCGGGCCGCTTCCCCATCATCTCGGCGGGGCAGCTGCCGTTCATGTTCTCGGACGCCAAGAAGGGCACGGCCGCGCTCGACACGTGGTACCGCAAGTATGCGGCCACCGAGATGAAGGACACGCACTTCTGCTTCGCCTTCATGCTCGAGCCGGGCGGCTATCACGGCCGCAAGAAGGTGGTGGTGCCGGCCGACATCAAGGGCATGAAGATCCGCCCGCCGCAGAGCACGATCGGCCAGATGGTGACCATGCTGGGCGGCACCAATGTGCAGGCCTCCGCGCCCGAGGCGCGCGACGTTCTGGAGCGCGGTGTGGCCGACGGCATCTTCTTCCCGTGGGGCTCGATGTTCCTGTTCGGCCTCGACAAGGTGACCAAGTATTCGATGGACGTGCCGCTCTTCACGGCGGTCTTCACCTATTCGATGAACAAGGCGAAGTATGACGCAATGTCGCCGGCGCAGAAGAAAGTGATCGACGACCACTGCACCACCGACTGGGCGGTCAAGGTCGCCTCGCCCTTCGCCGACTTCGAGAAGGCCGGCCGGCCCAAGATGCTGGCCTTGTCCGGCCACGAGGTTTATCCGATCACGCCCGACCAGCTCAAGGAATGGAAGGCCGTCGCGGCGCCGTTGCAGAAGCAGTGGGCCGAGGCTGTCACCAAGGCTGGCGGCAACGCCGACCAGATCTACAAGGAGCTGCAGGACAGCATCGCCAAGAACGGCGCCGGCCTGTGACGGGTCGGCGCCCGCAGCGAGGGCGTCATGAAGCGTAGCGTGATGGACGGCATCATCGACACGATCGAGGCGGTCGCCGCCGTGTTCGTGGGCCTGGTGGCGGCCGACATCTTCATCTCGGTGGTGCTGCGGCGCTTCTTCAGCCTGCAGATCCCGGACGCCTACGACTTCGGCAGCATGCTGCTGGGCATCCTGATCTTCTGGGGCATCGCCGCCACCTCCTACCGGGGCACCCACATCACAGTCGACTTGGTGTGGGCACAGGCCAATCCGCGGTGGAAGCGGAACATCGACATCTTCGCGACCCTGGTCCTGCTGTTCGTGGTGACCGTGCAGACCTACACGCTGTTCGACAAGGTGGCGACGACCTACCGCGACCACGTGCTGACCTTCGACATGGGCCTGCCGACCTGGCCGTTCTTCGCGGTGGCGTGGATCGGCGACGTCTCGGCGGTGATGCTGATCGCCATCCGCACCTACCGGCTGATCTTCCATCCGGAAGACATCCACGACGTGAAGTCCGCCACATGAGTATCGCCGAGTGAGCGCCGATCTCGTCGCCATCCTGGGCTTCGTCGTCCTGTTCACGCTGATGATGCTGCGCGTGCCGGTCGGCATGGCGATGGGGCTGGTCGGCGTCTCCGGCTACGCCTACCTGACCGGCGGCGTGCCGGCGCTGAAGCTGGTCGGCCAGACCTCGATGCGCACCGTCACCAGCTACCAATTCGGCGTCATCCCGATGTTCCTGCTGATGGGAGCTTTCGTATCCGCGTCCGGGGTGAGTCGCGAGCTGTTTCGCGCCGCCAACACCTTCGTCGGCCACCGCAAGGGCGGGCTGGGGCTCGCGACGATCGTCTCGTGCGGCGCGTTCGCCGCGATCTCCGGCTCCTCGGTGGCGACCGCGGCGACCTTCTCGACCGTCGCCTACCCCGAGATGCGCCGCTACGGCTACCCCCAGAGCTTCTCGACCGGCGTGATCGCCGCCGGCGGCACGCTGGGCGCCATGCTGCCGCCGTCGACCGTGCTGGCCGTCTATGGGCTGATCACCCAGCAGGACATCGGCAAGCTGTTCCAGGCCGGCATCATCCCGGGCCTGCTGGCGATGACGATGTACATGATCACCATCGCCGTCATCTGCCGGGTGAAGCCCGACCTGCTGCCGACCGTGCCGAAGGCGTCGTGGGCCGACCGTTTGGCCGGCCTGAAGGACGTCTGGGCGCCGCTGCTGCTGTTCTTCCTGGTGATCGGCGGGCTCTACGGCGGCGTCTTTACGCCCACCGAAGCGGGCGGCGTCGGCGCCTCGGGCGCGTTCCTGCTGGGCGTGGCGCGCCGCCGGCTCGACCGGGCCAAGATTCGCGCCTCGCTGTTGCAGGCCACGCGCACGGCGGCGGCGGTGTTCACCGTGCTGATCGGCGCGCTGCTGTTCGGCTACTTCCTCACCATCACCCAGGTGCCGCAGGCGGTGACCGAGTTCCTAACCGGGCTCGGCATCGGCACCTACGGCGTGCTGGCGCTGATCATGCTGATGTACCTGGTGCTGGGCTGCCTGATGGACGCCATGGCGATGATCATCCTGACCGTGCCGATCATCTTCCCCCTGATCACCCAGCTCGGCTTCGACCCGGTGTGGTTCGGCGTCATCATCGTCATGACGGTCGAGCTCGGCCTGATCCATCCGCCGGTCGGCATGAACGTGTTCGTGATCAAGAGCGTGGTGCAGGACGTCACGTTTTCGTCGATTTTCAAGGGCGTATTGCCGTTCATCGCGACCGACATCCTGCGTCTGGTCATTCTCATCGCGTTTCCCGTCATAGCGTTGTGGCTGCCCAACCAGCTGTGAGGCTAGTGTGCGGGGTCTGAAAGGAATTCCCCCCGCATGCGAAAAGTAGGCAGCTTCATCGCCGACTGGTGGCGCCTCGTCGTCCCCTACTTCAAGTCGGAGGACTGGCCGTGGGCGATCCCGCTGCTGATCGGCGCGATCGCGCTCACCTTCACCGGCGTCGGGCTGGAGGTGATGTTCAACGAGTGGAACCGCCGCTTCTACGACAGCATCCAGAACAAGAATGAAGCCGTCTTCTGGCACGAGATCATCTTCTTCTCGATCCTCGCCGTCTTCTACATCCTGAACTTCGTGGCGCGCGCCGTGGTGAGCCCGTACCTCCGCCTGCGGTGGCGGCGGTGGCTCACGAACCACTACCTCGCACACTGGCTGCAGGGGCGGGGCTATTACCGCATCGAGCTGCAGCGCACGGTCGACAACGCGGACCAGCGCATCGCCGAGGACCTGCGCCAGCTCGGCGAATACACCATGTCGCTGCTGCTGGGCATTCTGGGCTCCGTCGCAACCCTGGTGTCCTTCATCTTCATCCTGTGGGAACTGAGCGGGCCGCTGTCGCTCGAGTTCATCGGCATCGACATGACGATCCCGGGCTACATGGCCTGGGTGGCGTTGATCTATTCCTTCGTCGGCACCTTCCTCGCCAACATCGTCGGCCGGCGCCTGATCCCGCTCAATTTCATGCGCCAACGCTATGAGGCGAACTTCCGCTTCTCGCTGGTGCGGGTACGCGAGAACGCCGAGGGCATCGCGCTCTACAACGGCGAGCAGCGCGAGACCGACCAGCTCAACCTGCGCTTCGCCGACATCTTCCGGAACGGCTGGCAGGTGCTGTTCACCCAGGCCCAGCTCGCCTTCTACCAGTCGGGTTACGCCCAGCTCGCGATCATCTTCCCCTATGTCGTGACGGCGCCGCGTTTCTTCGCCGGCGTCATCACCTTCGGCGTGATGACCCAGACCGCGTCGGCGTTCGGCCAGGTGCAGTCGGCGCTCTCGTTCTTCATCGACAACTACACCTCGCTCGCCGAGCTGCGCGCGGTGATGGATCGTCTCAAGGGTCTGCAGCAGGCGACCGACGAGAGGCCGGACGTCACGCCCGACGTCGTGCCGCAGGCGCGCGCCGACGTCCAGGCCGAGGCTCTGACCTTGGCTTTGCCGACCGGGCAGGCGCTGCTGAAGGACGCGCGAATCGAGCTGCCCAAGGGCAAGGCGACGCTGATCTCGGGCGCCAGCGGCTCGGGCAAGAGCACGCTGTTCCGCGCGCTCGCCGGCATCTGGCCGTTCGGCCGCGGCCACGTGAGCATTCCCGCCGGCGCGCGTGTGCTGTTCCTGCCGCAGAAGCCCTACATCCCGATCGGCACCCTGCGCGATGCGCTGAAGTATCCCGATGAGAAGTCCACTGCGACGGACGCCGAGATCGTCGACGCGCTGAAGGCCGCCCAGCTCGGCCATCTCGTGCCACGGCTCGACGAGGAGGCGCACTGGAGCAACATCCTGTCGGGCGGCGAGCAGCAGCGCGTCGCGGCGGCGCGCGCCATGGTGTTCAAGCCGGATTGGCTGTTCATGGACGAGGCCACCGCGGCGCTGGACGACGAGGCCGAGGGCGCCATCTACAGCGCGCTGAAGCAGCGGCTCCCAACCACCACCATGGTCTCGATCGGCCATCGTCCGACCCTGCGGCAATGGCACGACCGGCGTCTCGAGCTGCAGCGCAAGCCGGGCGAGACCGGGAAGCTGGTCGAGGTGCCCGTCTAGTTTTCCTGATATGAAGTACGACTTGCCTATAAGGAAAGTCGGGCTCATGCTCGCCGGATGGACAAGATCGCCGAAGCGACGCAGGACATCGGCCGGCGACTGCGCGCGGGGCGGCTCGCGGCGGGCCTGACGCTGGCCGAGACGGCGGCGCGGGCGGGCGTCTCGGAGGGATTTCTCTCCAAGCTCGAGCGGGGACAGGTTGCCGCCTCGATCGCCAACCTGATCCAGCTCACGGAAGTGCTCGGGCTCGGCCTGCACGAGCTGTTCGCCAGCGTTCGGGCGCCGGCCCGCACGCGCGTGGTCGTGCATCGCGGCGGCGAGGGAACGCTCGAGGAGGTGGCGGCGACCGGCTATTCCTGGCGCCATCTCGGCGGCGGCGCGCCGCTCGACCGGATGGAGGTCTTCCATCTCGTCTTCCCGCGCGAGAAGGGCATGCCGACCATGGTCTCGCACGCGGGCCAGGAGCATTGCTACGTGCTGGCCGGCGAGATCGTCTTCCACGTCGGCGAGGCGCAGTACCGGCTCAAGGCCGGCGACGGCATCTTCATCGATTCGCAGCAGCCGCATCGCGCCGAGAATGCCGGCCGCACCAAGGCGCACGTGCTGATGTCGGTCGCCAGGCCGGCCGAGGCGTCGGAGGCACCGGACTGGTGGCATCTCGCGAAAATGACCGAGGAGGAGGCGCAGGAATGAGCAAGCATGTCCCCGACACCGCCGAGGCCAATGCCGGCCTCGCCACCGCCCGCGAGGCGTCGCGGCGCGACCACCTGCCGTACGACATCCGGCACATGGACGACGTCGAATGGGAGACGATCCGCTGGCCGGGCGAGACCGGCAAGATGCTGTTCCATCCGCGGCCCGAGCGCCCGACCGAGCCCAACGCCGGCATCCTGCGGCTGGAGCCCGGCGCGTTCCATCCCGAGCACTATCACGGCTTCGCGCAGGTCTGGTACGTCCTCAAGGGCGAGTTCCGGATCGGCGGCACGCTCTGCACGCCGGGCGCGATGCTCTATCATCCCGACCCGCATTTCGAGGGCGAGTTCCACACCGACACCGGCGGCGAGATCCTGATCGTGCAGTATCCCGGCCCGACGACCGGCGAGCGGCCAATCTATTCGGGCCGCTTCAACATGAGCGAGCGTCAGGCGGTCGATCAGGAGCGCATCGATCTCTAGCCGAGGAGGCAACCATGGCCGACAAGCACCACGCGCCGGAGTTCAAGCATCCCGACGAGATGGACTGGCAGATGGGCCGGTTCCGCAACGCCACCAAGTTCCTGTTCCATCCGACGGCCGATCGCCCGACCACGCCCAATGTCGGCTTCCTGCGCTACGAGCCGGGGGCGGGCTTTCCGCTGCACCGCCACGACTTCGCGCAGATCTGGTACGTGATCGAGGGCGAGTTCCGAATGGGCGAGCGCACGTACGGCCCAGGCACCATCGTGTACATGGAAGACCCGCACTTCGAGAACGAGATGCGGACCAAGACCGGCGGCACGGTGCTGTTCGTTCAGTACCCCGGCCCGACCACCGGCGCGCGGCCGATCTACGAGGGCCGCATGAATCTCAAAGCAGCGCCCGCGCCCGAGACGCTCGACCTCGACCACTGATCATCTTTTGCCGGGGCGCGTCACTTCAGTGACGCGTCATGGTCTTTCGGACCGCAGGCCCGAACGCCGCGGTCCGCATGAACATGAAAGCCGTCAACGCAGGCTGGCGTTGATGCGGTCGAGCGTCGCCGAGCCGGGGCAGAGGTCGGCCGTGCCGAGCGTGTTGAGCGGCACGTCGACCGTGTTCAGGTTCTGGTGCAGGTCCTTGGGCGTCGGGTCGAGGTAGAGCAGGCCGGTCACGACCTCACCCTCGGCCAGGCCTTCCTGGACGCGCTTCATCGCCGCGACCTTGTCCGCCGGGTCGTACTCCTCGCCGAGCTTGCGCAGGCGCAGCAGCGAGCCGTCGTGCTGCTGCACGGTGGTCGCGGTGCCGGGCGCATGCTGCGTGGTGATCTCTTCGCGGCCCTCGATGAAGTCGAGGCGGTTCAGCGCCTCGTTGTGCTCGCGCACGTACTCGTAGCTCTTGGTCGAGCCGGCGTGATTGTTGAAGGCCACGCACGGGCTGATGACGTCGAGGAACGCCGCGCCCTTGTGCGACATGGCCGCCTTGATCAGCGGCACCAGCTGATGCTTGTCGCCCGAGAAGGAGCGGCCGACAAAGGTCGCGCCCATCAGGATGGCGAGCGACACCAGGTCAATCGATTCGTCGGAGTTGGCGGCGCCCTTCTTGCTGATCGAGCCCTTGTCCGCGGTCGCCGAGAACTGGCCCTTGGTCAGTCCGTACACGCCGTTGTTCATGACGATGTAGGTCATGTTCACGCCGCGCCGCATGATGTGGGCGAACTGGCCGAGGCCGATCGAGGCGCTATCGCCGTCGCCCGACACGCCCATGTAGATCAGGTCCTTGTTGGCGAGGTTGGCGCCGGTCATCACCGACGGCATGCGGCCGTGCACGGTGTTGAAGCCGTGGCTCGCGCCCACGAAATAAGTCGGCGCCTTGGACGAGCAGCCGATGCCGGACAGCTTGGCCACCTGGTGCGGCAGGATATCCAATTCGTAGCAGGCTTGAATTATGGCCGCGCTGATCGAATCGTGGCCGCAGCCGGCGCATAGCGTCGAGACCGCGCCCTCGTAGTCGCGGCGGGTGAAGCCGGCCTTGTTCTTGACCAGCGAGGGGTGATGGAGCTTGGGCTTGGCGATGTAGGTCATGACGCGGCCTTCTCGAACGGCACGACCTTCATCTGGTCGAGCTTCTTGGCGATATCTGACGCGATGAAACGGGCGGTGATCGGCGTGCCGTCATAGTGCAGCACGGGGACCAGCTTGCGGGCGTCGAGCGTGAAGTCGGCCATCAGCATGGTGCGCAGCTGGGCGTCGCGATTCTGCTCGACGACGAATACCTTGTCGTGCTCGTGGATGAAGTCCTCGACCGCCTGGGCGAACGGGAAGGACCGCACGCGCAGGGCGTTGACGTGGTTGCCGTCGGCCTCAAGGTGATCGAGCGCCTCGGCCATCGCCGGGCTGGTCGAGCCGAAGTAGATCACGCCGTACTTGGTCGGCTTGGGCGACGAGTAACGCAGCGGCTGCGGCGCGATCCTTGCCGCGGTGTGGAACTTCTTCTGCAGCCGCTCCATGTTGCGCACGTACACGGCGCCATCCTCGGAGTACTTCGCGTACTCGTCCTTGGTCGTACCGCGCGTGAAGAAGCTGCCCTTGGTCGGGTGCGTGCCGGGATAGGTGCGGAACGGGATGCCGTCGCCGTCGACATCGAGGTAGCGGCCGAAAGTCTTGCCGGCCTCGAGCTCCTCGGCGGTCATCACCTTGCCGCGGTCGAGCTGGCGGCTGTCGTCCCACTTGAACGGCTCGCACAGGCGGTGGTTCATGCCGATGTCGAGGTCGGTCATGACGAACACCGGCGTCTGCAGCCGGTCGGCGAGGTCGAGCGCCTCGGCGGTGAACTCGAAGCACTCGCGCGGATCCTCGGGGAACAGCAGCACGTGCTTGGTGTCGCCGTTGGAGGCGTAGGCGCAGGAGAGCAGGTCGGACTGCTGCGTGCGGGTCGGCATGCCGGTCGACGGCCCGCCGCGCTGCACGTTGACGATCACCGCCGGCACCTCGGCGAACGAGGCCAGGCCGATGAACTCGGTCATCAGCGAGATGCCCGGGCCCGACGTGCTGGTGAAGGCGCGCGCGCCGTTCCAGCCGGCGCCGATCACCATGCCGATCGAGGCGAGCTCGTCCTCGGCCTGGATGATGGCGTACTTGGCCTTGCCGGTCTCCTTGTCGTGGCGCAGCCGCTTGCAATGCGACTGGAACGCCTCGGCGAGCGAGGAGGAGGGGGTGATCGGGTACCAGGCGCACACCGTGGCGCCGCCGTACACGGCGCCCAGCGCCGCGGCGTTGTTGCCTTCGACGAAGATGCGGTTGCCGACATTGTCGGCGCGCCGGACCTTGAGCTTCACCGCCGAGGCGTCGAGATGCTGGCTCGCCCAGTCGCGTCCGAGATTGAGCGCCTTGACGTTCGAATCGAGGAGCTTCTCCTTGCCCTTGAACTGCTCGCCGAACAGCCGCTTGATCTCCTCGGGATCGATGTCGAGCAGGATCGACAGCGCACCGACATAGATGATGTTCTTGAACAGCTGGCGCTGGCGGGCGTCGCTGTAGGTCGCGTTGGTGATCGCGGTGAGCGGCACGCCGACCACGTTGATGTCGTCGCGGAACGCCGACGACGGCATCGGCTTGGTCGAATCGTAGAAGAGGTAGCCGCCCGGCTCGATCTCCTTGACGTCCTGCGCCCAGGTCTGCGGGTTCATCGCCACCATCATGTCGACGCCGCCGCGCCGGCCGAGATAACCCTTCTCGGTGACGCGGACCTCGTACCACGTGGGCAGGCCCTGGATGTTCGAGGGGAAGATGTTGCGCGGGCTGACGGGGACCCCCATGCGGAGGATCGATCGGGCGAACAGCTCGTTGGCGGAGGCCGATCCCGAACCGTTGACGTTCGCGAACTTGACGACGAAGTCGTTAACGGCGGCTATTGCTTGCGGCATGCGTGCTCCGCGTGAGTCATTTCTATGTAGTACTTGCGCATATCCCAGGCGCCGGTCGGGCACCGCTCGGCGCACAGGCCGCAGTGCAGGCAGACGTCCTCGTCCTTCACCATCACGCGGCCGGTCTTGAGATCGTTGCCGATATAGAGGTCCTGCGTCGGGTTCATCGCCGGCGCCATCAGCCGCGTGCGCAGGTCCTTCTCCTCGCCGTTCTCGGTGAAGGTGATGCAGTCCATCGGGCAGATGTCGACGCAGGCATCGCACTCGATGCAGAGCTTGCCGGTGAACACCGTCTGCACGTCACAGTTCAGGCAGCGCTGCGCCTCCTCGAAGGCGAGCTTGGGGTCGAAGCCCAGCTCGACCTCGGCCATGATGTTCTTGAGCGCCTCTTCCTTCTTGCGATGCGGGACCTTGAAGCGGTGGTCGATGGTGGGAGCGTTGTCGTAGCTCCACTCGTGGATGCCCATCTTCTGGCTGACGATGTTGACGCCAGGGGCCGGCCGCTCCTCGACCTTCTCGCCGGTCAGCATCTTGTGGATGGAGATTGCGGCGTCATGACCGTGCGCGGCCGCCCAGATGATGTTCTTCGGGCCGAACGCCGCATCGCCGCCGAAGAACACCTTCGGCTCGGTGCTCTGCAGCGTCGCCTCGTTGAGCTTGGGCAGGCCCCAGCGGTCGAACTCGATGCCGGCGTCCTTCTCGATCCACGGGAAGGCGTTCTCCTGGCCGATCGCGACCAGCACGTCGTCGCAGGGATAGAAGGCGTCGGGCTCGCCGGTCGGCACCAGGCTGCGCCGGCCCTTGGCGTCGTACTCGGCCTTCACCTTCTCGAACACCACGCCCTGGATCTTGCCGTTGTCGTGCTTCACTTCCTTCGGCACGAGCATGTTCAGGATGGGAATGTCCTCGCCCATCGCGTCTTCCTTCTCCCAGGGAGACGCCTTCATCTCCTCGAAGCCGGAACGGACGATCACCTTCACGTCCTCGCCGCCGAGACGGCGGGCGGTGCGGCAGCAGTCCATCGCGGTGTTGCCGCCGCCCAGCACGATCACGCGCTTGCCGACCGAAGTCGTGTGGCCGAACGAGACCGAGGAAAGCCAGTCGATGCCGATATGGATGTTCGCCGCCGCTTCCTGGCGGCCCGGCACGTCGAGCTCGCGCCCGCGCGGCGCGCCGCAGCCGACGAACACGGCGTCGTAGCCTTCGCCCAGCAGCTTCTTCAGCGAATCGATCTTCTGGTGGCGGAACTCGATGTTGCCGATGCCGGTGATGAAGCCGACTTCCTCGTCGATCACCGACTCGGGCAGGCGGAAGTGCGGGATTTGGGTGCGGATGAAGCCGCCGAGCTTGGGATCCTGGTCATAGATGACGATCTCGTAGCCCAGCACGGCGAGGTCGCGCGCCACCGTCAGCGAGGCCGGGCCGCCGCCGACGCAGGCGATGCGCTTGCCGTTCTTGGCCGGCGCCTTGGGCATGCGCGCTCCGATTTCGCCGTCCTTGTAGTCGGCGGCGACGCGCTTCAAACGGCAGATCGCGACCGGCTCTTTCTTTCCCTTCACCAGCGTCTCGTCCTCGACGCGGGAGCGGCGGCAGGCCGGCTCGCAGGGACGGTCGCAGGTGCGGCCGAGAATTCCCGGGAAGACGTTGGATTTCCAATTGATCATGTAGGCGTCGGAGTAGCGCCCGTGAGCGATCAAGCGGATGTATTCGGGGACGGGGGTATGCGCGGGGCAAGCCCACTGGCAATCCACGACCTTGTGGAAATAGTCGGGATTCGTGATGTCGGTCGGCTTCAAACTAACTCACTCCGGGGCTGCGGGAGCAGCTTGCCGATTCTGGCTGAATGACGGTTTAGAGTACCCCAACTGGGACGCGCATTGGGGAGATTCGCGCCTATTCCGTCAAGGTTTCTGTGGCTTAAGCGGTTGCTGCGACACCATAATCCCATAAATCGCAAAGGGATTTTTCATTGCGCCTGAGGGCGGCTGCGGAACTGGCTCGGTGAGGCACCCGTCGCCCGATGGAACATGGCGCTGAAGGCGCTGACGCTTTCATAGCCGAGATCGAACGCCACTTCGGTGACGGCTGCGCCACCGCCGAGGCGCCCCATGGCCTCGAGCACACGCGCCTGCTGGCGCCACGCGCCGAAACTGAGACCGGTTTCGCTCAGGAAGCGGCGGGCGAGGGTGCGCGCGCTGGTATGGATGGTCTCGGCCCAGGCTTCGAGGGGCCGCTGATCGCCCGGCGAGGCGAGCAGCATCTGGCAAAGGGTGCGCAAGCGCGCATCGCGCGGCATCGGCAGTTGCAGGCCCAACGACTGCAGGCCCTCGAGCTCCGACAGGATGAGCGCGAACACGTGGCCGGCCGGGCCGCTTTCGTCGTACTGCACCGGCAATTCGGTCGCGCGCACGATCAGCTCGCGCAGCAGGGGCGTCATCGACAGCACCCGGCAGACGGTCGGCATCGAGGCTGCAGCGTCCTGGCGCACGTAGAGTGTGCGCATGGTGGTGTCGCTCAGCATGACCAGGCTGTGGGTAATGCCGGCGGGCACCCACACCGCGCGCTGGGGCGGCACGACCCACACGCCGTCCTCGGTCGAAACGCGCACGGTGCCTGCGGTCGCATGGATCAGCTGCGCGCGCTCATGGTGATGCGGCAGGATCTCGAAGCCGCAGACGAATTCCTTCGGCATGGCCGCGACTGCGCGCGGCACGTGCTGATAATCCGCAGGATCGGTGGAACGCTGGCCGTTTTGCGACATCGTTTGTCATTCTAGCGCAAGACAGCCACGGGCGCTTTCCTTATCTTTCTGCATGGGCACAACCACCACCTCACCCTAAGGAGCCGCGCAGCGGCCTCTCGAAGGGCGGGCCACAGGCGCGGTGCTCGTTCGCACCCTTCCAGACGGCCGCTGCGCGGCCGCCTCAGGGTGAGGTCTATGTTGGAGTAGCGCTCATCATGAAGCTCACCAGTCCGACGTCCCTCCTGCTCAATCTCGGTCACGCGGTCGACCACTGGGTCATCGCGATCTTCCTCTACACGGTCAGCGTGATCGCCGGCGTATGGGGCGCCGACTGGAAGGAGCTGACGCCCTACGCCTTCGGCGCCTCGTTCATGTTCGGCGCGGGCTCGATCGTCTCGGGCAAGCTCGGCGATTCGTGGGGCCGCCGGTCCATGATGATCATCTTCTTCGCCGGCATCGGCGTGTCGTGCCTGCTGATCTCGCTGGCCCAGAACAAGTGGCAGATCGGCGCCGCGCTGACGGTGATGGGCGCCTTCGCCTCGATCTACCATCCGGTCGGCATTCCGATGATCGTGCAGGGCTCGGACCGGCCGGGCTTCGTGATCGGCGTCAACGGCCTGGTTGGCAATCTCGGCATCGCCGTCGGCGCCAGCCTGTCGGTGCTCCTGGCAACGCGCTACGGCTGGCAGATGGCCTACATCGTGCCGGGCATCGTCTGCCTGATCGCCGCGGTGCTGTTCGCGATCCTGGTGCCGAAGGAGCAGGAGGCGCCGGCCAAGCGCAAGGCCAAGATGCTCGACCTGCCGCCCAACGTGATGGCGCGGGTGTTCTTCATCATGACCTGCGCCGCGGTCACCGGCTCGATCGTCTTCAACTTCACGACCAACTCCAACGGCGAGATGCTGAAGGCGCGCATCGCCCAGCTCGCGGCCGATCCGGCGCTGCTGAGCATGGTGTTGTTCGGCATCTTCACCGTGGCGTCGCTGATGCAGCTGGTGGTCGGCGCGCTGATCGACCGCTATCCGCTCAAGACGATCTACCTGCCGATCCTGATCGCCCAGGTGCCCTTGTTCCTGCTCGCGGCCTACGCCGAGGGCTGGGTGCTGATCGGCGTGACGACGCTGTTCATGGTGTTCGTGTTCGGCGCCATCCCGTTCACCGACGCGATGATCGTGCGTTACGTCGACGACCGCATGCGCAGCCGCGTCACCGGCATGCGGCTCGCGATCGGCTTCGGCGTCAGCTCGATGGTGGTGGCGCTGATCGGCCCTTCGGTGAAGGCCGCCGGTTTCCCGACGCTGCTGATGACACTCTCCGTCGTCGCCCTGTGCACCACGATCGCGATTTCCTTTCTGCCCAGCGAACGGCGCAACGCCATGGCGGCACTGAGGCCCGCCGAGTAAGACTCACCTCTCATGTTCCTCTCCCGCGCAGGGGGAGAGGCTAGGTGAGGGGGAAGCGTAAATGCTCAAGCGTCGTAGCGTGCTGGCGGCTGCCGGCTGGACCATCGTCGGGGCCTCGGCGGTCCGTGCCCAGACCTGGCCGAGCCAGCAGATCAGGATCGTCGTGCCCTACATTCCGGGCGGCGCCACCGACACCGCAGGCCGCGTCGTCGCCGAGAAGCTCGGCCAGCTGCTCAACCAGACGGTGATCGTCGAGAACAAGGGCGGCGGCAACACCATCATCGGCATGGAGGCGGTGGCCAAGGCCAGGCCCGACGGCCACACGCTGCTGCTCGGCAGCACGACGCTGGCGACCAACGCCGCGCTCGGCCTCAAGCAGCCGTTCCAGCCGCTCAAGGACTTCCAGACGATCTCCTCGATCGCCGACATCCCCGACATGATCGCAGCCAACAAGGACCAGCCGTTCAGGGACTTCCACTCGTTCATGGCGTGGGCGCAGAAGCAGCCGGAGAAGTTCCGCTTCGCCTGCTCGGGCATCGGCAACCAGCCGCATCTGTGGGGCGAGCTGTTCAAGACGCGCAACAAGCTCAACATGGAGGTGGTCGGCTACAAGGGCTCGGCCGATGTCATCCGCGACGTGATAGGGGGACACCTGCCGATCCTGGTCGATGTCGTGCTGCCGTCGGGCAACCATGTCGAGGCGGGCCGCCTGACCGGCATCTGCGTCGCCTCGGCGGAGCGCTCGCCGATGTGCCCCTCGGTGCCGACCGTCGTCGAGCTCGGCATGCCCGACCTGGTGAGCGCGGTGTTCTATGGCATCGTTGCGCCGGCCGGCATCCCGTCGGGCGTGGTCGAGCGCCTGAACGCGCTCTGCCTCGAGATCGTCAAGGATCCGGCGGTGAAGAAGAAGTTTGCCGAGCTGGGCTTCGTCACGACCGGCAGCACGCCGCAGGCCTATCACGACAAGCTGGTGTTCGAGACCGAGCGCTGGACCAAGGTGGTGAAGGACAACAACATCAAGGTCGAGGGGTAAAGACTCGGCAAAGCATTCCATTGAAGGCGCTCTCCGCGCGCGTCATGCGTGGGGAGAGGGGGGCCCGCACAAACCTATGCCGTACGGCGTCGGCGAGGACCCGCGATATCATCGCCACGAAGTCGACAGCCGCTTCCCGTGCACTTTTGCCCGACCTGGATAGCCCGTCGCTCCGGCAAATAGGTCTTGCCTGTCCGCGTCGTTAATGGTAAATTAATCTACCATGAACGAGCAGGCAAGTACAACTCTTCATCAAGACCGCCGTTTTCGACGGTTTTCGACCGTTTTTCCCGTTTTTGGCAACCCTTCGGTTTTTCGGGTCTCGCTAACGCGCGGCAATGGCCTGCTGCAGCAGCTTCGCGAGATCGCCGGCGCTCAGGCGGTCGAGCCGCGCCAGAACGCTCGGGGTGTTGCGGTAGTGCTCGGTGATGAAGAAAGTCTCCGGATCGGCGCGCATCAGGTGCTCGCGCGCCTCGAAGCCGATCTTGAACATGATCGACTCGCCATCCTGGTGCAGCCGCGCCAGCAGGCGCTTCTTCAGGCGAAAGGCGGGCGTACCGTAGGAGGTGCCTTCCTCGACGCCGGGGAAGGAGCGCGCCACCCGGCGGATGGTGGCGAGCGAAAGCTTGCGCTTGGCCATGGCGGTTCGCAGAGTGACCCGATGGGGGAGTGGGAGGAAGGCCAATGACCAAGTCCGCCGTTCCCGTGCCGGCGTCGCATCTCGATTCGGCGCGCGACGCCGAGCCCGCGACCCGCGCAGTCAACGCGGCGATGGCGGCGCGCCTGCCGTTCGCCGACAGGCGCGACTTCGAGGCGGCGCGGCGAGGGTTGATCGCGCCGGTGCCCGACGGGGTGGTGAAGGCCGACAGCGGCACGGTGCTGTGGAACCTCGGCGAGTACGCCTTCATCGACGGCGAGCTGGCGCCGTCCACGGTCAATCCCAGCCTGTGGCGGCTCGCACGGCTCAACATGGCCAACGGCCTGTTCAAGGTGACCGAGCGGGTCTACCAGCTGCGCGGCTTCGACATCGCCAACATGACGGTGCTCGAGGGCGACACGGGCGTGATCCTGATCGATCCGCTGACCACCGCCGAGGTCGCGCGCGCGGCGCTGGCACATTACTTCGCGCATCGGCCCAAGAAGCCGGTCGTCGCCGTGATCTATACCCACAGCCATGTCGACCATTACGGCGGCGTGCGCGGCGTGGTCGACGAGGCCGATGTCGCGTCGGGCAAGGTCAAGGTGATCGCACCGGCGGGCTTCATGGAGGCGGTCGGCGGCGAGACCGTGCTGGCCGGCCTGCCGATGTTCCGCCGCTCGCAGTTCCAGTTCGGCACCCTGCTGCCGCGCGGCGCGCGCGGGCAGGTCGATGCCGGGCTGGGCAAGGGCGTTGCGCGCGGCACGCCGGGGCTGATCGCGCCGACGATGAGCATCGGGAAGGCGGTCGAGACGCATGTGATCGACGGGCTCGAGATCGTGTTCCAGCTCGCGCCCGAGACCGAGGCGCCGGCCGAGATGCACATGTTCTATCCGCAGCTGGGCGTGCTCAACATGGCGGAGAATGCCTGTCCCTTGCTGCACAATTTCATCCCGTTGCGCGGCTCGGTCGTGCGCGATCCGCGCATCTGGTCGAAGTATATCGGCGACGCGATGGAGATGTATGGGCCGCGCACCGAGGTGCTGATCGGCCAGCATCACTGGCCGACCTGGGGCCGCGAGGCGGTGCTCGAGCATCTCGAGGCGCAGCGCGATCTCTACAAGCACATCCACGACCAGACGCTGCGCTACATGAACAAGGGCTGGCGGCCGGCCGAGATAGCCGAGGCGATCGACCTGCCGCCGGGCCTCGCCGACCGCTGGTCGGTGCGGGGCTACTACGGCACGGTGAGTCACAACGTGAAGGCGGTCTATCAGCGCTATCTCAGCTGGTACGACGGCAACCCGTGCAACCTCCATCCGCTGCCGCCTGCGCCGGCGGCGCGGAAATTCGTCGAGTACATGGGCGGTGCCGACGCGGTGATCGCGCGGGCGAAGGCCGACTTCGCCAAGGGCGAGTTCCGCTGGGTCGCGCAGGTGATGAAGGAGGTCGTGTTCGCCGAGCCGGCCAATACGGAAGCGCGGGCGCTGTGCGCCGATGCGCTGGAACAGATGGGCTACCAGGCCGAATCGGCGACCTGGCGCAACGCCTTTCTCTACGGCGCGCAGGAGCTGCGGCACGGCGTGTTCACGGTCCCGGCGCGCGGCACCATGGCGACCGACACGCTGAGGGGGCTCTCGACCGACGTGTTCTTCGACATGCTCGCGGTCCGGCTCGATCCGGCGAAGGCCGCCGGCCAGGCGATGGTGATCAACTGGCATTTCACCGACCGGGGCGAGAAGCTCGCGCTCACCTTGAAGAACTGCACGCTCACCCACCGGTCGGGCACGTGGGCCGACGACGCCGTGGCCTCGATCGCCACGACCCGCGAGACGCTCGACGGCATGATCCTGGGCCGCGTGAAGATACCCGACGCGCTCGCATCGGGCGCGCTCAGGATCGAGGGCGACGGGTCGCGACTCGCCGCCCTGTTCGCGATGCTCGAGCCGCCGACCGGCCTGATGTTCGAGGTCCTGACGCCGGGCGAGGGGCGTTAGCGCTTGACAGGAGAACGGCCAATCAATGTGATGCGCGCAATAAAAACGAAGAACCAGCGCGCCTGTAGGGAGGCCAAGATGTCCAATGGTATTGTGCGTCTTGCGTTCGCGTTTGTTGCGTGGTCGATCGCGTTTTGGGGGCTGGCGATCTCCGCCCAGGCCCAGGAAAAGAAGATCAAGATCGGCGTCGTCTACGACCTGACCGGCCCGTTCGCCGGCGGCGGATCGAAGCTGCAATACGACGGCGCCAAGATCATGCTCGACTACTTCACCAAGCAGGGCGGGGTTGAAGGCTACAAGATCGAGCCGATCTATGCCGACGCGCAGAGCAAGCCCGACGTCGCGATCAACGAGGCGGTGCGGCTGATCGAGCAGGAGAAGGTCGACATGGTGCTCGGCTTCTACTCCTCGGCGCAGTGCGTGCCGGCGGCGGCGAAGGTCGAGACGCTGAAGAAGTTCATGTGGCTCACCACCTGCGTGTCGAGCGCGGTGCTGGACAACCGGCACCTGCACTACGTCTTTCGCCCGCAGGTCAGCGGCAACCTGTACGGCGTGCAGGCGACCGACATGATCGCCGAGTATTCCAAGTCCAAGTTCGGCAAGGATCCCAAGGACCTGCGCGTGGCGATCGTGCACGAGGACGGCGCCTACGGCGTCGACGTCGCCAAGGGCGACGAGCTCGGCTCCAAGAAGCACGGCTTCAAGGTGGTGCTGAAGGAGGGCTACTCGATCACCGCGCCCGACCTGTCGGCGCTGGTCACCAAGCTGAAGCGGGCGAAGCCCGACGTGATCTTCCACACCGGCTACAACCCCGACATCACGCTGCTGCTGCGCCAGGCGCGCGAGCAGGGGCTGAAGGTCGGCGCGATCGTCGGCCAGGGTGCGGGCTACAGCGTCTACGACAAGCTCAAGGAAGGGCTGGGCGACGATTCGAACTACCTGTTCACCATCGATCCGATCTCGATCTGGCTGACCAACCAGAAGACGCTCGATCCCAAGCTGCCGCCGCTGATCAAGATGGTCGGCGAGGAGTTCGACAAGATGGAGCCGGGCGCCAGCCGCTCGGCCCATGTCGGCATGTCGGCCAGCAACATCTACGTCTTCTTCACGCAGGTGCTGCCGGTGGCGATCAAGAAGTACGGCGGCATCGACGGCGAGGCGCTGCGCAAGGCGGCACTCGACGTCGACATCCCGGAAGGCGGCACGATGATGGGCTTCGGCGTGAAGTTTGCGCCCGAGACCGACGAGATGGCGGGCCAGAACATGCGCGCCTTCCCGGTCGTGACGCAGTACGTCAACGGCAAGGCGGTGGTGGTGTGGCCGAAGAGCCAGCAGCAGGCCGAGCCGGTTCTGCCGCTGCCGGCCGGCACGACCTACAGCTACAAGTAAGTGCTGGTCGTCGAGGGACTGGTGAAGCGTTTCGGCGGCTTCACCGCCGTCAGCAACGTATCGTTCAAGGTCGATCAGGGCGAGATCCTCGGCCTGATCGGCCCGAACGGCTCGGGCAAGAGCACGATCTTCAACATGCTCTCCGGGACCTTCCCGCCGAGCGCGGGATCGATCCGGTTCGAAGGCCATGAGCTGAGCGGGCTCGCGCCGCACCGCATCATCAACCGCGGCGTCGGCCGGACCTTCCAGATCCCGCGGCCGTTCCGGCGGCTGTCGATCTTCGAGAACGTGGCGCTGGCCGGCTACTTCGGCCAGAACCGCCACAGCCGCGCCAAGGCCGAGGCTTCGGCTGAACGGGCGCTCGGCATGGTCGGCCTGCCGACCGACCGCCGCGCGCTGGTCGACGGGCTGGGCGCCGCGGGCCTGAAGAAGCTCGAGCTCGCCAAGGCGCTCGCCACCGAGCCGAAGCTGCTGCTGGCCGACGAGAGCCTGGGCGGCCTCGACGAGGCGGAGATGGGCCAGGCGGCGGACATGCTGCGCAGGATCCGCGACGAGATCGGCATCACCATCATCTGGGTCGAGCACATCATGGGCGTGCTGATGCGGGTGGTGGACCGCGTCATGGTGCTGGACCATGGCGAGAAGATCGCCGAGGGCCTGCCGCACGAGGTGGCGCACGATCCGCGCGTGGTCGAGGTCTATCTCGGCACCGACGCGCAGGCGACGCAGGCGGTCACGGCGGCGCGCGGCGCACCGGCGGCTGGAACGGGGCACTGACATGCTCGAGCTGAAAGGCATCGACGCGGGCTACGGCAGCTTCCAGGCGCTGTTCGGCGTCAGCCTCGAGGTGAAGGCGGGCGAGGCGGTCGGCGTGATTGGCCCGAACGGCGCCGGCAAGACGACCTTGATGAGGGTGATCTCCGGCCTGATCCGGCCGCGCGCCGGGTCGATCACGATGGAAGCGACCAACGTCCTGAAGACGCCGGCGCATCGCATCGTCAGCCTGGGCATCGCCCACGTGCCGGAGAACCGCCGGCTGTTCCCGCGGCTCACCGTCGAGGACAATCTCAAGATGGGCGCCTTCATGCCGGAGGCACGCGCCAAGCACGACCGGCGGCTCGCCTTCGTGTTCGACCTGTTCCCGCGCATGAAGGAGCGGCGCCACCAGCTCGCCGGCACCATGTCGGGCGGCGAGCAGCAGATGTGCGCCATCGGCCGCGCCCTGATGAGCGATCCCAAGCTGCTGCTGCTCGACGAGCCGTCGGCCGGCCTGGCGCCGGTCGTGGTGCAGCAGGTGTTCGAGCTGGTGAAGCGCATCCGCGAGGGCGGGCTCACGGTGCTGATCGTCGAGCAGAACGTGCAGCAGGTGCTGAAGGTCGTCGACCGCGCCTATCTCCTGGAGGCCGGCACCATCCGCCATTCCGGCAGCTCCGCCGAGATGCTGGAAAGCGACACCATCAAGCAGGCATATCTCGGGGTGTAACGCATGGACTCCTTCCTCGAGATTTTCGACATCTACCTCCTCGAAGCGGTGCTGAACGGCATCCTGCTGGGCGGCGTACTGGCGCTGCTGGCGCTGGGGCTGAACCTGATCTTCGGCGTGATCGACGTGACGTGGATCTGCTACGCCGAGCTTATCATGGTCGGCATGTACGCGATCTACTACCTGTTCACCGTGTATCACCTGCCGTACTGGATCGCCGCGCCGGCCTGCATCCTGATCGTCGCCGGGCTGGGCGCGCTGCTGCATTTCCTGGTGATCGAGCCGTTGCTCTCGGCGCCGCCGATCAACCAGCTGCTGGCGACCGGCGGCGTGCTGTTCTTTTTGCAGAGCTTCGCGACCGTCGCCTTCGGCATCGAGTTCCGCAATGTCGGCATCAAGCTGCCGATCCTGGCGATCGGCGACATGAATTTCAGCTATGCCCGTCTGCTCGCCTTCGGCGCGGCGCTGGTCGGCATGGTCGCGGTCTATGTCTTCATGCGCAAGACCTATGTCGGCACAGCGATCCGCGCGATCGCGCAGGACCGTCAGATCATGCCGCTGATGGGCGTCGATGCGCGGCGCATCTACCTCATCACCTCGGCGATCGGCGGCGCGCTGGCCGGCCTCGCCGCCTGCCTGCTGGTGCTGATGTACGACGTGCATCCGTTCATCGGCCTGTCGATCGGGCCGATCACCTTCCTGATCTGCGTGCTGGGCGGGCTGGGGAACTTCGTCGGCGGCTTCGTGGCCTCCTTCCTGTTCGCCCAGATCATCTCGCTGGGCGGCCTGTTCTCCGACCTCGAATGGGGCTACGTGCTGGCCTTCGGCTTCTTCATCCTGATGATGTTCATCCGGCCCGCGGGCCTGCTGGCGAGGCGCGCATGAGCGCCGTCCGCAATCCGATCGCCTGGGTCATTGCCGCCATCGTGCTCGGCGCCGTGCCGTTCGTGCACCGCGATCCCTATCATCTGCACATCCTGATCCTGATCCTGATCTGGTCGTTCGCCTACACCTCCTGGTCGATGATGGGCCGCTTCGGCCTCACCTCGCTCGGTCACGGCGGGTTCATGGGAATCGGCGCCTATGTGACGGCGCTCTTGTGGAACCATCTCGGCCTCACGCCGTGGCTTGGCATCCCGGTTGCGCTGGCCTGCGCCGCCGCGATGGCGCTGGTGGTCGGCTATCCCTGCTTCCGCTTTCGCATCACCGGGCACTACTTCGCGCTGGTGACGCTCGCGCTGTCGGGCATCGTGCTGCAGGTGATCACCGCTACGCGCGACTGGACTGGGGGCTCGCTCGGCTACACGCCCGAGGCCGCCAAGGGCAACAACCTGCTGGCGATGCAATCCGGCGACAAGGTGGTCTGGTATCTGGCGGCGCTGGTGGTGTGGGCGTTCGGCCTGGTGGTCTGGACCTGGATCGACCGCAGCATGGAGCGCGCGGCGATGGATGCGATCTCGGAGGACGAGGACGCGGCCGCCGCGGCGGGCGTCAACGTCACCGCCGAGAAGCTCAAGATCACGGTCCTGAGCGCTCTGATGACCGCGCTTGCCGGTGCCGTCTACTGCCAGTACCAGATGTTCATCTCGCCCGACACGGTGAGCGGCATCGGCATCTCGCTGCAGATGGTGTTCGCCGCGGTGGTCGGCGGGCTGTACGTCGCGCTCGGTCCCACGGTGGGCGCGATCATCACCATCCTTCTGGCCGAGGGCCTGCGCATCGGCTTCGGCACCAAGGCGGTCGGCTGGGACAATCTGATCTACGGCGCGCTGCTGGTGGCGTTCATCATCTTTTTGCCGAAGGGCATCCTCGGCAGCATCCTAGAGCGCGTGAGCCTCAGGCGCGCACCAGAGCCGACACGCCCAGCGGCTGAGCCCGCCCGCGCACGTTCAGCGTCGGCAGCTTCTCCGCCGTGATCCCCTCCGGCAGCGCCGTCTGGCCCAGCAGATCCGCCGACGCCAGCACGTCGCGTTTCAGCTCCTTGGCGGCGTCGAGCAGGCGTGCGGCAGAATTCAGGGTGTCACCGACATAGGCTATCTCCCGCCGCACGTCTCCGATCTCGCCGGCGACGATCTCGCCGTAATGGACGGCGGCGCGGAACGCCGGCACCGCACCATAGCGTTGGAGGTAGTGTTTCTCATGGCGCTCGATCAGGTCCTGCACCACGAACGGGCAGCGCAGGCATTCGCCGTCGCTGAGGGCCGTACCGCCTTCCCAGGTCACGATCGCCTCGTCGCCGACATACTTGTGGATCTCGCCCTCGCATTCGAGCACGGCCGCCGAAACGTCGCGGAAGAAGTCGTTCAGCAGCTCATGAAACCGGATCGGCCCCAGCCGCTCGGCCATGCCGGTCGAATCCCTCATGTCGATCAGCAGGAAGGCGCGCAGCTCCTGCTGCGGTTGGACGTAACGGCCGGTCAGCAGGTTCTTGAGCGTGCCGAAGCCGAGCAGCCCGCCAAGCTCGAATACGAGATTGAAGCCGACCGAGGTGATGACGGCGAACACCAGGGACATGCGAAAGGTGTGGTCGAACTGAAACTGCGGCGACAGCAGCACCCGGGTGAGCGCAAGGCCGCCGACGATGACGACGAGATAGAGCGCCAGCCTCACGAGGAAATAGACCGTGAGCGGCAGCCGGCGCAGCCGGTGGAGCATCCCCGGGCGCGAGCTGCGCAGCTCGAAGGTCACGATCGGGGTCGCGATGAACAGCGCCGTTGCGATGCCCTGCGCAATGGACATCATCAGCGTCTGGTCCGGCGGCGAGACGCGCAGGCTGAAGATCGCGCCGCCGATCGCGCTCACGATGTTCACCACCCAGAACACCCGCCAGTCCCGGCGGTCTCGTCTCGACTGAATCATCCCGGCTGCATACCTCGTTGTAATGTCTCGCAGATTGACGATCCGTTCGCACTGCGGATAGCTTCTCCACCATAACTGGCTATCGAGGGAGAACGCCCATGAAAAAGCTGTTGCTGGCCGCCACCGCGGTTCTGGCGCTCGGAGTGCTGAGCGGCGCTTCCCAGGGAGAGGGCAAGAAGACGCTCGCCTTCGTCGTCAACGGCGCGTCGGACTTCTGGAAGGCGGCCGAGGCGGGCGTCAAGAAGGCCCAGACCGAGCTGCCGAACTACAACCTGACGTTCAAATATCCCGAGCAGTCCTCGGCCGCGATCCAGACCCGCATGATGGACGACCTCGTGGCCGCGGGTGTGGCCGGCATCCTGGTGAGCCCGGTCGACCCGAAGACCATGGGCGATGCGCTGAACCGCGTCGGCGGCCAGGTCGCGCTGTTCACCACCGACAGCGACGCGCCCAACAGCAAGCGCGTCGTCTATATCGGCTCGTCCAACACCGATGCCGGCAAGCAGGCCGGCCAGCTGATGGTCAAGGCGATGCCCAACGGCGGCAAGTGCATGGGCTTCGTCGGCCTGCCGGGCGCCGACAATGCGCGCGAGCGCATCGAGGGCGTGAAGGAGATGATCAAGGGCACCAAGATCGAGCTGGTCGACGTGCGCGCCGACGACATCGACCAGACCCGCGCCAAGCGCAACGTCGAGGACACGATCACGGCGCATCCCGAGATCAACTGCATGGTCGGCTTCTATTCCTACAACACGCCGCGCATCTACGAGGCGCTCAAGGAGGCCGGCAAGATCGGCAAGGTGACGATCATCGGCTTCGACGAGGATCCGATCACCCTGGGCGGCGTCAAGGAAGGCACCATCGTCGGCACCGTCGTGCAGCAGCCCTACGAGTGGGGCTACCAGGGCATGAAGCTGATGGCCAAGTACCTGGAGGGCGACAAGTCCTTCATCCCGGCCAACAAGCTGATCATCATCCCGACCAAGATCATCGACAAATCCAACGTCGATGCCTTCTGGGCCGAACTGAAGCAGCGCCAGGGCAAGAAGTAGCTCCCGGCGAAAGCGGCCGTTAGACTGCGGGCGTGAGTCCTCCGCTTCTCGAACTGGCCGCCGTCAGTAAGACCTATCCGGGTGTCAAGGCGCTCGACCGAGTGAGCCTTTCGGTCGGGCGCGGTGAGGTGCTGGCGCTGATCGGCGAGAATGGCGCCGGCAAGTCGACCCTGATGAAGATCCTGGGCGGGGTGGTCGAGCCGACCGAGGGCCGGATCCGCATCGACGGCACCGAGTACGCCGCCCTCACGGTCAAGGGCTCGATGGCGGCCGGCATCGCCTTCGTCCACCAGGAACTGAACCTGTTCGACAATCTCGACGTTGCGGCCAACGTCATGATCGGCCGCGAGCCGGTCCTGGGGCCGGCCCGGCTGATCGACACCCGCGCGCTCGAGGCCAAGGTAACTCCGCTGCTACGCCGCCTCGGCGTCGACTTCGAGGCGCGCACGCCGGTCGCCGACCTGTCGCTGGCGCAGTGCCAGCTGGTCGAGATCGTCAAGGCGCTGTCGCTCGACGCGCGGGTCGTCATCATGGACGAGCCGACCTCGGCGCTGACCGCCTCGGAAACCGCACGGCTGCTCAAGGTGATCGCGGAACTCAAGGCCGGCGGCGTGTCGGTGATCTTCATCTCGCATCGCTTGAACGAGGTCGAGCAGTGCGCCGACCGTGTGGTGGTGCTGCGCGACGGCGCGGTCGTCGGAACGCTGCCGCGCGGCGAGATTCGCCACGATGCGATGATCCGCATGATGATCGGGCGCGACCTGCGCTCGCTCTACATCCCGCCCGGCCGCGCGCCGGGCGAGCCGATGCTCGAGGCCGTGGGCGTGCGCACGTCGGTGCATCCGACGGAGACGGTCGACCTGGCGCTGCGTCCGGGCGAGATTCTCGGCATGGCCGGGCTGGTCGGCGCCGGCCGCACTGAGCTGGCGCGCGTCCTGTTCGGCGTCGACCGTGCGCTGGCGGGCGAGGTCCGGCTCGACGGCCGGAAGCTCGCCATCCGCACGCCGCGCGATGCGATCGATCGCGGCATCTTTCTGGTGCCGGAGGACCGCAAGCGCACCGGGCTGGTGCTCGACCAGTCGGTCAACGAGAACATCTCGCTGCCCAACCTGATGGCCTATGCGTCGGCGCTCCTGATCCGGGGCAGCGCCGAGCGCCGCAACGCGCTGGAGCAGAAGGCGGCGCTCGACATTCGCACGGCCTCGATCGACACGCTGGTCGGCACGCTCTCCGGCGGCAACCAGCAGAAGGTCGTGCTCGCCAAGTGGCTGTCGATGAAGCCACGCGTGGTGATCTTCGACGAGCCGACGCGCGGCATCGATGTGGGGTCGAAGTCGGAGATCTACAAGCTGATGCGCGGGCTCTCGGATGCCGGCGTCGCCGTGCTGATGATCTCGAGCGACATGGAGGAGGTGATCGGCGTCAGCGACCGCATCGCCGTCATGCGCGAGGGCCGCATCGCGGGCTTCCTGGCGCGCAACGAGTTCAGCGAGGAGAACGTGATGCGGCTGGCCGTGGGGCGGCGCGATCTCCAGGAGGCGGAGGCCGTGTCGGCATGATGAAGAAAGACCTCGGCCTGTTCCTGCTGATCCTCGTGGTCGGCTGCGTCGTGGCCTTCCTGAACCCGCGCTTCCTCTCGCCGATCAACCTCGGAAACACCGCGAACCTGGTCGGCCTGTTCGGCCTGTTCTCGCTGGGCGAGGGCATCGTCATCATCACCGGCGGCATCGACCTGTCGATCGGCTCGATCTTCGCGCTGCTCGGCGTGATCTTCATCGATCTGCTGGTGACCTACGCGCTGCCCTGGTGGCTCGCGGCGCTCATCATTGTCGCCGCCGGCATTGTGCTGGGGGCGATCCACGGCTTCCTGGTGACCAAGCTCAAGCTGCAGCCGTTCATCGTCACTTTGTGCGGCCTGCTGATCTATCGTGGGATCGCGCGCTATTACACCAACGACGGCACGGCGGGCTTCGAGTTCGGCCAGCGCCTACCGACGCTCGAATGGATCACCACCGGCCGTACGCTGGGCGTGCCGCATTCCTTCGTCGTCTTTTTGCTCGTGGCGATCCTGATGGGCATCGTTCTTCATCGCTCGGTGTTCGGCCGCTACCTGTTCGCGGTCGGCAAGAACGAGGAGGCGGCGCGCTACTCCGGCATCCGGACCACGCGCGTGATCGCTGCGGCGTATATCCTGTGCGGCGGCCTGGCCGGCCTGTCGTCGATCTATCTCGCGATGTACACGCGGTCGATCTCGCCGGCGAGCCACGGCAATTTCTACGAGCTCTACGGCATCGCCGCCGCGGTGCTGGGCGGCTGCTCGCTGCGCGGCGGCGAGGGCTCGATCCTCGGCATCGTGCTGGGCGCGATCCTGCTGCAGGTGCTGCAGAACCTGGTGAACCTGCTCGGCATCCCGAGTTCGCTCAACTTCGCGGTGATGGGCACCGTGATCCTGATCGGCGTGCTCGCCGACCAGCAGCTGACCCGGCTCAGGGACCGCAAGCGAACAAGGTAGCGCCGTCGTCCCGAGCGAAGCCGAGGGACCTCTTTTGTCGGCGGCTACCTCAAAACAGGTCCCTCGGCTGCGCTCGGGACGACGGAATCATCGCGACAGCGCCCGCACGAAGGTCGCGTGGTCGACATTGCCGCCGGAGCAGACGACGGCGACGGTGCGGCCCTTCACTGGCAGCTTTCCGGTCAGCGCCGCGGCCAGCGCCACCGCGCCGCCCGGCTCGACCACGATCTTGAACTCGCGGAACGCGACCTCCATCGCGTCGAGCACCTCGTCGTCGGTCACGACCAGCCCAGGCCCCAGCACCTGTTGCGCCAGCGGGAAGGTGACGTCGCCCGGCGTCGGCGCCAGCAGGGCATCGCAGATCGACCCCGAGAGCTTCTCGTTCTTCTCCTTCTTGCCGCTCGCGAGGGAGCGCGCGAGGTCGTCGAAGCCCGCCGGCTCGCCGGCATGCACCGAGGCGTTCGGCATGATGCCCTTCACGCCCAGCGCCACGCCGGTCGACAGGCCGCCGCCGGAGCAGGGGGCGGCAACGGCATCGAGCGTGACGCCGAGCGCCTTGGCCTGCTCAGCCAGCTCGAGGCCCGCCGTCCCCTGGCCGGTCAGGATCCAGGGATGGTCGTAGGGCGGCACGACCGTCGCGCCGGTCTTCTTCGCGATCCCCAGGCCGATCTCTTCGCGGCTTTCCTTCACCCGGTCGTACAGCACGACTTCGGCTCCCGAGGCGCGGGTGTTGGCGACCTTCAGCGCCGGGGCGTCGGCCGGCATGACGATGGTGGTCTTCACGCCCAGCAGGCGGCCCGCCTCGGCCAGGCCCTGCGCATGGTTGCCCGACGACCAGCCGACCGCGCCCTTCTTGCGGTCGGCCTCGCTCATCGAGGCAAGGAAGTTGTAGGCGCCGCGGATCTTGAAAGACCCGGTGCGTTGCAGGCACTCGGCCTTGATGAACAGCCGGCCGCCCAGCCTGTCGTTGACGCGCGGGTTCTCGAGCAATGGCGTGCGGATGACCACGCCTTCGAGGCGGCGCGCGGCGGCTTGGACATCGGCGAAGGTCGGCAGCGAAGACATCAGGCAACACCCAGAAGAGACGGCAGGAACGAAAGGTCTTTGACCTGCGCGGCGAGCTTGCCGGGCAGGTTGTCGTCCGGCGCCGAGGCGCGGTTGACCCAGACGACATTGAAGCCGAACCGCGCCGCGCCGTGTGCGTCCCAGCAGTTCGACGAGAGGAAGCAGACGTTGGCCGGCTTCACGCCGCAGCATGCCTCGACCAGGGAGTAGGTCCGTGGATCGACCTTGAAGACCTTCGCCGCGTCGACACTCAGCACCGCCTCGAAGCGGTCGGCGAGGCTCGAGGCTTTTACCATCGGATCGAGCATCTCGGGATTGCCGTTCGAGAGGATGGCGCAGCGCACGCCGGCGCGGCGCAGCCGGTCCAGCGTGGCCGGCACCTCGGGGAACGGATCGAGCGCGAGGTAGGCGCCCAGCAGCTTCTCCCGCACAGAGGGATCGGCGATGCCATGGGCGGCCAGGCAGTGGTCGAGTGCCTCGCCGGTCACCTGCCAGAATGGCGCATAGTCGCCCATGCTGTTGCGCAGCCATGTGTACTGGATCTGCTTGTCGCGCCACATGCTGGAGAGCACATCGGCCCTCGGCCCGATGGCACTTCGATGACGGGCGACGGCCGAGTTGAAGTCGTACAGCGTGCCGTAGGCATCGAACACGCACATTTCGATGCCGGTCAATCGGGGGGCGGTCATGTGCTAGGCTACTCGCATGTTCATCGCCATCGTTCAAATCCCGATGGCCAAGCGGCAGCGCGATGCGGCCGTCGACTCGGCCCGGAAATCGGCGCCGACCTACACCGCGCTCGGCGCCAAGGGGCTGCTGAAAAAGTATTACCTCAACGGCGAAGCGGGCGGCGGCGGAGTCTATGTCTGGGAATCCGAGGCGGCTGCGCGCACCTGGTACACGCCGGAATGGGAGACACGCATGGAGGCGGCGTTCGGTGCCAAGCCGACCGTGACCTACTACGACAACCACGTCGTCGTGGACAATGAGGCCGGCAAGGTGACGGTGGACGAGTAGAGGCAGCCTGTGCGCCCAGGACGACAGAAACCGAAGGAGAGGAACAATGCAGAAGCGTCGTCTCGGCCGCACGGGCCTCGAAGTCTCCGTTCTCGGCTACGGCGCGGGCGCCGTCGGCGGGCTCTTCACCAAGGGTGCGGCTGCCGACCAGGAGCGCGCCATCGCGCGCGCCGTCGAGCTCGGCATCAACTACATCGACACCGCCGCGCTCTACGGCAACGGCGAGTCCGAGCGCAATCTCGGCCGCGTGCTGGGTAAGGTGAAGCCGAACATCGTGTTGGGCACCAAATTCCGGCTGAAGGCGGCCGATCGCGCCAACGTCGCCGACGCCGTCGCACGCTGCATGGACGAGAGCCTGAAGCGGCTCGACCGGGAGAGCGTCGACCTGTTCCAGCTGCACAATCCGCTGGTCGCCAAGGATGCCGACGACCACATGGACGTCGAGATCGCCCTCAACGAGGTCGTGCCGGCGCTGCACAAGCTGCAGAAGGCGGGCAAGACGCGCTTCATCGGCTTCAGCGGCGTCGGCGAACCCGCGGCGATCCTCAAGGCCGTCGAGTCGAAGGCGTTCGACACCGTTCAGGTCGTCTACAACGCGCTCAATCCCAGCGCCGGCGGTCCGATGCCCAAGGGCGCGCCCGGCCTCGACTACGGCCGCTTGCTCGACCGGGCGAAGGCGGCCGACATGGGCACCATCATCATTCGTGCCCTGGCGGGCGGAGCGCTGTCCGGCACCGAGGCGCGTCATCCGCTCGCCATGCAGCAGGTCGATCCGATCGGCTCGGCACCGAGCTTCGCCGACGACGTTGCGCGGGCAAAGCAGCTCGAGCCGCTGGTCAAGGATGGCACAGCGGACAGCCTCGTCGAGCTCGCCCAACGCTTCGTCATCGCCCATGCGGCCGTGAGCACCATGCTGGTCGGCTATTCGACGCTCGATCAGCTCGAGCAGGCCGCCGCTGCCGTCGCGAAGGGCCCGTTGCCGGCGGCTGCGCTCGCCAAGATCGCGTAGCCCTGTGCCGGGCGCGCGCCCTCGGAGTGGCGCGTCCCAGCGCAGGACAGCTTATGAACGGCCCATGCCCGGCTGCTGGAGCGTGAACGGGCCGCTCAGGCGGTCGCGATAAACGCCGACGCCTTCCATGATCTTTTGCACGTAGTTGCGGGTCTCGCGCAGGGGAATCATCTCGATCCAGTCCACCATGTCGATCTTGCCCGAGCGCGGATCGCCCATCGTGTCGAGCCAGCGTGCCACGCGATTGGGGCCGGCGTTGTAGGCGGCGAGGGCTATTTCATATGAGCCGCCGAAGCGCTGCAGCATCTCGGAGAGATATTGGCTGCCGAGCGCCACGTTGTATGCCGGATCGCTCGTGAGCTTGCTTTGGATGAAGGGCAGCGAGAGCTTGCCCGCCACCTCGCGCGCGGTCGCCGGCAGCAGCTGCATCAGGCCGAGCGCGCCGGATGGGGAGATGGCGGCGGCGTTGAAGCCGCTCTCCTGCCGCGTCACGGCAAGCGCCAGCGCCCGCTCGACTGAACCGGTCGAGCCGAGATCGACCACCGGGAAGGAGGCGTCGAACAGGGTCACGCCGTTGTCGGTCGCGCGCCTTGCGATGACCAGCGCTACGTCGGGCCGCTTCAGCTCGCTCGCGAGATGGGCCAGCAGCAGCGTCTCACCCGGGCCGTTCACCAGGCGCGCCAGCCTCAGCAGGAACGGGCGCGTGCGCTCGCTGTCGCCGCTCTGGCCGATCCAGCGGGCCACCGTGACCAGCTCACGGCCGGCCAGCGTCTGGCGGTCGGCGTCGGAGGCGATGGGATCGCTCGGCACCTCGCGCGAGCCGCCCGGCAGCTTGCGGGCGGCGAGCTGCCCGTAGAACGTCTGACCGAAGGCGGCAGCGCGGTTGTACCACTCCAGCGCCTCCTTCTTGCGGTGCGCGGCCTCGTCGGTGCGGCCGAGCCAATAGGCGGCACGGCTCTTGAAGCTGCCGCTCGATACGCCGTCATAGAGCGCCTGGAAATGCTTCTGCGCCTCGGTCGGTTTCTTCAGGTGCCGCAATGCAATCCAGCCGGCGAGAAACTCGGCCTCGGCGAAGGCGATGCCTTTGGTCTGGCCATGCTGCACGACGACCGCATAGGCATCCGCGGCGCGGCCGGCCGACAACAGGTCGCGCGCGAGCTGCTGGCGCTCGTTCCACCAGGCATCTGTCTGATGCGCTGGCGGCTGGCTTGCGAGGCTCTTGGCTTCGGCGAGATTGCCGGTGCGGCGCAGCCATGCCAGCTGCTCGAGCCTGATCGTCGGATCGGCGAGCTTCGCTGGCGCCACGCCCCGCAGCACGGTCGGGGCGTCCGCTGCCTTGGTCGCCATGGCGAGGCGCGCATTGGCGACCGGCTGATAGTCGGGCGGCAGCTTGGATATGAGCTCGCGCGCGGTCAGGGCACGGCCCTCCCGCATGATGCGGTCGAAGCGGGCGATCTGGTCGTCGCCCGAGAGATGCTGGCCGTACTTGTTGAGGAACTCCTCCTCGTCGGCTTTCTTGAAGGTCGCGTTGCGCCAGCTCTCACTGGCGAACTTCGGGACATCGGCCGGGCTCACCGCCGAAGCCGCCTCGAGCCGCTTCATGTGGCCGGCGCTGGTGAGCGGCGGGAAGGCGGTAAAGTAGCGGAAGACGTCATGTGGTGCCGTCGCGACATTGATGCGGTCCTCGGCCTGACGGCGCAGCACCTCGGGCTCCGGCCAGTCCGGGTTCTCGCGCAGGAATCGCCAGGTCGAGGCGAAGTCGGCGTCGGTTTTGGGGGCGACCCGCAGCACGCTCCACTCGACGATGCGCACCAGCAGGGGATTGTTGAAGTTGGCGACGGCGGCGCGGGCGTCGGCGTAGCGGCTCTCGTCGATCGCCTTGAAGGCCACACCCAATGCCGCCGCCTCGCCGGGCGTGAGTGCCTTGGCCGAGCTCAGCGCCTGGGACAGCTCGGTCGGCGTCGCTGGCGGGAGCACGCCGTTGCCGTCGCTCCCGATCGGAAGGGCGGATGCCGTGGGGCCGGTTGACGGCCTAAGCGTCGGGGCAGGAGCGGGCGCGCTCGGGGCCGTGCGACGGATACCTGTGTCAGGGCGGGCCTCGCGCAGCTGGTCACTGCTTTCGCCGCGCAGGATGGTGACGCCGTGCTGTTGCTGCTGCGCGGACACCGGGCCCATCAACAAGCCGGCGACCATCGCCAGCACGAGGGGGGAATATTGTTGTTTCACGCTAGGAATCGTAGGCAGGTCAACGCGGCATCACAATGGCAAGTTGCTCACCTTGCCGTGCTGGAGAGCGGGGCCTAAACTGGTCGATTGCTGGAATTCGGGAGGAAACCATGTTCGCCGGATCACTCGTTGCGCTGATCACCCCGTTCAAGAACGGATCGGTCGACGAGAAGGGATTCGAGAAATTCGTCGGCTGGCAGATCAAGGAAGGCACGGACGGCCTGGTGCCCTGCGGCACGACGGGCGAGTCGCCGACCCTTTCGATGGACGAGCATAAGCGGGTGATCGACATCTGCATCGCGACGGCCAAGGGCACCGGCGTGCCGGTGATCGCCGGCACGGGCTCGAACTCGACGGCCGAGGCGATCGAGCTGACGCAGCATGCCAAGAAGGCCGGCGCGGATGCCGCGATGCTGGTCGTGCCCTACTACAACAAGCCGACCCAGGAAGGCCTGTTCCAGCACTTCAAGGCGGTGGCCGAGGCGGTCGACATCCCGATCCTGCTGTACAACGTGCCGCCGCGCACCGGCGGCGACATGCAGGTCGAGACGGTGGTGCGGCTGTCGCAGGTCAAGGGCATCGTCGGCATCAAGGACGCGAGCTACGACATGGCGCGCCCGACGCTCACGCGGCTGCGCGCGAAAAAGGGCTTCTGCCAGCTGTCGGGCGAGGATGCGAGCGCGGTCGGCTTCCTGGCGCAAGGCGGCGACGGTTGCATCTCGGTGACGGCCAACGTGGCGCCCCGCCTGTGCGCCGACATGCACGATGCCTGGAAGGCGCACAATCTCGACAAGGTGTTCGAGATCCAGGACCGGCTGATGCCCTTGCACAAGGCGATGTTCTGCGAGACCAGCCCGGGTCCGGTGAAGTTCGGCGCGGAGCTGATCGGCCAGTGCAGCGCCGAGATGCGCCTGCCGATGGTGCCGATCGCGGAGAGCAGCAAGAAGGCCGTGCGCGAGGCGATGGTCCATGCGGGTCTGATCAACTAGTCGCCGGCCGGCGACGCGGAGTTTACCGTGGCGAAGAAACCGGAGCTGGGCCGCACCGTGGTGGCCCAGAACCGCAAGGCGCGGCACAACTACTTCATCGAAGAGACCATGGAGGCCGGCATCTCACTGACCGGCACCGAGGTGAAGTCGCTGCGCGGCGGACGAAGCTCGATCGCGGAGGCCTACGTCACGGAGGACGGCGGCGAGGCGTGGATGGTCAATTCGGACATCCCGGAATACGCCTCGGGCAACCGCTTCAATCACGAGCGCAAGCGGCCGCGCAAGCTGTTGCTGCACCGGCGGCAGATCAACGTGCTGATCGGCGCCATCCAGCGCGAGGGCCGCACCGTCGTGCCGCTCGAGGTCTATTTCAACGAGAAGGGCCGCGCCAAGGTGCAGATCGCCCTGGTCACCGGCAAGCAGGCGCACGACAAGCGCCAGTCGATCAAGGAGCGCGACTGGAAGCGCCAGCGCGCGCGCCTGCTGGCGCGACGCTAGAGAGCACCTCATGACCACCGTGATGATCACCGGCGCGGCGCGTGGGCTCGGCCTCGAATTCACCAGGCTCTACGCCGCGCGCGGCTGGAAGATCCTGGCCTGCGCGCGCAACGCGCACGGGCTGAAGGAGGTGGAAGGCGACGTGCAGCACTTTCCGCTCGAGGTCACCGACTACACGGCGGTCAAGGCGCTGGCCAAGACGCTCGAGGGCGA
>Ga0070738_10001483_pt1 | contig 46137 bp, 25 predicted proteins | sample Coa_R2_2_FD_66446 | JGI IMG/M metagenome (GOLD analysis project Ga0070738, IMG submission 66446) | Surface soil microbial communities from Centralia Pennsylvania, which are recovering from an underground coalmine fire - Coalmine... | ecosystem: Environmental > Terrestrial > Soil > Unclassified ...
GCTCCTTTCCTCCGAGCCTTGGTGCTCGAGCGTTCCAAGTCTACTCAGAGGCTCTGGAGCCGACACGGTTATCTAATCAGGCAGTAAATCAGCAACTTGCCAATCTGTCCCTAACTGACCCTTGGGGTTAACCTGAGTTGCTGATCGCAAGGCAGATACTTGGTGGGCCCGGTAGGATTCGAACCTACAACCAACAGATTATGAGTCTGCTGCTCTAACCGTTGAGCTACGGGCCCAAAGTGAAGCGGAAATCTCTGTGCCAAGTATAACCTGCGCAGCAGCTCGAATCGCGGTCGCTGGGTGCGACATCGCAGTTCGGCTCCGGAGCGAACCTGCCGCAATGTGTAAAACACGCGGGCGGGGGCGCCCGCGTTACGACTTGCCGGGGGTGCCAGTTGTTTCTGTTGGGGAACGGCAGGGAGCCGTTCCCCATAGACATTGGTTAGAAGGAGAAGGTAGTCGCGAATTCGGAGCGGAGGTCACGAGCTTCGCGAGAGTGGTATCCCTGCCACAGGGGATATACGCCCTCGGAGCCTGTGATCGCCGTGGTCCAGTACAGAGATTGTTCATAACCAAATCCAACCCAGGTGTTCAGCTTGTACTGCAGGTTGCCGAAAACCCATTGACTTCGTTGGCGAGCGCCGGCGGGATTGAATACGCGGACATCGCGAGAATACGCCTGATCCTCGCCGTAATGGAAGTTTGCAGTCCAGCCAGACATGCGCCCTTCGGGATTCGCATTGAACCAGCGTGAGAGTGGCAAACCGATTTCCGCGAACCCGCCTGTTGTGCGCACGGGTTCCTGTGGCGCAATGGTTGGGACGCCGTTACGCAGTCCGAAAACGACTGCCGCGGAGCCATCGATTGAAGGAGCGGTAGCCGTGCCGGTCAGCCCGGCGGTGTTGTTGTAGAAGGAGAAGAGCTGGCCAGCGAAGTACCATCTCAGGTCAGCTCCGCGATACCAACTCGTCAGCAGTGTTGCCCATCTCGTTGGTAATTGCGCCTGCAGGTTGATGCCATATTTATCGCTGCTAACGGTTGCACCACGTGGATAGGTGGATTTAAACGCGGTGGGAATGCTTCCGGCTATCACAATGGCGTCTCGCTGCGCTTGCATGCCGCTGACGATCAATTGAGCGGGCAATACTCCAGGCGCTTTGTCGAGTTGCCATTCGAAGACTGCACGTCCCTGAAGTTCCGGACGCCCAGAATCTGCTCCCTGGCGTTCGCCAAAAGCAAGCTGATTCTGTAATCCAAGTCCGGTGTTGGGCGTCTGCGGGATAGCGACCGTACCGATCACAGTTCCAGTGGGCGAGAGTACGTTGACGACATTGCTGCCCGGGTTGGTGCCGGGTATCTGGAAGTTGGTAGCAGAAGGCACGTTGCCAAATGAAGGCATGGCAGCTGCGATTTCACCGGAAATCTTATAGCCACCATCGAACTTGTGGATGATGCCTCCACGAACCTGCGGGTCGCGTTCATAGAGAGTGCCGAAAGCGATTCCGAGGCCGGTTGTCTCCAGGCTGTTTGGGAGAGTGCTGGATCCGAATACTGTCCAGTCCTGTCCGAACAGGCCGAAGATTGTGGTTTTATCCGTTTTCGCGAAGTCGATGCGACCGTACGCGAGGCGTAGTTGCAGAGCAGGTGAGCGGTAAGAGGAAATGTTACGATTATCGACCGCGCTGAAGTTTCCTTCGAAATCGGCTTCGACCTTCCCGGTGACGGTGACGCGTTTCGACTTGTCGAGCCACTCGAAGTTGCTACCAAAGCGTGAACTGCGGGCTTTCACGTGAAATTCTGGAGAGGGATTAGGCCCCGTGTCGCCGAAAAGAAATTGGGGCAAGGGGAAATCGTCGCCGCGCGGCGACGAACTATCGTGTATGGCGCTGGTCTTCAGGAAACCATACGGGGTCATGCTGACCCCGCCAACCTTGATTGCAGGCACAAGGCCTTCGCGTTTTGCTGGCCCAACAGGCAAGACACGAATGGGTGCAACGGCTGCGATTACCATCTGACCGGGGGCTGTTTTCAAGGTTTGCGGAACCGGATCTAACGGGGCATCCGGCGCCATCGGAGAATCGGGGGTGAAGGGAACGGCGGTAGCGAGTACTGAATGCGCCGAATTAACCGCTGCGACCGGGGCTATCGGCGCAGTGAAACCGCCGGTACTGGCGGTCCCGGTATTCAGCGAACCCACATCAGAATCGGTGATTACGCCCTTCTGCTTCAGGAGAAGAACGAGTTGGCTGACTTGCTGATCGGGAGGCGCAGCCCGCAAAGCCGAAACATCGTTCGGGCTGAGAATACCCTTGGTTGCGAGAACGTTCACGATTGAGTCCAGCATTGCGTTGGCGCTGGATGCTGGAGTTGTCGCGGGAGAGGCAGCCGAAGTGGTCGACCGCGTCGTTGGTTCTGGTGAAGGGGCCGACCCTGCATAGAGGGGTACAACGAACAACAACCAAGCGAGAAACAGATGTTTCAGGTTCTTCACGTCTCTTTTTCTCCTCTCACGAAATCATTCCAGGTCCCATCCTCCATTGCTTGTTATGTCGTGTCCGGTATATTCCTATTCGTACGGGTGCGGCGTTTTAACACAACACGTCCTCCACTACAAGCTGAATCTCAGCTCGAAACGCTCGCAAAGCGTGAACCACCTGGTTTTGGGAGTACCGGTTCCAGAAGTTCACAGAAATTTCTGAAAATACCCGGGGTGCGCGCATGTTGCGCCGGAATGCCTCATGGGTCAGTGATGGAGATCACTCATGGCCTGTGACAGGGTGCGGTACCTGGGTCGGAAAGAGAGCCAAAAACAGGCAAGATCGTGCCACGCCTTGCTGAGAAGCAAAGCTTCTACCTGTCGCGATCAGTTTGCAGTAGTGACTTTTTCCGCAACAGCGGACTTGGGGGCAGCTTTGGTGACTGCCCGAGGAATGCGGATTTGTACGGAAAGTCCGCCAGACTCCTGATTGGTAGCACTGATGCTGCCACCGTGGAGCGATACCGCGCGCTCAGCAATGGCCAAGCCAAGGCCGGTGCCACCGGTGCTGCTCACACGGGAGTCGTCGACCCGGTAGAAGGGTCGAAACAGGAGAGGGAGCGACGCGGGCGGAACACCTGGGCCGTGATCTCGGACAGACAAGATCGCGTGATCGATGTCCTCTGTAAGAGAGACGCTTATCGGCTGGCTACCCCTGGTGTAGTAAACGGCATTGCGGACGACGTTCTCAATAGCGCTGGCCAGCAGGTCCTTGTTTCCGCGAACGAAAATCTCACGATCAGCGCGATATTCGATGGCATGCCCTGCCCGGGCGGCTTCGTATTCGGCGTCGGCAACTATCTTCGATATCAACTGGTTCAAGGAGAATTCTTCCATTTTTGGATGAAGCTCTCCACTCTCCAGCCGGGCGAGGGTAAGAATGCGGCCAATCATGGAATCGAGACGGGCAATCTCGGATTCCATGCGATCCAGGGGACCGCTTTGAGAAGGTTCTTCCGCACGGCGAGCAAGTGCGAGAGCGACGCGCATGCGCGCCAAGGGCGATCGCAACTCGTGGGATACGTTCCCGAGCAGCCTCCGCTGGCTGTAGACGAGGTCCCGGATGCGTTCAGCCATGCGATCGAAGTCGCGCACAAGGTCGGCGATTTCATCCTTGCGTCCGCCGAGTTTAGCCCCGGCCCGGGCGTTCAAGTCTCCTTCCGCCAGTGCGTGGGTTGCACGACGTAAGCCGATAATCGGCCGGGTCAAGTAGAGTGCCAGGAGAAGGCAGGTGACGCAAGACATGCCCGCACTGATGTAAACGAGGCGCAGCAGTCCCGGACCGCGAAGGAGGTATTGGAGGTGATACTCGGCAACCAGGCGGTAGGGTCCATTCGTTCCGGGAACTTCGGTAGAAAGCAGCGAGAAATCATCTTCGTGATACTGCTGCACTCCTGAGGCAGGTCCCAGATGCGGGAGCCATTTGGAGACCTCCGGCGTTTGCGCGCATCCGGAAAGTTCGTTTCCCCTGGAATCGTAAAACCAGAACTGCAACCGGTCGGGCACCGATTGCTGGTCCATCTCCGCGCGAAGAGCTGTCTGACCTCCGATCTCGTAGCGTTCCAGAACTTCCTGGGCGACCAGCGGCATGGTTTTTTCGGCGGTTGCGAGCCACAGAGGCCCGGGATTTTTGGAAAGGATGTGTGCCTTGTAGCCGAGATAGCTGATAAAGATGATCTGCGTGATCCAGAAGGAGAGGAAGATTTTCCAGAATAGACGCCGGTGCATTATCAGTGCTCGCTGGGCGAGGCTGCGTAAATGTATCCCGAGCCTCGAACGGTTTTAATGCGGTTCTCAGATTCTTCGCTGCCGCCCAGCTTGCGCCGCAGCTTGCTTACGTGGACATCCACACTTCGATCGAAAGCCGCCAGTGGACGGCCGAGAGCCACCTGCGCAAGTTCCTCGCGGGGAACCACTTTACCGGCGTGGCGAAGCAATACCTCCAGGATGTTAAACTCGACGGTGGTGAGATCGACGGGATCGCCGTTCAGAGTAACGGTTCGCGTACCAAGATAGAGTGAGACGTCGCCCACAGTGATTTCATCTGGCGGACCCTGCTCTTCGGCAGCACTGCGCGTCCGCCGCAGAATCGCTCGAATGCGAGCCACCAGTTCTCTCGGGTCGAAAGGTTTGGGCAAATAATCGTCGGCGCCGATCTCCAGGCCCACAATGCGATCTACTGCGTCACCACGAGCCGTGAGTAGCAGTACCGGCAATTCGGAACTGGTGCGCAACTCCTTGAGCAACTCGAAACCGGAACCGCCCGGCAACATCACATCGAGCACGATGAGTTCGTGCTCATTTTTCATGGCTTCGCGCAATCCGCTTGGCTGATCGTAGGCAGCATCCACGTGAAAGCCTTCCGGGACGAGATACTCCCGCAGCAACTCGACCAGGTCGCGATCGTCGTCGACCACCAGCAGATGGTTCATCGCCTTTATTTTCTTTTGGCGAGAGGAGTCTGGCGGTAAAGAAGTGTTATGGCTTGTATCTTTCGGCTTCACAAAACTTTACAGTACCTAACCACACTTTACGGCGTCTTGTTCTTGGACGGGATATCTCTATAAGTGTCAGGATAAATGTTCTACTAATTATCTATTTTGACACCTGCTCTCCAGCAGTTCCTTCATGAGGAGCGAAATGAGAAGGAAATTAGTATTCGTAGTCATACTAGCAGTTCTTGCCGGTTTGATCCTGTTCGGTTACACCCGAACGCGGAGTAAAGCCGAAGCAGCAAATACTCCGCAAAGAGGTATGGGGCAGATGGTAGTTCCGGTTGCCATCGCCCAGGTCAGCCAGAAGGATATGCCCGTCTATCTGGATGGGCTCGGATCGGTCCAGGCTTTTAATACGGTTACTCTGAAGACCCGGGTTGATGGCGAAGTTACGGAGGTCGCTTTCCGGGAAGGACAGGATGTAAGAAAGGGTGAGTTGCTGATCGTAATCGATCCTCGTCCTTACAAAGTTGCGCTCGAACAAGCTCAGGCCACTCTGTTCCGAGATCAGAGCCAGCTCACGATCGCCAAGCGGAACGTCCAGCGCTATTCCGAACTTTTTAAAGAAGGCGTGGTTTCCCAGCAGGATCTGGATACGCAGCAATCCACCGAAGGAAACCTAGAAGGAATGGTTCGTGCCGATCAGGCTGCGGTAGATAACGCCAAGCTGAACCTGACCTACACGCACATTACCGCACCATTCGACGGGCGCGTCGGATTGCGCCTGGTAGATCCTGGGAATATCGTCCACGCGACGGACACCAGTGGAATGCTGGTGCTGACGCAAATGCATCCGATAGCCGTGATTTTTACTCTTCCGGAGGACAGCCTGCCCCCGGTGCTGAAGCGCTTACGCCAAGGCCCGATGAGTGTGGACGTTTACAGCCGCGATAACCGGACCCATCTTTCCACGGGAAGCCTGCTGACCGTGAACAATCAGATTGACCAAACTACCGGCACGGTGCGACTGAAGGCGGTTTTTGAAAACCGCGATTCCATGTTGTGGCCGAACCAATTTGTCAACGCCCGTCTGTTGCTGGATACCCAAAAGAACGCGACCGTGGTTCCCGCTGCGGCTGTGCAGCGTGGGGCCGAAGGCACCTATGCCTACGTGGTGAAGCCAGACAACACGGTGGAAGTTCGGCAGGTGAAGGTAGGAGTGACCGACGGAAATCTGATCGCCGTGAACCAGGGACTGGAACCGGGAGACAAAGTGGTGACCGATGGGCAGGACAAACTGCAGGCAGGCAGCAGAGTGCGCCCAATCTCGCCGGCAGCTTCCAGCAACGACGCAGCCAGGTTTTCACAAGTGGTAGGGATGTAGGATGAGTCCCTCCCGGATATTCATTGAGCGGCCGATCGCCACGACACTGCTGGTGATTGCCCTGGTGCTGGTGGGCGTTGTTGCGTACCGCGAGCTACCGGTTTCCGCTCTGCCGCAAGTCGATTACCCCACTATTCAAGTGATGACGTTCTATCCGGGAGGGAGTCCGGAGGTAATGTCATCGTCCGTCACAGCTCCGCTCGAGCGGCAGTTCGGGCAAATTCCCGGGCTTAGCCAGATGACGTCGACGAGTTCGTTTGGCAGTTCGCTCATCACGCTTCAATTCAGTCTGGATCAGAACATCGATGTTGCCGAACAGCAGGTGCAGGCCTCCATCAATTCCGCGGGCACCTATCTGCCGCGAGACTTACCCAATCCTCCGATTTACAGCAAGGTCAATCCCGCCGACCCGCCCATTTTGACTTTGGCTGTCACCTCTGACACCTTACCGCTGCCGAAACTCGAGGACCTGACTGATACACAGTTGGCACAGAAGATTTCGCAGCTGACCGGAGTTGGCTTAGTCACGATCAGCGGCGGCCAGAAGCCTGCGGTACGGATCCAGGTGAATCCGGTGGCGCTGGCAGCAAATGGTTTGAGCCTCGAGGACGTGCGGTCCGCCTTGGCGTCGGCCAATGTCGATCAGGCGAAGGGGCAACTCGATGGTCCGCGGCAATCGTTTTCGATCGGCGCCAACGATCAGCTCTATTCGAGCAAGGACTACAAGAACGTCATCATCGCCTATAGGAATGGCGCTGGGATTCGGCTGCAGGACGTTGCCAACGTCATCGATAGCGTGGAGAACTCGCAACAGGCGGCATGGATGAACATGCAGCCAGCGGTGATTCTCAACATTCAGCGGCAGCCGGGTGCAAACATCATCAGCGTTGTCGATCGCGTAAAGAAGGTCTTGCCGCAGTTGCAGGTCTCGCTACCCGCGTCAGTGAAGGTCACGGTATTGACGGATCGCACGCAGACGATACGCGCTTCCGTTGCGGATGTTCAGTTCACGCTGGTGCTGACCATTGCACTAGTGGTCATGGTCATATTCCTGTTTCTTCGGAACCTGCCCGCGACCGTGATTCCCAGTGTTGCCGTGCCGCTGTCGCTGGTGGGCACCTTCGGCGTGATGTATCTCGTCGGGTATTCATTGGACAACCTGTCGCTAATGGCATTAACCATTTCGACAGGATTCGTCGTAGACGACGCGATCGTGATGATCGAGAACATCGATCGTTACCTGGAGCAGGGGTACTCGCCCCTCGAGGCCGCGCTTAAAGGTTCTGGACAGATTGGCTTCACGATTATTTCGCTGACGGTGTCTCTGATTGCGGTGCTGATTCCACTTCTGTTCATGGGAGACATCGTAGGGCGCTTGTTCCGCGAGTTTGCAGTAACACTGGCGACGACCATTCTGGTGTCGGCCGTAATTTCGCTCACCGTTACGCCTATGATGTGCTCGAAGCTGCTGAAGCAAAAGGATGAGGAGCATCAAGGGCGGTTCTACCGGGCTTCCGAAAACGCCTTCAATGCGGTAATCAAGAAGTATGGCGAGACGTTGCAGTGGGTATTGAAGCACCAGACGGCCACACTGCTGTTGACAATCGGCACGCTGGTTCTGACGCTGTATATGTTCTGGATTGTGCCCAAGGGCTTCTTCCCGGTGCAGGACACGGGCGTGATCCTGGGCATTTCCGAGGCGCCGCAGAGTGCATCTTTCGCCGACATGGAGCAGCGGCAGCAGGCGCTGGCAAAGGTCATTCTCCAGGATCCAGCTGTCGCGAGCTTATCTTCCTTCATTGGCATTGACGGCACGAATGTCACGACAAATAGCGGACGCATTCAGATCAATCTGAAACCGAGAGATCAGCGAAAGGACGATGCGCTCCAGGTGATCCGGCGATTGCAGCCGAAGTTGAACCAGGTGCCGGGGATCACGCTGTACCTGCAACCGGTCCAAGACCTGACAGTAGAAGATCGCGTGAGCCGGACGCAGTATCAATACAGCCTGGAAGATCCAAGCGCGAAGGAACTGGGGTACTGGGTACCGCGCGTTCTGGAGAAGCTGAAGACCCTGCCCGAGTTGCGCGACGTTACGAGCGATCAGTTGAATAACGGATTACAGGCGGCGCTGGTAGTGGATCGAGACACGGCTTCGCGTTTTGGGATTACTCCCCAGGCAATCGACGACACGCTCTACGATGCATTTGGTCAGAGACAGGTCTCGACTATCTTCACGCAACTGAATCAATATCACGTAGTGCTGGAAGTTGATCCGCAATATCAGCAGGATCCTAATGCGCTGAAGAGCTTATATGTGAGGTCGTCGACGGGCGATCAGGTTCCGCTCAGCGCGTTCACTCATTTTGAACCGGAAACCGCACCATTGGCACTGAACCACCAAGGCCAGTTCCCGGCAGTGACGGTTTCTTTCAACCTGGCTCCGGATGTGTCGCTCGGCGATGCCGTGAAAGCGATTCAGGCGGCGGAAGATCAGATCGGAATGCCGGCGAGCGTGCAAACGAATTTTGAAGGGACGGCACATGCGTTCCTTGCTTCGTTGAAAAATGAACCATGGTTGGTGCTGGCGGCGATCATCACGGTTTATATCGTGTTGGGTGTGCTTTATGAGAGCTACATTCACCCGCTGACGATTCTTTCGACGTTGCCGTCGGCCGGCGTGGGCGCGATCCTGGCGCTAATGCTGTTCCACATGGATTTGGGTGTAGTGGCGCTGATCGGGATCATCCTGTTGATCGGCATCGTGAAGAAGAACGCCATCATGATGATCGACTTCGCACTTGAGGCTGAGCGCCAGGAAGGGAAGCCTCCGGTGGAAGCCATTTACGAAGCTTGTCTGCTGCGGTTCCGACCCATCATGATGACAACCATGGCGGCTTTGCTGGGCGGATTACCGCTGGCACTAGGATCGGGAACGGGATCCGAGTTACGGCGTCCATTGGGGATTACGATCGTCGGGGGGCTGCTGTTCAGCCAGGTGCTGACACTCTATACGACGCCGGTCGTTTACCTGGCGTTCGACCGCCTGTCGCGACGCTTCCGCCGGCTGAAGATTACAAATCCCACTATCGAGGAGCCAGTTCCGGCTGAGCAGGTGCGATGAACATCTCTGCTCCATTCATACGGCGTCCGGTTGCAACCTCGCTGCTGACGCTTGCTTTGCTGCTGGCGGGCGCTCTTGCCTATACGCGCTTGCCAGTGGCGCCTCTGCCACAAGTTGAGTACCCGGTTATATATGTTGGGGCGAGTCTGCCGGGTGCGAGTCCGGAAACGATGGCGTCGTCGGTGGCGACGCCATTAGAGAGACAGTTTGGACGGATCGCCGGCGTGAATGAGATGACCTCAACGAGCCAGTTAGGCTCGACGAGCATCGCTCTGCAATTCGATCTGACGCGGAACATCGATGCCGCTGGCCGCGATGTACAAGCTGCCATCAATGCAGCGCGTGGCCAGTTACCCGCGAATCTGCCTTACAACCCTTATTATCGCAAGGTAAATCCGGCGGACGCGCCGATCATGATCCTGAACCTGACATCGCCGGTCCACACACTGCCGCAGATGTACGACTCTGCGGATTCAATTCTGGCGCAAAAGATCGCGCAGGTGGAAGGCGTAGGCCAAGTGTTCGTCGGCGGAGGTGCACAACCGGCGGTCCGGGTGGAAGCGAATCCGACTGCCCTGGGTCAGTATGGAATCAGCCTGGAGCAGATACGTACAGCGCTGGCGAATGCGAACGCAAACACGCCGAAGGGCGCATTCTCGAACACGAATAAGGCATGGACAATCACGTCGAACGATCAGATCAAAGAGGCGTACCAATACCGGCCATTGATTGTCGCGTACAACAATGGAAATACCGTTCGCTTAAGCGACGTTGCGAATGTGAGAGATTCGGTTGCCGACATTCGGACTGCGGGATTGTCGAATGGCGATCCGGCGGTTCTAGTCATCATCTTCCGCCAACCGGGCGCAAATATCATTGATACAGTTGATCGCCTCTATGCGGAACTGCCGACCCTGCAGGCCTCGATTCCCCCCTCGATGCATATCGGGGTAGTGATGGATCGTACTACGACGATTCGTGCATCGGTGCATGACGTCCAAGTCACGCTGCTTGTTTCGATTGCGCTCGTCGTGATGGTCGTATTTCTGTTCCTGCGAAAACTGAGCGCAACCATCATTCCCAGCATTGCAGTGCCACTGTCATTGGTAGGCACGTTCGGGGTGATGTATCTGCTGGGCTATTCGCTCGACAATCTGTCGCTGATGGCGCTCACGATCTCCACGGGATTTGTCGTTGACGATGCGATCGTTGTGATAGAAAACATCACGCGACACATCGAGAGCGGCATGCGGCCCTACGATGCGGCGATGCGCGGTTCGCGGGAAATCGGATTTACGGTGCTTTCTATGAGCACGTCGCTGGTGGCGGTGTTCATTCCTATCCTGCTGATGGGAGGACTAGTTGGACGGCTCTTCCGCGAGTTTGCAGTGACGTTAAGCATTGCGATCACGGTGTCGTTGGTCGTATCGCTAACGACAACCCCGATGATGTGCGCGAAGTTCTTGAAATCGGATGATCACAAAAAACGCGGCGCGATTTACCGCGCAGGCGACAGGTTTTTCGACTGGATGCTGGCGACCTACCGCGGCGGGCTGAGCTGGATTCTGCGTCACCAACCGCTAACGCTCGGCATCACCGGCGTTGCCATCGCGCTCAACATTTTCCTGTTCATCGTCATTCCGAAGGGGTTTTTTCCACAGCAGGATGCCGGGCGCCTGATGGGCATGATCCAGGGCGAGCAGGATATTTCGTTTACCGCGATGCGCGAGAAGTTGGTTCAATACGTGAATATCGTTGATCACGATCCCGCGGTGCAGAACGTGGTGGCATTTACGGGAGGCAACACGGCGAGCAATCAGGGCCGGATGTTCATCACCTTGACACCAATGAATGAGCGGAAGATTTCCGCGGATGAAGTGATCGCGAGGCTACGGCCGAAACTGGCGCACATTCCGGGTGCCACTTTATACCTGCAGGCGGCGCAGGATCTGCATATCGGCGGGCGCATGAGCAATGCGCAATACCAGTACACTCTGCAGGATGAAAACCTGGACGAGCTGAATACATGGGCACCAAAGATGCTGGCGAAGTTGAAAACGGTGAAGCAGTTGAAGGACGTTTCCAGCGACCAGCAGGATCGCGGGCTGCAAACGCAACTGGTGATCGACCGCGACAGTGCAGCGCGATTCGGCATTACCGCACAGGCGATCGATAACACGCTGTACGACGCTTTTGGACAGCGGCAGGTCTCGACGATTTACATGCCGCTAAATCAGTATCACGTGGTAATGGAGATAGATCCGCAGTTTCAGGGTAAGCCGGATTCGCTGAAGTACATCTATGTGCCGGCTTCGGATGGTTCACAGGTGCCGCTATCTGCGGTCGCGCATTACGAACTGAGAAACACATCCCTGGCAGTGAATCACCAGGGACAGTTTCCATCGGTGACGCTTTCGTTCAATTTGGCTCCCGGTGAATCCCTGAGCGAAGCAACGCGGGCTATTGATTTGGCAGGCCAACAGATTGGACTGCCGGCGACTGTGCATGCAACGTATCAGGGCACCGCAGCGGCTTTCCGGGATTCGTTGCGCAGCGAACCTTACCTGATCCTGGCTGCTTTGGTTGCCGTCTACATCGTGCTTGGAGTTCTATACGAGAGCTTCATACACCCGATCACAATTCTCTCTACGCTGCCTTCCGCGGGTGTGGGCGCCTTTCTAGCGTTGCTGCTATTTCACACCGAATTCAGCGTGATTGCGTTAATCGGCGTGATTCTGCTCATCGGCATTGTGAAGAAGAACGCCATCATGATGGTAGATTTCGCGCTGATGGCGGAGCGCACGGAAGGGAAGGACCCCGAGGGCGCGATCTTTGAAGCCTGTCTATTACGATTCCGCCCCATCATGATGACGACGATGGCTGCGATGTTTGGTGCGCTTCCACTTGCGCTGGGGACGAATGTTGGCGCTGAGTTAAGGCGACCGCTGGGCATTGCTATTGTGGGTGGTCTGATTGTCAGCCAAATGCTGACGCTGTTTACAACACCTGTGATCTACCTTTACCTCGACAGGTTCCAATGGCGGCTACGACGCCGAAAGGCAGAGCGGCGAGCTGCTAAAGAAGCGAAAGAACCTGTACCGGCAGTGCACGACCACGCGCCCACATGGTAGGCGAGTAGAATCTAGCAATGCCTGCCATTGATGCCCCTGCTAAGCCGCCAGGTACCGTCCGCGTGTTGCCGCTCGTCCTGATCGGAGTGATCGGAGCGATTCTCGGCGCGGCCGGCATCTTGATCGCATCGCGTGCAAGTGAAGCTTCGGGCGCACAGGGTTTTTGGCATGCTCTTACAGCGCGCTCCAGCGGCATTGATCTGTCTCAACCCGCGGTGGTTAACCGAATTCAGCAGTTGCAGAGACTGGAAACGGTTTCCTACAACATGGACAAGATCGTGGTCGGGCAGAAAGAAGGAAAAATCTTGCCTGACTTTCTCGTGGGGGACCGACTGCTGCTGTTAGCGCAAGGGCAGGTAGTCGCCGGCGTCGATTTTTCCAAGCTGCAACTTTCGGATGTTTCTCTCGACGGCAAACGCGTGCGGGTGCACTTGCCCGATGCTGAAATTTTCTTCACGCGCCTCGACAATCAGAGCACGCGAGTTTTTTCACGCGAAACCGGGCTCCTGGTGCCGGTCGACCCAAACCTGGAGACGGAAGTCCGGCAGGCGGCGGAGCAGCAACTACACGATGCGGCAGTACAGGACGGAATTCTGAATACAGCTCAGCAGAACGCGAGATCAACGGTGACAGGCATTCTGAAGGGGCTGGGTTTTGAAGTTGTGAAATTCGATTAGAAAAGACGCAAGCCGGTTTCCAGCGACTCGCCGCTGGGGGTACTCCACATCACCTTGGTCGTAATTTCTCCCCAAACGAAAAAGACGCGCACTTCCTGACCAGAGGTGAGTTCCTTGTAGTCGTGACGAACGCGGAGGCCGTGCAGGCTAAAGTCGAGTAGTTTGCCGCGAAATTCAACTTCTCCGGCTGGGGTTCCGACGACCAGTGTGACCTCGCCCTCGGCGCCAAATCGCGGCTCTGTCCGGCGTTCCGATTCCAATTGGTGTTGGCGTTGCAGTCGTTGGATTTCGCGCAACATGACTAACTTGACAATACTAGTGTCTGCGGAGTGGATGCAACAAACTAAGGTAATATCGAGTACTTTACAGACGGCAAATGCAGGCTATTCACCTACCATGACCGGCGAGTTCATCTCCTGCGCCGAGTCGTGGATAGTCTCGATTTTCCAGATCTCGCGCGCATATTCCTGAATGGTGCGGTCGCTGGAAAACTTGGCCATGCGGACAGCGTTCAGAATGGCCTTGCGTGCCCATGTGGCGGTGTCGACAAAATCGCGTTCCGCACGCGCGGAGGCATCCAGATAAGAAGGCAAATCTGCGAGGTGGAAGTAACGATCTCCGTGGTGGATGACGGAATCGTAAAACCAGCGGAAGAGATGAGGTTGATCAGGGGAAAGGGGTCCGGAAACGAGTGTATCCATTGCCCTTTTGAGGCGGGGATCCTGCCAGTAGAGGGCGGAAGGATCGTAGAGCCCCTGCTCACGCATTGTCTTTAGCTCTTCCACGGTGCAACCGAAAATGTAGATATTCTCTTCGCCGGCTTCCTGCATGATCTCGACATTGGCGCCATCCAGGGTGCCGAGAGTAAGAGCGCCGTTCATGGAAAGCTTCATATTTCCCGTACCAGAGGCTTCCATGCCGGCGGTCGAGATTTGTTCGCTGATGTCGGCTGCTGGCATGATCACTTCGGCGAGAGAGACGCGGTAATCGGGTATAAAGATCACCTTCAGGCGATCTTTCACCCGCGCATCATTATTAATGAGCGTGCCGACACTATGGATCAGCTTGATAATCTGCTTGGCGGCCCAGTATCCCGGCGCCGCTTTACCTGCGAAGATATAGGTGCGCGGAGCCAGTAAGTCTTCTCCATCCTCGATAAGGCGCTGGTACTCGGCGATGATACGCAGCACGTTAAGCGACTGCCGCTTGTACTCATGGATGCGCTTGACCTGCACGTCAAACAGGGATGCGGGATCAACGTCCGTACCAGTGGTCCTGCGAATGACTTCGGCAAGACGGACCTTATTCTGCTGCTTGATGGCAAGGAAGTCGCTTCGGAAGCCCGCATCGTCGGCAAAGCGCTCCAGTTCACGGAGGCGGCCGATATCCGTGATCCAGTCGTCGCCGAGCGCATCGGTGTACAGGCGCGAGAGTCCAGGATTTGACTTCAGCACCCAGCGGCGTGGTGCGATTCCGTTGGTTTTATTGTTGAATTTCTCCGGCCAAAGCGCATAAAAATCGGGCGCCAAGGTGGTTTTACAAAGCTCGGTATGAATCGCCGACACGCCATTGATCGAGTGGCTGCCGACCATCGCCAGGTTCGCCATGCGCACCTGCTTTTCTGCGCCTTCCTCGATGATCGACATCTTGCGCAGTTTTTCCAGATTGCCCGGCCACGAGATTTCCACCTTGCGCAGGAATTCCAGATTGATCTCGGAGATGATCTGCATATGTCGCGGCAAAACATGCGACATCAGCGACATCGGCCACTTTTCCAGCGCTTCCGGCAGCAGCGTGTGATTTGTGTAACCGAGGGTAGCTTCGGTGATCTCCCAAGCCTGCTTCCATTCCAGATTGTGGCCGTCGACGAGAACTCGCATCAGTTCCGCTACGGCAAGGCTCGGATGGGTGTCGTTCATCTGGATGGCGACGTTGGAAGCGAAGGCATCGAAATTTTCGTGCTGTGCGCGATAGCGGCGGACGATATCCTTGATGGAACAAGCGACCAGGAAGTATTCCTGGAGCAGACGAAGCTCTTTGCCGGCTGGCACGGCGTCGGAGGGATAGAGCACGCGCGAAATATTCTCGGCAGAAATCTGCTCTTCTACTGCTTTGAAATATTCTCCGTTGTTGAAGGCCTGCAGGTTGAAGTCCGCAGAGGAGCGCGCTCCGAACAGGCGCAGCCAGTTGACCGTTTTGCCAGCGTAACCGGCGACTGGCAAGTCGTGGGGAACACCGATGACTGCTTTGTAATCGACCCAAATGCGCTTCGAGGTGCCATTCGAGCCGCTATTCTCGATGCGACCGTAAAGGGGAATCAGAAAGGGCTCGTCGATACGCTCGAAGTAGAAGGGGAATCCGGTCTCTTTCCAGCGATCAGGCTTCTCGACTTGATACCCATCCACGATGTCCTGCTTGAAGAGGCCGTAGTCATAGTCGATACCGTAACCGAAGCCGGGCATGCCGAGGGTCGCAAGAGATTCCAAAAAACAAGCAGCAAGGCGCCCCAAGCCTCCATTGCCGAGAGCCGCGTCGGGCTCCGCGTCGAGAACTTCGTTCAAGTCTGTGCCAAAGTCGGCAACTGCCTGACGAGCCTCTTCTACCAGTTTAAGGTTGTAGAGGGTGTCACCGAGGGTACGCCCGATGAGAAATTCCATGGAGAGGTAATACAGGCGCTTGGCGGATGCCGTTGTGTAGCGCCGCTCAGTCTCGAGCATGCCATCGATGAGGATGTCACGAATGGCCAGCGAGACCGGACGCAGCAATTCCTTCGGCCCGAGCCCCTGTGCGTCACGTCCCAGGGAGTAACGGATATGCCGGTAAATGGATTCCCGCAGCAATTCCTTTTTACCAGAGTCCCCGTTTACATTCTGCACTAGAAAACGCCCCACCTTCTCGGAGCTGCGGCACGCTTCCTAGTCTCCGATGAGTTCTTTCGGCTTCAGGTTAGCCCAAGCTTTCCTAAAGCTTCTGTCGGGTTTCGTGCTATCAGAGTACCACGAATTATTATTGGAAATCCTGATCGGTGCGATAGGTAACGGTGGTCCAGCGCAAGGGGTTGCGTTTCTTGATTCCTGTTGAAAATCAGGCGGCCAGGCGAACAAGACAAGGGTATGGGCAAGATAGCAGCGTTCTTCGAGTTCGAAAAACATGGCACGACGGTCCGGCGTGAAATTCTTGCCGGACTGACCACGTTCATGACGATGTCGTACATCCTCGTCGTGAATCCGGCGATTTTGAAAGCTGCAGGCATCCCGGCCGGAGCTTCGCTGGTGGCAACCATCATCACCGCCACTGCGGGAACGTTGTTAATGGGACTTTACGCACGGCGTCCCTTCGCGATCGCACCGTATATGGGCGAGAACGCATTCATCGCCTACACCGTGGTGCAAGTGCTCGGCCTCTCGTGGCAGGCTGCGCTTGGAGCAGTATTCGTGGCCGGCGTCGTTTTCCTGCTCATGACAGTCCTGAACCTGCGGCAATGGCTGGTGGGCGCGATTCCAAAATCGCTGCGCTACAGCTTCGCGGTTGGCATCGGCCTCTTCCTGACGTTTATCGGCCTGAACGACAGCGGTATCGTGGCCCTGGGAGTTGCGGGCGCTCCGGTGAAGCCGGGTCCGCTGACGTCAGCTCCCGTGCTGCTGGCGATATTAGCCTTCGTGCTCATCACAGTATTAATCATTCATAAGTTTCCTGGAGCGATCCTCGCCGGCATTCTTGTGGTCACCGGGTTATCGATGCTGCTGGGAGTATCGCCGCCCCCACACGGACTGGTGAGCGCTCCGCCAAGCATCGCTCCGATTTTTCTGAAACTGGATCTCAGGCATGTGTTCACGTGGAGTTTCTTCCCGGTGGTGCTCACGATTTTTGTGATGGCCTTCGTGGACACCATGGCGACGCTGATCGGAGTTTCTGCGCGGGCAGGTTTGCTGGACGAGGAAGGGAACTTGTCGCAGATCGAGCGGCCAATGATGGTGGACGCGATCTCGACGATGCTGGCGGCTTTGGTTGGCACAACGACCTCGGGAGCGTTCCTTGAATCGGCAGCGGGCGTCGAAGCAGGAGGCCGCACCGGACTGACTTCTGTCGTCACGGCATTGTGCTTTGTGCTCGCGTTATTCTTCTCGCCATTTGTGGCGTCCGTTCCGCCACAGGCCTATGGACCGGCGCTGATCATCGTGGGCTTGATGATGTTCTCGCCAGTCGTGAAAATTCCTTTCGACGACTACACCGAGGTGGTGCCGGCTTTCTGCGTGGTGGCGCTCATGAGTTTCACCTTCAATGTCGGCATTGGAATGACCGCCGGTTTCGTGCTGTATCCGGTTTGCAAGCTGGCGGCTGGGCGGTGGAGGGAAGTGCGTCCAGGACTGTGGGTGATGGGAGGACTGTCGCTGCTGTTCTTTATCTTTTATCCGTACTGATGTGTTGCGGCCAGAACTGTGAATTAAGCCTCGCGTCTGCCACTCATGCAGCGGCGGTTTTTACTGTGTAGAAGATTGCGAGTCTGTTTTGACCTTAGTGGTTCGTGGCTGATAACATCAAAGATTCGAACGACGTAGCCTTCCTGATAAGCGTCCCCGTCGTCTAGCCCGGCCTAGGACATCGCCCTTTCACGGCGGTAACACGGGTTCAAATCCCGTCGGGGACGCCAACGTATCTTGTCTTGAGATCAGACGCCACCCAAGAACTCCCATTACTTTAGTTGTCCTACTTTCCGTCTCTTACCAAATAGGCACGTCTGAAGCAAGATATTGCGCGTGAATTCCTCGTCCACAAGTGCGGGCGCCAAAGCCGTGGCGGTATTTTTTGTCATCGTCGGGTTGCCGTTTGCCTGCTTTGGTCTGTGGGCGTACTCGCAGGCATTTCGGCTGATTGGTGGGCCTGCGGGAAGCCAGAGCTTCTGGTATCCGTTCGTGTTTGGCACGATCTTCAGCACCGTCGGTTTTGGCTTCGTGTTTCTCGCTATCGCCGGAAGCCGCAAGTATTCTCAGAAATTGCAAGTGCAGGCGGAGCATCCGGGGGAGCCCTGGCTTTGGCGCGATGATTGGGCAGCAGGCCGAGTAAAAAGCAATACTAAAGGCAGCATGGTGACCGCCTGGGTGTTTGCCATCTTCTGGAACCTGGTCTCCTGGACTGCAACTATTTTCGCGCTGCCCAACGCGATGAGAGAGAAGGGCGCGAGCAGCTACTTTTTAATCATCTTTCCTGCGGCCGGAATTGTCTTGCTGATCTACGCGATCCGTCGGACACTGGCATTCGTAGAATTTGGCAAGACCTGCTTTGAAATGGCCAGTGTTCCCGGAGTGATCGGACGTGACCTGAAAGGCTCAATCCAGGCGCGATTTTCACATTCGCCAGATCACGGTGTGCAACTGCGGCTTTCGTGTGTGCACCGATATCGCACCGGTACAGCCAACAACAGATCGACGAACGAAACGATCTTATGGCGAGAGGAAGCAGAAGTAAGCGCAGGCCAGCTTTTTCCGGGCCCGGCTGGCACGACGATTCCAGTCTCTTTCCACATTCCGCCCGACGCGCAGCCGACGGACCAGCGCACTCCTAACGATGAACTTATTTGGCAATTGGAAGCAATTGCGAAGCTGCCGGGTGTGGACTATCACGATGTCTTTGAAGTTCCGATCTTCCGCACCGCACAGACGCCAACGAGCGAGCGGGAAGAGAAATCGCAAAAGCTTACTTCCGGATTCGGCGCTCCAGAAACGTCACGCCCGCAGCATCTGACGGTTCGGGTGCAGCAGGTTGCGGGTGGCACAGAGTTCTACTTCCCTGCCGCCCGCAATAAGGTTTTTGCCGCTTCTATCACGTTTTTTGCAGCAGTCTTCAGCACTATCGGCTACTTCCTGGCGCACTCGCGAGTATCCATCATTTTTCCCATGGCCTTTGGCGGTTTCGGATTACTTATCAGCTACTTCGCCTTGCAGATGTGGCTCGGTACCACCCGCGTGGTGATTGGATCGTCTGTCTGCTACCAATCGGGGCTTCTGGGCGGAGGCAGGATACGAGAGATTGCGCTGTCCGACATTACGGCGATCTCGGACCGGATCGGAGCGCAATCGGGCAACGGAACGGGAACTCCGTATTACGACATCGAAATGAATCTCACTAATGGAAAGAAACTCACCCTCGGGCGAAACATCCGCGACAAAAATGAAGTCGAATGGCTGGAAAGAGAAATGAGCCGACTGGCGGGCATCAGCAAGAGGGAAATGACCGTCACCGCCCGGTAGCTAAACGGCTGCGTGTGCCGATTCCGCAGAGATCCAAAAATAGAGAGACTCCCTTTACCGGCTGGAACACGAGTCTGCATACCGCCGAGAATAGCAAACAATTCCAACGACTTGCGACAGCCGCAGATTGTCACGCGGAATCCCGGTTTCGCACCTGCTTCTACTAATTTCAACTCAATGACAAGGTGTCCCATACGACTTTTTCGTTCGACTGGCGTTATTTTTAGCAAGGCTTAAAACATTTGTACCCGAAAGTGATTCGGAATCAGTAGATGTGCGCTGGCGGGCTTAGCTGTTTCCCGGAGGATTGGGGGAATGAAGAGTCCAGATGCTTTAGACAGATAGTTCAAATCGAATTTGACACCCAGTGAAGACACCAGTTGCACACAAAGGACATTCGGTGCTTCATCGATTCAGAGATGCTTCTTTCGGATGCATTCTGGCACTCGCGATTACGTTACCCGTTCCGCTGCTTGCACAGCAGAGTGTTACCCGGGCTGCCACTCAGGTAATACTGCCGGCCGCTCCTTCGCAGGCGTTCCCTCAATCATCACAACCGGAGAGCAATGCGACATTACTGGGAACCGTACTCGATAAGCATGGAGACGTGCTGCAAGGCGCACGGGTGACGTTGTACGGTCCGGATGGTTCCGCTGTGAAGACTTTGCAATCCGGCAGTGACGGTCAGTTCGAATTCGAAGGCCTGCCGCCGAATGTTTACAAGCTCACCGTCAGCGCTCCGGGGATGAGCACTCTCACATCTTCGAACATACGACTGCAGCCAGGCGAGTACCACATCATGCCGCGTCTCACGCTGTCCGTTTCACCAGTGAATACGACTGTGGCCGTAAGTGGCAGCAGCGAGCAACTATCAAGGCAGCAAGTACGGATCGCGGAGCGGCAACGCGTCATAGGTGTTATCCCAAATTTCTATAGTTCATACGATTGGAATGCGCCACCGATGCTGGCAAAACAGAAATTTCAGCTGGGCATTCGTTCGATTATCGATCCGGTTTCGTTCCTGAGCGTTGCCGGAATCGCAGGTGCCGAGCAATATGAAAACATTTTTCCGGCGTACGGCAGCGGGATTGAGGGATATGGAAAACGATACGCGGCCGCGTTGACGAATCATGTATCCAGCACTTTGTTGGGCAGAGCTGTTTATCCATCGATCTTCCATCAGGACCCACGTTATTTCTATAAAGGCACGGGTAGTATCCGATCGCGTGCGCTATACGCGATCGCTGCCGCAGTCATCGCCAGAGGTGATAACGGGCGCTGGGAACCCAACTATTCGCGAATACTGGGCAATTTCTCGGCCGCAGCCATTTCGAATGCGTACTATCCAGCAAGCGACCGGGGAGCTTCTCTGGTTGGCGTGAACGGTTTGGCTGGTATAGGCGGAGATGCGGTGGCGAATCTTATCCGCGAATTCGTCCTGAAGCGCTTCACATCGCACGTTCCGAAAGGAGTGGACAGCAAGCCATGATGGCCAGCGCTTCCACATATCAGCCGCAGCGAAATTAAAGAGGACGGTACTTGTCTCTGTAACCGTGCCTCAACATGTGGGGACTAAGATAATTCAATGCCCATTTCCGAAGATGTCACGCGGGAGCTGTTGTCTGTGTTCGCGGATGGGACGCGTCTCCAGAAGAATTTCGTCGACCTGACAGCGTCTGCTGTGCTCAACCGGGTGGATACAAGTGCGGATCTCCCGGATACCCGAGTGCATCGCGGCCAACTGGCGGTTTGCCGATCCGTGATGCTCACTGCCCTCAACGTGAGTCACGGCGATCGCATACTGGTGGACCATCCAGAAGACTTGGCGATCCGTTTTGTTCTTCCACGGCCAGGGCCACCTCAGCCACCTGATTAAAATGCACGGACGGAGTTTTTCGCGGCCGCTGCAGTCGCGTCCGTTCCAATCGCATCGTTCAAATGTGTTCTACTTGCAATTCCTCAGCAGTAACTGCAATTCGTCGGGTTTCTTTCCCAGCAGCAGGGTTGCGTGGTCGTTGGTGAAGCGAATCTCGGTGCCGCCGGCCTCGTGTTGCTTGATCCAAACGATGTGGTCGGGATTGATGTAGACGTCTTCCTTCTTAATGTTCGTTACCTTAATCAGCAGGCCCACATGGTCCTCCCGCGCTGAAGAGTTTCGAGCGGAAGAATCTTGCCTAAGAAACCGGCCGTCGTCAAAGGTATGTAAGACGATGCCACGCTTGGCTAGGAATTCGGATTCACCGGTACTTTCCAGATCTACAAATGCGTGTCGTCGCTGGCAGGTGGAGACGACGTGTCCGGTATCTGCGGATCGTCCGCCTCAGCGAGGTCAAAGATCGAAGTAAACCGGAATGTGGAGCGCCCTTATTGCGAATCGAAAAGAGCTGCAAATCAGTATCGAGGTATTGAAAAAAGTCTTCCACGGGGACGAGAACTGCGCGGCCTTTCCCCTAGGATAAGCGAATCGTGCAGCAACCTGGGCCGGGTGTCGAGAGCCGCAGAGCCCAGAATTTTCGAAAAGTTTCAGTGCGCGGTTACAATCGGAGCCGCGGACCTAACACGAAATGAAGATTGTCGACGCGAAAGTAATCATCTGCTGTCCCGGTAGAAATTTCGTTACCCTCAAAATCACCACTGAAGATGGTCTTTACGGCCTGGGTGATGCCACGCTGAATGGCCGCGAGTTGGCGGTGGCCAGCTATCTTTCGGACCACGTCGTTCCGCTGTTGATCGGACGCGATGCGCGCCGCATCGAAGACAATTGGCAATACTTCTACAAGGGAGCTTATTGGCGCCGCGGGCCAGTAACGATGGCATCCATAGCTGCTGTCGATGCTGCGCTCTGGGACATTAAAGCCAAGTCGCTGAATACCCCGCTTTACCAATTGCTCGGCGGGGCGTCGCGAGATGCGGTGCTGGTTTATGGTCATGCCAGCGGGCACGACGTCGAGGACACGGTAAAAGCAGTCGCGCAGTTTCAGAAATCGGGATACAAGGCGATTCGCGCACAGTCCGGAATTCCTGGCCTTGCGAGCACATACGGAGTTCACTCAGGTTCGGGTCACTATGAACCGGCAGAAAAGGATGCGCCGCCTGAAAATGTGTGGTCGTCAGAAGCGTACATGACTTTCATTCCGACGCTCTTTGCGCGCCTGCGCAAAGAGTTCGGAGAGGAGCTTCACCTACTCCACGATGTTCATCACCGGTTGACTCCCATCGAAGCTGGGCGGGTAGGCAAGTCGCTGGAGCCATATCATCTCTTCTGGATGGAAGATCCGACGCCCGCCGAATTGCAGGAAAGCTTCCAGTTAATCCGCCAGCACACAACGACGCCGATTGCGGTTGGGGAAGTGTTCAATTCCATCTTCGATTGCCAGCAACTCATCCAAGAGCAGTTGATCGACTACATTCGCGCAACCGTCGTACATGCGGGAGGCATTTCGCATCTTCGCCGCATCGCGAATTTCGCCGAACTGTACCAGGTAAGAACGGGCTGCCACGGCGCGACGGATCTAAGTCCCGTGTGTATGGGGGCAGCTCTGCATTTTGATCTCAGCGTGCACAACTTCGGAATCCAGGAATACATGCCGCATACATCGGAAACCGATAAAGTATTTCCCCATGCATATTCTTTCAGAGATGGAGTGATGCATCCCGGAGACGAACCGGGTCACGGGGTGGATATCGATGAGGCGCTCGCGGCAAAGTATCCGTACCAGCGCGCCTATTTGCCAGTGAATCGGAAATCAGACGGCACGATGCACAACTGGTAGGTGGAAGTTGCGCTGCGCGATGCATTGACTGGTATCCCGCTCTGATGATATCTACTGAAACGTTTCTTTGCTCAACGCCTACACTGGCAGGAACATGATTTCCAAGACGACGCTGCTTTCGGCTCTCATTGTTGGTTTGTTTTCGCTCACCGTTAGTGCACAGGAAAGTTCAACTTCAGCCGACTACAAGAACCCTAATCTTCCGCTGGAGCGGCGCGTACATGATCTTGTCTCGCGCATGACGCTGGAGGAAAAGATTTCGCAACTGGGCCACACAGCTGATGCGATTCCGCGGCTCGGCGTGCCGGAATACGAATGGTGGAATGAAGGACTGCACGGCGTTGCGCGCGCGGGTATCGCGACCGTATTTCCCCAGGCGATCGGCATGGCTGCTACGTTCGACCAGTCGCTGATGCATGAGATTGCCGACGTCATTAGTACCGAATTTCGCGCGAAGTATGTCACGACCCTCCATCCGGATGGATCGAGCGATCAATATCGCGGGCTGACGGTGTGGTCGCCGAATATCAACATTTTTCGTGATCCGCGGTGGGGACGTGGACAGGAAACATACGGCGAAGACCCTTATCTTACGTCGCAAATGGGTGTGGCATTTGTCACCGGTCTGCAAGGGGACGATTCGAGGTATTTGAAGACGGTAGCGACTCCCAAACATTTCGCGGTGCACAGCGGACCTGAGCCGACCCGGCACACGGTTGATGTCCAGGCATCACGGCACGACATGGAAGACACCTATTTGCCGGCATTTCGCGCCACTGTCATGCAAGGGCAGGCCGAATCGGTGATGTGCGCCTACAATTCCCTTAATGGCGAGCCCGCGTGCGCGAATACGGATCTGCTCGAGCAGCATCTTCGGCAGGACTGGGGATTCCACGGCTATGTAGTGTCCGATTGCGCAGCTATTTCTGACATTTTTACCGGGCACCACTACACACACTCGATGGAGGAAGGCGTTGCTGCCGCCTTCAAGGTAGGAACTGACCTGGTCTGCGGCTCCACGATAACTCGTGTCAAGACAGAGCGTGATGCGCTGTTGAAAGCAGTGCAGTCGGGAATGTTGCCGGAATCGGTGATCGATCGATCGCTGGAGCGCCTCTTCACCGCACGTTTTCGTCTGGGCATGTTCGATCCGCCCGGGATGAATCCTTATTCCAAGATCAATCCATCGCAGAATGATACTCAGGCGCATCGAGTGCTGGCGCTGCGAACAGCTCGCGAGTCAATCGTCCTGCTCAAGAACCAGAACCGATTACTGCCGCTGAAGAAGACGTATGCGACGATCGCGGTCATTGGTCCAAATGCCGACAGTCTCGACGCGCTGGAAGGGAACTACAACGGAACCCCCTCGAGGCCAGTCACGGTTCTTGCGGGAATTCGCAAACGCTTCGCGAAGTCGAAGATCTTATACGCGGAAGGAACGGGTCTGATCGGTCCCGTGATTAAGCCGATTCCCGAAAGTGCCATTTACACAGACCCCTCGCGTAACACGCATGGCCTTACCGCCGAATACTTTCCGAATACGAAGCTCGAGGGGAAACCTAGCCTGAGCCGGATAGATAAGACCGTTGACTTTGCATGGGGTTTCAACGGAGTCAACCCAGATCTGTCTAAAAACTATTCAGTGCGATGGAATGGCGTGATCGTACCTCCGGAGACGGGCGATTATCTCGTCGGGTTCGCCGGGCAGGATGGCTATCGCGTATGGCTCGATAACCAACTAATTGCCGAGGATTGGACTACGCATCGACCATCTACAACGCAAACGAAGAAGGTGCACCTGCTGAAGGGGCGCCCCTATGCGGTGAAGATTGAGTACTTCCAAACCATTCGTGGAGCGGAGGCACGGTTGGTTTGGAGCATGTCCCAGTGGGCACAGCAGCCGATCGATGTCGTCAAGCGCGCTGATCTGGCGATCGTCGTAATGGGTCTTTCGGCGCGCGTCGAAGGCGAAGAGATGAACGTACATGCGGAAGGTTTCGCCGGTGGCGATCGGACGAGAATTGATCTTCCGGAACCGCAGGAGCAATTACTGAAACAGATCGCAGCACTACACAAGCCCACCGTGCTGGTGCTGATGAATGGAAGTGCTCTGGCGGTGAACTGGGCCGATCAGAACGTCCCAGCGATTTTGGAAGCCTGGTATCCGGGCGAGGATGGTGGAACCGCGGTTGCGGAAGCGCTCGCGGGAGACTTCAGCCCAGGCGGCCGCTTGCCGGTAACATTTTACAAGTCGGTTGACCAGCTTCCGCCATTCGAGGACTACTCGATGGCGAAACGCACATACCGCTACTTCGATGGAGATCCTCTTTACCCGTTTGGATACGGCCTGAGCTACACCAGGTTTACGTATTCGAATGCGAGGGCAGACCACTCGAGCGTTGCGGCCGATGGCTCGGTGACACTGAAAGCGGATGTTACGAATTCCGGTGCGATGGCTGGCGACGAAGTGGTTCAACTGTATCTGACACATGATGGCGTTCCTGGAGCTGCGTTACGTCAGTTGGCTGGTTTCGAGCGGCTACACCTTAAGCCGGGCGAACGCAAAACAGTTTCGTTCTTTCTACGAGATCGCGATCTTGGCATTGTCGACGAAGCGGGCAGGCACCGTATCGTTCCCGGCCGGGTCGAGGTCTGGATCGGCGGAGGACAACCGACGGTTCGCGATGGTCTGCCGAAACCTGCCGGAGTAATGAGTAACTTCACAATAACCGGCGAAGCCACGCTGCCGGACTAAGGCTATGTTGGGGTACGGCTCGCGTCATTTTTGTCCGGGCACAAGCTAGCCCAAAAAAATCTAAAACGTTTCTTTAAAGGGCTTGACTTCAGGAATTCCGAATGATATCTACTTTGGCCGACTTAAGTTGTCGTGCCCAACAAACCATCGACTACGAGTCATAGTGCCCTTCAGATCGCCGTTTCCATCGTTGTAGGTCCTGCTCTTTGTGGACCCCGCATGTGCCTAAGGAGGAGTTATGCGTCGTGCCGCCAGCCTGTTCACCAGTCGTAAAACTATGTCTCTGGTCATCATTGCCCTGATCGCTCTTGTTGCGACATCTGCCTGGGCGCAAGTGGTAACGAGCGATTTTGAAGATGGGCTGGATAACTGGACCGGATTTGCCGGCGCGAATGTCGCGGTCAGCACGAATCAGGCGAATACCGGGACGCATAGCCTGTTGACAACGAATCGTTCGCAGACCTATCAGGGACCAAGCATCGATCTGACACAGGCACTGACGGCGGGGCAGCCATACATTTTTAAGGTTGCGGTGCGTTTGGCAGAAGGATTCGCCGGTCCAGATACGGTTAACATGACCATGCGAAGCACGGTGAACGGTTCGCAGACCTATACCACGGTGGCGACCGGTACAGTGACCGATACAGGCTGGGTGGTATTACAAGGCTCTTTTGCTCCCGCAGCAAGCGGTCTGACCGATCTGCTGCTGTACATCGAAGACGACACCAATGCCAGCGCTTCATACTACATCGACACATTTAGCGTAACCGCGACCAGCGGCGGATGCAGCGTTCCTCCCGACAACTCCGGTTTCTCCAGCAACTTTGAAGATGGCACCGCCGACGGATGGGTATCACGCGGGGGCGGCTCTCCAGTCGTGCTTACGCCGACTCAGGCAGACGCTCACAGCGGAGCATGGAGCCTGCTGGTAACCGGGCGTACGGCCACCTGGAATGGACCGACGCATGACATCAGCGGAAAGATGTGCAACGGTTCTCAGTACTGGATAGAGGTTTGGGTCAAGATGGCGCCCGGGCAACCGGACACGTCGATGAACCTGAGCCTGCAACTCACGGATCAGTTCGGCAATAACAGCTATCCGGGTGTGACGAATGCAACCGTGACTTCTGGCGGATGGGTACGCCTGAAAGCCAAGCCGTACACCTTCTCAGGCACGTATTCGACGCTCCAGATCTACGTGCAGTCGAATGACAATCCTGACGCATCCTTCTACATCGACGATGTGAGCGTCACGTATATGCCGCCGCCAGTCATCGAGAACATCACACCCATTAAGCAGGTATACGCAAATGACTTTCTGGTTGGCTTTGCCGCGGGCCAGCAGGACATAATCGGCCCACACGGCCAGCTTGCGGCCTTGCACTACAACAGCGTGACTCCAGGTAACGATCTAAAGTGGGACACGACGGAACCAACGGAAGGCAACTTCAACTTCGGTCCTGCGGACAATATCCTTGCCTTTGCGCAGGCGCATAACATCCAGATGCGCGGGCACAACTTCGTATGGCACAACCAAGTACCTGCCTGGGTGTTCCAGGATGCGAACGGCGTCGATATGTCAACCGAACCGTTCAGCGAGGCAAATAAAGAGTTGTTGCTGTCGCGTTTGAAGAATCACATCACAACGTTGATCAACCACTACCAAGACAAGATTTACGTCTGGGACGTGGTTAACGAGGCAATTGATGAATCGCAGCCCGATGGATTCCGTCGGAGCAAGTGGTACATCATCACCACCGATCCGAATAACAATCCGGGTTATCCGGAGTACATGGACGATGCATTTATCTATGCTCGCCAGGCTTTGGACGCTCTGGGAATCCCACGCGAAAAAGTAAAGCTGTGCTACAACGACTACAACACGACGATCCCGAATAAGCGCACCTTCATTTACAACTGGTTGCAAGGTGCGATTGCTCGTGGTGTGCCTATCGACTGCATCGGTAATCAGTTTCATAACACGATTAATTTCCCGATCGACGACCAGGGCTCTGCGGCCTCAAAGCAGAGCGTCATCGATACCATCAACCTGTTCTCCGGGCTCATATCGACGGCGAAAGTTCCGATCATCAACGAAGTTACCGAGTTCGACATGAGTCTGTATCGCTACGGACAGTGCTCGCAGAAGTTTTACTTCGATTACGATGACTTGCTGGCCAATGACACAACAGACCTGATCAACCAGGGCTATCGTTATCGTGACTACTTCCAGATCTTCAAGAACATGCACGACAAGATCGACAGCGTGACGATCTGGGGCCTGGGTGACGATGACAGCTGGCTCAACCCTTCGACGAACACAGCAGGGTGCTCAGGAATTAATGCGAACGATTCCCCGCTGCCGTTCGACGCATACTTGCAACACAAATATGCGTACACGGGAATCGTAGATCCTCTTGACTTGCCGGGAGCAGACCTGGCGACCACGGTAACTGCCAACTCAAGCACCATTCTGAGCGGGCAGAATGTTACCTACACGATCACGGTCACGAACAACGGTCACGATTCCGCGGCCAACGTATCGCTCACCGATGTACTGCCGGGCGGGACGGTGTTCGAGTCCCTGACGCCGGCTTCGGGATGGACATGTACGACTCCGGCGGTAGGCAGCAATGGAACGGTGAATTGCACGGTAGCTTCCATGAGCGACGGAACGGTTGCTCCATTCACGCTCGTCGCGATGGTGGCCTGCCCCACGCCGAACGGAACGCAAATCACGAATACTGCGTCGGTGACGTCGACCACGCTCGACCCGAATCCGACGCCGAACACGACGGCTTCGGTTGCCATCAATGTGTCGAACCCCCCGCCAGTTATCACCGGGTTGAGCGCGACGCCGTCAGCTTTGTGGCCGCCATTTAATCAACTTGTACCGGTGAGGCTGTGGTATACCGTAAGCGACAATTGCGATACATCAATCGTCCCACTGGTCACCGTTAGCAGCAATGAACGTCCAGAGCGGCATGAGTGGTGGCCGGACTGGAAGGTCATCAATCCGCGGCTGGTCCTGCTGCGAGCGGAGCGGTCGGGCGAGGATCGCAATGGGCTCGTCTACACTATTACGGTCACCGCCGCCGATTCTGCCGGGTACTCTACGAGCAGTTCGGTGAATGTGGCTGTTCCGCACGACCATCACGATGATCACGGTGGACATTAAGATTGGAGCTTCCGGTGGGCGCCACTGCGGTGCCCACCGGTCGTTCTTCGGGCCCTCATGAAAAACAGCTCTGCTGTCTGCTGTGTTGTGCTGCTCTTATGGCTATGTGCCCTCGTTCATGCCGAGAGCGGGTATGACGCATGGCTGCGGTACGCTCCTCAGACCGGCGCCGTGCGCGCAGGGGCCGGCACAGTTCCCGAGAACCTTACGATTCTGGGCGATTCGCCTGTCATTGAGTCCGCAAAGTCGGAACTGATACGCGGAGTTCACGGCATGCTGGGCCACGACATCGCCTCCTCGAAGAATGTCGGAGGCCGACCGGCCATTGTTTTAGGGACGATTGCGGATTTGCGGAAAGCGGGCGTAAATCTTTCCGCTCCACAGGATCTGACCGGCGATGGGTACTGGCTGACATCGGCGGAAGTGGATGGCAATCGTGACACGATTATTACCGGGCTCACGGATCGTGGCGTTCTCTACGGGTCATTCGCATGGCTGAACCGCGTTGCCCGCGGCCAGACAGCTCGCGGCGCGGATGAGGTAAGTAGCCCGCACATTCTGCTTCGCTGGATCAATCAGTGGGACAACCTCGACGGCAGCATCGAGCGCGGTTATGGTGGGCGCTCTATTTTTTTCGATGGCGGGGCGGTGCGCAGCGACCTGAGCCGCGTTCGTGATTATGCGCGTCTTCTTGCGTCGGTAGGGATCAACGGCTGTGTTGTCAATAACGTGAACGCCAGTCCCAACGTGCTGGCCGACGACTTCATTCCTCAACTGGCGCGAATTGCTGATGAGTTCCGTCCATGGGGCATTCGAATCGGGCTTTCCGTTAACTTCGCCAGCCCAAAACTCATTGGCGGATTGGACACCTTTGATCCCGTTGATCCGAAGGTCGCTGCCTGGTGGAAGAGTAAAGTCGACGAGATCTACCATACGATTCCTGACTTCGGTGGATTCGTCCTGAAGGCGGATTCAGAAGGCCAACTCGGCCCGGCATCTTACGGACGTACGCCCGCTGATGCCGCCAATGTTGTCGCGCGCGCTCTCAAGCCGCATGGCGGTTATGTCTTTTACCGCGCCTTCGTCTACAACCATCATCTGGATTGGACAAACCTGAAGAACGATCGCGCGAAAGCGGCCTACGAAAACTTTCATCCGCTCGACGGAAAGTTCGACGATAACGTGATCATCCAGATCAAGAACGGACCGATTGATTTCCAGGTACGCGAGCCGGCTTCGCCGCTGTTCAGCGGATTGGAACACACCAACGAAGCCATAGAGTTGCAAATCACGCAGGAATACCTGGGGCAACAGCGTCATTTGGTGTTTTCCGTTCCACTCTGGAAGGCGACGCTCGACTTCGATATGCGGGTGAACGGGCAACATACGCCAGTGAAAGACATTGTTGCCGGGAAGACTTTTCATCGATCCCTCGGCGGGTTTGCGGGCGTGGCGAATGTCGGGTTGGACGATACCTGGCTAGGCAGCATCTTGTCGATGGCGAACCTATACGGCTTTGGGCGGCTTTCATGGAATCCTGATCTGAGCGCTCCCAACATCATCGACGAGTGGACACGCCTCACGTTCGGAAATGATCCACAATTGGATCGCACAATCGATGACATGCAGTTGGGCGCGTGGCGTGTTTACGAGAACTACACAGGACCACTCGGCTTGCAGACACTGACGAATATTGTGGGGCCACACTACGGACCCGGTCCTGAGTCGGCTGATCACAATGGGTGGGGGCAATGGATTCGCGCAGATCACGACGGTGTAGGTATGGACCGTACGATTGCAACGGGAACCGGATTTATCGGCCAATACTGGCCCGAAGTGCAAAAGGAATTTGAGCCGCTCGCAAAGTGTCCCGACGATCTGCTTCTATTTTTCCATCACGTGCCATATACGTATCGCTTGCATTCTGGCAAGACGGTGATCCAGGAGATCTACGATCTGCACTACGAGGGCGCTGCGAGCGCGCAGAAATATGTCCCCCAGTGGGAGTCGCTCAGGGGGCAGGTTGACGAGCAGCGTTACGCTTCGGTGCTTGCCATGCTGAAATATCAGTCCGGACACGCGATCGTGTGGCGCGATGCGATTACGAAATGGTTTAGGAAGCTTTCTGGCATCGCGGATGCTCAAGGCAGAGTGGGACATTATCCGGATCGCGTCGAGGCTGAATCGATGCAACTGCAGGGATACAAACCGATTGATGTTGTCCCCTGGGAAATGGCTTCGGGCGGGAAGGGAATTGAGTGTCCCGCTCAGCTGCAGACTTGCAGTGCGACGTTTCAGTTCCAAGGCGATCCGGGCCGTTACAATCTCGAAGTTCAATACTTCGATCAGAATAACGGCGTCTCGCGCTATCGAGTTTATGCAGGAGGGAAACAGGTGAGCGAATGGCTGGCGGACGCGCATCTTCCTGCGAACCGGCCGAATGGGGATTCAAGCACGCGCAGGGAGATCAATGATGTAACACTTCATGCAGGAGAGGAAATTCGCATTGAAGGGATACCCGATAGCGGGGAGCGCGCTCCGCTTGATTATGTGGCGATTAAGCCTGCGGTGAATTAGCGGATGTTCGGAGCAAGAGGGATTGAAATCACGTTCACGCTGAAAAAATCTGTTCTCCTGCTTGGAATTGCTGCTGTGATCTGCTCGACAGCAGCGGCGGAGCAGCCCCCAACTATCAGTTTCACGAGCGGCACCGGCCAGTTGATCGTTCGCGGCAAGCCCTTCCTAGTGCTCGGCGGTGAACTTGCCAACTCTTCGGCTGGGACCGCCGCTCAGGCTGACACCATACTTCCTAAACTCGCGCAGATGCACATCAACACGGTGCTCATGCCAGTGGCTTGGGAGCAGATCGAACCAGCAGAGGGCCATTTCGATTTTTCCATCCTCGATCGCTGGACTGAGGTTGCGCGGAAGCAAAATCTCCATCTTGTAATTCTGTGGTTCGGAAGTTGGAAGAACGCTTTTTCGGAATACGCGCCAGACTGGGTGAAGTCCGATACTGCAAGATTCCCTCGCGCCATTTCTGCGGAGGGGCTCCCCACCGAAATTCTTTCGACTTTTGGGGGGGAGACGGTGCGCTCTGATGCCCGGGCATTCGGGGCGCTTATGCGCCACATACGCGAGATTGATGCCGAACAACAAACCGTCGTAATGGTGCAGGTGGAAAACGAGATCGGGTTTTTGGGACGCGGCGGCCGCGATCGCTCTGCCGCAGCGAATCGCGCGTTCCAGGGCACGGTGCCTTCGGAATTGACTCGCGGACTCGAACAACATCGGCTGCAACTGTCCCCAGAATTGGCGGAATCATTTAAGTCTGGCGGCCACACCTGGAGCGAAGTATTTGGTGCTAATGCCGACGAAGTCTTTATGGCATGGCATTACGCCGTATTCGTCAACAAAGTCGCGCAGGCGGGGAAGAAGGAATATGCGCTGCCAATGTATTTGAATGCACAGCTTCCGGCTCCCCTGGAGCGTGCTGGTGAGTATCCAAGTGGTGGTCCGCACCCCTATTATCAGGAGGTCTACCGGATCGGTGCGCCCTCGATCGACTTCTATTCACCGGACATCTATTGGCCGAACTTTGACTACTGGGTTCAGCGATATCAGAGTGCACGGAATCCGGTTTTCGTTCCGGAAGCACGGCTTGATTCGGCTCCCTACAACGCGCTCTATGCTTACGGGCAGGCGCGAGCCTTCGGATTTTCTCCGTTTGGTGTGGACTCGGAATCCCGGGCCTCAAAACAATCTGATGCCAAGCCTGAATTGTCGGACTTCTACGCGGTCCTGGCCGACCTGAGCGACGTCATTCTCGATAAGCAAGAGCATGATCAGTGTCGTGGCCTGGTGGTTCATGCGAACAGTTCACGTCCGACTCAGACGGTTGCCCTTGGCGGATATCTCTTCGAAGCTACTCTGTCGCGCTCATGGCCAGCCAAGTCTCTGCTTACCGATGACGGCGCAGTGATGGTCCTCGAGATGAAGCCAGACGAGTTCTACCTTGTGGGCGCGGGCCTTACTGTGTCTGTCTTCCGCGATCCGGACACGGATGACCGTACAGCCGGCATCGCAAGCATCGAGCAAATCTCAAAAGCAAATGGACAATGGGTCGTAGATCGGCGGTTGAATGGAGATGAGAGCAATCAGGGTCGGCAACTACTTATGGATGCTCGCACGATCCATGTCTATCGCGTAAAGCTCTACACGTATTCCGACGTGCGCTCTCATTAAGAAAGCGAAGCAGACCACAAGCAAAGTGATATTGGTTTCGCGAACCAACAGTTTCTGTTTGCGACAAGATACTTAAAAAGTGAAAAAACGTGTTTTCGAGCTTGACACCAGATGCGAAACTACATATAGTTCGTGCCGCGAATTAATGTTGACTCGCCTGCCATTTCGAAGTAGGCCTTCTGCGGGGATCACTCGTACGAAATAGGTGCGCACCGTTTCCTGCCGTAGCTAAGAGCAATTCGCAAAGCAGCTATTTTGTTTGAGTGCTGAATTAACACAAGCTTAATCGGGCGACGTCCCGGGTCGCATCCAGACACACTTTTGCCGAGTCGGACATTACTGACGAAGCAGTGTTGCCGTTGCAGTGCATCCGCCAGCGGGCGGGTGTTGCATTGAATCTGGCGTTCTCGGAGGAGGCGTACCCGTGCTCAGATTTTTGCGTACTATTACGACCAATCGAAACCACCTAACCGCAAGACTGTTCCTGCCGGTATTTCTCTCGTTGCTGCTGGTAATGTCATTTGGCACGGCAGCGTCAGCTCAAGTTTTGTACGGTTCGCTAACCGGAACGGTCACCGATACTTCAGGCGCCGCGATTGCGAATGCAGATGTAGAAGCGCTGAATGACGCGACCGGAGTGAAGTTGACGGGGAAGACGGATGCCAGCGGAATTTATCGGTTCAGCAACCTGCAACCTGGCGTTTACAAAATCACAATCAAGGCCCCGAACTTCACGACTTCGGTTTCGGACAACGTGCCGGTTCGAGTAAACGAGGTGCGGCGCGTCGATGCACAACTATCCGTGTCAACCCAGACGCAGAACATTCAGGTGACGGCGGAGGCTCCCCTCCTGCAGACGGACAAGTCCGATGTTCACACCGATCTGACGTCGACCGAGGTTTCGCAACTGCCAACTGCCGGCTCACAAGGAAGAAACTTCCAATCGCTGTTGCGAGTGATCCCTGGGTCAGGAGGGATTGCAGAAACCAACTCGCTTTCCGGGAATCCAGAACGAGCGATCAATGTCAACGTGAACGGCCAGTCGAATCAGGGCGTGAACACGCGAATTGACGGCACACAGGACGCTTACCCGTGGCTACCGGCGAACATTGCTTACGTTCCGCCTGCGGACGCCATCCAGGAAGTTAACGTCACTACAAACTCCTTCGACGCCGAGCAAGGCATGGCGGGCGGCGCTGCAGTGAACGTGCAGATCAAGTCCGGCACCAACCAGTTTCATGGAACTGCCGATTGGTTCCATACCGACCAGAACTTCGCGGCACGAAATTACTTTCAGCCTAAGACTCTGCCTCCCATCAACAGGAACAACCAGAATCAGTTTGGCGGAACGTTAGGTGGCCCGATCATAAAAAACAAGCTGTTCTTTTTCGGAGACTGGGAGCGCACGACGCAGCGCAACAAAGCCGGACCGGACCTTCGCAGCGTGCCTACTGCAGCCATGTTAACGGGTGACTTTCGCAATTTGCCCGGAAATCCCATTATCTACGACCCGGCGACAGGAGGTCCGACCGGAGCGGGCAAGCAGCAGATATCATGCAACGGCGTGTTGAACGTGATCTGCCCGAACCGTATCGATGCAGCGAGTGCGGTGATGGCCCAACTGCTGGCACCAGTTGTTGCGCAGGAGTATGCCACAAGTAACGGCCTCAACAATTTTGCGGGCAGCGGAACGGCGGCATTTACTCGCGACAACATCGACGCAAAGATCAACTGGATTCCGACTCAGAAGTCCACGATGTTCGGACGGTACAGCTTCTCGCGCGGTACGGTGTTCGATCCACCGCTGCTAGGCGCCGCAGGTGGCGACGCAACCAATGGCGGACAACTCGGCAGCGCTCCCTTTTTCATTCAAAGCTACGCGCTGGGTGCGACTTATACGTTTACGCCAAACCTGCTGCTGGACTGGAACTTCGGCTACACACGCCAAAGGATTGCGGCGCAGTTCGATTTGGGCACTCCGAAAGGCCTCAACCTCCTTGGGATTCCAGGCACGAATGGTGCAGGCGTTCCAGGGGCGGGCGACCTCTATAACGGACTCCCTGCATTCCAGATCAATTCTGGAGCTGCCAGTCTGAATCTCGGAAATCCCAACACTGGTAACCCATTTCTCTTCCGCGACAATCAGTTTGTGACAGGAGCCAACCTGAGTTGGACGCACGGAAAGCACAATCTGCGTGGCGGGATCGAGTGGAACCACTCGGGGCTAAACCACTTCCAACCGCAGGGTGGGGCTTTCCAGACCGCACGCGGCAGCTTCCTGTTTAATGGTGACGTTACGTCCCTGCCCGGTACTACTCCGACCTACTTCAATTCGGTTGCAGATTTCCTGTTGGGCCTGCCGAGCCAGACCGGCAAGGTCTACCAGCTCTTCAATCCCATCGCGTTGCGATGGTCGCAGTGGGCCTGGTATGTGCGAGACCAATGGCAACTGACGCCAAAACTGACGCTGAATCTAGGCCTGCGCTGGGAATACTATCCTTTCGGCTACAGCGATAACGGACTGGGCCTGCGCTGGTTTAATCCGGCAGATGGAAATGTGTATATCGGCGGCTTGGGTAATGTTCCCACTAACGACGGCATCGATGTCGGGCATGGGCAATTCCTCCCTCGAGTCGGAGCCGCATATAGGCTTACCTCTTCCACGGTCATTCGCGCCGGCTATGGCATGAGCGCGGATCCGAACAACTGGCGCTACTTCCGGAACGCATATCCATCCGCGGTGATTTCCAACAACGTATTGCCGAACACCTCGTACTACATCCCGGTCGCCAGCCTGACTGGTACGAACGGCACTGCGTTGGGAGGCGGCACTTATTCCGTTCCCACCGGATTGGTGAACCTGCCCCCGCCGAATATAAGCTCCGGTGTTGTTCCTCTTCCGACATCTGCTTCGACAACGACGATCCCCAACCCATTCCATCGCGGCTACATCAATTCGTTCAATGTCATGGTGGAACAGCAGTGGAAAGGATTCACATTCCAAACCGGTTATGTGGGTAGCCGCGACGTTCGGCCCTTGGTAAACATGAACCTTAACGCATCCGCGCCGGGCACAGGTGCGGCGGGAGGGCTCATCAGCCAGGCTTTGGGCAAGACGTACACAGGCACGATCAACGGCTTGGTACCGTTCCAGAACAGTCTTTATGATTCCTTGCAGACTCAGATCAGGCGCAACTTCTCGCATGGTGCGTCATTTGGATTTGCGTGGACATGGTCGAGAGCGCTCGACTACGAGGACAATGAAGATCTGAACGCTTTGTCATACCCGTATCCTACGTACTGGCAGAAGAACTATGGACCAGCAGGTTTCGACCGCACACAGAACTTCGAGATCTACGGCGTGCTGCAGTTGCCATTCGGAAAGGGACAGCCGTGGCTGAAGGAAGGTGTAGGGAACTGGATCCTTGGTGGTTGGCAAATCAGCCCTGTGGTCAGCATTATGAGCGGCTTGCCTTTTACGGTAACCGGCAACGGCTCTTCGCTGAACGCGAACGGTTCGGCCCAAACCGCCAATCTCGTGGGCCCGTATAGCGTGTCCAACGGTCAGCCATATCAGACCTACAACACGTGTACGAGCGCAAGCTGCCGCTACTTCGACCCGAGCGCTTTTGCAGCTCCAGCGGCAGCCACCTATGGCAACACGAACCGCAATCAGTTTCGCGGGCCCGGCTACTTCAACATGAACCTGAGCATCTCGCGGGAGTTCAAGCTCACCGAGAGGTTCAGGTGGCAGATTCGTGCAGATGCCTTGGGATTCACCAATACGCCCCACTTCGCCAATCCAAATTCGTCGTGCGGGAATACGGCGACGAATCCGAGTTGTACAGCGACTAACCCGAACTTCGGGGTAATCACCAGCACACTTCAACCGGGAGGCTTCTTCGGTCCAGATCCTGGAAGCCGCGTTGTGTGGCTGGGAACGCGATTGGTGTTCTGATTGTCAGTACCTCCGGTGCGAGCACGTCAAGCAAGGGCGTGCTCGCTTTTTATCTCATTCGCTGCGGTGTTATCTGTCGCCACACTCAGGCAAGGACCGAAAGACGCAAGCTACCGGGTTGCGAAACATAACGGGAAACCGTTTGGGGCATGCAGTTTTCCCGGATTTCTGGCGAAAGACAGGTGTTTCGAGCTATAACAGCTGTACACGCATCTTCAAAAAAAACGCAGTTGCCTGGCCTGAGCGATGGCAAGAATCAGTTTTACCAATACGCAAGTAGCCTCGAGCGAAATCGCGCGTAATATCAACCGCGGCGTGCTTCTTAATCTCATTCGCCGACGGCAGCCCATCTCGCGTGCGGACCTAGCGCGGATCTCCGGATTGCAGCGCAGCACCGTTTCACTAATCACCGAACAGCTTATTGCAGAAAATTGGGTAGTTTATGGTCCTGTCGGCAGACTTCCCCGCGGCCGTCGGCCCACATTTCTGCGACTGAACGACCGCCGCGCGATTCTGGTTGCCGACCTTAGGCCCAGCCTCACGACTGTGGCAGTCGCGGACGTCAACGGAAAATTCCTGTCACAGGAATCGATCACGACAATGGAAGATCCGGAGAAGACCGCCGCAAAGCTGGCAGCGGCCGTCAGCCGACGAATGGAGGCTCACCCCGATCTGCTGTTTGAGGGTGTGGGCATCAGTCTTCCGGGTCGTATCGACCCGATCACCCGCCGGATTATGTTTGCCCCCAATCTCAAGTGGTCAAACGTCGATCTGAAGGAAATGGTTGAGAAGGCCACCGGGATGCCAGTGGAACTGGAGAACGCGGCGAATGCCTGCGTACTGGCAGAAGTGTGGTTCGGAAATACCGAACACGTTCGAGACATGGTAGTGGTGACGGTATCAGAAGGAATCGGCACCGGACTTTTTATCAATGGACACCTGGCACGTGGACTGCACGGTATGGCGGGTGAGTTCGGGCACGTTTCGCTGGACCCGGATGGCCCACCCTGTTCGTGCGGCGCACGTGGCTGCTGGGAAGTTTTCGCGTCCAGCCGCGCAGGATTGCGTTATTACGCCGAACTGACCAAGAGTCCCGCTCCGTCCACCTTCCAGGAACTCCTCGGGTTTGCGGAAAGCGGTGATCGCTTTGCATTGAAGGCTCTGGACAAAATGGCTCATGCTATCGGTCGGGGTATCCGCATGGTGGTTACCGGTATCGCGCCCGAGGAGATCGTGGTTGTAGGCGAATTCACGCGCATGTGGGACCGGTATGGCCCGGTCGTAGAGGCCGAAGCGAAGCCGGCCACGGTTTCAGGAAAAACGCCGCGCTTGCGGCCAGCGCCGGATCCGCGTATGGCGCGGCTTCGGGGAACTGTAGCCCTGGTCTTGCACAAGCGCTTTGGGGTAACGCAGACACCGGTCAACGATCGCCAAAATCGAAAGCAGCCAACTAACGGAGCCAAGGCCGTAATCCACAGCTGACGCCAACGGAACGATTACTGCATTCAGCGAGGCTGCTCGGGCTCCGTGTTTGGGCTACAACCAGCCTCCGAATGCGACTGAGCACGGTTGTCTTTCTTGCGAGGCAGCCTAGGCTACGGCAACATTGAAGTACGCAGGATATCGCCGCTCAAAGAGCTTCTTTTCGCTGTAGGAGCGTACCAGTTCCATGTAGATACCGAGATCGCGGTCGAGATCGGACTGCGTGCCATCGAAGTAGAAGTTACGAATTGGAATCCCGCCGTACTGTTTGCTCAGCTTGGGGTAAATAGCCTCGCTGACAATTCCATTCATGCAGGTGAACGGGCTGATATCGATGATGCCATCGGCACCGTGCTTTGCGAGGTACGCAGCTTTGCCTACACTGAGCACCATCTCTCCCATAGAGCCGCAAACTGGAAGGTAGGGCTGCGCGAGTTCAAGAATCTCCTGTACAGGTGGTTCTTCACAGCCGACAAAGTCTTCTTCGAACGGCTGCTGTAGTGCATGCTCGTCGGCGTGCTGAATGTGATCGCGAATCTTGGATTTCAGCATGTTGAGCGAAATCCCCTTACCGAGCAGACGGAGACGGCGTTCCTGCTCGGAATTGGTGTAAGCGATCCATTCCGCGATGTCACTAAGCCAGGACGCAGCGCCGTAGCCTTCCAGCTTCCTGATGAGGTCCTCATTGCTGAAGTTATTCAGGCGGCAGAAGATCTCGCCAACCACGCCGATGAGAGGAATCGAGGAATCGTAAGTGGCAGAGACGCGACGGAATCGCTCGCGGCTGCGCTTCATGGACTGGACAAGAGCCTCGAGTTGGCATGCAGGGTCGGCGCAACTCGATTCCATGGTGTCGCAAAAATCGCTAAGACAGAGATGATAGGCGGCATCGGTCCACCCTGGATTGTTCTCGTAGGGGCGAACGCGGTGAAGCGCCTTCCGTAAGGTGTCGCCGGCAACCAAAGCGCGCCATCCGGCACGAATGAATGGCGTGGCAACTTCGCCCATTTCTGCGTAGCCGTTCCGGCTGCTTGGAGAAAGGATACGAATATCCTTATATCCGAGCGTATCGAGAACCTTGCGGAGGTAAGGAGCGTATTGGCCGAAGCGGCATGGACCCTCTGCGGTAGGCATGAAGAAGGCAGTGCGCTTTGGATCGAAGCCGGGCTGTTCGATGATGCGAAGAAAGTCACCGATAGTGACTTTCGCCGGATAACACTCGTCTCCATTGGTGTATTTCGCACCGAGTTCCCGGGTGCGTTCGTCGGACGCGGGCGTGGCGTATGCCTCAATGCCCAACCAGCGAAAAACAGAAGCAAAGGCCTCGGAGCTGCCCTGAGCCATCGCCGGTATGTAGACGATGGAGTTCGTCAGCGGATTTTCCGGACTGATCTTGCGGGTTACACAACGGTGGCTGAAGGTGCGCATCTGAGAAATCCTTTGCTGTCCAGGTAAGCTTCGCAACGCGTGATAAAGCCGGCATCATTGGAGTGTCCGTCGAATTGCAGTACCAGCCCGGGTTTTCCGGCGGCTTCGTCGACGAATGACTTGATGTAGGAGTCCGGGCCACACTTGAAGTTCGAGATATAGACCAAGTGCAGATTGGGATAACGCTTGGTGATCTGCGCGGCAGCGAGAATGCGGCGTCCTGAGTTCCAGTACATGTTGCCATTGATTTCCGAAACGTCTTCCATTTCGAGGGGAAGGAAGTCGAGCGGGAGGACGTTAACCCCATATTGCGAACGCAGCTTGCGTGGAATATCGCAGTTGATGCTGCGATCGTAGATGTTGTAAGGACGGCCGATGAGAACGAGTGCAGGTTCGCCAGTGTGCTTCAGTCGATCGAGAGCTTGGGCACCGGAATCGAGTAGTGCATTATTGAAGGCATCTTGCGCTGCGTAGGCCGCAGCGATGGCGCGCTCGTTATCACGACGAGAGACACCAAGACGGGCAGAAACGAACTCGGCAAGCGATTTCTGTACGTGCTTGCGACCGTACTGAAAATAGACAGTAGGTGCAAGGATCTTGTCGCTGCTACCCTGTAATTGCGGAAGAGCGCGGATAACAAAGGGAAGTGTCTGGTTCCAAGGACAGAGATGCGCGTCCTGTACGTTCTCGGGGGCTTCCATGTTCAGGACGTTCGGCAGTAGAACGTAGTCGACACCTTTTTTAATAAGGTGCTCCACGTGGCCGTGCGCGACCTTTACTGGATAACAGGGCTGCGCAATGGCAAGTTCATCGCCGGCAACGGAGATGGCGCGATCGGTCTGTGGGGACACAAGAATGTTGAAACCGAGTTCCTGAAAATAGGCGCACCAGAATGGAAACCGATCGTAGAAGAACATCGTGCGCGGCACGCCTACAATCGGGCGGCCGGCAATCGGCGGCTGAAGGATCTCCTCCAATAGCCTATCCCGATGTGTAATCAGGTCATCGATAACGGGCTTGCGATCGGCGCGGGCGCGTTTGCGGAACTTGTCTGAACACTTGTCGCCCCAGTAACTCTTTTGGCCCTCAATGTTGAATTCCTTGATATCACAATAATTTGAGCAGGCCTGGCAAACGAATTCACGCGTGGTGAAATTGACTCGTTGCATGTCGTAGCCGCGAAACTTGCTGGCCTGGCCGCTGTTTTGCATCCGGTCCTGCGCGATAAGAGCCATGCCGATGGCGCCGATCACGCCGTTATGCGGAGGAACGATGATTCGCTTACCGAGTATCTGGGAAAAAGCGGCCGCGACTGCATCGTTATATGCCGTGCCCCCCTGAAAGAAGATCACGTTGCCAATCTTGCGGCCACGAACGACACGATTCAGGTAATTCAACGCAACCGAGTAGGCGAGGCCTGCCGAGAGATCGCCGACCTCGGCGCCCTTAAGCATGAGTGCGGTCACGTCGCGTTCCATGAACACGGTACAGCGTTCTCCCAGTCGCGCGGGCTGTTTTGAGGCAAGAGCTTTCGCAGCGAACTCACCCTTGATCGAAATGCCAAGTTTCTCGGCTTGCTCTTCGAGAAAGGATCCGGTTCCGGCAGCGCAAGCCTCATTCATGGTGAAGTCGACGACAACACCCTTGTCGAGGCGTATGAATTTCGAGTCTTGCCCACCAATTTCGAAGATGGTGTCGACCGTGTCCATGCCAAGCATATTGGAGACGTGCATGGCGCCAGTCTTATGCGCAGTGATCTCATCATTGACCGTGTCGGCGCCGATCAGTTCACCAATCAATTCGCGCCCGGAGCCAGTCGTACCGACACCCAGAATCTTGAGGCGATCGCCGAGTTCCGCCTCGATTTCAGCCAGGCCACGTTGCACAACTTCAACCGGTCGCCCCTGAGTACGCAGGTAGATCTCGTGAAGCAGATTTCCGGCTGTGTCGATGACGACAAGGTTCGTGGAGACAGAGCCGATGTCGATACCGAGATATGCGTCAATGCGGCTGCCGTCCACCGGAAGTGAGACATCTTTGACGTGATCGCGTAGCAGCAGTACCTGTTCCATGCTGAGCGGGTCGGTACAGGCGAACGACTGCTTTCCCGTGTGCTGTTTAAGCTGGTGAATGCGTTTAAATGTGCGTTTGCGCATTTCGGCGGATTCGAACATTGCAGCGCCAAGCGCACCCAGCCAGGCGTGGAACTCAGGCACAAAAAGCTCATCATCTTTCAGCTTGAACGCCTGTTGCATGGCATTGCGAACTGCCTGGTTCTGGGAGACACCGCCGATGAATGCTACAGGCGGGATGACATGCCGACCTTTTACGATTGCTGACTTGAAATTGCGGGCGACCGCGTCGCAGAGCCCACGTAAAATCTGGTCAGTGGAGTATCCCTTCTGCTGGGCATGAATCATGTCGGACTTAGCAAAAACGGAACAGCGCCCGGCAATGCGAGCCGCGCAACTGGCCTCGCACGCAGTGGGGCCGACTTCTTCGACGGAGTAGCAGAGACGCGAAGCCTGCTGATCGATGAAGGAGCCAGTGCCGGCGGCACAGTCACCGCTGGTAGAGTAATCGACGATTCCGAGATATTTCGAATGGCTCGCGGCCTCTTCCAGATGGATGTATTTGGAGGACTCGCCCCCCATTTCGAACACGGTGCGCACGGCGGGATAGAAGACGCGCATGCCCTTTGCGACGGCGCGAAATTCGTTTTCAAAGTAGATCCCAAGAATCTTCGCGATGAGCTGGCTCCCAGAGCCGGTTACGCGGATGCCTTCTACGTTTTCCTCGGGGACTTTGTCATAGAACTCGCGAAGCAGATCGAAGGTCGATTGTATTGGGCTGCCATGAATCCTTCGATAGCGCGAGAGGACGAGAGGGCGTCCTGCCATTTCACTGGCGTCCGGGAACTGTGCCGCAAAGAACGTATCGCTGTGCGACGTGAGATAGGACAGCAATTCGCGGTCGCCGGTATCTCCCATGGCGGCCAGCTTAAGGCTGACTGCACCGATGTCTAACCCAATATTTATGCTCATACTGTCCTTTACGCTTGTACGGGTTGCATGCCGTAGGGGTCTGTGATGAAGCACACGAGCGGGTGTGAGGTGCCCAAAATGGGCACCTCATTGAACTGCGCTTAAGGAAAGGGAAGAGCTCGATTGGATCAGCGATCGGGCCCTGCTCGCATTAAGCGGAAGTGGAGTGCGGCTGTTGAATTTTTTGCGCGGCAGCAATAAGCGCGTTCTGTAAGGCGAGCAGATGGCGCTCTTCGGTGAGATAGCTGATCACCATCATGCGTAGCACGCTGCGGCCGCCGGCCATGGTGCTCGAAATCCAGCGCTGTCCGTCAGCCGTGATTTCTTCGACGAGCCGGAGGTGTGCAGCGGTGAGTTCGGCTTCGGAGAGGCTCCGGTCCTTGAGTCGAAAATTCACAATCGTCAGCTGAGGATTGAGAGTCAATTCAAATTGATCTGAGCTGCGAACCCAATTTGCGAAGCTGCGCGCGAGTCTCAACTGACGATTGATCAGCTCTTCGTAAGCGTTGCGGCCGTGAATCTTCAGTGTGAGCCAGACCTTCAAAGAGTTCATGCGGCGCGACCACTGCGCGCTGACTTTGAAGTTGTCGATCATAGCGGCACCGGCAACCTTCGGCATGTAAGGTGTGCTGATACCAAATGTTTCCTGCAGGCTGGCTGGATGTCGCGTCAGAATAATGCCTGCCGCAAACGGCATGGCCAGCCACTTATGCGGATCGATGGTGATGGAGTCAGAGAGTTCGATTCCGCGAACAACATCGCGATGCTGGTCGGAGAGAATGGCGGCGGCCCCGTAAGCTCCGTCAACATGGAACCAGAGATTGTGGCGCTGAGCAATTTCGCCGAGACCCACGAGATCGTCTACCGCTCCGGAGTTGGTGCTGCCCGCAGTTCCAACGATCGCGAAAGGCTTGTAGCCCATCGCGAGATCTTCAGTAATGGCTCGGTCAAGTGCGCCGAGATCAAGCTGCATCATCGAGTTGACGGGAATACGGCGAAGTGCGCGGCGCCCCAGTCCGAGAAGGCCAACGGACTTATCCAGCGAGTGATGACTCTCTGCAGAGGCGTAAAGCACCGGGTGTGCACCTATAGAGGCTACACCTTCCTCCACTGCGCTCGGAAATTGGGAGGTGAGGGCCATGGCCAGCCCCGAAAAGTTTGCTTCATTGCCTCCACTGGTAAAGGTGCCGTCAAATGGGTTGTTCCAGCCGACGCGTTCGCCGATCCAGCGCACGGTTTCGGCTTCAATTTTCGAGGCCAGCTGAGAGCGCGCCAGACTGGCAAGCTGCGGATTGAGGGCAGCCACGAGCGCTTCAGCGAGCACGGCGATGTAGGTTGGCGTGGGATTCATCAGGCCGAAGTAGTTGGCGGCAGGAACGTGAAAGCCTTTGTCGATTAGTTCGGTGGAGATGTCGTCGAGTACGCTTGCTGCATTTGCGCCCACATCGGGCATGGAATCCGTGAGCTGGCCGAACGAGCGTTTCCCCGCTGCAAGCTGAACAGGACGGTCTGAAAGCGAATCAAAGTAGGAATTAATCCGGTCGATGAGCTGGTATCCCAATCGACGGCGGGTTTCGTGGTCCAGAGCGAAGTTGGCTTCCGGCTTTATATCTATTTTCTTTTGGAAATTGTCCATGCGAAGACTTGTCCTTTGTGGTCGATTCCGCGGCCTCGCGCGCGAGGATTGCTTCCTTGCGCGCGACGCCCCAGCGGTAACCGCCGTGGTATCCGTTCTTTTGGATGACTCGATGACACGGAATGGCTAAACAAACTGGATTCGAAGCACAGGCCCGGGCCACCGCACGCACGGCACGCGGTTTCCGAATGGCCTTCGCTACTTCAGAATAACTGGCCGTAGCGCCGTAGGGAATCTGCTGAAGCGCTTGCCAGACCTGGCGCTGGAACGCGGTGGAACGCACGTGCAATGGCAGTCGGAGGTCCGGCTCACGTCCTGCCAGATGTTGCAGAACGTGAGTGAGCCAGGAATGCAGTTCCCGGTCATCACAGGCGATCTGCGCATTGGGAAACTCGTGTTCGAGTTCTGAGATCAGCTGAGCCGGATCGCCGAGCTTGATGGCGCAGACGCCCTTGTCTGTGGCTGCAAGGAGAACCTGACCAAAGTCGCTCTGGCCGATGGTGTAGCGAATCGAGAGCCCTTCGCCGCCATTACGGTATGTAAGAGGTGTCATACCGAGCCGCGGGGCAGCGTTCTCGTAAACACGGCTAGAGGAGGAGTATCCGGCAGCATAGAGGGCGTGAGTCACATTGGGGTTGTTCTTCAACTGATGCTTGAAGTTTTTCAGCCGCAACGAATCGGCATATTCTCGCGGTGTCACGCCCAGCAGTTTCTGAAAACTACGTAGCAAATGGTGCGGGCTGAGCGAAACAGAGTTGGCAAGTTCGCCGAGTGCAGGCGTTTCTTCCGCAGATTCGATGAGCTTAATAGCGGCCAGAACTTTAACCGTCGCGGGATCGGCTCCGTTTGTCTTTGGACAACAACGCCGGCAGGCACGGAATCCAGCACGCTCGGCTTCGTTTGGGTCCGTGAAGAACTCCACCCGGTCGCGCTTTGGACGCCGGCTCGGGCATGAGGGGCGACAATAAACGCCGGTAGAGCGCACGGCATAAACGAAAGTACCGTCAAAGCGAGCGTCACGAGCCAGGACAGATTGCCATTGGAGATTCTGCGACATTGGTTCTTTCCTCCGATGGCTCATAGTAGGTGGTCGGCTCCGTCCA
>Ga0070738_10001484_pt1 | contig 46107 bp, 49 predicted proteins | sample Coa_R2_2_FD_66446 | JGI IMG/M metagenome (GOLD analysis project Ga0070738, IMG submission 66446) | Surface soil microbial communities from Centralia Pennsylvania, which are recovering from an underground coalmine fire - Coalmine... | ecosystem: Environmental > Terrestrial > Soil > Unclassified ...
TGACCCGCGCCCGCCTCGATGGCTTTTTTGCAACCAAGACGTTTTGCTGACCGAAACGGCCGAACGGCCGGTTTCGGCAGCAAAACGTCTTGGTCGCCAATAGCCACGCCGAGCGATCGCCGTCACCCAAAGGGGCGGAGCGCAAGCGAAGCACCCGCCATGGCGCCGCGCGGGCGGACATCGTGTTGCGCGTACCTTCGAGGCGCCATGGCGGGTTGACGGCGATCGGGCGGCGTGGCGCCGCGGTGTTGAAAGCAAGCCAAATCGCCAGACCGAGGCGCAGGCCTTTCCCCGGACAGCCCTGCGCTTGCGCGGAATGACAGCATCGTAAGGCGCCGGCGGCGCTCACCCCGCCGGCGGCGGCTGGCCTTCGAAGCGCGGCAGGCCTTCGTCCATGCAGGCCCAGGATGGCGCGGAGGCGGTCCAGATATTCGCTTTCGGCCGGACAAGCTCGGGATCGTCCAGCGTGCCGACGCGCACGAAAATAAGATGCGGCCGCGATTCGGCTTCGCTGAACAGATGCACGCCGCAAGTCGGGCAGAAGCGGCGGTGCATCACCGAGCCGCTGTCGGCGACGCTGACATAATCCTTCAACTCGCCCTCGATCGTCACGTCGTCGCGTTTGAATCCCGCGTTGATCGCGGCGTTGCCGCCGGCGAAATATTGGCAGACGCGGCACCAGCAGGCGCGCGTCGTCAGCGGCTGCGCCGCGATCGAATAGCGCACTTGCTTGCACAGGCAAGAGCCGGTGATCGTGGTCAAACGTCCCTCCATGGCGTCATCGCCGTCATAGCCTAAGAATGCGGCGCGTGCGAAAGCTTCTTGGCCTTGGCGCCGCTTCGCGGCTCGACCGTGCGGATATGAGGATTGACCTTCTTGCCTTTGGCGCTCTCCTCTTCGCCGGCCTTCAGCCGCGTCCATTCCTGGTCGATGAGCATTTGGAGAGCCGGATAGACCGCGCCTTCCGGGAACAGGCGCGCCAACTCCTCCCTGTCGCCGCCTTCGTCGCCGCTGGTGAGGCCAGTGGCGCGGGCGTCGCGCGCGGCGATGTCGGGCCGCAGGAGAAAATCCAACAACGCGTAGGCCTCTTCGGGATGCGGCGCGTCTTTCGGGATCGCGAACGCGTCGATCGACATCGGCCCGCCCTCGGGCGGGATGACGAACTCGATCGCGAGCGGCTGACCGCTCTGCTTGGCGCGCTCCATGGCGCGACGGGCGTCGATCTCGGCGCCGACGCTGACGCAAGCCGAGCCGTTGGCCAACGCGCCGTCGACATCCGGCGCCGCGAAAGCGCGCGCGCCCGCCTTGAGCCTCTGCAGGAAGTCGCCGGCGCGCTTGATCTCGACCGCGGTGAGGCGGGCCGGACTGACTCCCATATAGCGAAACGCCGCCATGAACATGTTGTCGCGATCGTCGGGCGTTACGATGCCGCAATCGGCGAAACGGCGGGCGAGATCGGGCGCGAAGATCAGGCTCCAAGAGGCCGGCCGCGCGCCGATGCGGACGCGGACCTTGGCTTGGTCGAGCAGCAGGCCGGTGGCGAGCCACATGTAAGGCAGGGCGTACGCCTCGGAAGGATCATAGGCCGCGAGCTTGGCCGCAACGCCCGGCGCGACGGCGCCGGCGTTCTTGAGCCGCGATCGCTCGATCTTCTGCAACGCGCCGGCCGCGATCTCGTCCTGCAGGACCGGCCCGGGAAGCACGACAAGATCGTAATGGCCTTCGCGCAGCTTGGCGGCGATCTCGCTCGGCGCGCCGTACGCGTCATAGGCGATCTGCAGGCCAGAGCGGGTTTCGAATTCGGCGAGCGCGGTCGGGTCGAAATAATCGCCGAATGCGAGCAGGCGAAGGAAGCGCGGCTCCGGCTTGGGCGGCGGCGCGAAAGGCGGCCGCTCCGCGGCGGCGGCGAAAGACGCGCATAAACCGAGCGCGAGCGCGGCCAGGCCGCGCTTCAGGGCCCGACGATTAGCGCGGCCGGACATTGTCGAGGCGCGCCAGGGCGCCGTCCAGCGTCGCGTCCTGCTTGGCGAAGCAGAAACGGACGACGGTCTTGACGGCGTTTTCGACATAGAAGGCTGAGGCTGGAATCGCCGCGACGCCGTGCTCTTCGACGAGGCGCGTGCAAAAATCGAAATCGTCGCTGAAGCCGAGCGGGGCGATGTCGATGTTGAGAAAGTAGGTGCCTGCGCTCGGCAAGACGGCGAAGCCGCGTTCGGCGAGACCGCGGCCGAAGCGGTCGCGGCTGCGCTGGAATCCTTCGCGCATCGCGGCGAAATAGGAATCGTCCTTGGCGAGGCCATAGGCGACCGCGCTCTGCAGATTGGGCGGCGTCGTGAAGGTGATGAATTGATGCGCCTTGGCCAGCGCCTTCATGATTTTCGGCGCGGCGCAAACGAAGCCGACCTTCCAGCCGGTGAGCGAGAAAATCTTGCCGGCCGAGCCGATCTTCACCGCCCGCTCGCGCATGCCGTCGATAGCGATGAGCGGGACGTGCGCGCGCCCGTCGAAGACGACATGCTCCCAGACCTCGTCGCAGACCGCGATCGCGTCGTATTCGATGCAGAAGCGGGCGAGCAAAGCGAGCGCCTCGCGGTCATAAACCATTCCGGCCGGATTGAGCGGATTGTTGAACAGAACGACGCGTGTCCGATCGGAGAAGGCGGCGGCGAGATCGGCCTCGTCGAAGCGCCAATGCGGCGGCCGCAACGTGACGAAGCGGGGCGCGCCGCCGGCGCGTTTCACCAGCGGCAGGTAGGCGTCATACATCGGCTGGAAGAGCACGACTTCGTCGCCCGGTTCGATCAGCGCGAGCAGCGCGCCGGCCAGCGCCTCGGTCGCGCCCGAGGTGATCATGATTTCGGCGTTCGGATCGAGCGCGAGGCCCTGGAAGCGCCGGTAGTGCGCGGCGACCGCCTCGCGCAACTCCGGCAGGCCCATCATCGGCGGATATTGATTCCAACCATCGACCACCGCCTCCGCCGCCTTGGCGCGCACATCGGCCGGGCCGGGAGCGTCGGGAAAGCCTTGGCCGAGATTGATCGCCTGCCGCTCGCGGGCCAAGCGCGACATGGTCTCGAAGACGCTGGTCTCGACATTGGCAAAAATCGGATTCATGCCCGCGGCCGCTCGCTTTATGGACACTCTTCCTATCATCGCGGCTTTGCCCGTTGAAGGGCGATTGCGGCGGCGGCCGATTGGCGCCAGGAAGAGCCATGTCGAACGCCGTCGCCGATCCTCTTTCCTGCCGCAGCGTGTTCATCCTGGGCGGCGCGCGCTCGGGCAAGAGCCGCTATGCGCTGCAACTCGCCGAGCGGGCGGCGCCGTCGCGCCTGTTCATCGCGACCGCCGCGCCGGGCGACGAGGAAATGGCGGCGCGGATCGAACGACACCGCGCCGAGCGCGGCGAAGGCTGGACGACGCTCGAGGCGCCGCGCGATCTGATCGGCGCGCTCGCGCAGGCGCGGCAAGGACGCGTCGCGCTCGTCGATTGCTTGACATTATGGCTCGCCAATCTCGTTTTCGCAGGCGACGACGTTGCGGCGGAGGTCGCCCGGCTTTGCGACGCAGTTTCGTCCTGCGCCGGGCCGGTCGTCTTTGTCTCCAACGAAGTCGGACTCGGCATCGTGCCGGAAACGCCGCTCGGCCGCGAATTCCGCGATTGGCAGGGACAACTCAATCAGGGGATGGCGGCGGCTTGCGACGCCGTGCTCTTGATCGCCGCGGGGCTGCCGATTGCGTTGAAGCCCGCGTCCGCGCCGGCGATCACGTTGAAATAAGTCCGCGGATTCTTTTCCCCGCCCGGATGTGGGGCTGCGCTAGGCTCGGCATGGCGCTCGCGAGCGCGTACCTTTCGAGTCAGGCGCTGTCTTCATCAGGACGCTTCACGGCCGCCGTCTCGGGAACGAGGGAATAATTCCGGCTGTGATGCTTTGGCGCACTAGCGACTCATCGCCGCCTCGCGTATTCATCACCGCATGTTGCGGCTCTTTCAACGCGGCGCGCCGCGCGCGCCGGTCGCTCATTTCGAAATTGCCCATTGCGGCGCCGTTCATCAGGTCGCGCTGCGGCGGCTGAACAGCGCGCGGCGCTTCACCTTGCGCGTGCGCGCGGCCTCGCGCGACGTCGTGCTGACGATGCCGGCGCGCGCTTCGCTGAAAGCGGCGCGCGAGTTCGCCGAGCGTCACGCCGCCTGGATCGGCGCGCGGCTCGATCGTCTGCCCGATCTGGTCTATTTCGAGCCGTCGTCTTTCGCGCCGTTGCGCGGCGTCGATCATAAGATCGTCCATTGTCCAGACGCGCGCGGCGTCGTCTGGATCTCGGAAAACGACGGCGGACCGATCCTGTGCGTCGCCGGCGATCTCGCCCATGTGCAGCGCCGCGTCGCCGATTTCTTGAAGCGCGAGGCGCGGCGCGATCTCGAAGCGGCGACCGCGCGCCATTGCGCCGCGCTCGGCGTTACGCGGCGGCGCATCACCTTACGCGACACGACCAGCCGCTGGGGCTCCTGCTCGTCGACCGGCGCGCTGAACTTCTCCTGGCGTTTGATTCTCGCGCCGCCTTTCGTGCTCGACTACCTTGCCGCTCACGAGGTCGCGCATCTCGTCCATATGGATCACTCGCCAGCCTTCTGGCGCGTGACGCGGCGCCTGTTTCCGGAGACTGACCGCGCCGAGGCCTGGCTCAAGGCGCATGGCGCCGATCTGCACCGCTACGGAGCGAGACGGGATTAGGCGCAGCGCCGAGCATCCTCTCCCCGGCGAAAAAGCGAGAGGTACGAGAGGTCGCTACGCCGGCGCTAAACCGACTTGGCCTCGCCAGTCCCGTTCCGCTTGGCTTCACGAGGAGGAGAGGCTTCGACGCCGCGCCCGTCATGGTCGAACCCCTCGATCGTCGAGATCATCAGCGCGATGTCCTCGCCCCGCGACAGCCTGTGGTCGCCGTCCTTGACCAGCGTCAGCGTCGTCGAATCGCCGGCCATGTGCTCGACCAGCGTCAGGGCGTGCGCGAACGGCACGTCCTCGTCCAGCATGCCCTGCAAAATCGCGACGCGGCAATGGGCGCGGATCGGGCCGCCGAGCAGCAGGTGACGCCGGCCGTCCTCGATCAGCCTGCGCGTGATCGGATAGGGCTCCGCCGAATAGGCCGACGGCCGCAGCCAAAAGCCGTGCTCCAGGATCGCGCGCTTGGCCTCGTCCGGCGCGCTGCGCCAGATCAAAGCTTCGGTGAAATCGACGGCCGGCGCGATCAGGACCAGCCCGGCAAGGCGCTGCGCCTCGCCGCTTTGCGCCAACGCCCGGGCGGCGAGCAGCGCCAGATAGCCGCCCATCGACGAGCCGACGAAAAGCTGCCGCCCTTGCGTCTTCAGTCGGATCATCGCAAGGCTCTCTTCGAGCCAATGCGACAAGGTCGCCTCCTCGAAGCGCCCGCTCGAGCGGCCATGACCCGAATAGTCGAAACGCAGCAAGGCCCGGCCGGTTTTCGCGCAATAGTCGTCGAGCGCCGAGGCCTTGGTCGATTCCATGTCCGATTTGAAGCCGGGCAGCCAGACGAGGCCCGGCCGGCCCGCGCCTTTGCCGGTCGCGCGGCGCTGGAGGAAGGCGATGTCCCGCGCCGCGGCGCCTTCGCCGATCCTCGTCATTTGCAGTCGGGGCTTGGTCAAACCTACTCTGTCCTCATGATTCGTCGAATGGGCTGGCGGGGATCGGCTTCAGGGTCGACAAGCGGCGCTTGCTTGTCGCGGCAGGGCCCGCCTGTCAACCTTACGACGCGGAGCGCGGCCCCTCTTGCCCCGCCGGCGGCCCCCTCCCGTACCCTCCCCCGCTTCGCGGGAGAGGGGGGCCCAGACGCCCTGCTCGTACTGTTCCGGCCGCGCCCGGCGCAGGGGTTGGCCGCGGCGTCGAAGCCCCCTCTCCCGCGCGCAGCGCGGGGGAGGGTACGGGAGGGGGCCTGCGGCGCGTGGCGGCTCGCGCTTCGATGATCGCCGCCGGCCTCGCCCCGTTCGGCGCCGGCGGACGCCTGAGCCTTGCCGGCCGCACCGTGCTGCAGATCATTCCGCGGCTCGACGCGGGCGGCGCGGAGCGCACCACGATCGACGTCGCCCAGGCCTTGGTCGCGGCCGGCGCGCGCGCGCTCGTCGCCAGCGAAGGCGGGCGCTTGACGAGCGAATTGCAGGCGGTCGGCGGCCTTCTGTCGCCGTTTCCCGCGGCGACGAAAAATCCGCTTCTGATGGCGCTCAACGTGCGCCGCCTCGCGCGGCTCATCCGCGACGAAGGCGTCGACATCGTCCATGCTCGCTCGCGCGCGCCGGCCTGGGTCGCGCTTGCGGCGATGCGCTTGGCGCCGCGGCCTTTCGTGACGACATTCCACGGCGCCTATTCGGGGCGATCGGCGCTGAAGCTCAGCTACAATTCGGTGATGGCGCGCGGCGACGCCGTGATCGCCAATTCGCATTACACGGCCGAGCTGATCCGGCGGCTCTATCCGTTCGCGCGCGACCGCATCGCGGTCATCCCGCGCGGCGCCGATTTTGCGAAATTCTCGCCCGCTTCGGTCGATCCCATACGCGTGGCGCGCTTGCGCAGAAGCTGGGGCGCCGAGCCGCAGGAGCGCATCGTGCTGCTCGCCGCCCGGCTGACCGCCTGGAAAGGACAGAAGGTTCTGATCGAAGCGGCCAAGCGCCTCAGAGAGGGCGGCCTGGCCGGCGTTCGCTATGTCCTGGCCGGCGACGCGCAAGGCCGCAACGCCTATGTGAAGGAGCTCGACGCGCTTGTCGACAAAGCCGGCCTAAAAGGCGTCGTCGCCCGCGTCGGCCATTGCGAGGACATGCCAGCGGCCTTCCTCGCCGCCTCGGTCGTCGCCGTGCCGTCGACCGAGCCGGAAGCTTTCGGCCGCAGCGCGGTCGAGGCGCAGGCGATGGGCGCGCCGGTCGTCGTCTCCGATCTCGGCGCCGTGCCGGAGACGGTGCTGGCGCCGCCGCAGATTCCCGCCGAGGAGCGCACCGGCTGGCGCGTGCCGCCGGGCGACGCCCGCGCGCTCGCCGAGGCGCTCGCCCATGCTCTGAGCCTCGGCGCGTCGGCGCGCGAAGCGCTGGCGCGGCGCGCCCGCGCCCATGTCGAGCGCCATTTCTCGCTCGAACAGATGACGCGGGCGACGCTCGGCGTGTATCTCAGCGCGCTCGAAGGACGTCCGCCGAGCCTTCCTTGATGAAGGTCCCGGAATTGAGCTCCGAGATCGCCTGGCGGAGCTCGGCTTGGGTGTTCATCACGATCGGTCCGTACCAAGCGACCGGCTCCTTGATCGGCCGGCCGGAGACGAGCAGGAAGCGGATTCCTTCCTCGCCCGCCTGAACCGTGACCTCGTCGCCGCCGCCGAAAACGACGAGCGAGCGGTTGCCGACCTTCTCGCGAACCAGAACCTCCTCGCCGTCGACCTGCTTCTCATGCAGCACGCCGAATGGTTGCGAGGCGTCCGAGAACACGCCCGAGCCTTCGAAAATGTAGGCGAAGGCCTGGCGGTAGGTCTCGACAGGCAGGCTCTTGCGCTTGCCCGGCGGGACCCAGACGTCGAGATAACGCGGCTCAGCGGCGATGCCGTCGACCGGACCTTTCCTGCCCCAGAAGTCGCCGCAGATGACGCGCACGGTCACGCCGTCGTCGTCGACGATTTCGGGGATTTCGCGGGCCGGAATGTCCTGATAGCGCGGCTTGGTCATTTTCAGCGCCGAGGGCAGGTTGGCCCAGAGCTGGAAGCCGTGCATGCGGCCCTTGGCGTCGCCTTGCGGCATTTCCTGATGCAGGATGCCGCTGCCGGCGGTCATCCACTGCACGTCGCCGGCGCCGAGCTTGCCGCGATTGCCGAGGCTGTCGCCATGCTCGACCGCGCCGGCGAGCACATAGGTGATCGTCTCGATGCCGCGATGCGGATGCCAGGGAAAGCCGGCCATGTAGTCGGCGGGATTGTCGCCGCGGAAATCGTCCATCATCAGAAAGGGATCGAATTCCGACGGATCGCCGAAGCCGAAGGCGCGGCGCAGCTTGACGCCGGCCCCTTCGATCGTCGGCTGCGATTGCGCGACGCGCTTGACAGGACGAATGGACATTGGGGGAGGGTTCCTCGAGGGCGCGACGGCGCCCGCTTGTCTGGCGCCAATGTGGGCGCTGGGGGCGCAAGCGTCCAGGGAAGGAGCCTTGCGCGGGTGCAAGCGTCCGCAGGCGCTAAGGCGTCGGCGAGGAGCGGACGCGTCGGTTCTATCGGATTTCGCGCCGATCACGAGATGATCCGCAGCGAAGAAACACGCGAAAAAGCGCGGTCGTGCGTCACCAGAGCGGCCGCGTTGATCGCAAGCGCGCTTGCGACCTGTACCGCGTCCGCGAGCCTGAAGCCAAGCGCCGCCCGCATGCGCGCGGCGCTTTCCGCGATGTCGGCGTCGAGCGCGATCACGCGCCACGATTCGAGGATGGCGCGATAACGGCGCGCCAGCGCCTCGTCGCCGGCTTTAAGCGGCCCTGTCAACACTTCCGTGATCGTGACCGTCGTGACGGCAAAGCTTAGCCGCCCCGCTGCGTGCGCCTGAAACAGAGGTTCGAAACGCGACGCAAATTTGTGGTGGGCCTCGAGGACGTAGATGATCGGCGCGGCGTCGATCAGGAGCAGCGCCTGGTCCGGCAAATCGTCGGCGCTTAGCGGCTCCATTCGTCGCGCAACTTGCGAAGCGCGCGAGCGCTGTCTTTTCCCCATAAGCCGCGGCCAGAACCCTTGAGCGCCGTCAGCGGCTGCTGCCGAGGGGCGCCGTGACAGGCTTCCGCTGGAACGAGCGCAGCAACCGGCCGACCGTGCCGAGTGATGATCGTCGACTGTCCCTTTTCGGCCGAGTCAAGCAGTTCGGGAAGCTGGTTGCGCGCTTCTTCAGCGCCTTTACGCCCTGTCGCGCTCATGTCGCACCTCGATGAGAACTGTACAGAGCCGTACGGGTTGGGTCAAGCGCCAACTCGCTTCCCGCGGCGAGACCGGCTCTCATCTCTTCCCGTTTCGCGTCGCCGCCAGACAAGGCGCACGTCGCCGCGCGTGTGACTTCAAGCCCGCATTCCGACCACCGGCGGGAATAGATCGTCGCCGCCTCCCGAAGGCGGGAGAGGAGCATAATGGCTGAAGCTCATCGTGAACTTGGCGCGTCCTCGTGTTCCCGCGCGGAGCGACGAGCCATAGCCGAACATGCTGGCGAGCGGAACCAGAGCGCTGACGATGATGTTGTCGTCGTTTCGTACGTGGTTCAGACTTTGGCCGCGGCGGGAGCGAAGATCGCCGATCACGAAGCCGATATGCTCTTCTGGCGTCACGACGTCGATTTTCATGATCGGCTCGATCAGCTCCGAACGGTCATGCAACGCCTCGCGAGCCGCCGATCTGGCGGCGATTTCAAACGCCAGTTCCGACGAATCGGTCTCGTGATACGCGCCGTCAATCAGCGTCGTCTTGACGTCCACGACCGGAAATCCAGCCACGACGCCTGAACTCATAGCGCTCGAGACGCCCTTCTCGACGCTTGGAATAAATTCCGCCGGTACCGCGCCGGCGGCGATCATCGCCTGAAACGACGAGCCCGCGCCAATCGCAACCGGCTCAAAGACGATCTTGACCCTAGCGAATTGGCCGCTGCCGAAGGTTTGCTTCTTATGCGTGTAGTCGATCTCGACCCGCTTGGTCGTCAGCCTTTCGCGATAAGCCACCTGCGGCCGGCCGATGATGAGGTCGAACTCACTTTTGAGCCGACTGACCGCCGCGTCGAGCTGCTCCTCGCTGACGCCTTTGAGAAGGACTTGTCGGCTTTCATCGTCGAGGGCGAAGTCCAAAGACGAATCGCCCGCGGCAAGCTCGGCCAGTGCGGCAACCAGGGCGTCGCGGCGAACCGGGTCCTTAGGCTCGATTGCAACTTCGATGAGGAAGGGAGTCATCGGCCCACCTGGTCGTTGGCGGCTATCCGAAAAAGCCGGGCTGCGAATGCGCCGCTTGCGCGTCGCGCCGGCCGTTTTCGCTCGATCACTCCGCCATGAAATGCGCCGCGCTTTGCTCGGCGATCCGACGCATCAGCGGGATCGAATCGAGCGGCTTGTCGCCGGCGATGTCGCGTCCGACCAAAGCCAATTGCCGCCACAGCGGCTTGTTCGCAGCGGCGCCGTCCCTCAAGGCGAGCGCGGACATGGCGCATTGCGCCGCCCAGAATTCGCGCCGCGCCGGCAGATAGGACTTCAGGAGGACATCCGCGCCCTCGCCGACGAAGTCGACGCGCTTCAACGCCTTGTCCACTTGCTCGCCGGCCTCGAACCAAGACGCGAAGATTTCGCAGTCGGCGACGTCGCGATGCGCGCCGGCGATCCGCGCCGCGAGATCGCGATCAGGGATCTCGGCGACCAGCCTTTGAAGGATGTCGGCCGGCGTGGATAGGTCCGGCGACAGAGGACCGTGCCCGAGCATTTCGACGACCTCGACGAGAGCGAAGGGAGGAGGGGTGTTCGCGGCGAGGTTCCGGCCGAGCGCGAGTCGCAAAATTCGAGCGAAAGTATCCGGGCGCACATCGTAGAACGGCGCAGCGGCCGCCTGCGTGAACTCGATCGTCTCCGCATCGGCGCGGGACAAGTCCTCCTCCTGCAACGCCTCGACGACGCCGTTCGGCTTGATCATGATCGCGGCGAACGCGTATCGCGAACCCCGCTTGAGCGAGGCGAAGAGCGCGCTTGCTCCGGAACCGTCGCGAGTCGTCGCCGCGAGCCGGACGACTTTGGCGGGCGCCGCCGCCGAAAGCGCCGCGAGATCGCCGCTCGGAGCAGGGCCGAAGGCTGTTTCGAGCGCCGCGCGCCGCCGCGGCGCGAGCCATGGGCGAATCGTCTCTATTCGCTTGCGGCTCTGCCCGTCCATGGCGCCGCTCGATTCGGCCAGCGCTTTGATTGCGGCGCTCGCCAGAGCGTCGTCGGGATGGAGCAGGAAGCCGATCGCCGCTCGTCGCGCAATCGGGCTCGCGTCCGCAGCGAGGCCGGCGGCGGCCGCGATTCTCTCCTCCAGCGGGAAAATCGCGGTCACCTGCTGGACGAGCTCGTAAAGCGCGAAGGGATCGTCGCCGGCTGGAGGCAAGAGCGGCGCGACCAACGCTTCATAGAAATCGGCGCCTGCCGGAATGAAGCCGCCTTCGAGCACGCCGCGCACCGCCGCGCGCGCCGTCTCGCCTATGTCGAGCCCGGCGGCGGCGAAAACCTTGCCGAAGACGATCAGCGCAGTGGGATGAACCGCGCCGCTGCTGATCGCCCGATCGAGCTTGCGCCGTACGGCCTTCAACTCGCGCCGCGCCTCGCGATCGCCGCCATTGGCGTCGATCCGCGCCTGGTCGAGCGCGCTCTCGAGATCGGAGAGAAGTCCGTCCGGAACTTCGTTGGCGCCGTCTTCCGCCATCTCCAGCGCCGTGTCGAAGAGCGTCTCGAGCTGATCGTCGTCTGCGTCTTCGTCGAGCATTTCCTCGATCAGCGCGAAAATGTCCAACCCGGCCAGCGGTCCGCGCGCGGCGTCGCGGCTGGGCCGCGCCGGTATCCGGCGCACTGAGGCGCTTCTTTTCATGCCAGCTCCCGGGCGAGGGTGAATCCAGCGCCAGCCTAGTCGCCGTGATCGCGCCGGCCAACGGAGGACCGCGGTTCTCCACCGATTTCGGCCCAGGCGCAATTGCCGCCAGCCCGCTTGCGCAAGCTCGCGCGGCGAACCACATCGGTATATCGTGCGCGCCCCTTCAATCGAGACTTGATCAAGCTGCCGCCGTGCTCCTCTCAGCTTCTCCTCCGAAAGCCGTCGTCACGGCCGAGCCGATCGTCTGCGTCGCCAATCTTTCCAAGACTTACGCCTCCGGCTTCAAAGCGCTGGACGCCGTCAACCTGGAGATCCGCCGCGGCGAGATTTTCGCGCTGCTCGGGCCGAACGGCGCCGGCAAGACGACGCTGATCTCGATCATTTGCGGCATCGTCAACGCCAGCGAGGGCGCGATCACGGCGGACGGACATGACATCAAGCGTGATTATCGCGCCGCCCGCGCCAAGATCGGCCTGGTGCCGCAGGAATTGACCACCGACACGTTCGAGACGGTCTGGAACACGCTGCGATTGAGCCGCGGCCTGTTCGGCAAGCCGGCCGATCCTGCTTATCTCGAGCAAGTGTTGCGCGACGTCGCGCTGTGGGACCGGCGCGACGCGCGCATCATGACGCTCAGCGGCGGCATGAAGCGTCGCGTCATGATCGCCAAGGCGCTGTCGCACGAGCCGATCATCCTTTTCCTCGACGAGCCGACCGCCGGCGTCGACGTCGAGCTGCGCCGCGACATGTGGCGCATGGTCCGGCGCCTGCGCGAGTCCGGCGTCACCATCATTTTGACCACTCATTACATCGAGGAGGCGGAGGAGCTCGCCGACCGCATCGGCGTGATCAACAACGGCAAGCTCGTCCTGGTCGAAGAGAAGGACGTCCTGATGCGCAAGCTCGGCAAGAAGCAGCTCACCTTGACGTTGCAGGCGCCGATCGAACGCCTTCCCGAGAGCCTCGCGGCGTACGCGTTCGAACTGTCGCCGGATCGCCGCGAGCTGATCTATACTTATGACACGGTCGACGGATCGCACGGCATTCGCCCCTTGCTCCACGCGCTCGATGCGGCGGGCCTCGCCTACAAGGATGTCGAGACCAAGCGAAGCTCGCTCGAAGAAATCTTCGTCGACATCGTCCGAGAGCGGTCATGAACCTTTACGCAATTCAGGCGATCTATCGCTACGAGATGGCGCGCACGCGGCGCACGCTGCTGCAGAGCATCGTGGCGCCGGTGATCTCGACCTCGCTCTATTTCATCGTCTTCGGCGCCGCGATCGGCGCGCGGATGACGGCGATCGACGGCGTCACCTATGGCGCGTTCATCGTGCCCGGCTTGGTCATGCTGTCGCTTCTGACGCAGAGCATCTCCAACGCCTCGTTCGGCATCTACTTTCCGCGCTTCGTCGGCACGATCTATGAAATCCTGTCGGCGCCGGTCTCGGGCGTCGAAGTCGTCATTGGCTATGTCGGCGCCGCGGCGAGCAAGTCGATTCTGCTCGGCTTGATCATCTTGGCCACGGCGACGCTGTTCGTTCCGCTTCGCATCGAGCATCCGCTGTTCATGGTCCTGTTCTTGGTCCTGACCGCGGCGACGTTCAGCTTGTTCGGCTTTGTCATCGGCATTTGGGCGGACAATTTCGAGAAGCTGCAGGTCGTGCCCCTGATCATCGTCACGCCGCTCACCTTTCTCGGCGGCAGCTTTTACTCGATCGACATGCTGCCGCATCCCTGGCGCGAGGTCGCGCTGTTCAACCCGGTCGTCTATCTGGTCAGCGGCTTTCGCTGGAGCTTCTATGGCAAGGGCGACGTCGCCGTTGGCGTCAGTTTGAGCATGACGCTCGTTTTCCTGGCGCTGTGCCTGGCCGCGGTGATCGCAATTTTCAGAACAGGCTACCGCCTCAAGAAATAAAAAGCGCCGCCCCGAAGGGCGGCGAGGTTTGGCAGGAGCAACCCCAAATCTGATCGGGCTCACTCGTTCTCGATGTCTTCCTTGGCGCGGCGCGCGGCGTCTTTCACGTCGCCCGCGGTTTGGTGCGCGGCGCCCTTGGCCTTGTCGAATTTGCCTTCGGCCTGCAATTTCTTGTCGCCCGTGATCTTGCCGGCCGTATCCTTGACGGCGCCTTTCGCCTTGTCGGCGGCGCCCTTCACATGTTCGCGATCCATCCAGCTTCTCCTCTTCCACGATTGATGGCGACCAACGCCGGGGACCGGAAGGGGTTCCATGCCGCCGACGCGGCCTGTTTCAGGCAAAAAAGGGCGGCGGCCCGGCCGGCCGCCGCCCGTCGCGCGGGTTCCGTCCGGCGCGTGGGAGAGAAACGCCGGACCTCGCGCGGGACCTATTCCGCTGCGACGGCGAGGCCGCCGCCGGCGGCGTTCAGCGCCTGATCGAGGTCAGCGAGGATGTCGTCGATATGTTCGAGGCCGACCGAGAGACGAACATACCCGTCCGATACGCCGCTCTTGACCTGATCTTCGTTCGAGAGCTGCGAATGGGTGGTCGTCGCCGGATGAATGGCGAGGCTGCGCGCATCGCCGATATTGGCGACGTGGTAGAAGAGCTTCAGGCTGTCGATGAAGCGTCGTCCCGCTTCGCGGCCGCCGGCAAGTTCGAACCCGACCAGGCCGCCATACTTGCCGCCGAGATATTTGTCGGCGCGCTGGCGTTGAACGCCGCTCTGCTGAGAGGGATGAATGACGCGAGCGACTTCCGGCCGTTTGACCAGGTAGGCGGCGACCGCGGCGGCGTTGGCGACATGACGGTCGATGCGCAAAGCCAGCGTATCGATTCCTTGCAAGATGAGAAACGCGTTGAATGGCGAGATCGCCGCGCCGAGATCGCGCAGCAGGGTGGTGCGCGCTTTGACGATGTAGGCGACCGGCCCGAGCGGCTTGACCGCCTCGGTCCAGATGACGCCGTGATAGCTCGGGTCGGGCGCATTCAGCGCGGGCTGGCGCTCCGGCAGCTTCTCCCAGTCGAAATTGCCGCCGTCGACGATCACGCCGCCGATCGAATTGCCATGGCCGCCAAGATATTTGGTCGCCGAATAGACGACGATCGCGGCGCCGTGGTCGAACGGCCGGGCGATGATCGGCGCCGCCGTATTGTCGATGATGAGCGGAACGCCGAGCGGCCGACCGATCGCGGCGACTTCGGCGATTGGGAAGACGGCGAGCTTCGGATTGGGCAGGGTCTCGGCGTAATAGGCGCGGGTGCGCCCGTCCGTGGCGCGGCGGAAGTTTTCGGGGTCGGCGGGATCGACGAAACGGATTTCGATTCCCTGGTCCTTCAGCGTGTTGGCGAAGAGGTTCCAAGTCCCGCCATAAAGATCGGTCGAAGAGACGACGTTGTCGCCGGCGCGGGCGAGATTCTGCAGGGCGAAGGCGGAAGCCGCCTGGCCCGAAGCGAGGGCGAGCGCGGCGACGCCGCCTTCGAGCGCCGCGATCCGCTTTTCGAGCGCGTCGTTGGTCGGGTTGCCGATACGCGTATAGATATTGCCGAGCTCCTTCAGCGCGAACAGATTGGCGGCGCGCTCCGTACTGTCGAATTGGTACGAGGTCGTCTGATAGATCGGCACGGCGACCGAGCCCGTCGATGGATCGGCGCGCCAGCCGGCATGCAGCGCGAGGGTTTCCGGCTTCTGAGCTTGTGCGGTCACGAGGGGCTCCTTTGGGCGGTCGGCGCGCGCGGCGCGGGCTGCTTGCCACGGGCAAGGCTGGACATAAGAATATAAATATAATAGATTTAGTCAAGTTACTTGGCGTCAACCAGCCGCCATGCGGCCGGAATATTGCATGGCGTCAGAAGGGGCCGGCGCGGACGCGGCGGGCGGAGGATATGCACAACGCTTACATCATCGAAATCGGCGACGAGGCGGTCGGCATCGCCGCGCGCGACCGCGGCGGCTTCCGCTTTCATGCCGCGCTCCACGCCTTTAACGGGCTGGACGGTCGGCTCTTTCCGTCAGTCAAGGAAGCGACGCGCGCGGCGCGCGCCTTGCTGGGCGCCGATCGGCCGGCCGCCGCAATTGGCAAACACCCTCGCAGCGGCTGACGGATTTCGGCGCCCGATCGGCAGAACGGCGGGCGGCCAAACGGAGGTTAAGGCTCCAGTTCGCTATCCCAGTAGAGATAGTCCATCCAGCTCTCGTGCAGATAGTTCGGCGGGAACAGCCGGCCGTTCTGGTGGAGGTCGTGGATGGTCGGCTGAAAGGGCGCCTTGGCCGGCCACATCTTGGCCGTGGCCGGCAGCATGTCGCCTTTCCGCAAATTGCAGCGCGAGCAGGCGGCGACCACGTTCTCCCAGGTCGTCAGCCCGCCTTTCGAGCGGGGCACGACATGGTCGAACGTCAGTTCGTCGTCGTCGCCGCAATATTGGCAGGTGAATCGGTCGCGCAGGAAGACGTTGAACCGGGTGAAGGCCGGATAGCGCGACGGCTTCACATAGGTCTTCAGCGAGACGACCGAGGGCAGGCGCATTTCGAATGACGGGCTGCGCACCGTCCGCTCATATTGCGAAACGATGTTGACCCGATCGAGAAAGACCGCCTTGATCGCGTCCTGCCAGCACCAGATCGAGAGCGGGTAATAGCTCAGCGGACGGAAGTCGGCGTTGAGCACCAAGGCCGGGCAGGATTCCGGCGAAACTGCTTGGACGTGAACCGTCAAACCGAGGCTCCGATCCGCTGCGCCGGGAGAAAAAGCGAATCCCTCGGCTGCTCAATAGTCTATAGCGACCATGACGCGCTTGTGAAGCCGCCCTTTTTGCAGCGCATTCAATGCGCCGCCCGTTCGATCGCCGCCATGTCCGCGTCAGAAAAGCCGAAATGATGGCCGATTTCGTGAATCAGCACATGGGCGACCACGGCCCCGAGCGTATCTTCGCCCTCGCACCAATAATCGAGCAACGGCCGCCGATAGAGCCAGATCATGTTGGGCAAGGCGCCGGTTTCGGCGAGGGCGCCGCGCTGCGCCATGCCGCGGCCGTGAAACAGGCCAAGCAGGTCGAACTCGCTCTCGGCCCCCATCTGGTCGAGGGTCTCGTCGTCAGGAAAGTCGACGACCTGGATGACCAGCTCCTCGCAGATTTTCCGAAACGCCTCCGGCAGCCGGGCATAGGCCGCCTCGGCCAGGCGTTCGATGTCTTCGATTGAGGGCGCATGCGCCTCCGACCAATCCGTCATCTCCTCTCCTTTACGGCGCCGCCCGGCAGCCAGGCGCTCGTCAGGTCGTGCGGATATCGCTGCGCCTGCGCGCGCTGATCAGTCGATTAGAACCGTAGCGAAGCAGGAAAGGATGGCAAGCAGCGCTCGCTCGCCGGGAAAGATGATGGCTTTTTTGCGGAGCTGGATCGGGGCGCGGCCGAGTTCAAGGATTTTTTCAGGCGCGGACGCGGCAATTGTCGGAACCAGCGGCGCTCGATCGTCATAATGTCAAGCGGTCACGACGGCTCAGCGATCAACTTCCTGTGACGGCTCTGGAACCGCGCCGCATACGTACGAATTTAGACCGTAACAGCAGGTCGCAGAACCCTTAGAACAAAGGGGAGGCGGGCATGAGAGCAAAACATTTGGAATCGGAATTTGCCGGTTTTGCCGGCGGGGCGTCGGGGTTCGGCGATCCGGAATTTTTGGAAGTCCTGAGCAACGAGAGCGTGGTGCCTGGGACAGGCTTTAGCGTCGCCGGTTTGCAATCTGTCGCGCGTCGCCAGTTGATCGGCTCGGCCGTCGCGGCGGCGGTCGTCGTCGCGGTCTCGACTTTGGTCGCCATGCAGCCGTCGCGCAACGATGTGGCGAGCGCGTCGTCGCACAGTTTCCCCGTCGTGCAGCAGCCGAGCTTCGTGACCGAGCACTATGCCGCTTCGAAGCGACGCGACATCGAGCTTCCCTGAGACGCAAAGCGCGCTCCCGAGGCCGGGAGCGCGCAACTGACTTTGCAGGCCCAGCGCCAAGGACCGCGTCGATAGGGTGGCGCGCCGTTTCTCTCAAAAGCGGAACCGGACGCCGGCCGTCGGCGCGAGGTTGCTCGTATGGAGATAACCGCTCGCCAAGCCGTTATGCGCTTCCGAGAACATGACGCCGGCATAAGCGTCGAATTTCTTGGCGAATTGCCAATCCGCGTTGAACGAGACAGCGTCTAACGAGCCCGCGCAGGTCGCAGAGGAAGCATTGTCGCAATATTTCAGCGCATAATTGTGCTGGATGTAGTGGTAATAGGCGACGCCGACATCGAACGCGTCGGTGAACGCGTAGCGGGCGCCGATCCACATCACGTCCTGAATGCGATGATTGGCGTAGGCGTTGTTGTTGATGTCGGCGGCGACCACCGGGATTCCAGCAATATCCGTGAAGGAGGCGAGTTGCGGGCGACTCGGATTCTGGAACTTGATGTATTCGAAGCCGCTATAGACCCTGACCTGGCGATAAGCGTATTTAGCGAGCAGCATCACGCCGCTGTCGTCCGAGATCGTCGCCGCAAGCGTGCCAGGATATTTCAGATTCTGCGCCGCGGTCAGAAGCGATGAGGACACTGCGCCCTGCTCGTTGGCGTAGATCGCGTCGAGCGAAAGCTTGCCATAGGCGCCGCCGCCGAAATCGCCGCCGAAGCCGAACTGGTAAGCGCCTTGCGAACCGTTGTTCAGGTCATAGCCGCCGAATTGATAGAGGGCGGACGCTCTGAACTGGCCGAGATCGACGCGATATTTGATCGCCGTCGTGGCGCGCGCGTCCTCGGTGTCGCCGACACCGGCGGTCAAGCCCGACCAGCCGATAACCGAAAAGGCGTAAGACGCGCCCATGGGATCATAGGCGACGACGCCGTCCAAAGTGAGCGTGTTGACGCGGCCGGCCGTCAACGTGCCGTAAGGGCTGCTGATTCCCGCATAGCCGACGCCGTTGTAGAATTGCCCGGCGCGGCTCGAATCGGCGTTCGCCGACTGCAGCGCGAGCGGAACTCCGTTATTGTCCAGATAAGATCGCGGGCCGTTGGCGACGGACAGCGTGTATGGGTCGAATCCCATGCTCAGATCGAAAACGAAGGCCCAGCCCGGCGCGAACTCCTCTTTTCCCTTGACGCCGATGAAGGACTGACTCAGCCCGCCGGGCGTCAGCAGCCATTGGGCGTGATTGCTGTTCTTTTGGACGAGCTCTTCGACGCCCGAAATGATATGTCTGTTCAGCGGGACGCCGTGGCTCTCCCAGCCGACGCCCATATCGACCGTGCCGTAGAGGGTGACGCCGTACCAGCTCAGCGCGCAGTCGGTCGTGACGAATTGGATCGGATCCGTGCAGGACGTTGGCCCGAGCGGCGCGGCCGCCGGCGGCTTGGCCGTCGGCAGATCGGCCGCGGCGCCGCCGCTTAGGCCGGCCAGAATCGCGGCGCAAAAAAATGTGCCTCGCAAAATATTCACCGAGCCCCTCCGCCCATGCGAATCTGTGATGGCTAAAACAATTCAGATTGGGCAGGCGTTATAGCCTCGTAAATATAGCGACGGCCGCATCAGGGCAATTTCCGGGGGTCGGTGCAAATCCGCAACAGCCGCGCGCAGAGGGGCGTCGAGGCGGTCAGAACTGGGCGCGCCGACGGACCGCTTCGAGCTCCGCCGTGATCCGGCGGGTGCGCTCGGCCAGGGCGGCGCGGATGCTCGCCGTCTCGCGCGGATATTCGCCCAAGACGCGCGTCATCAAATCGCGCGAGATGCGCAGCGCAATCGTGTCTTCCTGGGCGCGCGCGCTGACGGGCCTTGCGATCGGCGCGAACATCGCCATTTCGCCGACCAGCGCGCCCGGACCGACAATGCGCTGCTCGGATTCGGCTTTGCCATGGACGATCAGCGCAACCGCGCCGGAGAGGATGAAATAGGCGCCGTCCGCCTCGTCGCCCTGCTCAAAAAGAATTCGGCCGGCGGGAAACGTCTTGCGTTCGGCGGAAAAGGCGATGAGCTTCAAAGCGTCGCGCGGCAGAAGGTCGAAAGGCCGCGTCCGCGCCAGCCGGACAATATCCTGCTCGAGCGACATGCGGCCCGTCCCCCTTTTGCGCTCCGTCATTTCGCCGAGCGAAGCGACGACCCAACGTATTCGTAGAGCTGAGCCCCGCCAATGGAGGGCTTCGCTTCGCCGGCAATGACGGTCGCGACGTCCCGCCCGACGGTCATGGCAGGAGCTTGTAGCCGCCGGCGTCGGTGACGAGCAAGCGCGCATCCGCCGGGTCGGCCTCGATCTTCTGGCGGAGGCGATAGATGTGCGTCTCCAGCGTATGGGTCGTGACGTTGGAATTGTAACCCCAGACCTCCTTCAGCAGCGTCTCGCGCGAGACGACCTGGCGATCGGCGCGGCGCAAGTAACGCAGAATCGCGGCCTCCTTCTCGGTCAGACGCAGGCGGTTGCCCTTGGCGCTGATAAGGTTTTTGGAGGCCGGCCGGAAGGTGTAGGGGCCGATCTGGAATTCGGCGTCCTCGCTCGCCTCGTGCTGGCGCAATTGCACGCGGATGCGCGCCAGCAGCACCGCGAAGCGGAACGGCTTGGCGATGTAGTCGTTGGCGCCGGCGTCGAGCCCGAGCACGGTGTCGGCGTCCGAATCATGGGCCGTCAGCATGATGATCGGCCGCTTGAAACCATCCTTGCGCAACAGGCGCACGGCCTCGCGGCCGTCCATGTCGGGGAGCCCGACATCCATGACCACCAGGTCCGGGGGAGCCGATTGAATCACCTGGCGCGCCGCGGCCGCGTTTTCGGCGGTGGAGATTTCAAACTCCTCGTGCATCGCCAATTGCTCGGAGAGCGCATCGCGCAGCTCCGCGTCGTCGTCGACAATCAGAATTTGCCGCCTCTGAGCCATACCGTCTTTCCGCACTGGACCCCCGGTCGCAATCATAATCCGGCGACGGGCGGTCCGGCTAGCCAGCAAGGTATAACGCGCTCTTTTGCCTGCTGTTCACGTTCTGGTCATATTGCCCGTGTTTTCCTCGTTACGGGGGCGAGAGAGACGGTTAAATTCGTGTCGATCGACGCTCAGCGCGCCCTTGTCGCTTTCACTCGATTCGGCTTCGGCCCGCGGCCAGGCGACCTCGCCAAAACGCAAGACCCGCGCGCCATTCTCATCGCGGAATTGGCGGCGCCGGACGGCGCGACATTGGCCGACGATTCCCTGCCGCGCACGCCCGCGGCCCTGCAAACCGTCTATGCCGATCAGGAGCGCAAAAGACTGGAGCGCGAGCGTCTAGCGCTGGTCGAATTGGAACAGACCGGCATGCCGGCGCCGAATGTCGCGCCGCTCTTGGATCTCCAGTCCTGGCCCGCGCCGCCGCCCAAGGACGGCGCCGCGATGATGAGCGGCGCGCCTTCGGCCAAACCGCCGCCGTCGCCGGAGCAGCAGATTTTTCGCGCCGAAGCGGCGGCCCGCCTGCGCCGCGCGCTCGCCGCGCCGGTCGGATTCCTCGAGCGGCTTGTCGCCTTCTGGTCGAACCATTTCTGCATCTCGGCGGCCAAGAGCAACATCGCCCGCGCCGCGGCCGGCGCCTATGAACGCGAGGCGATTCGGCCTTATGTGACCGGCAGGTTCGCCGACATGCTGCGCGCCGTCGAGCAGCATCCGGCCATGCTGAACTTTCTCGACAACGCGCAATCGATCGGTCCGGATTCGAAAGCGGGCCAGCGGAGCAATCGCGGCCTCAATGAGAACCTCGCCCGCGAAATTCTCGAACTGCACACGATGGGCGTCGGTTCGGGCTACAGCCAGAAGGACGTGGTCGAGCTTGCGCGGATCCTCACCGGCTGGACCATCGCCGGCCGCGACGGGCGGCTCGGCGAGCCGGGCGCCTTCGTCTTCAACGCGAACGCTCATGAACCGGGCCCGGCGACGGTGCTCGGCCGCACCTACGCCCAAGCAGGACTCGCCCAAGGCGAAGCCGCGCTCGCCGATATCGCCCGCCAGCCCGCCGTCGCCGACCATATCGCTAGGAAATTCGCCCGCCATTTCGTCGCCGACGACCCGCCGGCGGCGCTGGTGGGGAGGCTTTCCAAATCGTTCCGCGACAGCGACGGCGATCTCGGCGTCCTCGCTCGGGCTCTGATCGATGACGAGGCGGCCTGGAGCGCGCCCGCGACCAAGATGCGCAACCCGTGGGAGCTCGTCGTCGCCGCCGCGCGGGCTTTCGATCGTCCCTATCCTGATCCGGGCCCGGCGCTCAACGCGATGAACCTCCTTGGCATGCCGCTCTGGCAGCCCGGCGGTCCGAACGGCTTCGCCGAGGAGGCGAGCGCCTGGGCCTCGCCCGAAGGCTTGAAAATGCGGCTCGAACTCGCCGCGCAATTCGCCCGCCAGGCCAAGGATGCGCCGAGCCCGACCGCCCTGATCGACGATATTCTCGGGCCGAGCGTGTCGAGAGCGACGCGGGAGGCGATCACCCGCGCCGAATCGCGCGAGCAGGCCTATGCGCTTTTGTTGATGTCGCCCGAATTCCAACGCCGGTGATGACCATGGTTTGTGAAACGCCCTCCCTGTCGCGCCGCGCGCTCATCGCGGCGGGCGGCGCGCTTTTTTCCTGGGCCTATCTGCCGCGCTTCGCCCGCGCTGCGGATTCGCGCGATCCGCGTCTTGTCGTCATGGTGTTGCGCGGCGCGCTCGACGGACTGTCGGCCGTCGCGCCGGTCGGCGACCCCGACTACGCCTCCCTGCATGGCGCGCTGGCGCTGCGGCTGGATGGCGAGCGCGCCGCGCTGCCCCTCGATTCGTTCTTCGCGGTCAATCCCGCCATGCCGAATTTCGCCCGGCTGTTTCGGGCGCGCCAGGCGCTCGCCGTACATGCCTGCGCGACCAATTACCGCGAGCGGTCGCATTTCGACGGCCAGGACGTGCTCGAAAGCGGCATGCCGGGTCCCGGCCGAGTGGAGAGCGGCTGGCTCAACCGAGCGCTGGCGCTGCTGCCGAAAGGCGAGCGCGTCGCGCCGCGCGGTCTGGCGGTCGGGTCGACGCCGCCGCTCGTCCTGCGCGGCGGCTCGCCGGTGCTCGGCTGGGCGCCGTCCGGCCTGCCCGCGGCGAGCGACGATCTGACCGTCCGGCTCATGGGCCTTTACGACCATCGCGACCCCGCTCTGGCTGCGGCGTTGCGCGCCGGGCTCGACGCCGATCGGCTGGCGACGAAGCAGGGCATGGACGGGTACAAACCAGGCGGCGACGCCGCCGCGGCGATGCGCAAGGCGGCGGAAGGCGCGGCGCGGCTGATCGCCGCCGACGACGGTCCGCGCGTCGCGGCCATGGCTTTCGACGGTTGGGACACGCACGCCAACGAGGGCGGCGCGACCGGACGCCTCGCCCAATTGCTCGGCGGCCTCGACGGCGCGATCGCCGCTTTCGAGAGCGAGCTCGGGCCGCGCTGGAAGGATACAGCGATCGTCGCGGTCACCGAATTCGGCCGCACGGTCCATATCAACGGCACGGTCGGCACCGATCATGGTACAGGGACGGTGGCGTTCCTCGCCGGCGGCGCCGTCGGCGGCGGGCGCGTCATCGCCGACTGGCCGGGGCTCAAGGCCGCTGATCTCTACGAAGGTCGCGATTTGAAGCCGACGACCGATCTGCGCGCCGTGCTCAAGGGCCTGCTCGCCGACCAGTTCGGTCTGCCGACGCGCGCGCTCGGCGAGTCCGTGTTTCCGGAGACGGCGGCGGTCGCGCCAATGAGGGGTCTGATCGCGGCGTAGCGCGGCGGCGAGGCCAGCCTCGTCAAAGCAAATCGATCGCTGATCATGCTTCGGCGTCGCCGGGGATCGCCCGCCGCGCCGCTTCGGCGCAGCCCCGGTTTTAAAACCCATCGTGTTCGCCTCGTCCGAATAATCTTGCTGCTTTGATTGTTGATGGCCGGCCGTGCGGGCGTTCAAGCGGCGCGGCGGGCAATTCGCCGGCAGGACTCTCGGAGGGCGTGATGATGGTTTCGGCGCGGCGCAAGGCCGCTTTGCGCTTGTCTGTCTTCGCCGCCGCCGCGCTGCACTTTCCTTCGCCGCTCCGGGCTGAGCCTAGGGCAAGTTCGATCGATCCAAGCCACACCAGTATCGAATTCTTCGTCGACGCCATCGGCTGGCCGCGTACCAAGGGCAGTTTCAGCAGCTTTTCCGGCCGCATCGCCGTCGACTTGAGCAGGCCCGACGAGAGCAGCGTCGTCTTGAAGGTCGCCGCCAAGTCGGTCGATGTCGGCTCGCGTTCTTTCGACGATTACCTGTGCGGCGACGCCTTCTTCGACATTTCGCGCTATCCTGAAATCAGCTTCGTTTCGAATCGCGTCGAGAAGCTCGACGAGCACCACGCGCGCGTCAGCGGCGATCTCACTCTGCGCGGCGTGACCAGGCCTTTCGCCGTCGATGTCGCGGTCGAGGGCGCGGCGGGCGGAGAGGCAAGCCGCTTGCGCTTTCGCGCGACGGGAATTCTCCACCGCTTGGAGTTCGGCATGAACGCCGGCTTTCCGGCGATCAGCAACGACGTCGACTTGGTCATTTCGACGGAGGCGGAAGGCGGCGCGACATGAGCGATCCGTCGCGCTGGCCGCGGTCGATCCGTTTGCTTCATTGGCTCGGCGCTGCAGCGATCTTGTTCGCGTTCGCGCTCGGTTTCGCCATGGTCAATCTCGTCGATGATCCCGGCGAAAGGTTCGAACTTTATCAGGCGCATAAGTCGCTCGGCCTGCTCATCCTCGCTTTGACGGCTGCGCGCTTGGCGCTCCGGTTCGCGCGGGCCGCTCCCAAGCCGATTGTCACGATTGCGAACTGGCGAAGACGCGGAGCCGGGACGATGCATATCGTCCTTTACGTGTTGACGATCGCGCTCATTCTCGCCGGCTACGCCATGGTCTCGACATCGACGCTGCCTTTGCCGGTCGCTTTGCCTTTCGGCTTCACGGCCCCGAACCTGTTTGCGCCTGACGAGGCGGTTTCGGAGCGCTTGAAACAGGCGCACCACGTACTTGCCGCCGCTCTCGCGCTCGGCCTGGCAGGCCATATCGCGGCGGCGATCAAGCATCATTTCGTCGATCGCGACGAAACGCTGCGACTGATGAAACCGTTCTGACGCGGAGCGCGCCCCGTCGCAGCAACGCTACATCGCGTTGGCGGAAGCCGGACCAATTGCTCAAGATTTGTTGATCACGCGTCGCCGGCCGCCGACAAACCCGAGGCCGCCACATTCCTGTTCCTTGCTGGAGGGGCGAGCGCCTTCTGTCGGGCGGTCGCATGCAAGGAGGCGTCATGAGCACGCAGGCCAAAACGCGTTCCAGCCAGCCCTGGCTGCACCAGCATAGCGCGGAAATTCAAAAATTCGGCACGGTGCGGCAATTTCCGGTCGGGCTCTCCGCCGAGGCCCGGCTCTATTCGTCCGAACGGCTGAACCAGATCCTCGCCGACACGCAAATTCTTTACGCGCTTTACAAAAAGCATCATTGGCTGATGCGCGGCGCGACCTTCTATCAATTGCACCTTCTGCTCGACAAGCACGCCGAGGAGCAGAACAAGCTGATCGACGCGATCGCCGAACGCATTCAGACTCTGGGCGGAATCGCGGTCGGCGATCCGCGCCATGTCGCCGAGTTCACCCGCATCCCGCGGCCGCCCAACGGCGCCGAGGAGCCGCCCGCCATGCTATCGCGGCTGCTCGAGGCGCATGAGACGATCCTGATCGACGCTCACGACGCGGCTAAACGCACGGCGGACCAGGGCGATGACGGCACCAATGACCTCATCGTCTCCGAGGTGATCCGCACCGGCGAATTGCAGGCCTGGTTTCTCGCCGAGCATCTCGTCGACACGCCGCTGGTTCATGCCTAGTCGTCATTGCGAGGAGCGAAGCGACGAAGCAATCCATTCATAGGACCGAGCCCTACGAGTGGATTGCTTCGCTTCGCTCGCAATGACGGCGTCGGCGATTCATCGGAGCGACTGCGTTTGACCTATCGGAGGCTCAGGCGCCGCGAAGCGCTTCCGTCTCAGGCGCCGTAGATCGCCTTTCGCAACGCGACGACAAAGGCGCCGTTCATGCCTTCGACGGCGGTGTTGGTGAAGGCCGCGACGCTCAAGCCGCGGGCGCGGTCGATGAGCCAGCTATGTCCATAGACGCCGCCCCATTGTATCGCGCCGGCGCTTTGCGGCGCGCCGGCGGCTGAACGGTCGACCAGGACGGCCCAGCCATAGCCGAAGCCCCAGCCGGGCCCTTGCGTTTGCGCCTGCGTTCCGACCTGGTCCGTGACCATCCGCGCGACCGTCTCCGACTTGAGAATCGGCGCCCCGCCGCCGCGGATCGCTTCAAGAAAGCGCAAGAAGTCCGGGACCGAGGCCGCCATGCCGGCGCCGCCTGACGGATAGGACGCCGGGTCTAAAGCGCGGCGCGGCGAGAAGCGCGCCGCCGCGCCCGGCGGCAGGTCCGGGATGGTCGGGATCGGCACGGCGATGTCCTCCGTCATGCGGATCGGCTCGGGCGCGCCGTCGGCATAGGGCGTCGCGAGACGAGCCGGGTCGCGAACGGCGAAGCCGGTATCGCTCATGCCGAGCGGCGTCAGCACGAATTCGTCGACCAGGTCCGGCAGGCTCGCCCCGGCCGCCTTGGCCGCGGCCGCGCCGAGCACGTCCATGCCCAAGGAATAGCGCCACGTCGCGCCCGGTTCGGAGAGAAGCGGCGCAGCGGCGAGACGCTCGAGATTTTCCTCGATCGACAGGCCGGGCTGATCGAGGCCGTCGGAGACGTTGAGGCAATGGTACGGACTGTCGGCTGGCTCGCGGAATCGGTACGAGAGGCCGGCTGTATGGGTGAGCAGATGATGGACGCGGATCGTCGGCGTCACGCCATTCGGCAGGCGCGGCCGGAAATCGGGCAACCAGCGCGTTACGGGATCATCGAGACGCATCGCGCCTTTTTCGACCAGCCGCATCGCCGCGGCTGCGACCATCGGCTTGGTGATCGAGGAGAGGCGGAAGATCGCGTCCTCCTCCATCGGCCGACCTTGCTCGCGATCGGCCAAGCCGGCGGCGCGGCGATACGCCTCGGCGCCGTCTTGCGCGACCAGAATCACCGCGCCGACGATGCGTCTTTCATCGATGGCGCGATCGACGACCGCGTCGACCCGCCCCTGAAGCGAACTTTTCCCGGCCATGCGAAGCTCCTATATCTTGAATGATCGCTCCCGAATATCTGGCTGGTTCGAGCGATTTCAAGAGTGGTCGTTATGAAAAATCTGCAACACCCCTCCCGGCCGCGCGGCCGGCCGCGCGGCTTCGATCGCGACGAGGCCCTCTCGCGCGCCATGGAGACGTTCTGGCGGCTCGGCTATGAAGGGGCGTCGATCGCGGATTTGACCGAGGCGATGGGGATCACGCCGCAAAGCCTCTACGCCGCGTTCGGCTCCAAAGCGCAGCTCTATCGGGAGGCCTTGGCCGAATACCGGCGCCGGATCGGCGCCGCCAACGCGCAGGCCCTGGCCGAGGAGCCGACGGCTTGGGCGGCTTTCGACAGAATCCTCCGCCAGACGGCCTACGAGTTCTCCCGCCCGACCCATCCCTCCGGCTGCATGATTTCGACCGCGGCTTTGGCGGTTGCGAGCGAAAACGCGCCGATCGCCGGCCATGTCCGCGAGCTGCGCGCCGCCTCTTTGGCGGCGTTCAGGAAGCGTATCGAACAGGCGATCGCCTCAGGCGAGTTCAAGCCGGAAACCAATGTCGAAGCCTTGGCGCGCTTTCTCGGCGCGATCATTCAAGGCATGTCTGTCCAGGCCAGGGACGGGGCGGACGCGGCCGCCTTGCTCGGCATCGCCGATCTCGCCAGCGACGAGGTCGCGCGGCATCGCGCCTGACCGCGGCGAACGCGGCGCTTGGCCGGAATCTAAAGGTCCATCTCGACCTTGACCGGGACATGGTCCGAAGCCCGCTCCCAGCCGCGCGCGTCGCGCAGCACGCCCATGCTTTTGACCGCGGCGCCGAGTTCGTCGCTGACCCAGATATGGTCGAGCCGGCGTCCCTTGTTCGCTTTCGACCAATCCGGGGAACGGTAGCTCCACCAAGTGTAGAGCTTCTGCGTGTCGGGCACGAATTTGCGCAACGCGTCGGTCCATTGGCCGGCCGCCCGCGCCCTCGACAGTTTCTCGACTTCGATCGGCGTGTGGCTGACCACCGAGAGGAGTTGCTTGTGGCTCCAGACGTCGTGCTCGAGCGGCGCGACGTTGAGATCGCCGACCAAGATGGCGCGGCGCGCGGCAATCCGGCCGGTTCGCGTCCATTCGTCCAACTCGTCGAGAAATGCGAGCTTATGCGCGAATTTCTCGTTCACCGCCGGGTCCGGCTCGTCGCCTCCAGCCGGCACATAGAAATTATGGACGTCGAGACCGTCGGTGGCCCCGTGGCCTCCTAAAGTGACTCGCATGTGCCGCGCGTCGCCTTTGTTGCAGAAGGCGCGCTTCTCCTCCTCCTTGATCGGGATTTTCGAGATGACGGCGACGCCGTGATAGCCCTTCTGGCCGTTGATCGCGATGTGGTCGTAGCCGAGGCGGTGAAACTCGCCGCTTGGAAATTCCGCGTCCCGGCACTTCGTCTCCTGCAGGCAAAGAATGTCGGGAGCGTGCTCCTTGAGGTAGCGGCTGACGAGACCGAGGCGCAGGCGAACCGAATTGATATTCCAAGTCGCGATGGTGAAACGCAAGGCAAGCTCCAGACGGCGGCTCGACCGCAAAATCAGGTCGCTCTTCTTTTAGCAAGAGCGCGGCGCGAATTGCGCACCGCTTCCTTCTCCGTGGAGCAGCGGGAACCCGTCAGTCCTTCGCACGTTCTGATCCCTGGCGAGCGGAGGGCGCTAGAGAGGAGCGGAACTAACCGCAAATCGAGTGAAGCCGCGTCGCCCGCGAGAATGTAGTCTTGCGGACTTTTCCTACTGTCTTTGTTTGCGACAGCTCGGGCGTCTTGTGACTTTGCTTCAGTAATACCCATCGTAAACAAAATATGATCTCAAATCATAATCCAGTCACAACTTTGTTCGGCCTGAGCCTCAATTGGTGCGTTGCTTCCGAGTGTCGCGGAGAGTTGTGGCGACGCGCTCTATTCGTCCTTTCGATTTGGGACGGCTTCGTAGAGCGCCTCATAATTACGGAGGCCAGAGGTGAGAAACTTGCTGATTGCGCTCTTGGCCAGCATCCCGATCGGCGCCGGCGTCATCGCCCTGACGAGCCCGGCGGCCGCATTCTGGCCTCTCCTTATCCCGGTCGTGCTTGGCGCGACCGCAGGAGGCTTTGTCGCCCGTTCGGCGATGATCGCGGCTAGGCCCGCGCCGGCGCCGAGATGCGCCTCTTCGCGGCGCGTCGTTCGCGGCGCGCGGCGAGTCGAGATCTGCGACTGATCGCCTTTCGGGAAAGCGCCCGCCGAGGCGGGCGGTCCTCGAACGGCGACGGTGATGCGTGCAGAGGAGTGACCGATATGATGAAACGATACGCTTATGTAGGATTGATCGCCGCCGCGCTTGCGGCGCCGCCAGTCTATGCTCAGACGACCGGCGGCCAGACGCCGGCCGAGAAGAACGCGCCGATGGGACAGCAGACGCCGCCCCCGGCCACCCCGCAGAACATGGAAAAGAAGGAGACGCCTGCCCCGAGCGGGTCCAGCGCTTCGACGGCCGAGCCGAGCGACAACACCAAGTTCGTGACGCAGCAGTCCAAGGATCAGTGGCGCGCGTCGAAGCTCGTCGGCGTCAGCGTCTATGGGGCCGATCACAAGAAGGTCGGGTCGATCAAAGATATTCTGATGGACCACGAGGGCAACGCCCAGGTCATCGTCGTCAGCGTCGGCGGTTTCCTCGGCATCGGCTCCAAGGACGTCGCTGTGCCGTTCAAAGCGATGCAGTGGCAGACGGAAGCGCGCGCGGCCGCGACCAACCCGCCGCCCAACTCGACGACTGGAACCGGCGCCGGCGGGGCGCCGAGCCAACCCCAAGCGACCGCCCCGACGAATCCGCAGGATATCGAAGCCAGCCAAGGCTATCCCGATCGAGGCGTGATCGCGATGACCGAGGACCAGCTCAAGAAGGCGCCCGATTTCCACTACGCGTCGGAAACGACGAACAATTCGGGCGGCTCGGCCAACGCGACGAAACCATGATCGCTTGAGGTAAGACGCCTCGGCGCCCCTCCCTCGCCGAGGACCGTCGAGAGGCCTCCAGCGCGAAAAAGTGCTGGGGGCCTTTCTCTTTGCGCCGCGTCCCCGTCATTGCGGCGATCCGGCGCGCTCGCTTTCGCTCGTCGCAAGGAACGAGTTTAGCGGCGCGAATTCATCATCTGCTGTCGTTCGTCGATCTTGAAAAGCGACGCGTCCGGCGTCGCCGACAGATCGACATTGAACAGAGTGACGACCGTCTGCAGACCCTGGGAATCGAGCACCGTCCACTGCTTGAGCGCGAAGGTCGTCGGATCGAACATCAGCGTGATCGTCGCCGAGCCGCCGAAGGTCGCCTTGTCGAAGATCGTGATCGCGACAGCGTTGGGGTCCGAAGATATGTTTTGAATCTGCGTGTCGTGGGCGATGTCGACATGATCGGCGAGCAGGAATTTCAGCGGCGTCTGCCCGATGAAATAGAGGTCCTGCGTGCCGAGCTTCTGATCGCGCACGGCAAGGCTGCGGCCGTCGGCGACGATGTCGAGCCGTTCCGGCGGCGCATATTGAAAGCGCATGCGGCCCGGCCGCTGCAGATAGAGCTTGCCTTCCGAACGCTTGCCGTCTGGCCCCATCTGGACGAAGTCGGCGCTCATCACTTGCAGGCTGTTGAGATAGTTGTTGGCGCGGCGGATCGCCTCGGCGGCGCTGATCGACGCCGGATCGGCGGTTGGCGCGTTCGGTCGAATCGGCGGGCGCGGCGCGGCTTTGGCTGGATGCAGATCGATCGGCGCGGCGTCCTCCGCCTGGACGACAGCCGCGGCGCCGGTCAACGCCAGCGCGGTGAGGCCGACTCTCAAGAATTTCACTGAAAGCGCCATGTGCGCAGATTCTCTCCGGGCCCGCCAAAGCGGCCGTTTTGAACTGACTTTGCCGCAGACCCGAATGGGCTCGACGCGACTTTGCCTGAACGTGAGGCGGAATCAACAATGCGCCGCCGTCGAGCCCGGCCGGAAGGAAGAGGGACGCCCTACCGAACGCGCTTGGGAACGCAACGCGACCGATCCTCGCTCTAGGCGCTTCGTGTGGCGGGAATTGGACGAATCGCCGCCCGGGCCCGGATCGAATCTCAATCGTCGTCGCCCGTCATCATCCTCTGATCGGGCCCCGCTTCGATGAGGATTTCGCGTTTTCCGGCATGATTGGCCGGGCCGACCACGCCTTCTTTCTCCATGCGCTCGACCAAAGAAGCAGCCTTGTTGTAGCCGACCGAGAGCCGGCGCTGGATGTAGCTCGTCGAGCATTTGCGGTCGCGCAGCACGATGGCGACGGCGCGATCGTAATAGTCCGACGATTCTTCCGCATCCATCGTGCCGGGCGCGAAATTCGCCGCGCCGTCCTCGCCGGCCGGGGCCTCCTCCTCGGTGATCGCCGTCAGATATTCCGGCTGTCCCTGCGTCTTGAGATGGGCGACGATCTTCTCGACTTCGCTGTCGGAGACGAAGGGCCCATGCACGCGCGAGATGCGGCCGCCGCCGGCCATATAGAGCATGTCGCCCTGGCCGAGCAGCTGCTCGGCGCCCTGCTCGCCGAGGATTGTGCGGCTGTCGATCTTCGAGGTGACTTGGAAGGAGATGCGGGTCGGGAAATTGGCCTTGATCGTGCCGGTGATGACGTCGACCGACGGACGCTGCGTCGCCATGATCAGATGAATCCCGGCGGCGCGCGCCATCTGGGCGAGGCGCTGGATCGCCCCTTCGATGTCCTTGCCGGCGACCATCATCAGGTCGGCCATTTCGTCGACGATCACGACGATATAGGGCAGGACCTGGAGGTCCATCTGCTCCTGCTCGTAGACCGCCTCGCCGGTTTCGCGATCGAAGCCGGTCTGCACCGTGCGGGTGATCGCCTCGCCTTTCTCCAGCGCTTCGGCGACGCGCGCATTGAAGCCGTCGATGTTGCGCACGCCGAGCTTCGACATCTTCTTGTAGCGGTCCTCCATCTCGCGCACCGCCCATTTGAGCGCGACGACCGCCTTCTTCGGGTCGGTGACGACCGGCGTCAGCAGATGCGGGATGCCGTCATAGACCGACAGCTCCAGCATTTTCGGATCGACCATGATGAGCCGGCACTGATCGGGCGTCAGGCGATAGAGCAGAGACAGGACCATCGTATTGATCGCGACCGATTTGCCCGAGCCGGTTGTGCCGGCGACGAGCAGATGCGGCATGCGGGCGAGGTCGACGATGACCGGCTCGCCGCCGATCGTCTTGCCGAGCGCGATCGCGAGGCGATGCTTGGTTTTCTCGAAATCCTGGCTGGCGAGCAGCTCGCGCAGGTAGACCATCTCGCGCCGCTGGTTCGGCAATTCGATGCCGATCGCGTTGCGCCCCTGCACCACGGCGACGCGGGCGGAAATCGCCGACATCGAGCGGGCGATGTCGTCGGCGAGGCCGATGACGCGGGAGGACTTGATGCCGGGCGCCGGTTCGAGCTCGTAGAGCGTCACGACCGGGCCGGGCCGGACATTGATGATCTCGCCCTTGACGCCGAAATCGTCGAGCACGCCTTCCAGCAGACGGGCGTTCTGCTCGAGCGCGTCTTCCGAGATTTTGGCGGCGACGAGCCGTTTCGGCTCGGCCAGCATCGCGAGCGGCGGCAATTGATAGGCGGCGCGATCGAAGAAGCTCGGCTGCGCCTCGTTCTGAAGGCGCCGGCCCGGCTTGATCGTGGCCGCGGGCGCGGCGACCCGCGAGGGGGCCGCAGCCGGCGCGTCGAGCTCGGACGCCTCGGCCGGCGCCGGAGCGCGGCGCATCAGCGTCGGCTCGATGCGGCCATTCGGCGGCGCGGCCTCCTCCGTCGCGGCAAAAGACGGCGCCCGCGGATCGAGCCAGGGGGCGCGGGCGGGCGCTTGGCGCGGCGATCTGCGGCGAGCGAAGGCGCGGCGGATCGCGCCGCGCAGACTCAGGACCGCATGGATGGCGGCGCCGAGCGAGACCAGGCCGAAGCCGGGCTCCCCGTCGGAATCGTCCTCCTCCTCGTCACGCGCCGGCGAGGCGCCGGCGGGCTCCTCCTCCGGCCCCGGCGCGCGCATCAGGCCATAGCCAGCCGCGGCGGTCAGAGCGAGAATCGCAATGGCGGCGCAGGTCGCGCCGAACAGGAACAGGGCGAGGGTCGAGCGCGCGCCGAGCATGCGCGCCGTTTTCAAGATGGCGTCGCCCAGCACGCCGCCGAGGCCGGTGGGCAGCGGCCAACGGTCTGGCGCGGGCAGCATGGCGGCGAGGCCGGCGGCGGCGATCGAACCGGCGAGCCAGAGGGCGAGCCTCAGGCGGGCCCGCTCCAGCCGGCGCTGGGTCAAGAGACGCCAGGCCCAGAAAGCAGGCGGGGTCAGGGCGACGACGCAGGAAAGACCGAGCGCCTGCATGGCGATATCGGCGGCGATCGCGCCGGGCGCGCCGAGCAGATTGTGGATCGGCGCCGAGGCGGCGTGGTTGAGGCTCGGATCCTCGACCGACCAGGTCAGCAAGGCGAGCGATAGCGCGCCGACGCCGGCAAGGACGCTCGCGCCGATCAGTTCGGCGGCGCGGCGCTTGGGCAATTCGCGAACCGAGTCCGGCAGATAGTCAATGACCGAGAAACTCGTCGTTCGCATCGCCGCCCGCGTCAGGACCTCATGGGCCGGCGCGCCGCGCCGGTCGGCGGACAAACTAGGCCTGCCGAGTTAATGCGCGCCTAACCTTAACGGCCGGTCCGTCCGCTCATTTCACGACCGAAACCGAAGCCCTGGTCGCGGCCATGTTCAGTCTCGGCGTCAAGAGCGGGGCCATGTCCGCGGCGAGATCGAGCGCCAGGCAGCCATAGCCGCGATCGCTCATGTGAAAGCCGTCCTTCCATAACATGGCGCGAAGCAGCGCCGGCGATTCGGCGCCCCAGGCCTTCATCAAGGCGTAACGGGGAAAGATCGGGTCATGATATTCGGCGCCGACCTCGTGTACGATGCGCACGAAGCGCTCGTATCGGTCGACGTCCTTGATCGCCGGGAAATATTGCTGATCCAGCAGGACCAGCGGCACGCCGGCGTCGCGGGCCAGCCTCAGTCCTTGTTCGACTTCGGCGCGAAACGTCGCCTCGTCCTCGCCGCTCACCGCGTCATTGGTGCCGACCTGCCAGATGACCAGATCCGGCTTTTCCCCGTTCAGCAATGTTTTGAGCCGGACCAAGGTGGAAGCCACTGTCTCGCCGCCGACGCCGGCGTTCTCGACGACGACCTTTTGTCTCAAGGCGGCGGCAAGGTCGATCTGCAACTGGGCGGGATAAGTGAAATTCGGCGCCGAGGCGCCGACCCCTTGCGTCGAGGACGAGCCGATCGCCAGAATGTCCACCGTTCCATCGACGATGGCTTGGCCCTTGGTCTTTTCAGGGCCGGCGAGAATGAAGGCGGGATGCGCGGCCGGGCAATCGCCGCTGCCGGCTATCGCCGGGACAAGCCAACCGACCGGAGAAGCGAAGAGGATGAACGAGAAAAGGCGGGCCGCCAGACCGAAAGAAGATTTGCGGCAGGTACGGCCTGCCGATCGGGACTCAGTTTGTTCCATTCCAAATAACGAGCGAAAAGTAAAAGTCCTATAATTCCAAACACGGTGTATAAAAGACCGATGAACGCCCCGGCAATCGAAAATTGCGCCTCGGCCACGCGCAGCGTCGCTTGTCCGACATAACTGAGGACGGAGCCGAGGGCGAAGACGGCGAGACTATGGCGGCCGAGCCGCTGCAGCGCTTGGCCGGCGGCGCTCTTGGCGAGCGCCGAGAGGCGCGGCGCTTGCGCAATCACATAAGCCAGCATCAGGAAATGGATCAGCCGGCCGAGGCCGAGATTCTGTTTCGGCACGTCGAGGCGGGCGAAAACGGCGTCGCGCAAGCCTGGCGCGAAGCCGCCGGCGTCGGTCACCGCGACGGCCGCGAAGATCAGGCCGAAGATCGAGATCGCCAGCAGGCCGGCCGAGGCGGGCGGCGGCGCCTCGCGCCATAACACGCCCGAAAGAACGCCGAGCGTGAAGATCAATTGCCAGGCGAAGGGATTGAAGAACCACGTCCCCGGCTCCGGCCAATTCGGCAAGGCGAGGCCCAGCCGCGCCGCGACGTAAATCGCGACCGAAACGCCGAGCGCCAGACCGAGGCTTCTGCGCGCCGTCGCCAGGACGACGGGCGACCACAGCATCAGCATGACGTACATCGGCAGGATGTTGACGTAGCCGAGTTGCTGCGTCAGCAGCGCGACGCCGAGCCCGCCCCGCAGCGGCGTCTGGAACACAAAAGAGCGGCCGTCGGCTTCGATCAGGCTCGGCGCGGCGCAGACGGCGTAAGCCGCAGCGAAGACGACGATCGCAGCCAAAGTCAAGGCGAGGTGGACGCTGTAGATGCGCAGGGCGCGGCTGAAGCAGCGCTGCGTGACCGAACGCCAGTCGGCCTCGACCGCCTTTCTGTAATAAGCGAGAGAGACGGAAAAGCCGGACAGGAACACGAAGGCTTCGGCGCTGTCGGAGAAGCCGAAATTCCGCGGCGTCGCCGCGTCGATCAGATTGCCCGGGATGTGGTCGCAAAGAATGGCGATGAGGACCAGACCTCGCCAAAAATCGATCGCCTGAACCCGACCTGTCTTCGCCGCCATGGCCTCTTACCAAAGTTCAGGCGCTCCGCCTGCGCCGCACTAACGCATGTCATGCGACCACGCATCGCGTCTCGGGTCAAAACACGGGCTTGTGAAAGCCTTGAATGTACGAAGCGACGTAAAGCCGCGAAGGGCGACGTCGCATTGGCGAAAAAGAGGCGCCCTCCTGGAGAGAGGGCGCCAAGGTTGGGAGGACGCGATGCAAGCTTCAAAAAAGGACGTGGACGGCGGCTGCAACTGAGGCGCCGCCGTCCGATGGGACTATTGGACGATCTCGCCATGCAGCGCGAGATCGAGGCCGTCGCGCTCGACTTCTTCGGTGACGCGCAGGCCGACGACCACGTCGATGACCTTCAAGATGACGAAGGAGACGATGGCGTCATAGACGATCACGGTGACGACGCCGATGACCTGGTTGACGAATTGTCCGGGATTGCCCTCGATGAGGCCCGGCGTGCCGCCATATTCGTTGATCGCGAAGACGCCGGTCAGCAACGCGCCGATCATGCCGCCGACGGCATGGACGCCGAAGCAATCGAGCGCGTCGTCATAGCCGAGCGCATGCTTCAGCGCGGTGGCGCCGAGATAGCAGCCGACGCCGCAGGCGACGCCGATCACCATCGAGCCGATCGGACCGACGAAGCCGGAGGCCGGGGTGATCGCGACGAGGCCGGCGACCGCGCCCGAGGCGATGCCGATGACCGTCGGCTTGCCGCGATGCGCCCATTCGACGAACATCCAGGTCAGGCCAGCGACCGCTGTGGCGATCTGCGTCACCGTCATCGCCATGCCGGCCTGCATGCCCGCGCTCACCGCCGAACCGGCGTTGAAACCGAACCAGCCGACCCACAGCAGAGACGCGCCGATGAAGGTCAGGACCATATTGTGCGCCGGTCCGGTATCCTTGCGCGCGCCAAGCACGAGGCACGAGACGAGGCCCGCGACGCCGGCGTTGATATGCACGACCGTTCCGCCGGCGAAGTCGAGAACCTTGACCCAGCCGACGAAATTGCCCTTGTCGTCGGTGTTGGCGGCGCTGAAAATGCCGTCCGGACCCCAGACCCAGTGCGCGACCGGCGCATAGACGCAGATCGCCCAGAGGCCGATGAACCATAGCATGGCCGAGAATTTCATGCGCTCGGCGAAAGCCCCCGCGATCAGCGCCGGCGTGATGATCGCGAACGTCATCTGGAAGCACATATAGACGGTCTCGGGGATGGTCGGCGCCAGCGAGTTCGGATTGCCGATTCCTTTCGAGATGTCGCTCAGAATGCCTTGCAGGAAGACGCGACTGAGGCCGCCGATGAAGGACGAGCCGCTGGTGAACGCCAAGCTGTAGGTCACCACCGCGAAAAGCACGGTGACGAGGCAGGTGATGGCGAAGCTCGTCATCACCGTGTCGCCGACGTTCTTCTTGCGGACCATGCCGCCATAGAAGAGGCCGAGGCCCGGCACGGTCATCATCAGGACGAGCGCCATGGAGGTCAGCATCCAGGCGGTGTCGCCGGAATTGGGCGTGCACTCTTTGAGGACGGTCGACGAACAAGCCGGCGGGCTCGCCGCGGCCGCCGGGGCGGCTGCGGCCGGCGCTGGCGTCGCGGCCGGGGCGGCGGCTGGCGCCGCCGCAGCGGGCGCAGCGGCGGCCGGCTGATCCTCGGCGCTTACCGGGGTCGGCGCGGCGAAGCCGATGAACGCGGCGATCGCCAAGGCCGGCGCGAGGCCCGCAAAAATTCTGAAGAGTTTCATCTGGTTGAACTCCGAGTGATCGATTCGAAATGGATTTTGCGGGCCGTCACAGCGCGTCGGCGTCTTTTTCGCCGGTGCGGATGCGAACCGCGGATTCGAGCGCGTAGACGAAAATCTTGCCGTCGCCGATCTGCCCGGTCCGCGCCGCCGCGGTGATCGCGTCGATCACCTGATCGACCATGCTGGCCGCGACCGCGACTTCGATTTTGAGCTTCGGCAGAAAGCTCACCGCATATTCTGCGCCGCGGTAAATTTCAGTGTGCCCCTTCTGGCGGCCATAACCCTTGACCTCCGTCACTGTCAGGCCGTGCACGCCGATCGAGGTCAGAGCGTCCCGCACCTCCTCGAGCTTGAACGGCTTGATGATCGCCATCACTATTTTCATGTTGCCTCATCCCAGCTTGGCGAAAGCCGCGCCCCTCAAGCGCAACATCCCGCACGTGGCGGCTGGGCGCGCTTGAGAGCCCGCCCCGCTCGAAGCGGTTCTTAACAAGCGCCGTGCCAAGCGCTTTCGAGCCGCGAAGCCGATGAAATTCCACAATTTTGCCGCGAGGCCGCGCGGATGCGCGATAAGTGCGCCGAGGCTGCTATGAAATAAGGCGCCTAAAAAATAGGCCAAATGGCCGAGGCGATGCGACGGCCGCCCGGAGCGGTTTCAGCGCTTTGTCCGCTTCCGGATCAGCCCCTCCTGCGCCACGCTCGCCACGAGCTTGCGGTCGCGCGAATAGAGCAGGCCGCGGTTGAAGCCGCGCGCGCAGCTCGCGCTCGGGCTGTCCTGCGCATAGAGCAGCCAATCGTCGGCGCGGAAGGGCCGATGCAGCCAAAGCGCGTGGTCGAGGCTGGCGGCCTGGATCTCCGGCTCGCCGAGATTGCGGCCGTGGGCGATAACGGACGTGCCGAGCAAGGTCATGTCGGAGAGGAACGCCAGAGCGGCGCGATGGACGATCGGGTCGTCCGGCAAAGCGCCGTTGATCCTGATCCACAGCGCCTGTCTAGGCTCGCGAACCTCGCCGCTTTCCAAAGGCGCGTAGCGGGCCGGGTCGATAGGCCGGAATTCGACCGGCCTGACGCGGTCGATGAAGCGCTCGACCGCCTCGGCGCTCATCCCCGCCGCCCGCATCAACGCGCCTGCGTCCGCCAGTTGCTCGGGCTCGGGCACGTTCGGCGCCGGGATGAAATGGTCGAAGCCCTCCTCGACGGCGTGGAAGGAAGCCGACAGCGAAAAGATCGGCTTGCCGTGCTGGATCGCGACGACCCGCCGCGTCGTGAAGCTGCCGCCGTCGCGGATGCGGTCGACCTCGTAGATGATCGGCGCCTCGGGATCGCCGGGCAGGATGAAATAGGCGTGGAGGGAATGCGCGCCTCGCGCCGGCTCGACCGTGCGCGTCGCCGCCATCAGCGCCTGCGCGATGACCTGGCCGCCGAAGGTCCGCTTCCAGCCGTTGCGCGGCGAAAACCCGCGAAAGATATCCTCCTCGATCTTTTCCAGATCGAGCAGGGCGACGAGATCGGCCGCATTGCGAGGCATGGTCATTCCCGGTTCGGCGCTCCAGGTGACGGGCGCCGCCGGCCGCGTCAAGGGGCGCCGCCGCCGCTTGGCAAGCTCGGGCGCAGGCCGTTCACGTCGCGCAGACCCGCGACTTGGCTTGCGCATATTCTCGCGCGAGCCGCTCGACGAATTCCGCCGTCGGCCTCACGCCGTCGATCGCGCCGATTCCCTGGCCGCCGCCCCAGATGTCGCGCCAAGCCTTGGGCTTGGCGCCGCCGCTGGTGATTTTCAACAGCGCGTCGGCATCTCCTTCGGGCAGGTTGTCGGGATCGAGTCCCGCCGCGACGATCGACGGGCGCAGGTAATTGCCGAAAATGCCGGTGAAGGTTTTGGCGCCGACAATATCCTCGCCGCTTCCTTGCACGATCGCCCGTTTATACGCCTCCGCGGCGTTGGCCTCGCGCGTCGCAATGAAGGCCGAGCCGATATAGGCGAGGTCGGCGCCCATCACTTGGGCGGCGAGGATCGAGGCGCCGCGCGCGATCGCGCCGGACAGGGCCAGCGGGCCGTCGAACCAGGCGCGGATGTCCTGGATTAGCGCGAAGGGCGACATGGCGCCGGCATGGCCGCCGGCGCCGGCGGCGACCGCGATCAGCCCGTCGGCGCCCTTGTCGATCGCCTTGCGCGCGAAGCGGTCGTTGATCACGTCGTGGAGCGTGATTCCGCCGTAGCCGTGAACCGCTTTGTTCACGTCCTCGCGGGCGCCGAGCGAGGTGATGACGATCGGCGCCTTCCATTTGACGGTCAGCGCGACGTCTTCTTCCAGCCGCGCATTGGTCTTGTGGACGATCTGATTGACCGCGTAAGGCGCGGCGGGCCGGTCAGGATGATCGCGATCCCACGCCGCCAATTCTTCCGTGATCCGGTGCAGCCATTCGTCGAGCAGCGACGCGGGTCGCGCGTTGAGCGCCGGAAACGAGCCGACGATCCCGGCCTTGCACTGCGCGATGACCAGATCGGGGTTGGAGACGATGAAAAGCGGCGCGCCGATGACCGGCAGGCGAAGCTTTTCGCAGAGGATGAGCGGGAGGGGCATGGGCGGCGCTCGCTGGTTAGTTTAGATATAAACCAAATCTGGCCGAGTGCGACAAGGGAATTAGCATTGAGAGCGCTTGCGCAGCATCATGCGTTCGAACGCGAAAGCGCCAAGCACTAGGTCACGTATCCGGGTATTCTGAAATGTCGAAGGCTTTCGTTTCGTGAAATTGTTTGCCAAAGGTGGGGAAAGCAATTTTCGCAGCGATTCGATGTACGGCACGGATATTTTTGTCCGCTCGAACAGCGTGGCCACCAAAGGCGGGCGGAACGGCAAGCCGTTCGAATACGGCAACGCTTGGCAATATCACCCGCGGAGCGACAGGCATTCCAAGATTGCGTGCTGGGGCGTCATGTTCGATTTGTTGCGCGATTGCGCGCTCCTCCGAACGCATGTCGCGCATGGCAAGGTCGCCTTCGGTATAAATCATCCAATGCGTGATTTTGCGCAGAATCGAGAAAAGAACCTTGACCTCGTGATCTGCCGAGCATCGAAGACGAGCGTCAAGAAGGTTGGTCGCAAACAAATCTGTAATTTTCGCGAATTGGCAGAGCCCTATACGGTGATACTGACGGCCAAGGAAAAAGCGGACCTCGCAGCGTTACCCGATGTGCCTTTGGCGGAACCGACGACGATTCTCATGGCGATTGAGGCGAAGGCCTGCATGACCGAGTTCGGGAAAGCGCGCCCGCGCCTTTACGACGAGCTCAATAGCTCGCACCTCACGATTCACGGCGATACGAATGGAGCAATCGCGGCAGGGCTTGCAATCGTCAACATCGCTCCGACCTTCATCTCGCCTACTCGGAATCATTGGTCGTTAGGAACGCAACCGACCGAGATCAACAGGCATGACCAGCCGCGTGACGCCGAGTCCGCGATCGCCAAGATTCTCCAGCTGAAAAGACGCTCAAGAACTGGGGAAGAAGGTTTCGATGCCTTGGGGATCATCGTAATCGAGTGTGCGAACGATGGCACGCCCATCAAGCTATGCCACAGCCCGCCGGCGCCGCGTCCCAGCGACTTCTACCATTACGAACAATTCATCGGTCGCTTGGCTCACCTCTACGCGACTCGCTTTCCGGGGCTTTGAAGGCGGAGGAGGCGCCACGCCGCCCATCCGTTCTAGATGAAGCTCCACGGCTTCGATAAATCCGGGTGCGAAACGTAAGGCAGCTTCCCTGGTGCGAGAGAGGAAGCCTGCGGTCGCTCTTGCACTCAAGGGCTCACCTGCGTACCGTAGAAAATCCGCCAGGTGCGGGAAACGGGCTCCGACAGGATCGGCACTAATGTCCACCGAGTATCGTTTTTTGCCATCAAACCGCGCCGCCTTCGGTAGCTTGCCGTGCGCTGGGAAAGGCCCGTCACGGAGCGAATAGTAGTGACCAGGTTCGGCTAACCGCCCTCCGACCCAAGCGGCAACCGGCACGCTCACGGCATTACCGAGTAAAGTCCATCGAAGGCTCGCCCGTGCGACACGCTCGGCCGGCATGGTCCAATCTTCGTCGAAGCCTTGCAGTCGCTCCGCGTCGCGAATATTGGGCTTGATGATCGATCCGTCTGGCATAAGGATAGCAGGCGGCGACGGAATTCCGACAGCTGACCCGTTTTTCAAGGTCGGGATTGCGTCGACCGCCCAGCCAAGCCCACCGCGGCCTTCGGTCCAATAGAAGCCGTGGGCAAGGCGGCCGATCGCAGTAGTCGGTCGCCCGAACGGATTATCGTCAGCCAACAGTACGTCCGCAGGGTCCGCTATGCGGGAAGCAATCAGGAAAACGCGCTCGCGTCGCTGCGGTAAGCCGAACCCGTTGGTGTCCACGACACGCCACGCCCAGCGATACTTGAGCTCTTCGAGGGTGTCCACGATGCGTCGCATCGCGTCGCCGCCGTTCAGTTGCAGCATGAACGGGACGTTTTCGATCACGAGCCACGGCGCGCGGCTCCGCTCGGCCAAGCGAAAGACCTCGCCAACAAGACCGCTGCGCGCGCCGTCGAGACCCTTGGTGAGCCCGGCCTGACTCAGATCCTGGCAAGGGAATCCAGCGGTGATGATATCGATGGCCCTGGGGAGATCGCGTAGTTTCGAAACATCGTCCGTCAGCTCCGTCTGCGGAAACCGGTCGGACAGGACCGCTTTGGCTGCGGGCATGATCTCGCAAAGAAGCTCGGTGCGATGTCCCGCCTTGTGAAGGCCGATCTCAAGTCCCCCAATGCCCGAGAAGAGGCTCGCGACCCTCATTTCTTGCGCTTCCGGTGATTCGCCCCTGTCGGTTCACGTTGCCCGAGAGAACCGGAGACTGGCAAATTGTATTTTGGATTCCTGCGAAGAAGCTGCGCAACAAGTCTGTGGCGCAGTTCGTCCGGCCTCCGCGTTTCGCATTCCCAAACGACGACGACACGCCACCCGTTTTTTCGAAGGGCCTCCTCGGCGCGTGCGTCGCGCGCCTGATTCGCTTCGACCTTCGCCACCCAGAAGTCTCGTCGGGTCTTTGGAACCGTCGCATAGCGGCATGCCTCATGACCGTGCCAAAAGCACCCGTGGACAAACATTGCGACCCGTCGCTTCGGGAATACCAGATCGGGCGCGCCCGGAAGGTCCCGCCGATGTAGGCGGTAACGGAAACCTTCATGATGGAGCATCCGCCGCACGACCAGTTCGGGCTTGGTATCCTTGCCGCGAACCGCCGACATCATGGCTGAGCGCTTTTCGGGAGGAACGATGTCGGCCATGCTTCCCTCTATCATGGTCCCGTTCCTTCCCGCCGCGGTCGATGCCGGGCGGAGCGGCGTTATTCTCTAGTTTTTTTGCAATTATCCCTCCTGCATTCGTCGGAACATAATAGGAACATGGGTGAAGGCGTCAAGTCTCGCAAACCTGTTGTGATGCCGAAAAATGTGGCTCTCTCGCTTGAGTGGTGCGAAAGCTTGGGTCAAGCCCACCTCTCACTTCGCCTCCTCCCATCCCGTCGGCGTCCAGCGGAGCACCGTCCGCGACAGCGGCTTCTGCGCCCGCGCGGCGACGAAATCCGCGGCTTTGGCGAGGGCGGCGACGGCGTCTTTGTCGCGCCCGCTGGCATAGATGAGCGCGTCATTGGCCGGCGCGGCGACGAGGAGGTCGCCGTCAAGGCTTTCCGCAATCGCGGTCCAGCGTTCAGGGAAAATCAGCCAGCTCGGGGCGTAGGGATCGGCGGTAATCAGGTTGACGCCTGGCCAGGGGTAATCGCGCCTGTAAGGCTGAAGCGGCCGCAACGAAGCGGCGACGTTCTGCTTGCACGGGGCCAAGGCCTGCTCCCGCGAGAGGTTCAGCTTGGCGAGGTCCGCGGCGTTGACGATACCGACGGCGCCCGGCAGGTCCTGCGCGCACATGATCCAGAGATCGCCGATCAGTTCTTCGGAAATTGTGGCGCCGCCGCGTCCGGCATAGGCCTTGTCGGCGGCTTCGACCATGGCCGCTCGCCGGACGATGGCGCGAAGCTGCGACCGGTCGATCCCGGCGGGCGCCGCGAAACTCGCGGCCATGCTCTGGACATGCGAGACGAGGCCTTGTTCGCAGGCCTTCGGATTGCGCAGGCAGAACGAATAGACGCTGTCGAGCGCCGCGCTGCGCCGGCCTTGGCCAGGCAGATCGATCGCGAGGGAGAGCGGTCCTCTGACCTCGACCTTGGCGTCCGGCAGCGCCTTGGCGAACAGCGCCGCGGCGTGAGCGGTGAAAAAGGCGACGTCGCTGAGGTCGGCGGAGACGGGGGCGTCCTCGGCGACGCTGCGTGAGCCAAGAGGCGTCGCAACCAGCACGACCGCGACAGCCAGCGCCGCCATTCGTTGGCCGCTGCCGAACGCAACAAAGGAGCTTCCGACGCGTCGCCGTCGCGCCGTCCCGCCAATGTCGTTGGCGGTCGAAAATATCGCCAGCGGCTCGGCCTCCGGCGTCATGGCTTCGCCTCCTCCGATCCTGGGGCCTTCAGCCGAGCGCCGCGGTCGAGAGCGGCTTCTGCGCTTCCGCTGCGATCAGGGACGCAGCCTTGGGCGGCGACCGAGTCCGCGGTCTGGCCGCCGCCACAGACGAGCCTGGCGCGGCGGCCACGAGATCGCCCTGGACGCTCTCCGCGATCGCCGCCCCGCGCTCCGGAAAAATCGGCCAGTTCGCGCCGTAGGGATCACCCATGACGACGTTGACGGGCCCATGGATAGCCGCGCCCGGTCGGCTCGATGAGCGGCAGACCCGCCGCGACGTTCGTCACGAGAGCAAGCGATGCGAAAAGGACCAGCCAAGTCGTTGCGCGGAGCAACAAACGCCCGCGCGCCGCGTCGACGACTTGAAAGGCCCATTCTCGCATCGCTGCCGCTCCCCAGCCGGCGCAACCAGAAATGCCCCGAAACAAGCCAAAAGAACTATGCGCCGGCGCGGAGACGGAAGCAATACTGACCAAACGTCACTTGTACTAAAATAATTGCAAGGCACGTACTTTCGTCGCTCCATCTATCGACAAAAAGCTTGACGTTTCATCCAGAGGTCGCAATGCTATGTCGCATAGGATGCGAACCGTCGGACGGCGAAAACGCGAATCCAAATTTTTGACCGCGTAACCCGTTGATATCGCCAGATTCGCAAAAATATGGATTTGGAAAAATTTGGCGGCTCTGACGTAACGTCACCTCGTTTGCGCGCATGCCGCCGGCCAGGCTGGCCTGTCGTCTCGTGGTTTAAATCGTACGTTTCTCACCTTTGCGGCGGACGTCGCGCCGCCGCTGAACGCTTCAATCGAACGCGTCATATTTACCCCACGTAAAGTTGTCCGGGCGCAGCCTGGACGAGCGGGGGGCGGCAAACGCATGAGAGGGACGGCCTCATGTCCGCTCGTTCATCCGCTTCGTTCGGCGCGGCGCTCCTCGGCGCCCTTCTCATTCAAGCGCCTGCGCGCGCCGACGCCTATGTCGTCGACGGCGTCGTCCACGTCGATGGTCCTGACGCCGCCATTCTCGATTTTGCGCAAACTTACCCAGCGCCTTCGCCGGCCTATTCCGCCAGGCGCGGCTATCCCGGCGCGTCCTGGTACGAGAGCTGGCGGCTGCGCGGCGCGCATCCCGCCGCCCTCGATTCTCGTCCCTGCGTCCTGGTCGACGGCTGGATCGCGACGGCGGCATCCTGCCAGACAGTCGCGACGCCGCTCGAGCCGCTCCAGCCAGGCTTCCATCGGCTTCACCGCCGCGCCCGGCGCGATCCGTGATCGGCCGGCGGCGCGCGCCGAGCGCCGAATCCCGCCATCACGCAATCTTGCTTTGACGCCGGCAAGGGAGTTGGCTGTGCTCTCGTCGAGCGAAGCGGCGGGCCTGGGCTTCGTCTCGTCAAGGAGAGCTCGATGCGCCTCACGCGTCGCCGGGCCGCCGCTCTCATCCTCGCCGCGCCGACGCCGGGCCTGCTTGGCGCGGCGGCTCGCGCCGCCGACCCGGTCGACGCCGCCATCGTCCTCGCCGCCGACGTCTCGCGCAGCATCAATGACGAGGAGTTCGGCCTGCAGCGTCAGGGCTACGCCGCGGCGATCGCGAGCCCGCGGGTGATGGCGGCGATCCGGTCCGGCCCGAAGGCGGCGATCGCGCTGTGCTTTCTCGAATGGGCCGGGGAGGGCGAACAGAAGGTCGTCGTCGAATGGGCGACGATCAAAGCCGAGGCTGACGCCGCCAAATTCGCCGCCGCCTTGCTCGCCGCGCCGCGCTCCTTCGTCGGCCGCACTGCGATCGGAACGGCGATCGATTATTCGATGAGCGTGCTGGGCGAGAGCGGCGTCGCTGCGGAGCGCCGCATCATCGACGTCTCCGGCGACGGCACGAACAATCAGGGCCGGCTGGCGACCGAGGCGCGCGACGACGCGCTGAAGACCGGCGTCGTGATCAATGGCCTGTCGATCTTCAATCGGCGCGCCGCGGCGATGGGCGGCTACCTGGCGCTCCATACGAATCCGCCGGGCGGACTCGAGAAATATTACCGCGACAATGTCATCGGCGGGGTCGGCGCTTTCGTTCTGCCGATCAACGATTTCAACAGTTTCGGCGAGGCGATGATCCGAAAGTTGGTGAGCGAGATCGCAGGGAAGGAGCCGGGAGGAAGCTACGGGTGAGCGGCTCAGCTGCGGCTCGTCCCCGCGCTTGTCATTCCCGCGCAAGCGGAATCCAGAGAACCTCCGAGCCTGAAAGTGGGCTCCGCCTGGATTCCCGCTTTCCAGCCCGTGAGAAAACGCGGCCATTGGCGGATTTGAAGGAATGATTTGGCGAGGCGGCGCGCATAGAGGGGGGGTCAGACGAGCGCCGGGCGCAAGGCGGCGAGCATCGCGGGGACGCCGAGGATGTTGATCGCCCGTTGGAGATTGTAGCCCAGCGCCGCGAGCGCCAGCTCCGCTTTGGCTTTGGT
>Ga0070738_10001485_pt1 | contig 46102 bp, 40 predicted proteins | sample Coa_R2_2_FD_66446 | JGI IMG/M metagenome (GOLD analysis project Ga0070738, IMG submission 66446) | Surface soil microbial communities from Centralia Pennsylvania, which are recovering from an underground coalmine fire - Coalmine... | ecosystem: Environmental > Terrestrial > Soil > Unclassified ...
GAGAAAAAAACGTTCCGCTCCGTCCGCGGCTCCTCTCTAATAGGGTAGAAGCCCAAGAAGACGAGAGAACGGAACCATGAATACCGCCGATAGTCAACGCCTCCTGCAACATATCCGCCGCCTCGCCGGCGATCCCTCCGGCATGCCCTCCGATGGCGAGCTGCTTCATCGCTATCTTGCTGCTCGCGATGAAGCGGCGTTCGCGGTGCTAATGCGGCGTCATGGGCCGATGGTGTTTTCGGTATGCCAATCGGTGTTGCGGCAACGCGACGATGCGGAGGATGCCTTTCAGGCGGCGTTTATCATTCTGGCTCGCAAAGCCGGCTCCATCCGCCGACACGAGGGACTGGGCGGCTGGTTGCAGCGCGTTGCCTATCGCGTCGCCCTCCAGGCGCGAGCGGATAACCTCCGCCGCCAACAGCGCGAGGCGAAAACGGTACGCTCCGAGGTGGTCGAGCCATCGAGCGACGAATTGTCTTGGGGCGAACTACGGGCGATATTGCATGCGGAGCTGGCGGCGCTGCCGGAGCGTTTGCGCACTCCGCTGGTCTTGTGTTACCTGGAGGGATTGACGCAGGAAGAGGCGGCCCATCGACTCGGCTGGACCGCGACAATGGTGAAAGGATCTCTGCAACGCGGCCGCGAGAAGTTGCGGCGACGGCTGGAACGCCGCGGCGTGACCTTGACCGCAGCGCTGGGGGCGGCGCTGACGGGACAGACGTTGACGGAAGCCGCCATACCATCGAGTGCCTTGCCGACGACGGCTGCAGTAGCTTTGGCGCGTCGATTTTTGCGTCCGCTGCTGCCCATCAAATGGGTGCTGCTATCGGCGTTTATGACGATAGGTGTTGTCGCCGGGGGCATGGCACTGCGCTCGCCTGGTGAGCCGCGACCGTCAGAGAGCGGTGAGGAAGATCGCTCCCTGACGGTCGCGGCTCCTCAAGAAACCGTCGATGTCCACGGCGATCCGCTGCCCGAGGGCGCCGTTGCGCGTCTGGGCACGGTGCGCTTCAATCACGGCGACGGACTCAACGAACTCTTTTTCTCTGCCGACGGAAAAGCGATTTTTTCCGAAGGCAAGGGCACGATACGCGTCTGGGATGCCGCCAACGGCAAGGAACTCGATCACCTGACGGCCAAGCCTCCATTCTCGGGAGCCGACGATCGAACCATTTTCCTTCCAGAAAACAAAACGATTATTAGCCTCTACGGAGGGTACGACGGCGATGTTGCCCACGTTTGGGATCTCACGCAAAAGAAAAAAACACGCACGCTGTCTCTGCCCGTGAAACGCCAGGGAGGTACCGCCACCCACCGCAACGCCATGTCGCCCGACGGTAAATTGGCCCTGCTGCACGTCTGGAAACCTGCCCAAGTGCAGCTATTCGACCTAACGACGGGAAAGCATCTCTACGAATTGGCGCAGGACGCAAAGGAATTTGACAAGGAATTTCTTGCCGTCGCTTTTGCCGGCAACGATCGGATCGTGACGGTCGATGTGAAACAGAACTTCAAGGAATGGGAGGCGCGGACTGGCAAATTCCTGCGCCAAATTCACCACCAGCCGTGGATCCGTTATCTCTTCGGTTCGCCGGATGGCCGCTGGATGGCGAGCCTGGAATCGCACCCCTGGCAAGCCTCCGATACCAGCACCCAACAGAAAGTCCTGTCTCTCTGGGACATGCGCACCGGCAAGGTGAAGCACTCGCTGCGTTCCAAGGCCACGCGCTGGATCATCCCCGTCTGCTTCTCGCCGGATAGTAAGACGCTGTTAACGTCGAGCAACAGCGCGCCGTGGGAGACGAACGAAGTGGTCCACTGGGACTGCGAGACGGGCCAGCGCCTTCTCGAATTCGACGGCTCCTCGGGCATCGCGGCCGGCATCGCATCCATCAGCCCGGACGGCAGCCTTTTGGCCGCCGGCAGCGCCGCAGGGAAATTCGAGTTGTGGAGTCTAAAAGACGGAAAATGTCTCTCGACCCAGGCGAGCCGCCACGCCGCGGCGGAGTCCGTGGTTCTCTCGCCAAGCGGCGTCCGCGCCTCGCTCGCCGGTGGGGAATCTCTTAGTTATTGGGATGCAACGAACGGAAAGCTTTTGGAAGTGTTCCCTTTCGAGAAAGACTTTCGGTCCCTGTACCTTCGCGGCCGATCGGCCGATGGCCGTTACGCGGTATCCTGGCGGCTCGATGTGGGAGGACCGGAGAATCGCCCGCTTCGGCCTGGGGAAGAACTGCCCCGCGTGGTTAGCATCCTCGTATGGGATCTTGTCACGTGTAAATGTTTGCACTCCTTACGAATTCCCACTCAGAGCAAGCGGCTCAGCGAGATTTCCGCGGCTTTCTCGGCGGATTCATCGTTGCTCGCCGCCTGGCTACCGGACAAACAAACGCGGATTTATCTCTGGGATCTGCGGAGCGACAAGCTGATTCGCTCGTTCCCGGAGACGAAAGCCGGCCCCCCAGGCAAGATGATCTTTACCGCCGACGGCAAAACATTGTTCGTCGCCGGCAGGCATGTAGTCGGCTATGACATCGCCACTTGGAAGGAACTGTTGTCCTGGCGGTTGACACCGCCCTCGAACGGTCCCAGGGGTGGGTCGGTAGCTGTCGGTGGTGCGCCGGTCAGCGACAACGATCGCATCGGCTGGAACTCGCTGGCAATTTCGCCCGATGGGACGCGGATCGCCGCCATTCCCTGGCCGGGCAGCGCTGCCCGCGGTAGCGAGGAAGATGCCATCGGTTTGTATGATGCACGAACCGGCAAACGGTTGCTCCGCTGCAAGGGTCTGGACACAACCCGGCCCTACGAGAAACCGATCGTGTTCTCGACGGATGGACAACTTTTAACCTCTTCCGATGGCGATTCCATCTATGTCTGGGAAGCAGCAACCGGCAAGCCCGTCCGCACCTTCAAGGGCCATCGGGGAACCGTTAACGCGCTCGCATTTAGCCGCGATGATCGCCGTCTCGCCTCTGCCAGCAGCGATAGCACCGTCCTCATCTGGGACGCGACCGGCTCGCCTGGACGTTTGGCCACGGATGCCGCGCTTGCGGATTCATGGAAGGCCCTCGCCGGCGACGATGCGAAACGTGCCCATGATGCGGTGTGGTCGTTGGCGCGGATGCCCGAGAAATCGATTCCCTTTCTGAAGAGGCAATTGCATCCCGTACAACCTGTGAGCCGTGAGCAGTTGGAGCGCTGGGTTAAGGATCTGGACAGCGACCAATTCCCTGTTCGGGAGAAAGCGATGGCGGAACTCCAAAATGTCGGCGAGTTAGCGGAGCCGGAATTGCGTCGAATTCTCGCGGGCAAGCCTACGCTGGAGCAACGCCGTCGTATCGAGCCAATCCTGGCCGATCTGGAATCGAAACCGCCGTCCGGCGAAGCGCTGCGTTCCTTGCGCGCCCTGCGTGTCCTGGGGCACGCCGGTACTGCGGATGCGCGGCGGTTGCTGAGTGAGCTTGCCAGTGGAGCTCCGGGCGCTGTGCTGACCCAACAATCCCAGGCGGCGCTGACGCGGCTGAATCGACCAACCCCCTAACGTCAGAAAAAAATGTTGCGCTCCGTCCGCGACGGCTCTCTAATAGAGTAGAAGCCCACACGATCCCGAGGACGGAGCTATGAACACTGCCGGTAGCCAACGTCTCCTCCAACACATCCGCTGCATCGCCGGTGATCCCTCCGGCACGCCGTCCGACGGCGAACTGCTACGCCGCTATCTGGCTGTCCGCGATGAAGCCGCGTTTGCCGCGCTGATGCGGCGTCATGGCCCGATGGTGTTTTCGGTGTGTCAATCGGTCTTGCGGCAACGTGATGATGCCGAGGATGCGTTTCAGGCAGTGTTTCTCATCCTGGCTCGCAAAGCCGGCTCCGTCCGCCGGTACGAGGGACTGGGCGGCTGGTTGCAGCGCGTTGCCTATCGCGTCGCCCTCAAAGCGCGAGCGAATAATCTCCGCCGCCAAGAGCGTGAGATCAAGACGGCCCGCTCCGCCGTGGCCGAGCCATCGAGCAATGAATTGTCCTGGGGCGAACTGCGGGCCATCTTGCATGCGGAACTGGCAGCGCTGTCCGAGATGCTCCGGGCACCGTTGGTGTTGTGTTATCTCGAAGGGCGGACGCAAGAGGAAGCGTCGCGGCAACTGGGGTGGCCTTTGTCCACGGTGCGAGGACGGCTCCAGCGCGGCCGCGAGAAGCTGCGGCGGCGATTGGAACGCCGCGGTGTGACGCTGACGGCGGCGCTGGGAGCGGCGCTCACCGGGCAGACATTGGCGGAAGCCGCCATCCCTTCCGGTGGACTGCCAACGGCAGCGGCTGTCGCCTTGGCGCGTGGCTTTCTGCGACCGTGTTTATCGATGAAATGGATCATGCTATCGACGTTGATGACGATAAGCATTGTCACTGGCGGCATGGCCCTGCGCTCTCCTGTTGAGCCGCGACCGTCAGGGAGCGGGGAAAGCAACCGCGAAAGCAACCGCTCCCAGACGGTCGCGGCTCAGCAAAAAGCTGTCGACATACACGGCGATCCGCTGCCCGATGGTGCTCTCGCGCGTCTGGGTACCGTGCGCTTCAATCACGGCGATGGTTTGCTCAGCCTGCTCTTCTCGCCCGACGGGAAATCCATCCTCTCCATCGGCGGGGGATGGCTCAGCCGGTGGGACGCAGCAACCGGCGCGGAACTCAATCGCTTCCAAGTCATCAAGCCTATTACCGAAGGTCAAGCCGTCCTCTTGCCGGACGGAAAGACGCTCATCTCTCTCGATGAGCAATCAAACGATGTACTTCGCGTGTGGGATCTGACGCGACAGAAGGCGATTCAGACGTTTACTTTGCCGGTGCCCCGCGGCGTGTTCTCCGTCTACCGGCGCAACGCTCTCTCGCGGGATGGGCGATGGGCCGCGGTGAACGCGCCGGAGGAGATGCGTGTTTTCGACGTGAAGACGGGACGGGAGCTATACAAACTTGCCAAAGGCGGCAAAGAGATCCAAGATGTCGTCTTCGCCGGCGATCGCCTTGTCACCGCCGATACCAAACAAATCATCGACTTATGGGAGGCGGAGACGGGAAAACTTATCCGCCGATTCGCTCACGGTGCGCCGGCCGGTTTCCTGGCGGCGTCGGACGATGGCCGATGGCTGGCGGTCCTGGAGCATCACCAACACCAAAGTTTCGGCCCCGATTACGACAAAGATGCGGTCCATATCTGGGACTTGAATGCGGGCGTCAAGAAGCATACGCTTGCAGCCCGCCCACAGCATCGGTTTCGGACGGCCCATTTCTTCGCCAGCGGCAAACGCCTATTGACTTCGAGTATCGGCCCACGAAATCAGAAAGAACTGACGGTTTGGGACGTGGAGACAGGCGAGCGGCTCCGTGTGATGAAAAGTGATGTTAACGGTAGCCCGCCCGCCATCGCCATCAACGCGAACGGCAACCGATTGGCCGTGGGCGATCGAATGGGAAAAATCGAGTTGTGGGACTTGGAAGCGGGCCGGCTTCTGGCCGGTGGTGAGAACCGTCCTATCTGGGCGGCCACGGTTTTCTTTTCGCCCGCCGGCGATCGGGTCCGCACGATCGCCTATGATTCCTTCGCCACCTGGGATGGGCGAACCGGCAAGCGTCTCGATTCGTTCGAAGTACCACACTCTTACGACTGGGCCACGCCTCGCCGCAGCTTCTCTCCTGATGGCCGTTTCGCGGTGAGCTTCACGGGCCAGGGCAAGGAATCGCAAGCCATCCTCTGGGACCTCGCAAACCGCCGGCGACTGCACACGCTCTGTTTGCAAGGCCAAAACGAGTATGTATACATCGATGCCACTTTTTCCTCCGATTCTTCGTTGCTCGCCGCCTGGCAAGCGGAAAAGGAAGTTTTCGTGAAACCGGATATTAAAACTGCTCTTGTGCGCATTTGGGACGTTCACACGGGCAAAGAGATTCGCTCTTTCAAGCCGAGCAAACCCGACTCACCTGGCCGCCTTTCCTTCAGTGCCGATGGCAAAACCCTGTTCGCCGGCGGCAAGCACATGGTTGGATTCGACGTCTCCAGCGGCAAGGAGCTTTTTTCCTGGCCCATCAAACCATTGCCGGTGGACGGACACAGTTTTGTCGTCGTCGATGGCAAAATGATCGAACTTGAACCAAGTAGCTGGCGAGGCTTGGTTGTCTCGCCGGATGGATCGTTGATCGCTTGCATCTTGAACGGAGGCTTCGGCCAGCAGAGCAACCCGAAACGGCTCGTCCTGTTCGAGGCACGAACCGGCAAGCTGCTCCGCCGCTGGAACGATGCCCGCAAACAATCCAACGACTACGAAAGGATGGCGTTCTCGCAGGATGGCCAATTGCTGGCTTCCTCAGAAGGCTCTGACATCCACCTATGGGAAGTGGCGACGGGAAAAGAAATTCGTACCTTCCGCGGGCATCGGGGTGAAATTAACTCCCTCTCTTTCAGCGGCTACGGGCACCGTCTGGCGTCCACGAGCTGGGACAGCACGGTCCTGATCTGGGATCTTGCCGGGCCGCCGACGAGCGAAGACGCCGAGAAATGCTGGGCAGATCTCGCGGGCCAGGATGCTCGACGCGCGCAGGAAGCGATATGGAAACTGGCGCGAGACCCCGGCAAGTCGCTTCCGTTGTTGCGCGATCGGTTGCATCCGATGAAACCCGTGAACCGGGAGCATCTGGAGCGATTGATTAAGGATCTGGACAGCGATCAATTCGCGGTGCGGGAAAAAGCGACGGCGGAACTCCAGAAGCTCGGCGAGTTGGCGGAGCCGGCCTTAAGGCGAATCGTGGAGGGTAAACCGACGCTGGAACAACGGCGACGCATCGAGCCGATTCTCGCCGAGCTGGAATCAAAGCCGCCTTCCGGCGAAATGCTCCGCTCTCTGCGTGCCGTTCGCGTGCTGGAATATGCCGGCACTGTGGAAGCGAGGCGGTTGCTGCGTGAGCTTGCAACCGGGGCGGAGGGAGCACGGCTGACCCAACAAGCCCAGGCGGCGCTGACGCGGCTGAATCGACGTACTCCCTAACATGAGAAAAAAATCGTTGCGCTCCGTCCGCGGCTCTTCTCTAATAGAGTAGAAGCCCCTGACTACGAGAGGACGGAGCCATGAACACCACCGACAACCAACGTCTCCTCCAACACATCCGCCGTCTCGCCGGCGATCCTTCCGGCCCACCATCCGATGGCGAATTGCTGCAACGCTACATGAGGTGCCGCGATGAAGCTGCGTTTACTGCGCTGATGCGGCGTCATGGCCCGATGGTGTTTTCGGTGTGTCAATCGGTCCTGCGGCAACGCGATGATGCCGAGGATGCGTTTCAGGCGGCGTTCCTCATTCTGGCTCGGAAAGCCGGTACCGTCCGTCGCCACGAGGGACTCGGCGGCTGGTTGCAGCGCGTTGCCTATCGCGTCGCTCTCAAAGCGCGAGCGGATAACCTCCGCCGCCAACAGCGCGAGGCGAAGACGGTACGCTCCGCCGTGGAAGAACCATCCGGCGATGAGCTTTCCTGGGCCGAGCTGCGGGCCATCTTGCATGCGGAACTAGCGGCGCTGCCGGAATCGTTACGCGCGCCGTTAGTGTTGTGTTATCTCGAAGGGCGGACGCAGGAAGAAGCGGCGCGGCAACTGGAGTGGCCTTTGTCCACGGTGCGAGGACGGCTCCAGCGCGGCCGCGAGAAGCTGCGGCGGCGATTGGAACGGCGCGGCGTGGCGCTGACGGCGGCGCTGGGAGCGGCGCTCACCGGGCAGACCATGGTGGAAGTTGCCGTACCCTCCAGTGTCTTGCCGACGACAGCAGCGATCACCCTGGCGCGTGGGTTTTTGTGTCCGCTCCCACCGCTCAAATTGGCGATGCTATCGGCAATATTAACGATAAGCATTGTGGCCGGCGGCATCGCGCTGCGCTCACCCGTTGAGCCGCGACCGTTAGGGAGCGGTGGCGCAGACCGCGGAAGCGACCGCTCCCTAACGGTCGCGGCTCCTCAAAAAACCGTCGATGCTCACGGCGACCCGCTGCCCGAAGGCGCGATAGCGCGTCTGGGTACGGTGCGCTTCAATCACGGTGAAGGGCTGCGGCATTTATTCTTTTCGCCGGACGGCAAGACAATCTACTCCGAAGGCGGCGGTTGGCTGCGTGTGTGGGACGCCGCAACCGGTGCGGAACGCGGGCACTTCGCTTCGGCGGAGCATTCGCTCGAAGCTCTTGTGTTAACACCGGATGGCAAGAAGATCGTGTCGCTCAATCAGGAGAACCAGGGTGTCAACGATGTCGTGCGTGTCTGGGATGTTGCCTCCATGACGAAAGTACGAACCCTATCCCTCCCTGTTCGGCGTTTGGAGAAATCTGTTACCCGCCGCAACGCGCTCTCGCCGGACGGCCGGCTCGGCGCGATCAATCTGCAGGCAGAAATGCGCATTTTCGATCTGACCACGGGGCGAGAGTTGTACAAGCTCGCCAAGGGCGGCAAGGAGATCCAGGACGTGGTCTTCGCGGGCGACCGACTTGTCACCGCCGATGCCAAGCAGATGATCGACGTATGGGATGCGCGAACGGGCAAATCGATGCGCCAATTTTCCCACGGCGCTCCGGCTCAAGTCCTGGCCACGTCGCCAGACGGCCGCTGGCTGGCGACGCTCGAACATCATAACTACGCCATTGACCGCTTGCTCGATAAGGACGTGGTGCGCGTTTGGGATCTGCACGCGGGCACTCAGAAGCACACGTTGGCGGCGCGGCCGAAGCGCTGGTTCATGGGCCTGTACTTCTCACCCGATAGCAAATACTTGCTGGCGTCGAGCGCAAGCGGAGGGAAGGGAGAACTGAGCGCGTGGAACGTGGAGACCGGCGAGCGCGTCCGCGAGATGGACGATTCCTATGTCATGGTCCTGGCCGTCAGTCCGGATGGCAGCCGGTTGGCCACCGGCAACGAACCGGGCAAGTTCGAATTGTGGGATTTTCGAGCGGGACATCGTTTGTCCAACGAGGACGGCCGCTTTGCTCGAGCTGCCGCGCTCGCCTTTTCGCCCACGGATGAATCCATCGTCCTCCTTGGGTACACCGCCCTCAGTACCTGGGAGATTGCGACAGGCCGGCGCAAGACCTCCTCCAATCTGCCGGCCCATAGTTTCGCTCCTCCATTCCCCGCATTTTCCCCTGACGCTCGCTATGCTTTTAGTTACATAGGTGAAGAATGGGCGAAGCGTCAGGCGGTCATTTGGGATGTAGCCAATCACGAGCGATTGCATACGATTGAAACCTCGGCCCAATTCACTGCTTTCTCGCCCGATTCCTCTTTGTTTGCCACCTGGTATATGGAGAAGGAGGGGGGTATCGTCCGCCTCTGGGATGTACGTACCGGAAAGGAAGTTCGCTCTTTCAGGGATAAGAAAGCAGGTTACCCAGGCCGGCTCTTTTTCAGTGCGGACGGCAAGACACTGTTTGTCGCCGGCTGGGCGCTGGCCGGATATGAAGTCGCCTCTGGCAAAGAGTTATTCTCCTGGCAAATACCGCCTGTGCCGAGCCAGGTTCCCGGAGAGCGCAAGTCTCCCTGGCGCACAGTAGCGCTTTCCCCGCAGGGATCGGTGATCGCCGCCATCCGCACGGAATTTGTTTCCCCGGACGGCCGGATCGTGCTCTACAACGCCCGAACCGGCAAAGTCCTCCGGCGCTGGAACGATTCGGGAAAAATGACCCTCAAGTGGTTGGAGCAGTTGGCGTTTTCCCAGGACGGTTCGTTATTAGCCTCCTCGGATGGGGATGTGGTTCACCTTTGGGAAGTAGCCACGGGCAAGGAAATCCGCTCTTTTCGCGGCCATCGTGGCGCGATTGAATTTCTGGCATTCAGTCACGACGATCGCCGGCTCGCTTCTGCGAGCTGGGATAGCATCGTCCTCATCTGGGACGCGACCGGCTCGCCTGGCCGTTTGACCACAGCCGCCGCGCTTGAGGAAGCCTGGCAAGCTCTCACCGGCGACGATGCGAAACGTGCTCAGGATGCGGTATGGGCGCTAGCGCGGACACCCGAGAAATCGATCTCTCTTCTAAAGGCTCGATTGCATCCGGTGAAACCCGTAAGCGGGGAGCATCTGGAGCGATTAATTAAGGATCTTGATAGCGATCAATTCATCGTGCGGGAGAAAGCGACGGTCGCGCTCCAGAAACTCGGCGAGTTAGCGGAGCCAGCTTTGCGGCGAATTTTGAAGGGCAAACTGACGCTCGAACAACGCCGTCGTATTGAGTCGATCCTGCCCGAGCTGGAATCGAAGCCGCCTGTCGGCGAAGCACTCCGCTCGCTTCGCGCCGTGCGTGTGCTGGAATATGCCGGTACACCCGAAACGCGGCGGTTGCTGCGCGAGCTTGCCGGCGGAGCGGAGGGAGCAGTTCTTACCCAGCAAGCCCAGGCGGCGCTGATGCGGCTAAATCGACGCGCTTCCTAATGTCAAAAAAAGTTGTTGCGCTCCGTACATGACCCTTCTCTTATAGGGTAGAAGCCCCTAACCGGAAGGACAGAGCCATGAACACCGCCGATAGCCACCGTCTCCTGCAACACCTCCGCCGTCTCGCCGGCGATCCCTCCGGCACGCCTTCGGACGGCGAGTTGCTGCACTGCTATCTGGCGACCCACGATGAAGCAGCATTCGCCACGCTGATGCGGCGTCATGGGCCGATGGTGTTTTCCGTGTGCCAATCGGTCCTGCGGCAACGCAACGACGCTGAGGATGCGTTTCAGGCGGCGTTTCTCATTCTGGCCCAGAAGGCCGGCTCCATCCGCCGCCATGAAGGACTGGGAGGTTGGTTGCAGCGCGTCGCCTATCGCGTCGCTCTAAAAGCGCGAGCAGATAACTTCCGGCGACAGCAACGCGAGGCGAAGACGGCGCGCTCCGCCGCGGATGAGCCATCGAGCGATGAATTGTCCTGGGGCGAGCTGCGGGCAATCTTGCATGCGGAGCTGGCGGCGCTGCCGGAATCGTTTCGAGCGCCCTTGGTGCTGTGTTATCTCGAAGGGCGGACGCAAGAGGAAGCGGCGCGGCAACTGGGGTGGCCTTTGTCCACCGTGCGAGGGCGGCTCCAGCATGGCCGCGAGAAGCTGCGGCGGCGGCTGGAGCGCCGCGGTGTGGCGCTGGCGGCGGCGCTCGGAGCCACGCTGACCGGGCAAACGATGACGGAAGCCGCCGTGCCTTTGAGCGCAGCGCCGACGACGATGGCGGTTGCCCTGGCGCGTGGATTTCTTCGCCCCTTGCTGCCGATTAAACTGGCACTGTTGTCGGCGCTGGTGACGATAAGCGTCGTCGCCAGCGGTGTGGCGCTGCGCTCACCTGGTGAGCCGCGACCGTTAGGGAGTGAGGAAAGCGACCGCGAAAGCAACCGCTCCCTGACGGTCGCGGCTCAGCAAGCAACCGTCGATGCTCACGGCGATCCGTTGCCCGAAGGCGCTATCGCGCGTCTGGGTACGGTACGCTTCAATCACGGCGAGGGACTGCATTCGCTGTTCTTCTCCTCAGATGGCAAGACGATTTTCTCCGAAGGAGGCGGCACCATTCGCATTTGGGATGCCGGCACCGGCAAGGAGCGCGACCGTATCCGCACGGACAAAACCTATTTTGCGTTCCCAACAACCCTCCTTGCGGATGGCAAAACGCTCATCACGCTCAGCGAGGGAATCGATAATCGAGATGTCGCCACGTTTTGGGATCTTGCGGAAAAAAAACGCATCCGTGCCAAAGAGCTACCCGTGCGTCGCTCCGTCCTCTCCACGGATCACCAGGATTCCTTGTCGCCCGACGGCAAGCTGTGCGTAATGCACGTTCATACGCCGGCCCATGTCCAGGTGTCCGACGTAACGACGGGAAAAATCTTGTACCAGCTCGCCAATAACTCCAAGACATTTCTTAGCGTCGCCTTCATCGATAACGATCATCTCGCCAGTGCCGATGATAAAAATCGCCTGGAAATCTGGGAGGCACGAACGGGCAAATTCCTGCGCCGATTGCCTCACGATGCACCGATCCGCTACCTCCTTGCTTCGCCCGATGGCCGATGGCTCGCGGGTTTGGAGCAGCGTCCGTCGCCCTTCGGCCGCAACGTCGAACAGGACATCGTGTACCTCTGGGACGTGAATACTGGCAAGGCTACGCAATCGTTGCGCGCCAAACCCAAATACTGGTTCACCAACATCCGCTTCTCGCCCGACAGCAGGACCGTGTTGACTTCGAGCCGCCGCCCGGACGAGCCGGATGAAGTCGTCCTCTGGGACGTCGCGACGGGGCAGCGTCTTCTTCCTTTCGATGCCGCCTCCGGCATCCGAGCCGACATAGCGGCCATCAGTCCAGACGGAAGTCGTTTGGCGGCAGCCCATGCCCCAGGCGGTTACGCGAGCAAATTTGGATTATGGGACCTCAAAAATGGCCATCCGCTTACGCCCGAAGACAGCCGGCATCTCCAGTGGCTCTCCGCCGCCGCTCTCGCACCGACCGGCCACCGGGCTGCGATTATCAGCCAAGATTCCATTAGTATCTGGGATGCGATGAACGGCCGGCGCTTGCATTCGTTCGACTTGTCCCCCGGCACCCTCTATCAGCGCAGTCTTTCTTCCGATGGCCGCTATGCAGCGACTTTTCAGGTCAAGGGCGAGGAAAATCAGGTCCTCATTTGGGACACCGCTGATGGCAAATGCTTGCACACGCTTCGCTTCCCGGGTGGATACCAGCTAATCAACAGTGCTTTCGCGCCGGATTCATCCTTGCTCGCCACCTGGCACCCGGGTGAACTAATCGTTGTACGCCTCTGGGACGTGCGCAGCGGCAAACAGGTCCGCTCCTTCGAGGAGAAGCAGGCGGGCTGGTCGGGGCAGATGGCCTTCACTGCGGATGGCAAGACGTTGTTCATCGCCGGCAAGCGAATAGCCGCCTACGAAGTAGCCAGCGGCAGGGAAGTGTTTTCCTGGCGTTTGAAACCGCTCGCGGACCCGAAGGCGTTTACAACCGATGCTGCCGGCGGCGGGCGCATGCGGGAAGATGACCGAATTGGCTGGCGAACTTTAGCCCTTACACCGGACGGCACCCGTATCGCTGCCATCATGTGGGGCGATTTTACATATCAGCATCAGGATAATCGTCTCGCCATGTACGATGCCCATAGCGGCAAGCTGCTTCGCCGGTGGAATGATTCGGGCATGCCGACGCCGCAGTTCGAACACATGGCATTCTCACCGGATGGCCAACTGTTGGCCTCCTCGGATGGCCACGTTGTCCATCTCTGGGAAACGGCAACCACCAAGCTTATCCAGACCTTCAAAGGACATCAGAGCTACATTCACGCGCTGGCATTCAGCCGCAATAGCCGCCGGCTCGCTTCGGCCGGCTACGATAGCACCGTCCTTATCTGGGATGTGACCGGCCAATCGGTAAACGCAACCGCCTTGACAGAGGCGAAGCTAAAGGAATGCTGGAACGACCTCGCCGGTGAGGACGCGGGTCGTGCCCATCGGGCGATATGGACGTTGATCCGAGCGCCGCGCGAGTCGATTCCCTTCTTGAAAGCGAAGCTGCATCCGGTGAAGTTCGTCCCGCGAGAGCAACTCGACCGCTGGGTTCGGGATCTGGACGCCGGCGCCTTCGAGACGCGCGAGAAAGCGGTGGCCGAGGTGGAGAAACTCGGCGAGTTGGCCGAGTCGGCTCTGCGCCACGCCTTGGCAAACAAGCCCACCCTCGAAAAGCGCCGCCGTATCGAGCCGATGCTGGCTAAGTTGGAAACGGCCCTCCCTTCCGGCGCGACATTGCAATCCCTCCGTGCGGTGCGCGTGCTGGAACATGTAGCCACGCCAGAAGCACGGCAATTGTTAGGCGAGCTAGCCGGCGGCGCGGAAGGAGCTTGGCTGACGCGCGAGGCCAAAGTGGCGCTGACACGCACCGGCTCCACTTCATCGGGAGCATCGCCCTAGGCGCCTACCTAGATGGCATTGTTAGCGAGAAGATCTAATTACTTGACGATCCACGCACGCGATCCTACTGTGGCGCTCTGGAGACATTCCACCGGGAGCGTAGGTGTGCTGGAAACGTCCTTCAGCCTGCTGGAACGATTGCGACTGTCGTCCGATTCGGCGGCCTGGCAGCGTCTGGTCGAATTGTATTCGCCCTACATCCACAGTTGGCTTCGACGCCAATCCCTTCAGTCCGCCGACGTGGAGGACCTGACGCAAGAAGTGCTACGCTCGGTGGTGGCCGCCCTGCCGGACTTCCAGCACGACCTGCGCCGCGGCGCCTTCCGGCGCTGGCTACGCACGATCACGGTCAATCACCTCCGCAGTTTCTGGCGCGTCCGCCGGCCGCAAACGCTCACCAAAGACACAGAAATGCTTTTGGATCAACTCGAAGATCCAGCCAGCGACCTTAGCCTGTTATGGGATGAGGAACACGACCGCCACGTCGTTCGCCGTCTGTTGGGATGGATTCAAGGCGAATTCGAGCCGACCACCTGGCGCGCCTTTCAGCTGGTGGTGCTGGAAGGGCGTTCGGCCGGCGAGGCTGCCGCCGAGCTGGGCATCTCCGCGAACGCCGCACGCATCGCCAAGTCGCGCGTTCTCGCTCGTCTCCGACAGGAGAGCGACGGACTTATCGACTGATTCTTGCCATTTTCCTGAAATGATTCTCCATTGTCTTGCGTTTTGGTTATGGCGAATGACGCTCTAGAGGAGAGCGTACTGCCAAGAATCTTCTTCATTTGAGAAAGGAACCCTGATGATTCATCGCAAGACACGGCCTCTGGGAACTCTGGCGGTACTGGCCTGGGCCATCGCCGCTCCGGTCGCCCATGCCGAGATCCTCTACGTCGCCAACGGCGGCAACACGGTCAGCAAGGTGACGCCGTCGGGCAGCGTCACTACCTTCGCCACCGGATTCAACGACCCCGCCGGGCTGGCTTTCAACGTCAGCGGCGATCTCTTCGTCGCCAATCAAGGCAGCGGTGTGATCAACGAGGTGACGCCGTCGGGCAAGGTCAGCACCTTCGCCAGTGGATTCAATCAACCGCTTGGTCTGGCCTTCAACGCCAGCGGCGATCTTTTCGTCGTCTGCCAGGGCACCAACACAGTCAGCGAGGTGACGCCATCGGGCAAGGTCAGCACCTACGCCAGCGGCTTGACCGCCGGCCCCGCTTGGCTGGCCATCAATTCCAGCGGCGATCTCTTCGTCTCCAACCTCAGCGGCACGATCAACGAGGTGACGCCGTCGGGCAAGGTCAGCACCTTCATCCGCGGCTTCATCATCCCCTCCGGCCTGGGTTTCAATGCCAGCAGCGATCTGTTCGTCAACGACTGGGCTGTCGGCACGGTCAGCAAGGTGACGCCCTCGGGCAGCGTGAGCCTCGTCGCCAGCGGATTCTCCAGCCCCTCCGACCTGGCTTTCGACAGCAGCGGCAACCTCTTCGTCGCCAACAGGAGCGGCAACGGGGTCAGCGAGATCACGCCATCGGGCAGCGTCAGCACCTTTGTCAGCGGCTTGAGCGACACCCGAGGCCTGGCCTTCCAACCGGAGATTTCGTCCGTTCCGGCGCCCTCCGGCCTGCTCTTGGGCATGGTCGGCGCGCTCTGTCTGGCCGGCTATGGCTGGCGGCGGCAAAACCTCGCCATCCCCTGAGCGCGGCTGCTACGAGATTGTCAATCGCCCTTGGAGAGGTAGGACGGTTTGCAAAACCGTCCTACCTCCGCAGGTAGCCGTTCACGGGTTGAGGGTGACAAGCGTACAGCGCGCCAAGGCCGACGCGATGGCTTGTACTTGCGGCCCCAATAGGAATGGCAAGGCGATGGAACGGGTGGCGGCAACGAATTTTTGGAGGGATATCCTTGAAACGGCAACTTCGGGGGTTAGAATCGACCGTTATTGTGTGAGCTGAGTCGCTGGAGAGAGCGACCTGGGAAAGTTCGGTTGAGGAATCGATGTAAGTCTCTACCTTGGAACCAGCCCATTTCTGTGGAGTTAGAGAAATGAAAAACTGCCCGCAATGTGGCTTGAAGAATCCGGATAACGTTCAGACGTGTCAATGCGGTCATCAGTTTGATATGGAGTACGAGACTTGTCCAAACTGCCAAAGCTTAGAACTAAAGGAGATTGGACTCGCTGACGCGGAAGGCCGGTTTGTAGCCGGTCTACTGGGCGGGAGGACCCTCAAATATCTCATTTACGGCCGACCTGCTATGGAGATACGCTGCTTAAGTTGCGGTTTCAAGTTTCAGATCGAAGCCCCCCGCCGCAGATGGACGAAATGGGACGACGTCCTAGGGATAGGCATCGGGCTTATAATTATACTTGCTTTCGTCATTTTTGGTATGTTGGCCAGCAAATAGTCTCTCGTGCTCGCCGAAATCCTGGCACTAAGCGAGCAAGAAAGCGGTGCAGTAATTCGTCGCATCCAGGCGGAGTAAAGTGTTGCATGAAAGCTGCTGCACCTGTACTCCTGCCACCTTCGACCCGTGATCGGCTACCCTCCGCAGTTCTCCACCGCCTCTGCCTTTAGCCACGATGGGAAATATCTGGCGGCCTGTATGGAGAACGAAAAGCTCACAGGCGGCCTGCAATTATGGGTCGTCGCCACCGGCAAGCTGATTGTCACGCTAAACAACCAAAACGAGTTTCACTCGGTCGTCCTCTCGAAAGACGGTAGACTGCTCGCAGGCGGCAGCTGAGGGGGAGAGATCAAGCTGTGGACGGTAGATCCCCTCGTGAGGTAAGATCACCTAACCATGACCATCGAGCGCGACCCGCATCCCAGCCGAGAGCAGTTGGCAGCCTTCGACACGGGCCAGCTCGCGGCCTCGGAGCGCGAGATGATCGAGCGCCACCTGGCTGACTGCCCAGAGTGCGGCCGCCGCGTAGATGATCTTCCCGAAGATCCGTTCGTGGCCCTGGTGCGAGCCTCCGCCGGAGCGCCACCCGCCTCGACTTCGGACACACCAGCACCGGCGCTCCCCGACATCCCCGACGCCCTGACGCGCCATCCGCGCTATCGCCTTCTGGGTGTACTGGGCGAAGGCGGCATGGGCGTTGTCTACAAGGCAGTCCACCGTGTCCTGGATCGCGTCGTCGCCTTGAAAGTGCTCCACCGGCGCTTCACCGATCACCCGGATTTCATCGAACGTTTTCGTCAGGAAGCGCGGGCGCTTGCCCTGCTCTCGCATCCGCACATCGCCCTGGCCCACGATGCCGAGCAGGCCGGCGATCTGCACTTTCTTGTCATGGAGTACTTGCCGGGACTCAGCCTGGACCGCGTGGTAGCGCAGCGCGGCCCACTTCCGGTGGCGGAGGCTTGCGACTACGTGCGCCAGGCGGCCCTCGGTGTGCAACATGCTTTCGAGCATGGCCTGATCCATTGCGACATCAAACCGCAAAACCTGATGCGGACGCCGGCAGGGCAAATCAAGGTACTCGATTTCGGTCTCGCGCGCCTGGCCCGCGAAAGCGGCGAGGAGGCGACGCCGCTCCCTTCCGGCACGTTTGCTGGCACTCCCGACTACATCGCGCCGGAGCAAGCCCGCGCCCCCCACACTGCCGACGCCCGCGCCGACGTTTACAGCCTCGGATGCACGCTGTATTTCTTGCTGACCGGCCGGCCACCCTTCCCGGAGGGGTCGGCTCTGGCGAAGCTGTTGTCCCACCAGGACCGCCCGCCGCCGTCGCTCAACGCGTCCCGCGCTGAGGTGCCCGCGGCGCTGGTCGAGTTCGTCGAGCGCATGTTGGCCAAAGATCCGGCCGGGCGTCCGACGTCGGCCGCCGATGTGGCCAGCCAGCTGGCCACCTTCGCGGGTCTTGCCGACACGCTCCCGCTCCCTGCCGAGCCGCCGGCCCTCCCCCCTCGCAAGCGATGGCGACGGACGTGGCCCATTGTTGCGGTCGTGATCCTGTTGGCGGCCTGCGGGACCGGTGTGCTCGTCCTCCACCTCCTTGACCCATCGAGACCAGCGACCCCGGTCGCTGAAGCACCGGAGGAGATGCCCACGGTGCAAGTTCCGGACGAGGATCTGGTGCTGACGACACCGGAGCAGCTGGCCGCGCGGAAGAGGGAGCGGCGCGAACAGATCTTGAAGTGGCTGCGCCAGAACACCGCCGTTAAGCCGCGCGCCCGCATTGTCCAGCAGGCAGCCAGCCAAATCGATCAGGATTTCGATCGGCTCGATGGCATTCAGCTGGTGCTGGGTGGCCGACTTACGCTCTCGGGCGAGCCCACTCTGCTGATCGCAAATCCGGGCTGCTTTTTCGTCTCCTCTTTGACAGTGAAGCAGGTGAAGGCGCTCGGGCTGGAGAACAACAGCGGCCGTACGGTCATCTTCCGCGCACCGCCCGACGCACGCCGTGTGGTTCCGCGCGTTCGATTATCCCAGCTGCGAATCGATCCTGCCGGCAAACTCGGTCGCGATGCGACGCTAACCGGATTGCTGACCTACGAGGTGCGCGGCTCCGCTGTACTGCCGCCGTTCGCGATCCGGCTCACGTTTTATGGCGATGATGGTCGGCGCTACTCCGGCCTGGGGTGGTTCAAGGACCGCGACCTGAAGGGCGAAGGCTCGCTGGCGTTCGTCCAACCATTCCCCGGCGGTCCCGAGAAGCGGCCGGTTGGGGCGTTCGTTCTATTTGCCGATATCGTCACCAAAGGACCAGTCGGCGAATACCTGGTGGACAGCGACGCCGTCGCCATCCTTCTGAAAGGCTCTCCGCCGTCGAAGCCCGCTCACCCTGAAACACCCTCGAAGAAATAAGTCGTGAAGCTTTAGCCTTCGCGATTTGACGCCTTTCTTTCATATTCCACCTTTTCCTTCCATGAAGTTACCGTGAAGCTGGCAATTCTTGGCAAAGTATTCTTGACATACGGCTAACAAGCTCCATAAATTAGCATTAACTGTCGCAGATTGGCAGAATTCTCTCACTTTCGCGCGGAAGCCGCTATGTTGGTCGAGGAACGCCGGCAACGAGTCTTGGACCTGGTGAGCGAGCGTGGCTTTGTCGCGCTGACCGACCTGGCCCAAGCCATCGACGTTTCCGAATCGACGCTGCGGCGCGATCTCGATTATTGGCACAAGCAGGGATTGCTGCGGCGGACTCACGGCGGGGCCATGTACGTCGGCGACGCCGCGACATTGCCGGCTCTGGAGGAACGGTCCGGCAGCCAGCTGGATGAAAAGAAACTGATCGCCCGCGCCGCTGTTGGTCGCATCCAGGATGGCGACACCATCCTGCTCGACGGCGGCACGACGACCTTGGAAGTAGCCCGCCTGCTGGTCGGACGGTCGTTGCAGATCGTCACCAATAGCTTGCCCATCGCCAGCCTGTTCGCCGCCAGCCACGAGACCGATTTGGTCATCCTTGGCGGCTACGTCTATCCGAAAACGGGCGTGGCCTTGGGACCGCTGACGGTGCGCATGATGGAAGACATCCACGTCCATCAGCTCATCATGAGCGTGGGCGGAATCACAAGCAAAGGATTGTTCAACAGCAATCTGCTCCTGGTCGAGACTGAACGGCAGATGATGCGCTGTGCCGATGAGGTGGTCGTCGTAGCCGATCATACGAAAATCGGCCGGCAGGCGCTGGCGTTCTTGTGCAACTTGACCGACATCGACACGCTCATCGTGGACAACGATTTGAGCGCGGCCCAGCGCGACCTGCTGCGGCAAAATGACGTGCGACTGCTTGTGGCCGGCGACATGGAGAACAATCACGCATGAGCACAGCAACGATTGATCGTACCTCGATTGAACGACTGGTGCGCTCGGCCCTGAGCGAACAGCTGGGCAACGGCCATGCCATCAACGGCAAAGCCACGACCAGCCGTATCGCGGCCCCGCCGAAGCTGGTCGTCAATGTATCGGCGCGCCATTGCCATGTTACCCAGGAAGACCTGGAGCGTTTATTCGGCAAGGGGCACAGGCTGACACCGCACAAGGCGCTGTATCAAGACGGCTTCTTCGCCGCCGAGGAGACGGTGACGATGATTGGGCCGCGGCACCGCATGATAACCGGCTTGCGCATTCTCGGCCCATGCCGCGATCACAGTCAGGTCGAGTTGGCATTCACCGACGCCATCATGCTCGGCCTGGACATCCCGGTGCGCAAGAGCGGCGATCACCGCGATTCGCCCGGTGCGTATTTGCTCGGCCCAGCCGGCATGATCCGCATGGAACGCGGAGTCATTCGCCACGAGCGCCACGTTCACATGGGTCCGGCCGACGCGGCCCATTACGGAGTCAAGGACGGCGATCGCCTCAATCTGCGTGTGGACGGCGATTGCCCAACGGTGTTAGAGAGTTTGCTCGTCCGTTTATCGCCCTCGTCAAAACTGGAAGTGCATCTGGACACGGATGAGGGCAACGCCTGCCACATCAGCAAGGCGACCCGATTTGAATTGTTCAAATAGTTTTCAGTTTTCGGTTTTCGGTTTTCAGAATTGGTCCGAAAACCGAAAACTGAAAACCGAAAACCGAACTGGAGACCCCACATGGCTACTTCTCACATGGAAGCCCTTGGCATGATCGAGACCAAGGGTTTGGTGCCGCTGGTCGAGGCCAGCGACGCCATGCTCAAGGCCGCCAACGTGACGTTGATCGGCTGGCAGAAAATCGGCAGCGGCATGGTGACGGCCCTGGTGGTCGGCGACGTTGCGGCGGTCAAGGCCGCCGTCGATGCCGGCAGCGCCGCGGCCGGCCGCGTCGGCGAGGTCGTCGGCGTGCAAGTGATCCCGCGCCCGCACGAAGACCTGGGCGGCGTGCTGCCCCTGGCGGGTAAGAAGGCGGCGACGGTCGGCGTATAAATCCACCCTCGAACATCCTTTTTGGAGAGGACAAGAGCAATGGCGAGTGTTAACGGCGCCGGCCGAAACGGCAACGGCGAAGCCCTGGGCATGATCGAAACCCGCGGCCTGATTGCAACCATCGCGGCCACCGATGCCATGTGCAAGGCCGCCAACATCACCCTGGCCGGTCAAGTGCAGATCGGCAATGCGTTTGTCACGACGTTCGTGCGCGGAGACGTCGGCTCGGTGCGGGCCGCCGTCGATGCCGGCGCTCAGGCCGCCAGCGCCAACGGCGAACTGGTCAGCGCCCACGTCATTCCGCGCCCGGAGGCGGACGTGCTGGAGACGTTTTTGGGCAAGTGAGGCAGAAATCGCCGAGGACACGAAGGACGCCAAGGACAAAAGAAAAAAAAGCACAGGCTGTTCGTCCTTGGTGTCCTTGGCGTCTTGGCGGTTCATCAGTCTTATGAAAATATTGGTAGCCAATCTGGGCAGCACCAGTTTCAAGTATCGGTTGTTCGACATGACAACCGAGGCTGTGTTGGCGCGCGGCGGGGTCGAGCGCATCGGTTCGCCGCAATCTCGTTGTTTCGTCGAGTCTGCTGGGCAGCGCGAGGAAGCGACTGTTGAGGTGCGCGATCATGCCGTAGCGGTGCGCTTGTGTCTCGAACAATTGGCCGATCCCAAAAGACGCTGTTTGCGCGATCCCTCGGAACTGGCAGCGATCGGTTTCAAGGCGGTGCATGCTCAGGGACTCACCGGCGTGCAGCGCGTCGATGAGCGGGTGTTGTCGGCTATGGAAGCGTATGCCGACGTCGCCCCCGCCCATAATCCGCCGTATGTCCGGGCCATGCGGCTCCTGGCGAAGGAGTTGCCGCAAATCCCGCTCGTGGCCGCTTTCGAGACGGGGTTTCATGAAACCATTTCGCCGGCCCAGCGCTACTATGCCGCGCCGCGTGAATGGGCCGATAAACACGACGTTCGGAAGCATGGCTTTCATGGGGCGAGCCATCGCTACATCGCTGGACGTGCGGCCGAGCTACTGGACAAACCGAGTGCGAAGATCATTTCGTGCCATCTCGGCGGCAGTTCATCGCTGTGCGCGATCGAGCACGGCCAATCGCGGGCATGCAGCCTGGGCATGAGTCCACAAAGCGGCCTGCCGCACAACAACCGCGTCGGCGAGTTCGATCTCTTCGCCTTGCCGGTATTGATGCGGGCCACCGGCAAGACGCTGGAGCAGTTGCTCGATGATCTGGCCAATCGCTCTGGCTTGCTGGGTCTGAGCGGCGGCCGCAACGACTTGCGCGACATCGAGGCAGCGGCCGAGTCGGGCGATGCGGATGCCCGGCTGGCCATTGACGTGTTCGTCGCGGCCGTGCGGCACTATCTCGGCGCCTACTTGCTGCTTTTGAATGGGGCGGATGCCATCGTCTTCACCGGCGGCATCGGTGAAAACTCGGCACGGATGCGCGAGGCCATCTCCGCCAATCTCGACTGGTTCGGCATCTACCTCGATTGTCTCAGGAACGAAAACGCCAAGGGCGAGATGACGATTCATAGCCCAAAAAGCCGAGTGCAACTGTGGATTATGCCGACCAACGAAGAGCTTGTCGTCGCCCGGCAGGCAAAGGCGCTCCTGGAGAAATGAGCCATGTTCCTGGCGCGGGTCAACGGAGTGGTGGTCTCGACGCAAAAGGTCGCCTCGATGACCGGGCACAAGCTGCTCCTCGTCGAGCCGCTGCGCGTCGAACCGAAGGAGCGCGACCGCCTGGTCGGCACTGGCCGGAGTTTCGTCGTGGTCGATACCGTCGGCGCCGGTCAGAACGAACTGGTCTTGATTGTTCAAGGTTCCAGCGCCCGCCTGACGCCGGAGACCGAGAAATTGCCGGTGGACGCCGTCATCATCGGCATTGTGGACACGGTCAACGTCGAAAACCGAACGATTTTTTCGGCACGAGGCTGAGGCGAACGGCCGGCGTCAGCCGGCTGGTTGATATCTCCCAGGCCTTGTGCCTCACCAGCCGGCTGACGCCGGCCGTTCGCTGAACATAGTGGAGAGCAATCATGCAAGTCACCGATGAACTAGTCCGCGGCGTGATCCAGCAAGTCTTGGCGCAGATGCGCAACGGCCAGGCGGCGTCCATTCGCAACGGTCACGCGACTCAGCGCGGCGTATTTGGCGATGTCGAGAGTGCCGTCGCCGCCGCGCGAGAGGCGCAACGAGAGTTTGAATCGCGCGGCCTGGAAGATCGCCGGAAAGCCGTCGCCTGTATCCGCAAGATATGCAGCGAACGCGCCGAGGAGCTGGGTCGCGAAGAACTGGAAGAGACGAAGATCGGCCGCCTCCCTCATAAGATCGAAAAATTGCAAGTCATCGCCGATCGGATTCCCGGCGTCGAGTTCCTGCGAACCGAAGCGTTCAGCGGTGAAAACGGCGTTTCGCTCCAGGAATATGCCCCGTTCGGCGTGATCGGCGTCATCACGCCAGTGACACACTCGCTGCCGACCTTGGCCTGCAACGCCATTAACATGCTCGCCGCCGGAAACGCCCTCGTGTGCAATCCGCATCCGTCGGGAACGCGCATTGCTTGCAAAGGCGTGCATTTGTTCAATCAAGCGATTTACGAGGCCATCGGCATCGACAATCTGATGACAATCATCGCCAAGCCGACCCTGGAATCGGCACAAGGGATTTTCGATCATCGCGATGTCCGCATGCTGTGTGTAACCGGCGGTCCCGCCGTCGGCCGGGCGGCGCTGCGAAGTCCCAAACGCGCCATCGTCGCCGGTCCCGGCAATCCGCCGGTCGTGGTCGATGAAACCGCCGATCTCGATAACGCTGCTCGCTCTATCATCACCGGCGGCGCGTACGACAACAATTTGCTGTGCATCGGCGAGAAAGAAGTCTTTGCCGTTGCGCCGATCTTCGACGAATTATTCGATTTCATGACTCGGCATAAGGCCGTGCGGCTCGATGCAAGGCAGATCGCGGCCCTGACGAAAGCCGCTTTCGTCAAGGACGACAAGGGCCATGAGATCGTCAACAAGGATTTGATTGGCCAAGATGCCGCGGTGCTGGCCGAACATGCGGGGGTCAGAGTGCCCGCTGATACTGAGTTGCTTTTCGGCGAAACCGACGAATCGCATCCATTTGTCGATCACGAGCAAATGATGCCGTTCGTCCCGTTCGTGCGCGTGTCGGACGTGGACATGGCAATCGCGCTCGCGAAGAAATATGAACACGGTTTCAAGCACACGAGCATCATCCATTCGCGAAACGTGGAGACGATCACGCGCATGGGCCGCGAGATGGATACGACCTTGTTTGTGCAAAATGGCCCTAGCACGGCGGGGCTTGGCAGCGGCGGCGAGGGGTATTTGAGTTTCAGTATCGCAACGCCGACGGGCGAGGGCGTGACGACGCCGTTGACGTTCACGCGACAGCGGCGCTCGACGACGGTGAAGGCGCTGCGAGTGTTGTGAGAGAACGGAATTGATTATGCAAATCGGTCGCGTAGTTGGACACGCCGTTTCCACGGTGAAGCATCCCAGCCTAAAGGGGTGGAAATTGCTGGTGGTGCAGATGCTCGGCAGGGACGAGACTCCGGATGGCGAGCCGATTTTGGCGATCGATCGGCTCGGTGCGGGATCGGGTGATCGAGTGATTGTGTGCAACGATGGGGCCGAGGCGCGGGCAATGGTCGGAGCGAAGAACTCACCGGCGCGTTGGTTCGTGATGGGTCTGGCAGATTGATGGACGGCAACAGGCAGACTGGTTCGGGTTGGGGCTACGCCGTGGAAGGCCGGCCCTCGACGATGTTGCAAGTCGCCCTGCGCACCGTCCATCGCAATGGACATTCACCGCAGACGTTGCCCGAATGCAACGGCGAGACCTGCGATTGGATACGAGAAATAGGGGAGTGTTTGCGGAGCGGGCACTGTCGTACGGCCGTGCTATTTTGCCGCGATGCCGGCCTGGCCTGTTGCATCGCGAACAAGGTGCCGGGCGTGCGGGCCGCGGCCGTGTGGACCGTCGGACAAGCGGAGCGGGCGCTGCAACAGATGGGGGCGAACCTGTTGGCTGTGGAGATGTCGGATCGCACGTATTTCGAGTGCAAGGAAATGCTGCGATTGTGTTCTAAGGGTGGGGATTGTCCGCCGAGTGTGGCGTGCATCTTACAGGAGCTGGATGGCCATGCGCATCGCTGAAGTGATCGGCAACATTACACTCTCGCGCGTACATCCGAGCATGATGGGAGCGCGCTGGATTATTGGCGTGCCTTATAGTCTGTCCGCATTGCGCGATGATGGCCCTCCCGACGGCGAGGAAGTGGTGATTTACGACAATCTCGGCGCAGGCGTCGGCGCTCGCATCGGCTTTAGCGAAGGCGGCGAGGCGGCAGCGCCATTTCAACCGGAAAAGAAACCCGTGGACGCCTACTGTGCGTGTTTGTTGGACTCGGTTGTGGTCAACGATGGAGAATGAGACGTGAATGAGTATAAGTTGAAGGAACAGATGTGTGAGATCGGCCGGCGTGTCTATGCCAAAGGTTTCGCCGCAGCGAATGACGGCAACATCACGGTGCGACTGAACGAGAAAGAATTTCTCTGCACGCCGACGATGGTGTCCAAGGGTTTCTTAAAGCCCGAAGACATTTGCAAGGTGGACCTCGAAGGCAAGCAGCTGGCCGGCACGCGGAAGCGCACCAGCGAAGTGTTGTTGCACCTGGCGATTTATAAGCAGCGGCCCGACATCGGTGCTTGCGTTCATTGCCATCCGCCGCATGCTACCGCGTTCGCTGTGGCGCACGAGCCGATTCCCAAGTGCATTCTGCCTGAAGTTGAGGTTTTCCTCGGCGAGGTTCCGACCGCCATTTACGAGACGCCCGGCGGGCAAAAATTCGCCGACACAGTTACGCCCTTTGCCAAGGATTGCAATACCATCATTCTCGCCAACCACGGCACGATCACGTTTGGGCCGGACCTTGAGAAAGCGTACTGGAATACGGAGATTATCGACGCTTATTGTCGTATTCTCATCCTGGCCAAGCAACTGGGGCGGATCAATTACTTCGACGAGCAGAAGACGCGCGAGCTGCTGGAGTTGAAAAAACGGCTGGGTTACGACGATGTGCGCTTTCGCGACGATAGCTTGCCGATCTGCGGCGACAGCAGCTTCGACGAATCCTACACTGACTTTGTTCCCCAACCACACGCCTTCCGCCGCGAATCCTGCGCGGCCGCCCCGTCGCGCAACGGCCAGGCGAGCAGTGGGGTAGATATGGACGAATTGGTGCGGACCATCACAGACCAGGTCATGGCCGCGCTCAACGGCGCGTGCGTGTGACGTGCGACGAGACGAACGATGTTTAGCTTTCGCCGGGACAAGACAGGTTTTTTCGTGACGATCATCTTGATCGTCATCGCGGGCGGTACGGTGATTAGCACGCTGGTCCTCCTCATCGTGGGGATCGCACAGGGCAACTGGAAAGAACACCTCCTGAGTGTCAAATGGATCCTCGGCTCAGCCTGGGTGGCGTGCATCATCACGGTGCTGATCCGGCTGCGAATTTACAAGTGGCAGTACGACCGGGCACTCGAGCGCCAACAACAAGCGGAACAACGAAGCGATTCCAGCGAGCCTTCTACTTCTTTGGACGGTAAACACGAGTCATGAAAGTCAGCATCATCGGCGGTGGCGGGCTGGTTGGCAGCATGGCCGGCTATGCCTTGCAGTGCGGCGGGATTGTCAATCACTTGTGCCTCATTGACGCCAACGCGGACGCGGCCAAGGGGCACGCCCTGGAGTTGCTGCACGGCGCCGCGTTGACCAGCGATCAGCGAGTCAGCGCCGGGACGATGGAAGACGTGGCGACGAGCAACATCGTCGTCATCACGGCCGGCCTGCGCCGCAAGCCCGATGAGAGCCGGCTTGATCTCATCAACCGCAACGTCGATCTCTTCCTGTCGCTGCTCGATCAGGTCACGAGCGCCGGCCTCAAGGACAATGCCAATCTCGTCGTGGTCAGTAACCCGGTGGATGTGCTGACGTATTTGGCCGTGCAGCGTTCGGGTTTGCCGTGGCAGCGCGTGATCGGCCTGGGCACGCAGCTCGACACAGCGCGATTTCGTGGCTATATCGCCAAGCGTTTGGAAGTGCCGGCGTCGCAGGTCCAGGCGATGATCCTGGGCGAGCACGGCGACAGCATGGTGCCGATCTGGTCCAGCGCCACGGTGGCTGGTTTGCCGCTGGAGCAATGGCCGACTTTTTCATCGACCGTGCAGCGTGAGGCGTTCGAGGACACGAAAACGGCGGGAGCGCAGCTCATCAAGCTCAAGGGCGGTTCTGGCTTCGCTGTCGGATTGTCGATCCGCGAAGTCGTTGAATCGCTGGCTCGCGACAGCCGTCGTGTGCTGCCGGTCAGCAGCTTGCAACAGGGACTCTATGGAATCCGCGACGTGTGCTTGTCGGTGCCGACGATGGTTGGCTGCGGCGGCGTCCGTCAACAAATCGAACTGCCGTTAACACAGAAAGAACGATTGGCCATGCAGCAATCGGCACGCGTGCTGCGCGAAACCATCGATCAAGTCGAGGCGAGGGTGGGCAAGGTGCGGGCGAGTCAGACGGCAGCACCAGCGCTGAAGGGCAACGCGGTGCCGGCGGGCAATGGACGGACGATCCCGCGGACGGCGTGGCAGACAAAATAATCCGCCAAGAGAAGAAGCGAAAAAATTGAACACGGATGAACACGGATGAGACGGATTTTAACGGATTAAACAGACAAATAAAATCAGAAGCTCGATTTTTCTTTTTTTTTCTTTCAGATCCGCGTAAATCCGTCTCATCCGTGTTCATCCGTGTTCTATTCAGGTACAGTCATGATTCAGAAATCTCTCGATATCAAGCTCGACCGGATTCACGCCGATCCGCACGGCTGCAAGGATTTCATCCTCGCTGATGCCAAGGATGCCGACATGGCGCTGGCCATCGGCGCTCCCGGACGATCGCCGGAAGCACACAGCGACGAATTACGCTATCGCAGCCTGGCGGAGTTCCGCGACATCATCACGCAGATCGTCGAGGCGAAGTTGGTGGACATTATGCTCATGGCCGCCAGCACCAGCGAAGTGCTGACCATCCACGAACGCCTGTTCGACAAGAGCCCCGTCACGCCCGCCGTTCGCGCCAACGATACGACCGATATTCACATCATTCGGGGTAGCAAATATCCATCATCGCCATCGCTGCCGTTTCGCACGGCGACGCTCGATCACATTCAATGCGGCCATCTCGATTGCAAACCGGAAGAACGCCATCTCGGCGCCAACCTCGGTTTATACAGCATCACGTTCAACAACGATACCGTGCTGGATCGCGCCGCTCTGGAGGAGTACAAGCAATTTCGGCTGGAAGCCGAGCGCAAGGGGTTTCGCCATTTCCTCGAAGTATTCGATCCCAATCGGCCGGAGGCAGTCGAGGCGAGCCAGTTGCCCGGCTTCATCAACGATGCCATCGTCCGCACTCTTGGCGGCGTCACCAGCAGGGGCCGGCCGCTGTTCCTCAAAATGGTCTATCACGGTCCCAAGGCGATGGAGGAACTGGTCCACTACGACCCGCACCTGATCGTCGGCATCCTCGGCGGCTCGGCCGGCACGACCTACGATGCCTTCAAACTGCTCAGCGAAGCCAAGAAATACGGCGCCCGCGTCGCTCTGTTTGGCCGCAAGATCAATAATGCGGAAAACCAGCTCGCTTTTATCCGGTTTTTGCGTCTGATCGCCGACGGTGAAATCGGGCCTGAAGAAGCGGTGCAGGCATATCACGGCGTCTTGCAGCATCTCGGCATCAAGCCTTATCGCTCGCTCGACGACGACATGCAGCTGCAAACCAACATCATGAGCTACGGCGGCAACGGTGTCGTTATGAGCGTGCCGCCGAGTGCGGCTGGGGCGAAAAAGGGCAAACAATCCGTGAGCTGCGCGTGCAAAAGCACAGGGACCGCCGCTTGCGCATGCACCGGCAAGAAATCGAGTAAGGCGGAAACCAACGGCACCGTCGATTTCACGAAGATGACGGCGGCGCAGAAAATCGCCTATCATAAAGCGCGCTGGGACCGAATATTGGGATGATCCGCTCCCACTTGCCCCTTACATTTCTTAACATGACGTAGCTGTTCGCAGGCCGAAGTTGACAAACGTACACAATAAGGCCGGTCGATGAAGGTGCGTCTTGGCTACTTCGGTCGATGTGTCCTCCGCGCATCACATGATGACACGAACCTACGCGGGTGTGTCTGGCCGGAGCGCGCAACGAATATCGGCTTATCCGCCGTTGTCGATGTGTCCTCCTCGCCGAACGCTTCCGCACGAACTCGCTTCGATGGTCACGACCGGAGCGAAGGGGCCACTGGAAGGACCGGCTGCCTTTCTTGATAGAATAGTTCTCGTTGCGAAGCGCTTTGCACCGACCACACCCAACTAAATGACGGACAGCCGGCATGAGCGATCCTAACCAGACCGTGGACGAACCCGGACGGGAATCTGGCTCGCCCGCTCCGGCTGCATCTTCCCCCACGCACATCGGTCGTTACCGCTTCGAAAAAGTCCTCGGTCAAGGCGGTTTCGGCCTCGTCTACCTCGCCCACGATGACCAGTTGCATCGGCTTGATGAATACCATTCTGGATCGAAAGGAACCTCGATGACTACCATTCTGAATAGACTGGGCGGTCTGGTGGTCCTGCTAGGAGTGCTATGCATAGGGTCGGCGCAGGCTCAGTTCCGTGCGGGGGCAGCCGGTTACAACCCGTTTACGGGGAATGGCGGCCGTGCGGGAGTGGGCTACAACCCGTACACGGGCAACGTTGCCGGCGGGCGGACTGCTTATAACCCGTACACGGGGGGATTCGCTCAGCGGCGCACCGTTTACAACCCGTACACGGGAGGAGGGGCCTCCGTCCGGCGCGGCTATAACCCATACACAGGCACAGCCGGCGTTAGCGTTCGCCGTTGGCGCTGAGCCCATCCGGCGCTGGTGGCACTTCCAGAGAAGGAAGAGATGTGAGGTTGTTCCGTCGAGTTGTTGGAGCCACCATGATCGCGACCGTCTCGGATGGCATGTGCTAGTGTTCCTTTGGCACGAATTCGGCACTATCGCCTGAGTCATGCGTCAACTCCAGGCCGAGGACCTTGCCATCTCATCTCAAACCTGTACATTCTTCAGGATACACGCCCCACTTTCATCGATTGTCCGAGTCAACGTCCGGACGGAATCCGCTACACTATAAAGTTCAGCGAACGAAAGGAGACCCCATGAACCGTCTCTGCTGGCGCGCCGCCCTGCTGGCCTGTGCGCTATTCTCCGGCGACCGGGCGCTAACGCAGTTCCCCGGCTACAGCGAGATGTCCCGCTACAGCTACAACCCGATGACCGGCACCACCACCCAGAGCCACGGGTACTACAACCCCTACACCGGCGCCGGGGGTCGCTCGTTCAGTGTTAGCAACCCGTACACGGGCGGCACTTACATGGGCAGCAACGTAGAGGGGATGGACGACTACAACGTGTTCACCGGTGGCCCGGACCCAGCAGCCGTCCGCAACTTTCTCACCCCCAGCACGTTCAGTGGCGGCGGCAGCTCCTTCAAGACCTATTACAATGCCTCTACCGGAACGCGCCTGGAACGTCAGGTCGCCATCAACCCCTACACCGGCACGGTCCACACCTCCGGCAGCGGATACAACTATTTTACTGGCGGCGGCGGCCTTCGCGACGTCGATGCCAATCCGTACACCGGCGGCTACCGCGCGACCGGATCCGTCTACAACGTGTACACTGGCGCGAGTGCAAACTCCGAGCAGTCTTACAACGCCTATACCGGCACTTACAGGGCGGATAGAAACAGCTTTAACCCTTACACCGGAAACCTCCGCAGTTCCAGTGTCACCACCCAGCGCTGACGGTGGGAGTAGCGGGTCGGGGAGGCGGCCCCCGTCGCCAGCCTGGACCCCTCTGCCGCCACCAACGCCCGCAGCATCCGTTGGGGCACCCTGGTCGGCGCTCGCATGGCCGCATTCGCAGCCGAACCGTTCCGTAACTGGGCCGTGCATCTAGGGTGCGCCGTGCGGGGCCATTTCGGCGGAGGAGCAAGGGGGAAGTGTCTTGTTCGATCGCCATGTCTGGGGACGGCGAAGCGAGGGACGACGGTGCGGGATCGCTGCTTGGCGAATGTATTACTGTTGCGAACGATTGGCACACAATCACGAGAGGTTTCCGTAACTGTTTTCGGGTCGCACGACCCGGCAGTCCCATCTCAAAGGAGGCGAGTCGTGAAAGTCCGCACAGGTCTGATGGCGGCGTTGGTTCTCGGCATGCTCATCGGCGCGTTCTTGGCGGGCAGCTATGCCCCGCTGGCGTTCAGCCAGGCCGACGAGAAAGGTGCAGCCCCCCGTGAAGCGGCAGCGCACCCCCGTTACAGTGTGGTGGCAACCGAAGGCCACAACCTCATCGTCACCGACAACAGCAACCACACCCTGTACTTCTACACGATCGAGCGCGAGAAGCCGATCGGCAGTGAGCTGCACTTGCGCGGCACGGTCGATCTGACCCTGGTGGGCAAACCGGTGATCAAGCCTACGCACCTCGTAGGAGAAGAGCGTCGCCAGAAATGAGACATCGGAGCGTTGCCCGGAGGAGGTTTGCAGTCATGAAACAGACGATGGTGTAGGCGGTCGCTGTAATGCTGGCCGTAAGGGACGAACCACTCACGGATACGCGTCCGCGCTGGTCTGCTTGAAGTGAGCTTGCTTCGGGCCGCGGCTGACCTGCCTGATGGATCACGAACTCGACGGCTGCGTGAACGCGGCGTCGAGTTCGTGATCGCCAAAGCCCATCTTCCTTTACGTGAAGCGGTAATCCGCCTCGGCGTGCGAGATGTCCTTTCCACAGGCAACTACTTCTCGAAGTTGTCAGAAGCTCTAACGGCATACGAACAGCAACATGCTGGCAAAGGATGACATCTCTGTGATCCTCGTAGGAAAAATGTGAAAGATCTAGCGATTCGGGCCAAAACGCAGTGGTTGACCACCCACTCTCCGGTTGTCATCCTGGAAGATATGGGAATCCCACGCTGCGTTGACACCGCCGACCAGGCACTTGCGCTGATCCGTAGGTAGGGGAATGCCTCGTTGCATTCCAGCATAACCAACGCCTTCTCGGATACCGGCCGACCTCGGCGTTGCACTCTTGCTCGCCTCGGTGCAATCGACCAAATGGCGCAAGTCGATCTGCGCAACCTGCTCCGGTCCGACACGCCGAGGTGAATTCGCGTCGAAAAGTTTTCTGCTGAGGACCTCTCGACCTGGGGGCGCAAGCCAAGGTCGCTAGCGTGCTGAGGACCGACACGCCGATGCGCTTGCGCAGATGCATTTGGCACGCTTGTTGGCACATTACCCAAATGAGGCCGAGCCTTATTCGCCCCTGAATGGCTGTCACTCTCGGCCCGTGAATGGCTACAACCTGACTTGTTCGGCCTATCGATTTTGGACCGGCAACACTCGTAGGTCAGACTGTCTCGCCTGACAACTGGGCGAAAGACTGACCTACCGTGTGTCGGATGGCTACGCCTAGCCCTGCTCACTCAGTGAAAATGCGGTGAGCGTCCGGCGATATTCGTAGTTGTAGAAATGCGAACTATGGAAATACGGGCCGCTCGGATCGGGGAACGTTTCAGTGGCCGGATCCGGATAGTAGCCCGGATCGGAACTCGGCGCATCTAGTGGATACGCCTGAGTGGGCCGGCGATATTGATACTGATGGAAATACGGACTATGGGCGAACGGGCCGCTTGGATCGGTATCCCTGAACTCCGAACTGGCCGGATCGGGATAGTAATACGATTGAGCCGAAGCCAGACTCGCGTACAGCAGGAGCGCGGCCAGGGCGAGAACATGAGCGCGTATCATGGTTAACGGACCTCCTTTTTAGACCAGTTGAAGCCTTTATCAGCGCTCGCCGGGCTGAGGAGGAGGCGTAGTTCGCCGTTCCCCGCCGGAAGGCGCGGCCGTGGGTTTTTCCATCGCGGCCTTCAGCAACTCCGCGCGGTCAATGAAGCCATCGCGGTTCGAATCGATCTCCGCGAAGTTGGCCAGGATGTGGCCCTTGGCTTCTTCGCGACTGATGCGCCCGTCCTTGTTGGTGTCCAGTTGCTTGAAGATGAAATCAACGCGATTATTGGCAACGTGTTCGCGTCCCGCCTTGAGTTCGTCCGCATCAATTTTTCCATCTTTGTTGCGATCGAGTCTGCGCAAGATTTCGTAGGCTCGCTGCACCTCGCGCTGGCTCTCCTGATCGTCTTCGCTCATCTCGACGAGCATGTAAATCACGTCGGAGGGGCGGCGGCGCGGGCGTAGGTGGGCAACGCCCTGGGCCAACTCCTCGCGGCTGATCTTGCCGTCCTTGTTGGTGTCGACCCGATCGAAGGCCGCGCGATAGGCGGGCGGCAGTTCGTCGCGTTGCAAGAAGCCGTCCCCATTTTTGTCATGATCCTTCAAGAAGCCATCGAGGTCGAACTGGAGTGGTTTTCCGGGCGCCGCGGTTTTCTTCTGCGTCGCGGGTGCAGCCCCTTGCTCTTGAGCCACGGCAAAGCCCACAGCCAGGAGCGCCCATAAGGCAATCGATCCATGCAGCACACGCATGCGATGCTCCTTTCACGACTTCGGCGAGCGAGGCCTGGAAACAATTCCCCGTCCCCGCTTTTTACCTCATCCTTATCATATCGATCTTTGCCAGAATGACGCCCTTGGAACCTCGGCCGCGACAAACTGCCCGCGTCCGCCAGGCACTTCGCCGGCGGACGCGGTTCGGGAGAGAGAGAATTTACCCGCCAGCGCCGGAGCGCTTCGCCGGGCCTTCCTTCGCCTTTTTCGCGCAGTCGTCGCAGCAGACGGTGATGTCCTTGCCGCCGACTTTCACCTTGATGCCGTTGTCCTTGATTTCCCAATCGCACACGGGGCACTTCTTCGTCTTCATGCGATCTCCTCGGAAATGAAATCGAAAGCCACAATCGCCGCGACCCTCGTGGCGATTGTCATGACCGCATGGTAATCGAGAGGGGACAATCAGACTTTCAGGTTCTTGCTCATTTCGCGCAGGGTTCGGCGGCCAGCGTCGCGGCGCACCTTCGAAGGGGTGCAGCCAAATTCGCGGCGAAAGGCGTCGGTGAAGTGGCTATGGCTGGAGAAGCCGAGTTCAAGGGCCAGCGCTGTGAGATCGTTCGCGCCATCGGCCAATCGTTCGAGCGCGGCGCGGAGGCGCAGCCGGGTCAGGTAGCGATGGACCGGCACGCCGGTTCGCTGCTGGAAGATGCGGGCCAGATGAAAGGGCGACGTATGCACGGCGCGGGCAACTTCTTCGAGCGTGATGCGCTCTCCCAATCGGTTTGCAAGATAGGCTTTGGCTGCCTCGATGCGGTCGGCGTGATCGGACTCTGTGCCGTTGCGGCGACGCTTGAGCGGCAGGCCATGCCGCGCGAAGGCGGCTTCCAGAACGTCGGCGAGGAGCTGAAGGGCGGTCCCATCGGCCCACATCGGATCGAGCGAATCGGCCGGGGCAGACTCCAATCGCTGCACCAGATCACGGTGCCGCCAAAACACACCGGTTTCGCACGGTCCGAGGACAAAGGAGAAGGCTCGTTCGGGGCGATCGTCTCCGGCAGGATTGAGTTCGCGGAGGATGTCGCGGAGCACGTGCGGCGCGGAAGTGAATGTGGTCCCGCGATCGCCGCAGTCGGCCGGATGGCTGACGCGATAGGTCGATCCTTGAGCGAAGAACACCGCATGATTGACGTCGGCGGTCAAACTTCGCCGGCCGAAGTGCTTGGCGAACGCGCCGTGCCGCAGAAGCACGATGTCATTTCGATCGGAGTGCTCCTCGGCCGCCGGCCCGCCGCGACAGGCGCGACAGCGGTAATCGCGCACGCGAACGAGAGGGCTATCGTGGAGCACGCGAAACGTGATGGGGATTTCCGTGAAACGCGACATGTACACGGTTGTACAGCAACGAAGAGGAGCAAATCAAGTCGAAAAAGCGTTCCAGTATCAGTTTGCTTTTCCAATACACTCACTCTATTCTGTTGTCTCCAACGAGCAGCATCTCGGAGATCGCCATGAAAGACTTGGAAAGTTTGCAAACCCCGCATTTACATCTCTCGCGCATGACTGCGGATGATCTGGATGATCTGACGCGCATGCACCTTGATCCGCGCGTGATGGCCACTCTCGGCGGCGTCCGCTCCGCGGAGCAGACACGCGATTGGCTGGAGCGGCAGATGGGCCATTGGGAGCGCTGTGGCTTCGGTTTATGGATGGCGCGCGAGCGGCAAACAGGGCAATTCGCCGGACGCGGCGGATTGCATTACATCGAGATCGATGGCCGCGAGGAAATCGAGGTGGGTTACTGTTTTCTGCCGGACTTCTGGGGCCGCGGCCTGGCGACGGAGCTGGCGCGCGAAAGCATCCGCGCGGGCTTCAGCGTGTTGAATGCGCCCGAGCTGGTTTGCTTCACACTGACGACCAATCACGCTTCCCAGCGCGTCATGCAAAAGGCCGGCTTCCGCTACTCACGCGATCTTCTTTACAAGGATTTGCCCCACGTGCTCTATCGTCTTCGCCGCGAAGAATGGCAGCCCGCCCGTTTCGTCGTTTCCAAGGATGCCGGAGAAGGCGAATCGAGGCGAGAGAGGGAGCAGTAAGCCGCTCGCATCTCTCGCCCATCGATTGTGGGTATCCAAGCCTGACGCGTGAGCGAAGGCAGCCTTCGCTCACGCGTCAGGCTTGGATACCAATCAACATGCCTCGTCTCGGTTCAGGCCGCCGCCAGTCTCACAAATTGCCGAGCGGGAAGCCTACATTGGAGGGGACGCTGCCGGCCAGGCCGCCGGTGCTGCCCAGCTCTTGCATGATCAGACCGAACGCCGAGTCGAGCAGCGATGTCGGGTTGCTGGCGGCGCCGCTGGGCAGTAGCGACTGCAACCCCCCGAGGTTCAGTTGGCCCAACATTGCGTCAATCTCCAGGGTCGCGAGCAGACCCCCCGGCAGAGTGCTCGTCGTGGAATTGCCAAGCAAAGTGGTTCCTAGAGTGAGAGTGTTGGATAGCGCGATCAGATCCGTGAAGACCTGGTTGAAGAGCGAGCCGTTGGCACCGCCGTTGAGTCCCCCCAACAAGCCGGCGCCGGCAAGAGCGACAAGCCCCCCTCCCAGCGCTGGATTGGCGTTTGCGCTTGCCGCATCGAGCAGCGTGGGTGTTGGGAATGGAAGACTGGGAAAAGTGGACGGGACGGTTCGGTCCTCCAGGGTTTCGACAAACAAACCAGCATGCCGTTCCGGAGCCTTGGTCGTTCGGCGCACTGGTTCTTTGTGCTCACGCCGCCACCGGAATACTTGACCGATCTTCATGCAGGGTCCTCCTTAGATTCGGACGAACAAGCGCCCCACAGGACGAGCTGCCTCCGCGGCATCCTCCGACGTGGGGCAGGGACGATTCTTCCCACCATCGACGGGAAAAAATCGCGATCATTTAGGGGCTAGGCGTACTGTCTCTTGACGCCCGCTCAGGAGCGGCAAGCTGCGGCAACGAGCTTGGCATCCACGGGGATGGCCGACAGGGAGAGTCCGACGAATCATGAATCCTTTCTCCGTTCGACCCGTTTCTTTTGGCGACCGAAAGGACGAGGCCCATGCTTTGTGCTTTGAGCCGATGAGCGGAAGGCGAGTGAATGACGGCTCCCTTTCCTCCCGCGAGCGGCAAACCCGTTGCAGATGGAGTGCCGGGGCATGCCGTACAAGGGATAAAGAGATCGTTCCGTGCTGGATTTAGAGTAGCGTTTATGCAAACGTTTATCATATTGGAACTTAACTCAGATGAACATTTGGAGAAAGATTTTCCAGACTGCGGGCGGTCGGCAGAGGTGAGATCGGCTGGGGCGAAATGAGAAGAACACGCCTGCGCATGAGGAAAACGCATTCTCAGCGGAATCGGGGACGACGAATAGAGGCGAGAGACGGAGCTGTGATTCGCTCGCATCTCCCGCCTTGGGGACGGCACGCTTCCTTAGCGATGCATGCCTCTTCTCGGTTCAGGCCGCGGACAATCTCAGACCTTGCCAAGCAGGAGGCCAAGGTCGGAGCCGAGGGAGCCGAGCGTACCGCCCAGGGTGGACGTGACGCCGCCGGCAAGACTCCCGATGCCGCTCATCTCTTGCGAAAGCAGAACGAACAGGGAATCGAGCAGCGATGTCGTGCTGCTCGTGGCTCCGGTGGTCAGATCCGACAGCAACCCCGTAAGGTTCAGGGTGCCCAGCGCTGAGTCCACTTGCGTGACAGTGGTGCCGATTGTGCTGCCGAGGACCGTCGTGAGCTGGGCCAGAGTCGGCGTGGTCAGGCTGGGCACTAACCCCAGAAGGTCGCTGAGCGTCCCGGACAGAGTGTTGAGGGTGCCGGATACATTCGTCAGCGCATCGGTGACCAACACCGAAGTGCCGCTCATGGAGGTGCCGAGGACGCTGGGCAGTTGGCCGGCGAGCGTGTTGAGGCTGCCGCTGATACTTGACAAACTGCTGGAGGCGTCGCCAAGCGCCGAGGTCAGGAACGTTTTGGCATCGCTGAGCGACAGCGTGGCAGTCTGCGGCAGCGTGCCGGAGAGGGTGATGAGGCTGTTGTTGACGGCGCCCACGCTGGTGGTCACGTCGAGCAGCACGCTATTGAGGATCGCCCCGGCTTGGCTGGCCGAGCTTGCCGTCACCCCGGTCAAGGAGCTGGTTAGCCCGGTCAAGTTGCTGTTTACAATGCTCAGGCTGCCGGCAATGTTCTTCTCCACGGCACTGAGCAGCGAAGTCGTGCTGATGGTCGTGCCGCTTGTCAGGCTGCTCAGGTTGGTCGCCAGAGACGTGGTGTTGCTGGCGACGTTGGTAAGCAGTGTGCTCAGGGCAGAGGTGGTGCCACTCAAAGTGGTGCTGGTCAGACTGGGCGCCGCGGCGCTGACAGCGTTGAGCGTGCTGGTAACGGATTGGAGACTGCTGGCGATGTCTCGGATCGAACTGCTCAGGGTGCTGGCCGCCTGGCTCGAGGCGGGGTCGGCGAAGCCCGGCAGCAGATCGGCGATGCCGTTGAGTTGGCCGATCGCCGTGTTTACTTGACCGGCCGTCGTGGACAGGATCCCCGGCAGGGTGCTCGTCGTTGCACTACCTAGCGAGGTGATGTCCTTGGTGAGACTGCTGGAAAGGGTCTTCAGATCGCTGACAGCCTCGTTGATGAGCGTGGACATCATAGGAGTGGTACTCACGGAGCCTTTGGCACTGGCGTTGAGTCCCGCGAAGAGTCCGGCGCTGGCAAGGGACTGAAGCTCCGCTCCTAGCCCGGAATTGGCATTGCCGTTGAGGCTCGCCGCGATGGGGAGCGTGGGGATTGGGAAAGGAAGACCAGGGAAGGTGGAAAGGACGGTGCGGTCTTCCAGGTTTTCGACCAGCAAAGGAACTTGTTTCGCCGACGCTTTGGTTGTTCGGCCGACAGAATCTTTGCGCGCACGCCGCGAGGCGAGGAATTGACCGATCTTCATGCGGAGTTCTCCTTCTTTTGGGCGAACAAACGCCCCACAGGACGGACTACCCCCGTGGCATCCTCCGGCGTGGGGCAGGAACGATGCTTCCCGTCATCGACGGGGAAATAATTGTGGGATTCGGGGCCGGATGCGCGCGAGGCATCGGCCGCGATGATTTAGGGGCGAAGCAGACCGTCCCTCATCGCCCACACACGAGCGGCAAGCGACGGCAGCAAAAGGCTTGACATCAACATGGATGGCCGACTCACGCTCCATGCTTTTGAGCCGGTGAGCGGAAGGGAGTGAATAACGGCTTCCTTTCCTCCCGCGAGCGAGAGAGGAGTTGCAGATTGAATGCCGAGGTTCCCCGTGCAAGAAATGAAGACATTATTTTGTGCTCAATTATGGATTTTAACGTCGCAAACCTTTGTTATATTGGCAGTTAAGAAACATGATCATTCAGGAAAATGTCGCGGCGAAGGACGAGAGGGGCCCGGGCGGAGATGCTTCTCGAAAAAATGAGAAGAATGGACCTGCGCATACGGAAAACGCTTTCTCAACGCGCGAGGCAAGGCGCGTAGAGCCGCGACCGTAAGGGAGCGGTTACGAAGACCGCTCCCTTACGGTCGCGGCTCTACGCCCGCTGTATGCGCGAATCGGAATTGCGCAGCTCAAGAATCGTGCAATTCGGGGAACACGTCGGAGGACAGGCCGGCGTCGCGGATTTGCTCGGTTAGCTTCTTGACGGCGGCGAAACGATAATTGGCCACCTGCTGCTCGCTGATCTTGAGGAAAGCGGCGACATCGCGGTTGGCGAAGCCCTTGACCCACAATAGCTCCAGCACTTTCAGCCGTACCCAATCGCCTTTTTCCTGGAGGCCGCGAAGAATTTGGCCGAGGCAGCGAACGATGGCGGCGCTTTCCAGCTCCTGCCGCTCTTCGCTCCGCGCGGCGCTCGATGCTCCCGGATGTTCGTCGATTTGCTGATTGAGCAGATCGGAGGAGCTGTCGCTGAGCGAGCGCAGCGGATGCCGGCCATTGCGGCGGAGGTGGTCGGTCAACTTGTGGGAGGCGATGGTGAAGAGATAAGTTTGCAGTTCGCGGCGGTCGTCGAAGTTGGGCAGGCTGTTGAGGAAGCCGACGAAGGTTTCCTGTACTACGTCCTCGCTGGCATCGCGGTCGCGGAGGCGGCGCTGAACGAAGGCCAAAAGTCGGCCCTCGTAGCGCGAAATGAGCGTCTCCCAGGCGCGCGAATCGCCCTGGCGTATCTGCTGGATCAGCAGGCGATCGCTTTCGGAGGGCATGGATGATTACCCAACCACGAACAGACCCGCGACGATGACCACGAGGACACTGATGGCCGCGATTCGCAGCAAGCGCGTGTAGTAGCCCTTGGTCGCCTCTTCCAGACGCAGATAGCCACCCACGACCCCAATCAAGGCGACCGCGCCGATGAGGCCGAACAGCGAGTGCTTCTGCCGTTCCTTCATGCGCTGATGCTGGGCTTGCTTCTGGATGTCCGGGACCTGGCTTTCTTTAATCGTCAATTGCATGGAGACAACGTACATGGTGCCATCTTTGGAGATCCCTTCGGCCACGTCAAATTTCTTCACATCTGGCTCGCCATCAAACGCAACCATGCCTTTTTCGTAGAGATATTCCGGCGGCGGCGACCAGCCGAAATCCGTGTTCTCAGCCAACCAACGGGAGGCGCGCCTGACAGCATCCACTTCGGCTTCCTTTGGCGTCAAACCATAGCCCTTAAACTTCTCCTGAATGCGGATTTTCTCCACTTTGGGCGGCTTGGGATGGGGCGATTGTGCGGAGCAAGACGCCTGAATGCCGCCCGCGAGGAGGCAAAACACAAGCAGATGGAGCCAATCGGAGATACGCATTTGAACATCCTCCTCCATGCTCGGCGAGCGGGGTCGCGTCAGCGCCCCGAGAAGAAGCACTCGGGGCGCTGACGCGACCCCGCTCGCTAAGCGCTATCACGCATAACGCAGGCGCAGGCGCTTGGCGCTGGGCGCCGGCGGTTGCTCCCAAGGACTCACCAATTGCACAATCGCGGCTGTCATCATCAGTACGAGGACAAAAAGTCCCGGATTGGCATTGCTCAGGGGGCGAATGAGTAACATCAGAACCAGCCCCCAGAAGCCGGCACCCAGGATCGGCGCGAAGCTGAAACGATGGGTACGGCGACGGGCGGTCATGCGCCACCAACGCATGGCGAAAAAGGCCAGGGCATAGAAGCTGAAATACGATGCTTCCGTCACTCCTGCCGAGGGGATCTGCTCGATTGGGGGCAGCGTGAGCGAGCCGCCATCCATCCACCAGCCGCCCAGGCCAACCACTCCGCCGATCACCAGCAGGGTGAAGCGGCGCAGCCAAGAATCGCCCCGGCGGTCGGTCCAGAACTTGGACGGAACCAGGACCGCCCAGCAGGCAGCCACGGTCGGGAAGAAGACGCGGCCCATCTCCAGCAAGACATCGTTGGCGTTCGGCTGTTTGATGGCGGTCCACAAGATGCTGCTCAGGCCGGTGAACAAGACGGCCAAAAGCATCGAGCCGCACAGTTCCATCAGCTGAGCGCGGCGAGACACGGCCGGCAGAGCGACGAGAACCGGCTCGGGTGGACGGGGCGAACGCGCCGGCGCAGCGGCAGCCCTGGGGGGTGGGGTGGGCGCCGCGGCCGGCACGCGGGAGGACTCGGTTCCCAGCGCCTCCACGGCGCGGGCCATTTCAGCCATGCTGGCGTAGCGCTGCGAAGGATTCTTCGCCAGCGCCTTGGACACAATCGGCAGATATTCGGCTGGTATCTTGCTCAAATCCGGCGGCGTGGTCAGATGCTTCATCAAAATCTCGCCGCAGCTTTCGCCGTCGAACGGCACATGGCCAGTCAGCATCTCGTAGAGGATAATGCCGGCGGCGTAGGTATCGACCGGCTTACCGTAGTTGCCGGTCGAGATCTCGGGGGCCATGTAATGGACCGTACCGACGCTGTGCGTTTGAGCGGTGCGCTGGCTGCTGCCGATCGCCTTGGACAGACCGTAATCGCCGACCTTGACCGTGCCGTTTTCAAGAAAAATGTTGGCCGGCTTCAAGTCGCGGTGAACGATGCCGTGATCGTGCAGGTAAGCCACGGCGCGGGCCAGGCCGAGGAACCATTCGCGAGCCAATTCGCGCGGCAGGCCACCTGGATGCCTGCCGAGAACGACGTTGAGCGGCTCGCCGGCGATGTACTCCATGACAACCCAGTGATCGCCCTGGTTATCGCCCTTGAGGTCGTAGAGGTTGACGAGATTGGGGTGCTTCAAGTTGAGGCACTGCGCTACGCCACGCAATTCGATCTGCGTGTCGCCGCGCACCAGCTTCAGGGCGACTTCCTTGCCGCCATCGCTGACGGCGAAGTAAACCTCGCCGAAGCCGCCGCGGCCAATGCCGCGCTTCAGCGTAAATCCATCCAGGGGTCGTTGTCCCGAACTGTAGGTGAACTTCATAACATCCCCCTGCTTGTGGCGATGTCTCCATCCTTATATTCGCCGGAGACGGCGGATTCTTAGCAAAAAATCACCCTTGCTTCCGCTTTGGGTTAGCAAGGATATTACCCCAGCCGCACCGCCACGGGTTCAATGGCAAAGCAAATATTTTCGCCGTTCACCGTGGCTTGTGGATCGCTCAACAACAAACGCTCGCCGCTTGTGTGTCCATTGATGTACAGTTTGCTGGCATGTCGAATGCCCAACGTATCTTTCTGGCGGAACAACACGAGCGGCTGGCTCAGATCGGGCACGTTTATATGCACCTGCGGCCCGTCGCCGAGAACCAGCGTGTCGGCCATCAACAAGATGGCATCGACGGACAGCGGTAAACGATGGCCGCTGACGAGATCCAGCCGGGCGCTTGTACTGATCGGCACCGGCATGTGAAACTGAAGCTGACACGAAGCGCCCAGCGTAATGCGGTCGCCGGCTTGCAACAGAGTCCGCGTGACCTCTCGGCCATTCACCTGAATCGGCCGAACTGCTTCCAGCACATAACCTTCCGCGTCGCGTGACAGACTAGCGTGCAGCCGGGAAACGTCAGCGACCAGGGGAATGTCCACGTGTCCATCATGGATCGCTTGCCCAAAAGTCACCCGCGCTCCCAAACATACAAGATAACCACCGACGCCGTCGATCCACAACAAAAATCGCACGGGCAAACCGCCATCGCACGGTGGCTCCGGCGCCACACCGTTGGTCGAGGCGGCGGGACCGGGCAAAGCGATTGTCACTGGCTGGATGGCCTTCCAGGCTCGGGTCCGTGCCGTGCGGGCCTCGGCATGTCGCGGAGCGATGGCCAAGACCTGCTCGGCCACTTCGACCACTTCGCGCCACCGCTCCTTTTCCGCGGCTTCGTGCAGCCGAACCAACAGACCTGGAAAGATCTTCCGATGTTGGTCGAGGTCATCGGCGAAGCGATCAAGCGCGGCGGGGCGATCCAGCAAGCGACGGCGAACGCGGTCCACGGCATCGCGGGCCGAGGCCAACTCGCCACGCTCGGCCAAGTCCCGCGCTTGCAGCCAATCGCGGGCCGCTTCCTCCAGCACTTGCAATTCCGCGGAGCGTGCTCGGCGTTCCCGCAGATGGGCGATAGCTTCGTCGGCCCGTCGCGGATCGCCCGCGTGCAAAAGCGCCCGAACCTCGGCGACACCCAAGCGAATCAATGTCTGGCGGAGCGAATCCACGCATTTTACCGCGGCTTGCAGCTGTTCCGCTTGGAGCAGGTCGCGCCAGGCACCCTCGGCATCTTCTTGTTTCAGGTGTCGCTCGCCGCGCTCAACATAGGCATGGACGAGTTGGGCCAGCAATTCGTTGACGGCACGATGGTCGCGGATGCACGGCTGGGTCAGCACACGATGCGCCTCTTCCAGACGCCCGTGTTTCAGCGCTTCACGCGCCTGCCGAATTGCCAACCATGCGAAGCCAAACATTTCCTTTAGCTCCGACGCTTCAGGGAAGCGTCGCTCACCAGACAAGAGCGGAGGGCGTCCGCCTCCGGACAGCCAGACTGCCGAAGGGCTGACGCCCTCCGCTCGGGGTTCAGGTTCAAACCTATGGGGAGCGTTGACCGTAAAACACTCCGTGATTACTTCTCCTCGTCTTTATCAGCGGAGACCTTCTCGGTCAGACCGCCATCGTCCTCTAGCGCCTTGCTGGCAGCCTTGAGAACTTCCTCACGGCTCTTGCCTTCTTCCACCACCGGAGACGCGCTGCGGTAGCCATACTTCGTCAGCAGCTTCATCTCGCGTTCCGCGGTGTTGAGGCGGGTTTCGATCTCCTTGGCCAACTCGTGGCAACGATTGATGGCGCTGTCATCTACCTCAACCGTGGTGCCGGTCTGCTGCATTTTGACGGTTTCGAGATGATTGGCCAAACGTTCCGCGAGCAGCATCAGGTTTTCTTTCTCGTTTTTCATCTTGGTCAAGCGAACGTGAGCGGTTTCCAAAGCCCGCTTCTTCTCTTCGAGCACCTTCTCGTGGATCTTGTTTCTGTCCTTGAGGCAGGTGTACTCGGTGACGGTGCGATCGAGTTTGCGCGTCAGCTCGGGGACTTCCGCCCTGACGAACCGAGGAGACTCCAAGTTCGTCCGCATGTCGGTGATCTCCGTCCGCAGGCTACGAAGGTGCTTGCGCTGGGCGGCGACATCTCTCTCGAACTGCCCGACTTCTTCTTCCATCGCGGCCACCCGGCCGATGTTTTTCCGAATCTCGTTGTCGATGTTGCCGATTTCCTTATTCAGCTGCTTGAGCTGAACTTCCGGCGGCACCATATGCCTGACCGAGCTGCAGCAGTTGCCGAGCCAGACCATCGGCGAGACCTTGGTCACCTTGTTGAGCACCACCATACCGGCGATGACGGCGACGATTGCGATCAGAAGCTTTTTCAGCATGACGTTGAACCCCTTTCCAAGTAGAACGTTACACCATGTGGAGGGAACCAACGAGATGTACGGTCGGCTCCACCTAGTATTGTATTCGTTCCGCGAACGAAGTCATTTAGCAGATTTGGAAAAATTCGTAGAACAGGCGAAAGCGCGATTTTTGCCAGCCTGCAGCGCAAGCAAGGGTGAAGCCTTCCCTTGCTTGCGTTGCAGGCTGGCTAGGAGAGTTTCTTGATGTCCATAATTGTTATCGCCGGCATTTTTTACGATACCGACGGCGACCGCGTAGTGATGCACGCCATGCCCCTGCTTTTGGGCGCGCTGTGCTGCCTGGCCATCGCCTATCGCTATTACAGCGCTTTTCTGGCGGCGAAAGTAGCCGCCCTCGACGATTCGCAGTTGACGCCGGCGCATCGTTTCAACGATCACCAAAACTATCACCCGACCAGCAAATGGGTGCTGTTCGGCCATCACTTCGCGGCCATCTCTGGAGCGGGACCGCTCATCGGTCCGGTGTTGGCGATCCAGTATGGCTACATGCCGGGTCTGTTATGGCTGGTAATCGGCGTGTGCCTTGCGGGGGCGGTGCAGGACATGCTGGTCCTGGCGGCGTCGGTGCGGCGCGGCGGCAAATCGCTGGCCGAGATCGCTCGCAGCGAGCTGGGACCGTGGGCCAATCTCGTCGTTTCGGCAGCAATTTTGTTCATCGTCGTCATCGCCCTGGCCGGGCTGGGCGTCGTTGTCGTCAAGGCGCTGGGCGGCGAGGAAGTGAAGCTGCCGGCCGGAATGCAGATCAAACTGCCACCGGGGACCGACCCGACATTTTTGTGGTCCCCCGACGCGATTTCCGCGACGGATCGATTAACTTTTTATCTCGTCGAGTTTCCTAAAGGCTGCCAGATCGCTTACCAGCCCTCGGATGCCCAGGCCACCGAGACAACTCGACCCGAATCCTTCCGGGTGCTCGTGCCGCAAAAACTAGGTTTACCTACCAATAAGCCGGTCCCGCCGGGTCAACTCTTGACGGCGACCTTGCCGGAGGGTTGCGTACAGCTCGTTCCCGGTTCCTCTTGGGGCGTCTTCACCATCGCTTGTACGATCCCCATCGCTCTCCTTGTCGGCTGGTACATGTATCGCTTTCGTCCGGGAAAAACCGTCGAGGCGTCACTGATCGGCGCGACGTTGACGCTGGCCGCCGTGGTCGCCGGTAATTGGATTCCCGGCTCGCCGTGGGAAGGCTATTTCGCACTCGGCAAGGGGCAAACTGTGTTCGCCCTCTGCGCCTACGGTTTCGTCGCCTCGGTGCTGCCGGTGTGGCTGCTGTTGGCGCCGCGCGATTATCTGTCGAGCTTTCTGAAAATCGGCACTATCGCCTTGCTCGTCATCGGCGTCTTTTGGGCTGATCCGAAGCTGCCGAGTCCCGCGTACAATCCCGTCTTCGTCTGGGGAGGGCCGACGTTCCAGGGGCACCTGTTTCCCTTTGTGTTTATCTGCATCATGTGCGGGTCCATCTCCGGATTTCATGCGCTGGTGTCGTCCGGCACCACGCCGAAGATGATCGATAAGGAAAGCCACGTCCGCACCATCGGCTACGGAGCGATGCTGATGGAAGGACTGGTTGGCATCATGGCGCTCATCGCGGCGGCGTCGCTGGACCCGAAGCTCTACTACGACATCAACGTGCCGCTGGATCAGGCGCAGAAATGGCAAGAGCCGCTAGACAAGATGTACGTCGAGCTGGGCAACGTGAGCGGCCCGGAACATCTGAACCTGGCGCAGGTGGAGCAGAACGTCGGCGGCGAATCGCTG
>Ga0070738_10001487_pt1 | contig 46030 bp, 37 predicted proteins | sample Coa_R2_2_FD_66446 | JGI IMG/M metagenome (GOLD analysis project Ga0070738, IMG submission 66446) | Surface soil microbial communities from Centralia Pennsylvania, which are recovering from an underground coalmine fire - Coalmine... | ecosystem: Environmental > Terrestrial > Soil > Unclassified ...
GGCGTGGAGGGCGTGCGATTCGCGGTGTGGGCGCCGAATGCGGAAGTGGTCAGCGTGGTCGGCGATTTCAACGATTGGGACGAGCGCCGCCATCCCATGCGGCTGCGATCCGCGGGCATCTGGGAGCTATTCGTTCCCGGAGTCGGCGTGGGCACCAACTACAAATACTCGGTGCGCGCCCGCTGGCGCCCCTACCGCCAGCAAAAGTCGGATCCCTATGGCTTCGCCAGCGAAGTTCCGCCTAAGACGGCGTCCGTTGTCTGGGATCTCAATCGCTATCAGTGGGGCGATCACGCCTGGATGGACGCGCGCGGGCGCAAGGATCTGCTGAAAGAGCCGGTCTCGATTTATGAAGTTCATTTAGGTTCGTGGCTGCGCGGCCCGCACAACTCCTACCTGAGCTATCGCGAGCTGGCTTCGCGCCTGGTCGAGTATGCCACGCGTCTGGGCTATACGCATCTCGAACTGCTCCCCATCGCGGAACATCCCTATTCCGGCTCATGGGGCTATCAGGTCATCGGCTACTACGCGCCTACCGCACGCTTCGGCTCGCCTGAGGACTTCATGTACTTGGTGGACTGCTGCCATCAGGCCGGTCTAGGCGTCATCGTCGACTGGGTGCCCGGACATTTTCCGAAAGACGCGCATGGCTTGGCCGAGTTCGACGGCACCGCCCTTTACGAGCACGCCGATCCCCGCAAGGGCGAGCACAAGGAATGGGGCACGCTGATCTTCAACTACGGCCGTAACGAGGTCCGGACGTTTTTGCTATCCAACGCACTGTTCTGGCTCAAGGCCTACCATATCGACGGCTTGCGGGTGGATGCCGTCGCCTCCATGCTGTATCTCGATTATTCGCGCCAGCCGGGCGAATGGATTCCCAACATGTACGGGGGCAACGAGAATTTGGAAGCCATCGACCTTCTGCGCCGCTTCAACGAGCTCTCGCACCAAGTGCCGGGCGCGATCACGGTGGCCGAGGAGTCGACGGCGTTCGCCGGGGTATCGCGGCCTACCTACATGAACGGCCTCGGCTTCACCATGAAGTGGAATATGGGCTGGATGCACGACATGCTGGACTATTTCTCCAAAGATCCGGTCCACCGCAAATATCACCACAACAACATCACCTTCAGCATGCTGTACGCTTTCACGGAAAACTTCGTGCTTCCCATTTCGCACGACGAAGTGGTCCACGGCAAACGCGCTTTACTGAGCAAGATGCCCGGCGACGTCTGGCAGAAGTTCGCCAACGTGCGCGCGTTTCTGGCATACATGTACGGCCATCCCGGCAAGAAGCTGCTGTTCATGGGATCTGAAATCGGCGTCTGGGATGAATGGAACCACGAGCACGGCCTGCCTTGGGAACTGATGCACTACGAAATGCATCGCAAGCTGCAAACCTATGTGGGGGAGCTGAACAAGCTGTACCGTTCGCATTCCGCGTTCTACCAGGTGGATTTTCATTGGGCCGGTTTCGAGTGGGTGGATTTTCGCGACGTGGACGGGTCCAGCATCTCGTTCATCCGCCGCCCGGAAAGCGGCAGGCCGTTCCTCCTGTTCGTGTGCAACTTCACGCCGGTTCCTCGGCTGAAATACCGCGTCGGTGTACCCGATCCGGGTGTCTATCGCGAGGTTTTCAACAGCGACGCCGAGATGTTCGGCGGCAGCAATCTCGGCAATGCCGGCGCGGTCGCGTCCGATCCTGTGGGTTGGAACAATCATTACCATAGCCTGTCGATCACGCTGCCGCCGCTGGCGGTGGTGGTTTTCGAATCGCCGGCCTGATGAGCGCCGCGAATTGCTGAGAGCTCAGTCCATGGCCGCCTTGGTCATGGCTGCTTTTAGCCGAAATGTCCCGCGAGCGGCTTGGAACGGCAACTGCACATAAACTGTGCGATGTTGTCATGCGTTATCGAACAGTTACCCCGATTGGGGAATCTGCACGTTGCCCGTAAGCGCCGCGCCGTTGGATTGCGCCGTTGGTACCAGATCGCGTGCGGCTTTGCCTTTGTTGCACTTACTGCCGGGATGGCGGCCACTCCGCCGCGGGGTGCGCGAAGGCGGCCAACTCCAGTGAAAGCCGCCCCGGCAGCGCAGCCTGCGCAGTACGATGCGACAGCCATCAACGATCCGAACACACGCGGCGATGTCACACCAAAATCCGCCGGCTCGGCCGTGGTGCGCATGCAGATCCTGCTCGATCGTGCACATTTTTCACCGGGTCAGATCGATGGCCAGTACGGAGAGAACCTGCGGATCGCGCTTCAGGCATACCAGGCAGCCCATCAGCTGCCCGTGACGGGCGTAGGAGACGCGGGCACTTGGCAGGCCCTCGATAACGACAATGCGCCAGTCCTGGTTCCGTATGTCATTACACCGCAGGACACCGCTGGGCCATTCCAGAAGATCCCGGCTGACATGATGCAGCAGGCAAAATTGAAATTCCTGGGCTACGAATCGCCTGAAGATGAGCTCGGAGAGCGATTCCATATCAGCCCGGCGCTGCTGAGCAATCTGAATCCCGGAAAAAATCTGGCGAATGCAGGCGAGCAAATCATGGTCCCGAATGTCCAGCGCAATTATATGCCGCAAGCAGCGAAAATCGTTGTCTCCAGGAGCCGCGGCGCAGTGACAGTACTCGCTCCGGATGAAACGATTCTGGCGCAGTACCCAGCCACAATGGGCAGTGAACACGACCCGCTTCCTATCGGCGAATGGAAGATAACCGGCGTGCAACAGAACCCGCCCTTTCACTACAACCCCGATCTGTTCTGGGACGCCAAACCGGAAGATTCGAAAGCTACCATTGCGCCAGGGCCGCGCAATCCGGTGGGTGTTGTATGGATCGCGCTCTCGAAAGAACACTACGGCATCCACGGAACTCCGCGTCCGGGCGAGATCGGGCACACCGAATCGCACGGCTGTATTCGGCTCACCAACTGGGATGCGGAGGAGCTATCCCACATGGTGAAGCCAGGTACGCCTGCGATCCTCCAGGAGTAGACGTGGTGCTGGGTGTATTTGCTCCGCTGCTGCTTGCCGCGATTGGCTCGAACAACGCCCAAATCACGCCACCAATCGCAGGCCTCACCCCGAAAGACCTGGTCGATACCTTCGATCAAAGGCGCGGAGCCAACCGGCATGAGGCCATCGATATCATGGAGCCGCGCGGCACACCCGTGCGTGCAGTGGTGGATGGCACCATCGCAAAGCTTTTTCTTAGTAAACCAGGCGGCAACACGATATATCTGTTCGACCGGTCCCAGGTTTTTTGTTATTACTACGCTCACCTCGATCGTTACGCGACCGGATTGCGCGAGGGCCAGAAAGTGAATGCCGGCGATATCATCGCGTACGTCGGTTCTACCGGCGATGCGAATCCAGCCGCGCCTCATTTGCACTTCACCATCTTCCAATTGGGCCCGGAGAAGCACTGGTGGCAAGGGACTGCCGTCAATCCTTATCCGATTCTTCTCGAAGTGGTGCGGGGAAACGCATCCCACCGCGCCGGCCGCTGATCTGAGCTACTCGCGACAGCAGAACGCTACAATCGGGACTTGAAAAAGTTCGACGTGATCATTGTCGGCGGCGGCCACAACGGCTTGGTTTGCGCCGCGTACCTGGCCCGTGCTGGACGCCGGGTATTGGTGCTCGAAAAGCGCGAACTGGTGGGTGGATGCGCGGTTACGGAAGAAATCTGGCCGGGCTACCGCGTCTCGACGGCCGCCTACTTGAGTAGCCTGCTCCAAGAACGAATCATTCGAGAGCTGGAGTTGGAGCGCTTCGGTTACCACGTGGATGCCAAAGATCCAGCGTTCTTTTCCGCATATCCGGACGGCCGTCATCTCTTCATGTGGCAGGACCGGGCCAAAACGCTGGCCGCGATTGCCAAATTCTCGCGCCATGACGCTGAGGTATTTCCCGCCTACGAGGACCACCTGGAGCACCTCTCGGAAGTCGTTGAAAGCCTCCTGCTCACCACGCCGCCCGAGTTTCCGCCCAAGGGCGTTGGCGACTTGGTCGAGTATCTGAAGCTCGCCGCGAAATTCCGGCGGCTCCGTCCTAAAGAGATGGTAAGTCTGGTCAAAATTTTCACCCAAAGCGCGGCCGAATTCCTCGACGAGTGGTTCGAATCCGACGAGATCAAAGTCACGCTGGCCACCGACGGCGTCATCGGCGCGAACGGCGGGCCGCGCTCGCCCGGAACGGCATACATCCTGCTGCATCACGTGATGGGCAGCGTGGCGGGCCATCGCGGTCTGTGGGGATTCGTCCGCGGCGGCATGGGCGCAGTGTCGAACGCCATCGCGGAATCGGCCAAAAGCCGGGGCGCCGAAATCCGGACCAATGCGGTCGTAAAATGCGTTCGCGTCAAAGATGGACGCGTGCGCGGCGTCGTGCTCGAAAATGGCGATGAACTGGAAGCCGGCACTGTCGCCAGCAACCTGACGCCCCACGCGACCTTCCTCAGCCTCCTCGATCCGCACGCACTCCCGCCGGAACTGCTCGATTCCATCCGCAAGTACCGCAGCGAAGGCACCTCCTGCAAAATCAACCTGGCGCTGGCCGGCCTGCCCGAATTCCGCGCGCTGCCGGGCGTGCCCGGCCCGCAGCACCGCGCCACGATGCATATCTGCCCGTCCATCGATTATGTGGAACGCGCCTGGGACGATGCTAAACACGGCCGGCCCTCGCGCTCGCCGCTGCTCGAGCTCACGATACCCACGATGTACGACTCCTCGCTCGCACCGCCCGGCAAGCACATCATGGGGATTTTCCTGCAGTACGCGCCCTATACGCTGCGCGACAGCAACTGGGACGAGCAGCGCGAACCGTTCGCCTCTCGAGTTTTCGATCTCATTGAAGAATATGCGCCCGGATTCCGCTCGCTGATTGTCGAAAAGCAGGTGCTGACCCCGCTCGATCTGGAACGCCGCTTCGGCCTTACCGGCGGCAACATTTTCCATGGCGAAATGAGCCTGGATCAGATGTTCGTCCTGCGGCCCGTCGCGGGCTGCGCGCGTTATCGCACTCCCATCCGCGGGCTCTATTTGTGCGGCTCCGGCACGCACCCCGGCGGTGGCGTCATGGGCGCTCCCGGTTACAACGCCGCACGGGAGATGCTAAAAACGCGCGCCTGAGGCGACCACGTCACCTTGCACGCGTGTCAGCTCCGGGACCGTCACAGATACGACGGCTCAACGCGGCAATTCACGCGGACAGTGGCCCTGATCCGGATGACCGGTGCCAGATCCAACTGTTGGGAGCGACAGCATACAAAACTTGGCGCTGCTCGCTGTCATGAGAGCAGCAACGCAGCGCCCGCCGAACGTGAGGATCGCGTCTACTTCTTTGCCGCAGCCGCTTCGTCGGCCCGCGCGCCAGCCAGTATTCCTGCTAAACCCTCGTTGCCTTCGTGGCACGCGTACTCGTACACAGGTACTTTAGAACTTTGCAATGGAATCATAAGACTCCAGGGCTTCGTCCATGTGCCCGGATCGTCAACGGTGACTTCGTACTTCAGCGTTTCAGGTCCGCTGCGCGAGAGACGCTCGATGATATGCAGTTTCTCGCTGGAAATAGACATGAACGCTTTCGGCTTGTAATTTGTAGTATCGATCACTAGCGTGTCGCCGTCCCAGTGGCCGCGCGAATCCCCGAACCACTCCTGCACGTTGGGCGGAGGATGTGGTCCACCATCGAGCCGAATTTGGCGTACATCATGAATCATCTCCGACATCATCATGACCGACTTGGGTGTCTGCACGATCTGAGAATAGGCTTGGTAGCCGGCCAACACCTGCGGCGAGCCGTACGTGAGGCACCGTTCCGACAGAGAGCGATCTTCCGGGCCTCTGGCCGGACGCATGATGGCCATCCGTGCCTCCTCGCGGCGCTTCAGCGCTTCAGGCGTGAGCGGAGGCATGCGCCCGTCGGGCGGATCCGTGATCAGCGAGGTGCGGTTGTCCCATACTCTATGATCATTCCACTCCGAACCGTAATCGCCCGTCTCTCCGTCAGTGCTCTTGAAGCCTACTTTGACGCCTTTCACATTCGCCCAAACCGTCAGAAAAATCTGATCGCCAAATGCCGCATCTACCTTGCCGCTGACGAACATTTCCTCGGCTTTTTTCCGCATGGCCTGGACTTCTTCGTCAGTCAGGACCGGATGATTGGCTAATTCCTTCGGACGCTCCAAAGGCGTCGCGTTGTTGTTGGCCCAAAATCCCTGCAGGTCCGGATGTCCGTCGCTAGTTCGCGGCGGCGTCCAAGTCTGCTTCAGCGCTTTGGAATTGGCCATTGGCGTCCGTTGCGCGACTTGGGCGTGACCCAGCGCAGTCAATCCGGCGAAGCTTAAGGTGAGGCAGAGGAATCGGTATCCCATGGTGGCTCCTAGGCTCAAGTATAAGACGGCTGTCAAGTGAGTGGGGCCCTGCAGCACTAATTTTTTCAATAACATACCGCAATCGCTTAAGGGCTGGAATGCCGGCGGACTCTCAAAAAAAACGGCGATTAACCTATGGCGAAACCGGTTTACATCGCAGAAGAGCCGCTTCGTTACAAGCGATTTACGCGATTGGAGTGATTCTGGCGCGACGGCGCAGGCCGGCGCCACATGCAAGACAGACGCGGGCGCGATCAGTTCGCCACCGATCGCTGCCAGTCCATCGCGTGGGAGTATCCAAGTATGAAGCTGCTCGGGCAAACCCGCACAGCCCGCTCCCCGAAACGGAGGGCGAAAGCTCGCACTTAGGCAGGAACCTCAACCCCTCGAACATCAATTGTCAGAAGGATGCCGGTGTGGTCGGGCACCGGTCATTGAATCCGGCAAGCGGAGCGACATCTTTGACTGACTTGGTCAATCGGGGTTAGGTGACGAAGCGAGACACAACCAGGGTCAAAAGGCACGCGGCCAGGTACGCCATCATGAAGTTCCGTCCGTTAAAAGCAGATTCACGTTTTACGCCGGAGGTTCTCAGGCCGATGGCCCCGAGCACGTAAGCGCAGGGAACCGCCAGCAGGACATAGGCGGAGAGTGACGGCGCCATGGTGCCGATCAGGAGAAACAGCGCCCCAGTGAGGAAATTCGAAATACCAAAGGCTCCGAGCAGGGTGAGCTGATCCTGGCGCGCCACCGTCAGATCCAGCTTAGCGAACGTTCGAGCTGCCCAGTTCACTTAGAAAGTGTGAAGAAAGCCGCGCACGAAATCCCCCGAATTATAAGGCTGGGGGTCGTTTGCTAGGTCCGGCCGCCGTTTGGAACTGATGCGCCAACCGGAGAATCGCGGCTTCTTCCGAGGGTCTACCGACAATCTCTAGCCCCAGTGGAACGCCATGGTTGTCGAAACCGCATGGCACGCTCACGGCTGGCAGACCATAGTAGTTGGCAAACATGGTGTTTTCAGGCGATAGTGCCAGCGGCTTGTTTGCGTCCCTGATTCGTAGGACGGTCGTTGCCGTTGTTGGCAACAGCAGCAGATCGATATCGTCGAAACTCTCGCGGGCTATACCTTCGCGGTCTGACACGATGTTGGCTACACCCTTGCTGAAATCAGCAAGCGGAGCAACAGTTTTCCTTGTCAGATAGCGGAAGCTTCGGATGATTTCGACCGCTTTTTCAAAAACCTCCTGAACCGCTCTTTCGGCACCGTAATTACCGGCGACGCCAATTCGGAGTTGTTTCTGCTCTCTGAGGGCTCGAGGTGAAACTACCATTCTTGTTGTGATGTCGCTCGGCGAGCACATCCAGAACCAGAGCGGTGTCCTCGACAGTTCGGGTGCTGATGCCTGCGTGGGACATCCAAACAATTTCTTCGTCAGGCGGTTTCTCGCCGGCGAGAATACCCTGCATGTTGATCAAACGATACGTGCCCTTGAATCCAACGACGCCGCAGCAAGCAGCGGGCAAACGACACGATCCGATTGCGTCCGTATCGAGGGTGGCATAACAAAGCCCGCTCGCGACTGCCGCTGCTGAGCCGCTTGAGGAGCCGCCTGGAATGTAGTCGGGATTCCAGGGATTTCGGACAGGTCCAAAACAGCTATCAAGCCCCGTTGTTCCCATGCCGAGCGTATGCATGTTCATTTTGCCCACGATAATCGCGCCGGCGCTCTTCAGTTTTTCAACAGCGATGGCGTCTTTTTCAGGGACGCGATTTCGGAAATGCTCGAAAGCAGCAGTTGTTCTGATACCCGCCGTATCGTAGAAATCTTTGATGCCGATTGGAATCCCGTGGAGAGGGCTTTTCCAGTCGCCTTGTTGTATCTCATTCTCGGCTATCCTCGCTGCCAGCAAGGCGCTTTCTGAAGTCACGGTGATGAACGCATTGACTTGAGGCTGCATTCTCTCGATCCGGTCCAGACACGATGTAACCAGCTCCACTGGGGACAGCTTCCGGTGGCGTATCAAGTCACCTACTTCGGTAATGCTCTCAAACCCAGTGATCTGCGATGCCGGATGGGATTTCATATAGTTGTGCTCCTGAATAAATTCATGCTTTGATGGGGATCCATAACTCAAGGCCACCGTTTCCGGTCATTGAATCAAACCCTTCACCATACCGCTCGAAATCCGGCGCATCGGCGACTTCATGTCCCGATTCCGGCAGCCACTTGTTCCAGATCGTGTTCCAGGTACTCCGGATCGTGGAGATGTGCTCACGGTGGGAAAACACCGCATACTTCTGCGCCGAGATTCTGATGCGGGTAAGGTCCGGCGGAAGCCTCGAGAAATCCGAGACTTCGACACCGCACAGGTAATCGAAATTCCCCTCATCGTCGGTGTTGTACCGGACACCGAACGCCGTCATACCGATTTGCCCGGGAATGGTTCCAAGGTGAGGCAGAAATCGCTGCCAATGCGACGGGATTCCGGCGCTCGTCTCGCACGTGTAGCGTTCGGCAATTCCGGCCAGGAGAAGAACGCTTCCGATTTCAAATCGCACGACGGGCGGACTAGTTCTGAGCGTTTCTTCCATCTTGATGGGCTCTAATACATTGACATTGCTGAGGTGCCCCTGCTGGCGAATCGCCTCGGGTGTCAGGCCGAAGTGTTCATGAAACACGCGAGTGAAGGCTTCGTGAGAGCTGTATCCCGCATCGAGGGCAACCGCTAGGATGTCAGGTGCGCCGGCGGCGAGAGTGCGCGCTGCCTCAGCGAGCCGACGCCCGCGCACGTACCGCATTATGGAGTAACCTGTGGAATCGCCGAAGGCTCGCGTCATATGGAAGCGGGACACACCGGCAATACGCGCGATCTCTTCCAACGTGATCTCGCTCAAAAAATGGGTTTCGACGAACCAGAGGGCCTTTCCTACCGGACTCATTAAGGATTATCTCGGCACAACTCCAATATGCAGCTATTCCGGGCTCTTCGTTTGATCGAAATTGCGCATCCGAAAATGCACTCCCGGGATTATCAATAGAGCTAGTTGCCCAAAACAGCGGGCGCGCGGCAAACTCCCGCGTCACACCTCGTTCGGTCACGGCAGCGTCTCACCAGAGGCGATCCATGAATGAAAGAAGCACGTTATTCAGTGCATCGAGGGTGGCTGTCCATTGATGTACTGCGAGCCGGCCGATGTCGGGCATCGCTCCTTCCGCTGGTGGCTGCGGCTGGGCGGCCGGATTCCGAGTTAACGGCCGTTGGCACCCGGTAGCGTTAACGAGTCAAGATCCAACCCTGACGATGCGCGATTTGTTTTCTCCGACCTTGCGAGGACAAACGGTGCGCGCGGAGTTTCGCTTCGCCGACTTGATCGCCCGAGGAACGAACCTCAAGGATTGTATGCAGCACTGCGGCTAACAGCATCAGGAGCGCAACGGCCCCAGCGAAGGCGCAAAAGACTTCCAGGAAGGGAAGGCCAGCCTGAACCATGCTGTCCGCCGATAGCTGTTGCGATACGAACCAATTCATTGCTGTTTGTCTGGCGCGATATTGTTCATCGCATTGAGGGCAAGAATACACCCCATCCCGCTCGGCGTCAAGGCACCCCCAACAGGCGGCAACGACAGGCCCTGTAGTACGCGTTTGCACGAAAGCAGCGAACTGCAAGAGGCTAATGCTAATTACGACGCTACCGCCGCTTGGCGCATCGCAAAGCCCTCGTACCCGCGCTCTGCGACCTCGTCGCACTTTTGCCGGTACGCGCCAACCCCGCCGATATAAGGCATAAACACGCGCGGCTTGCCGGGGACATTCGCGCCCATGTACCAGGAATTCGCCAAAGGACATAGGGTGCTATGGCCCACTTCGTTCACGTGCGCGACCCATGCATTCTCGGCTTCCTCGGTTGCTTCGATGCTCGCAAGCCGTTGTTGGCGAGAGTACGAAAGAAAGTTAGCAATCCAGTCAACGTGCTGCTCAATCGATACCACCATGTTGCTGAACACCGAGGGGCTGCCCGGGCCGGTGATCAAAAACAGGTTCGGAAAACCGGCGATAGTGATCCCCAGGTAAGTACGAGGTCCTGCCGACCACTTCTGCTTGAGACTGACCCCACCTCTGCCCCGCAGGTCGATCTTGCCTAATGCCCCGGTCATTGCATCGAAACCGGTGGCAAATACCAGGCTGTCCAGCATGTATTCGGCCTGTGATGTCCGCACTCCCACAGGAGTGATTTCTTCGATCGGCGTAGCTCGGGTGTCGATCAATGTGACGTTGTCCCGGTTGAATGTTTCGTAATAGCCCGTGTCCACGCACATGCGTTTCGTTCCCAGAGGATAGCCTCTTGGCACCAGCATCTCGGCCATTGTTGGATCATGAACCATACTGCGAATTTTTGACCGCACAAATTCAGCAGCCGTATCATTCGCGTCAATGTTGAACAGGAGGTCCGCGTATGCTCCGTACATGGCGAGGCCGCCGTTTTGCCAGCGTCGCTCGTACTCGCTCTCCCGCTCTCCTGGCGCCACGTCCAAAGCCGATTTGGCATTCTGTTCAATGAGGAGTCCAAAAAGCGAAGTTCGCGCCTGCTGACGGTACTCGACGCGCTTTGCTTCCCAGTCTTCCGTCACCTCAGGAGACAGCGGCCCATTATGCGCAGGAATGCTGAAATTAGGCGTCCTTTGGAAAACGAAGAGCTGCGCCGCCTGGCGGGCTATGAGAGGAATCGCTTGTATACCGGACGATCCGGTTCCAATTACTCCGACCCGCTGGCCGGTAAAGTCGACTTCCTCCTTTGGCCACTGAGCCGTGTGATACGAGCGCCCTCGGAATGTTCCAAGTCCTTTGTATTCGGGGAACTTCGGAACGGAAAGACAACCCGTCGCCATCACGCAATATTTGGCGCTGACGTTATCGCCGCGATCCGTCCGAATATTCCACCGGTTCCTGATTTCATCGAAGGCCGCGGACGTCACACGCGTGTCAAACTGGATGTCCCGCCTGAGGTCGAAGCGGTCAGCGACGTGATTTAGATACCGCAAGATCTCAGGCTGTGAGGCATAGCGCTCCGTCCATTGCCAATCCCGCTGCAATTCTTCCGAGAAGGAGTACGAGTACTGCAAGCTTTCGACGTCGCAGCGAGCGCCGGGGTAGCAGTTCCAAAACCAGGTGCCGCCGACGCCATTCGCTGCCTCGTAGATTCGCGCTGAGAACCCTAGCTCGCGCAGTTGGTAGAGCGCGTAAAGTCCAGCGAAGCCGGCGCCGACCACCACCGCATCGATTTCCAGATGCACTGAGCCTTGTCGGTCATATTTTTGAATGTGTGCACTTTCCATGGGAACTCCGAGTTATAGAAGATACTCCAAACTGGCGCTCTTTACAACGGTAATCACCGGAGCAGAATTGTCCAACGCAAGATGAGCATGAAACCAGCGAGCGGGACGAGGCAGTTTCCGATGCCGGATGAGTATGAAAAAAGGAAGAATGGGGTAGGCGTGGCTCGGCCGGGTGCAAACATGGATGCAAATGCCGAGAGGCTGAGCCGGGATCAGATCCAAGAGCGCCTAGGGTCGAGCGAATCGATCGAGTTCACCAGCAGGGAGCGGGAGGAACGCTAACTGTGGATAGAGCGGGCATTGGCCGCGCAGAAGTACGGGAAGTTAAGGAAACGCGAGCGGGGATGGGTGCGCCCTTCGTTCGGAAAGTTAGGGGTTGAGCGAGGCGCAGTGAAGGAGTAAAACGAAATGAAGATCAGCACACGAGAACCGGACGAACGAAACATACGGGTTGTTTATTGGTCCCTGACAAGGCTGCAGCCCTATGAATGCAATCCTAGGAAGAACGACCACGCCGTCGTTCCGCAGTGTATGATCTCGTCGTGATTCTCGTGGGCCTACCGGGCGGAGATTAGCCCTCACAAACCGGAACTACCGGACGACATACCGCATCCACAGTTCCGATTGGGTGCGGCTTACGCTTAAACAAACGAGCTTCATGTCCGCGGACGCGCGGTGCCCGATCAGAACACCTGGGTCGACGTCGGTCAGTAGCTGTTGTTTGCGTGAGGACGTGTCGAGTTTCCAGAGTTCCCCACTTCGGGAGAATAGTATGGAGCGGCCGTCAGGCGCCCACACTTGCGAATTCCCAAAACCGAGCTGCCTGGTTCGGCCGGTCTGCAGGTCATATTCGATGATGGGCGCGATGGTTTGAGCCGCGGCAGCCGTCTGCCCGAGGAGTTTCGACCCATCTGCCGACCAGTGCCGTACTTGAAAACCGGGCGCAGGAATGGTCTTCGTTACTCCGGTCCGTAAGTCCAAAATGGCCGAGTCGCCATCGCCGCGATTGTATGCAATGCGAGTTCCGTCGGGGGACCAAACGGGCTGAATTGGCTCTGGCCCAACAGTGTTGGTTACCTGTCTCAGGTTGGTGCCATCAGGGTGGATGGTCCAGATTTCCCGGCGGCCCGAGCGGCTGGACCGGAAAGCGATCAAGCGTCCGTTGGGTGACCAGCGGGGGCCGCGGTCCATAAATTTTTCAGTTAATTGCCGCAGATGCGTTCCGTCCGTCGCCACAATATAGATGTTCTCGCTGCTACCCAACGAGTAAAACGTGACCCAACGGCCGTCCGGCGATAGATCCGGCCCGACTGGCTGTTTGCTGGGTGGGAAGTCCACCAATGTCTCCGATTTTCCGGTTTGAAGATTGAGCTTCACGATTCGGCCAGTAGTGATCCGGTTCTCATAGACCATTCGTTCGCTGGAGCGTGCCAGCGAAAACACGGACATGTCGATAGCCGGCGTAGTCTGAGGCTCGGGCTGGCCCAGCACCGCCCCGGTTTCTTCGTCGATCCGCACTCGCCAAAGGTTCATGGGACCGCGGCGGTCACTCAGGTAATACAAATACCTTCCGTCCGGCGACCATTTCGGGGACCAGTTCACGGCTCCATCCGAGGTGACCGCGCGTGCCGGACCTCCACCCACTCCGATGGTCCAGATATCGTGTGACGCGCGGCCGCCGTTGGTCCAGGATTTCCAAAAAGCAATTCGCTTGCCGTCCGGCGACCAGCACGGTTGTACAGCATCGCCGCTCGAGATTTGTTGGAGCTGCCCCGATGCCACCGCGATCGTCCACAACGTGCTGTTCAAACCCAGGCGCTGGTCCGGCCGGAGCACGGCTTCGGTCGCAAACACCAGCTTTTTAGCGTCGGGGGACCAGGCCGGATTGTAGCCGAAGTTGGAAACCTTTCTGAGGTTCGCGCCGCTAGCATCAATCAAAAACAGGCCGCCCCCATCGCGGCCTGAGCGGAACGCAATCGTACGCCCATCGGCTGAAATCGCCGGCTGCGTGTTGTCGAAATTCGAATCACGGGTCAGGTCAACCGGTTTCGCTGTGCCCCTCCGCTCCAGGATGTGCCAGAAACTTCCTACCTTGCCGGAATAAACGATGGTAGAACCATCCGCGGAAATGCTGGGATATGCTTCTTCGGTCGCTGCGGGGCTAAGTGGATCGTAACGGAACGGACCTGACCCTTCCGCCGGTTTGCCGGGCATCTGGTTGGATAGCCGCACGAAAGCGATCATCCCGGCAAGGCATAGCAGTATCAGAGCAGTGACCCACGCGCGTTTGACGGATCCGGCGCGTTGGGTCTTTCGTGCCGGCGAGACGAGTGTTTCTTCGGCTCGCTGAAGTGTTCTCGCAACTTGTTCAGCGGTCGGGCGCATCTCGGGTTGCCGCTGCAGCATGGACCCGAGGAGACCTTCCAGCACGGTCGGAATCTCCGGATTGCGGCTGGACGGGCGAGGGGGTTTCTGGGACGCAATGGCAGCGGCCACTTCAATCGGGCTCTGCCCCGGGAATGGATGCGTGCCGGTGCACATCTCGTACAGGACCAAGCCGAGTGAATAGATGTCGCTGGCCGGCCCTAACGCTTCTCCTCGCGTTTGTTCCGGCGACATATATCGCCACGTGCCGGCGGGAAGGCTATTCGAGATATTGCGATCATTTTTGGCGGCTCCAAAAGAACCCATGCGAGCCAGTCCGAAATCGAGTACCTTCAAGTACCCATCAGGACGGATCATGATATTTTCGGGCTTGACGTCGCGATGAACGATTCCGCGCGAGTGAGTCGCCGACAATGCCTCCGCGATCTGCCGCCCGATTACGACCGTGCGCGCCACTGGCAACTTGTGGCGGCAAAGTTCGCGCAGCGAAATTCCTTCTACCAGCTCCATCGCGATCGCCAATGCCACTCCGGAGCGAACCACCTCGTACACGGTGACAATGTTCGGATGGTTGAGTGCGGAGGCGGCGCGAGCCTCGCGAATAAAGCGCTCCGCCGCGGCGGGACTCGAACTGCCATCCGCTAAGAGGAATTTAAGGGCAACTCGGCGCCCCAGCTCAGTGTCTTCGGCTGAATAGACCTCGCCCATTCCGCCCTCCCCGAGCTTTTCTAAGACCTTATATCGGCCGACCTCCGCGCCGTGTCCCAGGCTGAACTTGATCCGCGCCATGGTCGATTCGTCCAGGATCAAACGAACCTGACGCGTTATTTCGGAATTGGCTTCCGCAGAGCTAAGAAACGCCTCACGCTCGTCGCCCGACAGCCCACTGGCTTCTTGACATAGACGCCACGCAAGGCGCCACTGCTCCTCTGTCACGGCTGTGTTCCCAAACGTTCCTTGAGCCACTGGCGTGCGAAACTCCAGTAGCGCGCCACGCTTCGGGGCGAGCAGTTGAGCTGTGCCGCAATTTCTGCGATCGATAAGTCTTCGAATACCTTCATTTCGACTACGCTTCGAAGGCGCGGATCGATCTTCGCCAGATGCCCCAGCAGGTCCTCAATTTCCTGCAGGCGGCAGAAATCCGCGTCGCCCGCGTCCAGGCTTTCGTCGACGGGCACCTTAGTTGCCCGCGCGGCAAGAGGCCGGGCATGGTGAATCAAAAGCCGCTTCATCATGTGAGCGGCTAACGAGAAAAACGCTTCTTTGTCTTGCCCGTCGGCGTGTGCGCGGCCGGACTGAAAGGACTTTACCTTGAGCAGCTCAAGGTACAGTTCATTTACGAGGACAGTAGGCTGCCAGGAGTGCTCCGCTCGCTCGGAGCGCATTTGGGCAGCAGCGATACGCCGTAGCTCGGGATAAAGTACGGCTACGAGGCGATTCGTGGCAGTTTTGTCGCCACTTCGAAAATCTGCGAAAAGTTGCACGAGCGCCTCTGCGCCTGCTTGCGCTCCGCTTCTCAAAAACGTCCTCCCACTTCGGACCCTAATATCCTAACAGGATGTTATGGCGATTTGATTAGTCGTACGGCGTTCTTATGAACTAATACGTATGAGACTCGGCGGGTGTGGCCCTAAACTTCGAAGCACCAGCCATTTAGAATGGGTTGAAGGTAGTCGAGAATTGATATTGGCCTTGCAGTATGCCGCTGCATGTGCTGGAAACCTGCGGAGTTCCGGGACAGGTTTGGTCGCGTCCCAGCGACCACATCGAAATGAGGCCGATCCGGTTGTTTTCGGCTGCCTGTAAAACCGTTTGGGCGTCTGCGAGCGTGAAGACTTCGGGCTGTACGTCGTTCAAGCCGATCATTGGCGTTACACCTTGCATCGCATGCAATTCCGCAGGGGTTTTAGTCTGCCCATACAACGCCTGGAGCTGGTTAAAGGTGGCGTTCAAGGCTGCGATCGCGTTTTGACCCATTTCGTTCGGATTGGCAACGGCCGGACCGCCGTAGTCCATCGCCATCACATTGACAACACCGATATCCACGCCATTTTGTAATGCGTTTCGAAGGACGTTCACGCCGTCGGCAGTGAGGCCGGTCGGGAGCACCGGGAGCGTGTACTGGACGATAAGAGGTTGTCCTTTGGACGTGGCCGTCTGCTGGAGATGGGCGATGGCCTTGTTTCGCAGGTCGATGGAAGCCGCATCGCCGATTGCGGCGCCTTCTATATCGAAGTCAACGCGCGTGAGATTGTAACGATCGATAGCCGCCTGATACTGGGCAGCCAATGCCTGTACCGTGGCGCAGGATTGAGCCAATTCGATGCCGTTCGCCCCGCCGAACGAAACGATAATGTCGCCGCCAAAACTCCGCAAGCTCGCAACGTCGGCGAGAGCGAAGTTTTCAGAAAGCGGAATGATGCCGCCCCACGCGGCCTCGCACGTGCTCCGGGCAACCACAAAGGCCATGGTGAAGTATTTCAATCCGGTACTGGATTGAAGCGTTTCCAATCGAAGCGACTACCACGCGCGCCGCACCCGCCTGAACGATATTGCGTTTGGCCAGACGATCTATCGATGACGACCATGTAGATTTGCGCGACGATATGTCACTGTTGGAGGCGCAGACGTTCGACGGCCCATCCAGCCCGCCACCAGGCGCCACATATTAGCGAAAAATTTCAACATTGCTCACCTCCCGGAGGGACGTAATTGCGAACGCGGTAACAGTGCCGCGTCAAGATCACTGAGGCTAGTGGCCGCTGGAGAGCTTTCGATAGTACTCGGCAACGGAGTCGCGGTAGCCGGCCGGAACCTTGGCCGGATCGGCGCTTCGAATCGTGCCGCCGCGGCTGTCTTCGAGTTCATGGCGAAGTCGCAGTTCCAGCGCGTCCACGTCACTGATGAGCTTTTGATGCATCTGCTCGACCAGGCCAGGATTCCCGGGGAACCGGCTGGGATCCAGATTGCGCATCTGTTCGATGAGGGTTTGCAGTTCGCGCTCTGCTTCCGGGTTGTCCTGCACGACAGCGCGAACCGAGTTCAGAAGGTCCAATCCTTGGTCAATCTCGTGCTGCGTATCCGCAGGATTGGGCCCGGGTTGTTGCGAGATAGCGGCTCGGCGATTGTCGAAGCGATTATCGCCTGAGTTCCACGCGCCTTGGATGCGACCGTCGCGATTATCGCCGCCGGCGTTGCCCGCCGGGCCTGCCATGCGATTACCGACGCCATTCATTTGACCGGCCATCCGGCCGGATGCTCCGGGCTGGCCGCCTTGCCCGTTTTGTCCAGCCTGGCCGCCGGGCGAATTTTGCTGCTGGCCCCCCTGACCGGATTGCCCGCCGCGCGACAGCGGGTTGGCTTGGAACTGTTGACCGGCAGGACCCGACCGGCCCGGTCGAGGTTGCCCGTTAGGATTGCCACCGAGGCCTGCGAGCTGGTCGCGCAAACGTGCAAGATCGTCCATTGCACGGTTGATCGCTGCATCCTTAGAAGCGCGCTCCCCCGAGCCCAATGCCCGTGCCGCGTCTTTGAGCTGTTGGCCCAACTTCTGCAAATCGCTAGTGAGGTCGGTTTCGGCTTGATCGGAAAAATTGCCTGTCCGGAGCCAATCCGAGCTGCGTTGCATGCGCGTGTTGAGATCGCGATCGTCCATGGTCTGGAGAGCGCCGCGCAATTTGCCCGACGCGCCCGGTTGGGTGGGGGCAAGTTCGCGCGCCTCATCGCGCATTTGTTGCGTAAGGTGCGCAAGATCGTCAGTCACTTTTTGACGGTCGTTGACCATCCTATCGACGTCCTCGCGCCCAGGATAAGCTGGCTGCTTGCCAGCGGCGCGAGCGCTATTAGCCTGGGCCATCAAATCGCGCACGTGATCGGCTTGTTTTTTCTGCTGAGCCGCCAACTGATCCGCGGTCTGGGCCATAGAATTCAGACGGCCGGCCGCATCCTGCTGTTCAAGACCGCCGAGCAGATCGGAAGCTTCTCGCAACCGGTCGGCCGCGCGGCGGGCATCAGCCGCGCTGGCACTCTGCGAAGCGGCACGCCGGATGTCGTCATTGGCCTGGCGCAAACGATCCAGAGCTCGTTGGGCCGCCTGTTGGCGGGTTTGATCGGCTCGACTGGAAGACTGCTGCGAATTCGTGCCGCTGTCCTGTCCGCCAGATTGGCTGCCGCTGCTGCTCGATTGCGAACCGCCTGACTGTGAGCCGCGTTGGCCGGTTTGACCTTGCCGGGTCATTTGCGAGAGCTGCTGCTCCATCTGCCGCTGGAGCTGCTCGACCTCGCGTTGCAACATTTCCTGTTGCCACTTTTGCTCCGCGGTTTGGGTACCGCTGCGTTGCTGCTGAGCCAGGTCTTGCTCGCGCTTGGCCAGTTCGTCGAGCTTCTTGAGCGCGTCTTCGATTTGCCTTTCTTGTTGATCGGCGCTCGCCGCCTCCTTTCGCGTCTCGTATTGATTTTTCTCCGTGTCCAGCTCCAGATCGGAGAGAGCGGCGAGATCGCGCGCTGCACCGCCTCCGCCTCCTCCGCCGCCCCGCGCGCCGAACGCAACTTGAATCTTTCGGAACGTGGCTTCAGCACGCAGGAGGAATTGCAGAGCCTTTTGCTCATTGGGAATGGCGTCTTTCCATTTCTGCTCGCGCAATTGCTGCGCCGCCGGATCCATGGCTCGGGCCGCGGCTAGCATATCCTTTTGGAAGTCGCCGATGGCCTGCACCTCGTCGGTCAGTTCGCGCGCCTGCAACCGGCCGGAGAGGGTAACCGACTGATCGCGCAGAGTGGCTTGAGATTGAGACAACAGTTTCGAAATATCGGCGGCTTGCTGCTGGGTCGAATTCTTATCGGCCTGTTGCTTGAAGGTGGCAGAGATGATTTCCTTTTCGCGCTGCGAGATCTGCGGGGTCTGATCGCCGCCTCCCCCGCCTCCGGCTCCACCGCCACTCGCTTGCGATTGCGAAAACTCGCGTTCGTAGGGATCGGCCTCGATGAAGATCATGTCGGTGTGCGACTCCGCATTGGCGTCCTTCGCAGTGGCATAGACGCTCACAACGTCGCCGGGAACGAGTTTGAAGTCTTCGAGCGCAAGCGTGGCCGAGCCCTCGGCTTGTTTTCCGTTCTTTTGCTTAAGCAGGTCCAACGTGCTTTCCGGACCACCATTCACCGAATAATGCAGATCGACGCTTTTGAGACCATACTCGTCGGTCGCTTTGGCGGCTACGGTCACCTCTTCGATGGGGTTGGCATGATAGTCGCCCTGTCCGGGGCGCACCAATACAATTTGCGGCGGGTTCGCTTTGCGGGCTTCGATGAAGAAATCCTCGCTAACTCGCACCGGCTGGCCCTGTTCAAGGCCCGCGACGTGGTAGACGCCGTCCTGATCCATTTTGATGACGCCGTGATAGACGTTATTCTGGCCGGCCGTAAGCTGGATCTTCTGGCCGCTATCGAGCTGGAGCTGGCCGCCTTCGAGCGGGCGGTCGGTAGACACATCCAGTTCGGCTTGCGTTCCGGCGATAGCACGTAGATCGCCGCCACGCTCGTCCACCTCCGACGGCATGCCAGTCCAGGCGGGGTAATGGTAAGTCACGCGGATCTGCTTCACGGCCGGCAGATCGGTGACGCGAATGTTGTAGTGTTTCGATGTCATCGCTCCCGCTGTGACGTAGTACTCGACGGGCTCGAGCAAGCCGGCAAACAGAAATTGATATCCGCCCGCGAAACTGCCGGCGGCCTGAGGCTGCATCGCAATCTCTTCCCAGCGGGAAGAACTTTTAAAACGTGCATGCAACCTGACACTAGGCGATTTGAGGCCTGTCGGAATGGCGGAAATAATCTGGTCGGCGTGGCGGCGCACCACGGCGTCTCCCGGCGCGATGCGCAAATCGTAAAGCGCTGGCTTGTCGCGATGGGAACCGGTCCATAGCAGCGACGCGCCATAGCCGAGAAAGCCCGGGCCGGCCATAATCAGCCAAACCAAAATGGCGAAGGACGCCAGGCTGGTTCCGAGCGGCACCCATAGCCGGAGGTCGGTGACCAGTTGTTTGGGCTGGGCGGACTGAATGACATTGAGCGTGTCACCAGCCAGCAGTTCGACAAAAGGATCGCGGCTATCGCGCTCCACGAACGTGATCAAGCGCTGCTCGAACTGCGGAAAAGCGGCCTCGGCGATTCCTACCGTGCGGCGGCGGGTCAGGCGGCGCAAAGGCACGGCGAGTCCAGCCGCTGCTGCAATGGCGAGAATCAGGATCAGTCCGAAACGCGCGGAAGTCACGCTTCCGTGCGAAAACGCGCGCGCATTGGCGATGGTGACCAACACCAACGTGGCAACCAAAGCGCCGCCGGTGAGAATGGCGAGCCCGCGCAGCACGGCGCTCCAACGCAGACGGTGTTCCAGTTCCGAAATGTATGCGTGAAGCTGCTCGTGGATACTCATGGGTCCTCGAACGGGCTGCCTTAACACATAAAGCATATCGCAGCCGACGGGAGCTAGCAGCCCATATCGAATGGCCTCAAGATTAACGCATGGATAAAGTTCGTGGGAACTCGAGGGGTTTGCTATTCCTCGCGCGCGGTGCCCAGGTAGCGGCTGGCCAATCCCGATTCCGCCATAGCGGCGGCGAACACGAGTAGCATCACGTACCACCAGAGCGTTTGCGGCACTTTGCGCGGCGATGATTTAGCGGCCGCGGACGCTTCCGCCGGCGCTTGTTCTTTCTTGCCTTGCCATAGCGATAAAACATCGTCGGGGATCACGTCGAGGTTCGACTCCTTCGGATCGGGGTTCACCCCAACTTCATCCGGCCGGCCGTTAGCTAGGCGGAACTGGTAGTAGCCTGCCTCGGTCAGGCGGAACAATTGCGCGGAAGTTGCCTCGCTCAGGCTGAGCGGGCGCTTGCCTTCAGGATCCGTGACCTCGACGCGCTGGGATTGGGACTGCTTGGCGGCGTTGCGAAGCTCGAAGTAGGAATCCACCGTGCGCGCGCCGCCCTCACGTTCGCTACCCGAAAGATAGCGCGCGGTCTGCTCGATGAATGGAACAAAGGCGGGCTGCAGCGGGAAATCGTTGGTCAGATTGTCGAGTCCCGACGTGAACAAGACCACGCGCCCCTCGCCGATGTTTTTCTCGAGCAGCAGCGGGGTCTGGTCGGTCAGGCGAACGACCACGCGAGCTTCGCCGGGCTCGACATCGAGCGCATAGAAAAACTTCACGTCCGGCAATCCGCCTTTGGCAACAGCAGGGTAAGACGCGTCGCTGGAGCCGACCCTCATGAATCGATCGGGAACGCGGCTGTAATCGTGCGATTGGACGATGCGGGCGTCCAAGACAGGAATCTTCAAGCGGCTGCCCGCCGACGTTCCGGCGGCCATGAAGAGGCTGCCGCCCGAGCGCACATATTGCGTGAGTGAATTCTCCAAAATCGACGGCACCGAATTGACATCGGACAGAATGACGAAGGCGTAATTCGACAGCTTACGGTCGGCGGCTTCGTTTACCGCGATCGATTCGAGGATGAAGGCGGATTCCGCGGCCGAGGACAGGGCCGCCCGGACGTACAGTGGCGATCGGCTGTCGCCATAGTTGTGGATCAGCAGGGCTTTTTGTGGGTCGGAGCGTTCGACGGCAAAGCGGCGCAAGTCATCGGCTGCGAAGGCGTCGGCGGAGTCGATTCGGACCTCGCACCGATTGAAGCCGTATGGTACTTCGAGCGCGGGAAAATCGACGGTCGCGCGTCCATTGGCGGCCACATCCACGCTCTTCGTGGCCGTGGTCTTACCGTTTACCACCAGCGAGGCGGTGCGACGAGCGGCAGGCGTGCCATATCCGACGATCACTGCCTGGACGTGAACCGGTTTTCCATCTTTGCCCCAAACCTGTCCGGGGGCCTCGACGGATTCAACGGTCCAGTTCGGTTGCGCTTTGCGGACAACCGCGTGCGTCACCAGTTGAACATTGCCGGGCAGGGCCATGTCGGAAAATGTGTCCGCCAGTTCGCTGCGTTGCATGTCGCTGAACAAGTCGAGCTCGATGGGCGTCCGGACGGAATCGGCCATACCACGAACTGCATGCGCCAGTTCCGTGAAGTTGCCGTGGCCATCGCCCGGCTGAATAGCTTCCACAGCGGCACGTAATGCAGATTGATCCTCCGTGGGCTGCGGACTCATGAGCTGAAACTGCGAGCCGAACGCGGCCACTTGCGCGCGCGCGGCGCCTTTCGAAGAAAGCGTCCGCAGCGCGGCGGCTTTGGCATCGGCCAAGCGCGTCCCGGAGCGCATGCTGAAAGAATTATCCACAACCACGAGCATCAGGCGGTTCGCGGTGAAGGCGTCGGCATTGCGATTAATAAAGGGATTTGCAAAGGCTAGAATCAGCAGCACTAGAAAAGCCAGTCGCAGAGACAGCAACAGGTAATAGCGCAGCCGCCGATGACGCGTCGAGCTGATGGTCCGGGATTCGAAGAACATGAGCGACGGCACCGGCCGCGGTGTACTTTTCAACTTTTTCAATAAGTGCAGGTAAAGCGGCAGCGCCACGCCGGCAAGTCCCGCCAGAAACCAGGGAGCGAAAAGTCCCATCAGACAATCCCCCATTTCCGTCGCAACCACCACTCGGAGAAGCGCAGCACCATCAGTACGAAGAACACTATCGGCAAATTCCAAAGATCCTTGGTCTCGCGAACCGTCACGCCGGCTTCAGAGTACGGAATTACACTAGCGAGCTTGCCAAGATCCGACGGAGTCCAGTACCTGCCGCCGGTTTGTGTTGCGAGGCGTTCGAGCAGCTCGCGATTCTGCTCCGTGTGAAAATTTTCCGCTACGCCGTCCATGCGCTGAAAAGTCAATACGTCGCGGCCCAACTCCTTAACCGTGCGCGTATTCGGGTCCGTGCGCTGGGCCGTGATCTCCGTCAGATAAGCGCCGGGTTTAGGAGCCGACCATGAGGCCTGGAATTGACCCGGATTATCGGGCGCCGGGGTCATCTGAACCAATGCGCTGACGCCGCCGGGACCCAGGATATGCGCTTCCACTCTAGCGTCGCGGGCGGAATTATATTGCGGATCGCGAACCTCGGCATTCAGAGCGACAGCCCCGTTGTCCAGTAGTACCTGGGACGACACGGAAGCTGTGACGTGGCCAGGTGTATCGGATACCAGCCAGCGCAGGAGCTGCTGCCAGAACAAATCGTGCGCGGTATCGCCGAGGGGCAAACTCATCTGCCAACGCCAGCTGCCTCCGGTCGCCATGATGGCGCTACGTCCGCGGCCGAAGTTCTCGGTGATTAGCAAAGGAAGCCTCCGGCCTTCGGGCGTAACCATATTGGCGAGAACAGTGGCCCCCGGCTTAGGGGTGCCCGGATCTTCGTAATCCATCAAGTAAGGAAGCTTTTTCCATTTTTCGGCATTCGCGGCAGAGTCGTCGACCAGACGTGTAACCGTGCTGTCGGCGCCGCTCGGCGCCAGTTCGGCGAAGGTGTGGGTGGTACCGTTCCTCGGATCCTGCTCGCGATGAAAAGTTCCGGCCTGAGTTGGGAGCGTAGTGGGCATCAGATCGGTCAGATTGGTCGCGTTCCAGCCGCCGTCGGCGAGTGAAAATTGTCCTCCGAGCAGAAGCAGCCCTCCGCCGCGCCGGTCCACGAATTCATGGATCAGCTGTTGCTGATTCTGAGAGAAATAGCCGGCCTCCACCGAACCGATGATCAATCCCTGGTACGCGAAGAGGTCTTCCGCGCGCGTAGGAAAGCCTTCGGCAAGCTCTTGTGGATCGGAGATGCCTTGGCGGTAAACTTTGTTTTGGCTGGTGCGGACCATGGAGACGACCTGCACCATGCGGTCGTCTTCTTCGGCTTGGCGAATGAACTTGTATTCCCAACGCGGCTCGCCCTCGATATAGAGAATGCGCCGCGCCTCGGAGCTGACGTTTACAACGCGCGTTAGGGTGTTGTTGGCGGTGTTCTCCTCGCCTGGCAGGGGAGCGGCCGAGATTTGGAGGGTTCTGGCTCCCGCGCCACCCACGTCAAACATCAGATTCTCAGTTTGCAGATTCCCATCAGGGCCACCGTTGACAGTCCGCGAAGTCAGAACTTTGGCTGGGTTGCTGCTGATGTCGCGCACGGTGAGGTTCAGCCGTGCACCGTTATACCCGCGCTGATGCCAAATGATCTTTGCGGCCAGCCGAGATCCGGCCAAAGCTCGAGGCGCAATCACGGCATCATCCAGTTCGACGTCGTGCTGGGCGCGCTCACGTCCGAAGCCCACGGTGTGAACCGGGATGTGGCGGGCGCGCAGCGCGTTGATGGCTTCGGCGTTGATGGTTCCCGTATTGTCACCGCCGTCCGAGAGCAGTACCACAGCGCCGATCGGCAGGTCCGACGTTTCGGCGGTCAACTGTTTCAGGCTGTCGCCGAGGCGCGTTGAGGACGCTTCCGGTTTCAGCGTGTTCACGCTGTCAATGCGCGCGGCGACTTCGTCGACGCGGTAAAGGCGCGTCTGAAAACTGCGGTTGAGGCTCGCCAGGGCTCCGTCTTGCAACGCTTTTACTGCATGTACCTCGCGCGTGGAGCCATCCTCGGTGATCGCCATGCTGCGCGAGTCATCCACCAGGACAGCGATGATGTTTTGCTGCGGCTTTAGCTCGGCGACGGTAATGGCCGGCTGCCATAACAGCACGAGCAGAATGGCGGCGATTAAGGATTGCAGTCCCCAGACCAGCCACGACCTCCAACCGCGCATGACCGGAGCTGCTTGGCTGAGGTTCCGGCGGATGAGCCACGCGAGAACTGTGGCCGCCGCTGCGATCAGGAGTACTAGCAACCATTTTGGGCCGGCGCCCAGCAGGGCGAATTGGCCGCGCTCGTACACGGAACGTGGATATTTAAGAAAAAACTCGAACATCGAGGCTGTCCGCCGATTGTACCAAGGGAGCGCGGCTTGTTTAATGCGTCATTGAATAAGCGATGTAGTTCAATACGATGCGAAAAGCGAGGCCGGAAAATTTCTCAGGATAGGCGGGGTCGTCGGCCCACTCCCAAGCATCGCCCAGATGCATGTTGGCGCAGATGGCGACCATGATGCGTCCGTGGGGGCTGCGAATCGCGCGCCATTTAGGCACGTAGCCATCCTTCTCATACGTTCGGCCTGTGTTGACATACACCTCGCTCGGGATCTGAAACTTTTCTTTAATGTCGTACAACACGTGGTAGATCTCGTCTTCGTCCTTGAGATCCTCCACCACTGCATCCGGCAGCACCATGCGCATGCCGGCCATGAAATGCTGCCAGTCGTCGGTGCCATGAAAGTCGTCCACCATCAGGAAACCGCCCTTCAGAAGGTAGTCATGCAGGCGCTTGGCTTCCTGTTCGGTGAAAGTCCATGTGTTAACGTCGACGGCGTAGATCCAGGGGTAGTCGAAAAGGTGATCGCTGGTCAGATCGGCGACATTGAGCGGTGAAGGCGAGTTGATGCGCGTCAGGCGCCGCAGCGCAATGAGGCAATCATTGTCCGCTTTGGGATAGTCTCGCGACCAACCGCCACCAAAGAAGCGAAAGCCGTAGCGGCTCCCCCCGGAGAAGCCAGAGGTGTATTGTAGGCGCGTCCAATAAAACTCCGAAGGAACGTTCGGTCCTGAATTGTATTGGTAGCGCCGATAGCCGCCGAATTGAAACGCAAACAGGCCTACTGCAGGCAAAAGCAGGATTGGTAAGCTCGAGATGCGCCACGCCAGCTTCATAACCTAATTATCCTCAGGTGGCTTTAGAAGCGTAGCAAAACCGAGCCGATATCTCCACTGTGCGGGCCATCCGCCCAGGCACGCGCGAGCGAATTCCAGGCGGTACCATGGTCGAAGGTTGTTTTCCTCCACTCCCTCATGCAACGACGCGAATTCCTCAAACTAGCTGGTCTGGCCGCCGCTGGGCGTCCGCTGGCCAGCCAGCAAACGCAATCTTTTCTCGCGCCAACCGCGTCGGCAGACGTGGCTAAGACCGATTTCACGCTGCGCATCGCTCCCATTACCGTCGAACTCGCGCCCAATCGTATCATCAGCACGATCGGGTACAACGGCACGTCCCCCGGGCCGCTTCTGCGAATGAAGGAAGGTGTGCCGGTGAGCGTGAATGTCATCAACGACACCGATGTTCCCGAATATGTGCATTTCCACGGATTGCTCATTCCCGCCGACGTCGATGGTTCCGAGGAGGAAGGCACGCCCGCAGTGCCAGCGCACGGAAGCCGCAAGTATCAATTCACGCCGACGCCCGCCGGCACGCGCTGGTATCACACGCACACGATGTCCATGGACGACCTGCATCGCGGCAGTTACACAGGGATGTACGGCTTTCTGGTTGTCGAGGGAGCGAACAGCCCCGGGGCGTTCGACCAGGAACACTATCTCGCGCTACGCGATTGGGAGCCCTATTTCACCACTCAGGCCATGGATAACGATGATCTCGACCCAACTGGTGCGCAACCGGAGAAGCCAGCGGTAATGGATACGCGGCAGCCCGGTTTGGAAGTCGCGGCCGACCTCTATTCCATCAACGATAGGGCGCTTGGTGCAGGCGAGCCCATTCGTGTGAAACCTGGCGAGCGCGTCCTGTTTCATTTTCTGAACGCGAGCGCGATCGAAAATCGTCACTTGGCCATGCCGGGCCACAAATTCAATGTAATCGCATTGGATGGGAATCCAGTGCCGACCCCCGCAGCCGTGGACGTGCTGATGATCGGGCCGGGCGAACGCATCGATGCCATCGTGGAGATGAATCAGCCAGGAGTCTGGATCCTGGGCGCGCCCGAAGATCCGGTACGCGAGGGCGGACTCGGAATTGTCGTCGAGTACGCGAATCAGCACCGCACCCCGCAGTGGACGGCGCCGTCTAAATCCAACTGGAACTACACTATCTTTGGCAAGCCGTCATCGGCAGCCGCTCCTACGGAGAAAATCGACATGCTGTTCGAAAAGGTTCCACGCGGCGCCGGCAAATACAACAGCTTTACAGTAAACGGCAAACAGTATCCGCACGACCAGGAATTTGTACTCAAGCAGAGCACGCGATACCGGTTGACGTTTCACAACCGCACCGACGATTCGCATCCGCTACACTTGCATCGCCACCAACTGGAGATCACCGAGATTTACGGCAAATCTACTTCTGGCGTCATTAAGGATACCGTCGTCGTGCCTACGTACGGGCGCGCCAGCGTGGATTTCACGGCGGATCAGCCCGGCCTGACGCTGTTCCACTGCCATATCCAAATGCACATGGATTACGGCTTCAAGGCACTTCTCCGTTATGCCTAGAAGCGCCCTCGATTGTGAAACAGGGATCAAAAAACAGGAGGCCTAGTTGGCAGCAATAGAGTTAAGTTAGATTCACTCCGAACAGGCGAGTAACAGGGACGAGCATCGGAGCGACACGGGACACTATCGTTCCCGTTATCTTCGATTATCTCCATACGAAGTGCGTAAGTCGCTGTCCTGACACCAGCCACCTTCTGTTCTTCTTCTGTTTTGACGGCGAAAACTGGGTACTTTTTTGGAAGTCGATGCTAGGGTGCCCTACCTGCCTACAAAAAGGCCCCACTCAATCGTTAACTGCCACGAATCATCAACCGTAGTCAGGCGAAGTTGATGTTGTTCTTGAGACCAGTCTCTCCGGCGCCCTCCAGGAGTCGAAACAACGGCCCGTTCGGCAGCCCGCGTCCGCCGGCGAATGACGATCACGATGCCGTGACGGCGTTGCTTTGTTGCGAGATGGAGAAAGTCATCCCGGTTGCACGTCAATAGCAGCCGCGCTCGTGGGCAAACTGGAGTACGTCTTCGTCGGAGGCATCTCCTGGAAGGGGTTTTCGCAAGAGGATGACCTCGTGGCCGAGTTGTTCGAGCAAATGGCACAGAGCCTCGGGCACGTCGTGATAGAGCAGGAACTTCACTCAGACGTGCGGGCCATTTGCCGAGGCAACGAGCAAGTCTATCTGGCCGCGGTGGTCTTCGTAGTAAGCGAGACACTCGTAAACCTGCGATCGAGTGAGTTGCGGGAAGCAGTTTGCCGTCATCGTTTAAACTGTTTCACCATTTTGAAGCAAGCCAATGACATCGTGAACGGCAGTTCGGATGCCTTCCACGATGGCATGGCCACTCCGAACGCCCACCGAACGGACGATGTAACGATACGTTTCCGAGATCGGCTCCATGAGCTGCTGTTCCGGCGCGCTTCGCAAGCTGTCAACGCCAGCGCCATCACAGAGACAAGTTGTCGAGAGCCAATCCCCCCTCGTGTGAATATTTACCGAACTCTACGACAAGTCCAGAGTTCCCAGACACGTATCGGCGCGTCGAGAGTGCCTATTTCTTGCAATGTCGGCTCGGGGAGCCAAACCCAGCAGCTACACAAACGCACCGACCCGGGGTTGTTAACGCAGTCGACTCACTTGCCATTCCGCAGATTGGACCGCCACGGCTGAATCAACACGTCGCGCTCGTCTGAGGTGGCCTCTTCGAGCGTGGTATGATCCTGGTATGACCAGGTCGAAGATCGCCATCAGTTTGCCCAAAGATCAGTTGGTGAGAGTCCACCGGGAAGTTCGAACCGGGCGAGCCGATTCGGTTTCAGGTTATATCGCGCGAGTCCTGGCGGAACACGAGAGGCGCGAATCGCTTCGCGAGCTGGTGAGGGATCTGATCGAACAACATGGCAAGCCTGCCGCGGAGGATGTCAAATGGGCAAAGCGCGCACTCGCACCGCCGCGGGGATAGTGATGGATGCTGGCGCGCTGATCGCCTTGGATCGCGGTGACAAGCGCCTAATCGCTTTGGTCGATCGGGCGTTAAAACAACGCCGGGCTTTTCGAGTGCCGGCTGGCGTGGTGGGACAAGCTTGGCGCGATGGCCGCGTTCAGGTTGCGTTAGGGCGATTCTTGCGTAGCGAGGAAGTGGAGATTGTTCCTCTTGATGACCAGCTTGCCCGTTCGTGTGGAGAACTCTGCGCCGCCGCAAACTCGCCGGATGTCATCGACGCTTCGGTCGTAATCCTCGCCAGGGAGCGGCGAGACCCCATCGTGACGAGCGATCCGAATGATCTGCGGCGTCTCGATCCGGCAGCCCAAGTTATTCCTATTTAAGAGAACGCCGGATGTTTCAGCCAGTAAACGACGGCCTCGGATTTACCCAAGTATACTCTGTATCAACGGGATGCAGCCGTCTCTGGACAAGTCGGTCATTTCCATTTCTAGCAGTGTCGCGCTCGGGGAGCCAAACCTCCGCCTTCAGGTCCATTCAACGGCACTCGTTTTATCCCATTGCCTCTACTCATTTTCTCGTCAGTTGGTTAAGGCTGGTTGTGCAACAGAGAGCCGCGGTGTTTCGAACAACTTAAGGCTGTGCATGAGAATGTGCGCAAAATTTATTTCGGGAAGGCGGAAGATGTTCCGAACAATACATTGCCCGTGCTGGTCTATCGTGGCGTCTTGGCCCTAAATACGGCGGAGAAGGCCAAGCTGTTCCGCGAGCGATTCAGGTATAACGGCTGGACGGGGCTCTGGACGGACACGATCTACGACTACACGCATTTCCATTCGAACGCCCATGAGGTCCTTGGTATCGCGGAAGGTCGCGTGAATCTCAGGCTCGGCGGCGAGGCCGGCTCGCTGTTACGGCTTAAGGCCGGGGACATGGTCATCCTGCCGGCCGGCGTCGGTCACAGGCGTGTCGGTGACGATAAGGGATTAAAGGTGATTGGCGCTTATCCTCGCGGACAGTCGCATTACGATATGAAGCGAAAGGGGCGAAGTGTGCCCAAGGTAGAGCTGCCTTCGACGGATCCATTTTTCGGAGCCGGCGGGCCGCTGGTCCGGGCGTGGCCATTGAACTTGGCCCGAAGGCTGCGACAACGGAAACGGAACGGCGATGGACGCTGACATAAAGCCGGCTGAGCCGCCGAGAGGCTTGAGCAACGCCGAAATCGCGGATCGTCTCGCCAGGCTCGCGCAGCTGCTTTCGACGCAGAAGGGAAATCCGTATAAGGTGAAAGCGTATCGGCGCGCCGCCGCTCGCATCCGAACCTTTGCGGAAAGCCTCGATGAGATGGTGCGCGACGAAGCTGACCTGACGCGCTTTGGCGGAATTGGCGAAGGCATCGCTGCGGCCATTCGCGAAATCGTACTGACGGGCACGCTGGCCAAGCTGGAAAAACTGCGGGGGCAGGCCACGCCTGCTCTGGCCGACCTCAGCGCCTATCCGCGTCTCGATCCGAAACGCGTGATGCGGATCTACAAGAAGCTGGGTATCAGTTCGGTGGATGAACTCAAATCCCGGCTTGAAAACGGCGCGATCGAGAAGGCTCTTGGACCGCGGCTGGCGCAACATGTGCGGCAGGGCGTGACACAAACGCACGCCATGCTCCTGTACCATGCTGACGATCTGCGCGATGCGATCGAGGCCTTCCTGGTAGGAACATGCAAGGCGCGGCGGGCGGAGGCCGCCGGGGACTACCGCCGGCGCGTCGAAGTGATCGAGGAACTTGTGTTCGTGATCGAGACGGATGATTTTCCTGGCGTGGTTGCGCGTATGCAACGCTATGGCGGCCGCACGCCGCTGTTACAATTACAGGCACAGATGGCGCTCTTCGCTTTGTCGTCGGGCATACGGCTGCGGCTACAGCGGGCCACTAAAAAGGATTGGGGATTTCACATGGTGGCCTGCACGGGCTCAAGGGCGCACCTGCGCAAGATCACCGCCGTGACAGGGCCCTTCCGGCAACTGAAGGCGGACTTATTTCCGACTGAAACGGCGCTTTACCACAAGTTTGGATTGTCGGTGATTGACCCGGAACTGCGCGAGGGCCGCGACGAAGTGCGACAGGCGAAGAGCAACCAGCTTCCGAAGCTCGTCACGCGCCCTGACTTCCGAGGGGATCTACATGCGCATACGCTTGCGAGCGACGGTAGCGATTCGATTGAGGCGATGGCGGATGCCGCGCGAAAGCTCAGCTATGAGTATGTCGGGATCAGCGACCACTCGCAAAGCCTAAAAATCGCGCGCGGCGTCTCCGTCGCGGATCTTTGGGCACAGATCCGCTATATCGATAAACTGAATGGCCGGTTGCGGGGCTTTCGCATTCTCAAATCAAGCGAGGTCGACATTCTGGCCGACGGATCGCTTGATTATCCGGACGATCTCCTCAAGGAGCTCGATTACACCGTCTGCTCCATCCACTCGCGGTTTGGGTTGAACCGGGACGCCCAGACGGAGCGCATTCTGCGCGCGATGGATAACCGTTATTTCAATATCCTCGGTCACGCGACCGGGCGTCTGTTGCTGAAAAGGCCGGGCTATGACATCGATATGGACCGGGTCATCGAACACGCGCGGCAGAATGGGTGTTTTTTTGAGATCAATTCAAGTCCGGACCGGCTGGACGTGTCGGCCGAGAATGCGCGACAGGCGTCCGCAGCGGGCATCATGATCGCAGTTTCCACAGATTCGCATAGCACACGGGAATTCGACCTGATCCGCTGCGGGCTTGACCAGGCACGCCGCGCCGGACTGACAAAAGCAGACATCCTCAACTGCCAACCGTGGAAAAGCCTTGAACGGTTGTTCCGGCGGTGAAGTGCCGAAAGGTATTTAGCGCTTAGACTGAGACATACAGTGATGTCAAAATACGGGCATGAAGGTGGCGCAGCATGTCGAGATTGAAGGCCGCTCGCTGGTCCTGTCTAACCTCGACAAGGTCCTCTATCCGGCCAGCGGATTCACAAAAGCGCAGGTCATCGACTATTACATCCGCATCGCGCCCTGGCTCCTGCCTCATTTCGCGAAGCGGCCCGTGACCATGAAACGCTTTCCGGACGGTGCGCCGGGCAAGGCGTTTTATGAGAAGGATGCGCCAAAACATACGCCTGCCTGGATTCAGACAACAGAAGTGCCACGACAGGCGGGCGGCAAGCCGATCCGCTATATCTGCATCGACGATCTGGCGACGCTGGTGTGGTGCGCGAACATGGCAAGTCTGGAGCTTCACCCTTTTCTTCACCGCGCCGGCCAACTCGACCAGCCTGACGCCATTGTGTTCGATCTCGATCCGGGCGAGGGAACCTCGCTTGTGACATGCGCCGAGGTCGGCTTTTCGCTCAAAGCATTGCTGGAGGCGAAGGAACTGGAGTGTTTCGCGAAGGTATCGGGCTCCAAGGGGCTTCAGGTCTACGTCCCGCTGAACCCGAAGGTGACATACGAACGCACCCGGTCCTTTGCGCAATCGGCAGCCATCGCGCTCCAACGGCAGAAGCCGGAACTGGTGATCTCCGATATGGCAAAAACTCTCCGACAAGGGAAGATTTTCATCGACTGGAGCCAGAACTCCGATTTCAAGACAACGATTGGCGTTTATTCACTGCGGGCCACGAGAGACGAGCCGTTCGTGTCGATGCCGGTGACCTGGGATGAGCTGGCGAAACTCCGGAGAAGCGGAGATGCCAGCAAACTTCGTTTCACCCCATACGCAGCTCTAAAGCGCGTCGCGGCCAAAGGCGACCTGTTCGCGCCGTTGCTGACACTAAAACAATCGCTGCCGGATACGCTGCGCATGGAGGAACGTGTAGAGCATGCGGTGAAACCTGCGAAACAGACGCGTCGGTCCAAGCCGATGGCACGTACGCGAAGCAAGCCTGATGAGGACTTGGAGGTTCTGCCGAAGGCGCGGGCCGAATTCATCCCACCGATGCTGCTGTTGCGAACGGAGCAGCTGCCGGAAGGCGCATCCTGGCTTTACGAGTTGAAATTGGATGGTTACCGCGCCATTGCCGCGAAGGCTAGGGGCAAGGTCAGTCTGTGGTCGCGCAACGAAAATGACTTCGAGAAGCGTTACCCCACGATCGCCGCCGCCCTTGCGGCGCTGCCGGACGACACCGTAATCGACGGCGAAATCGTGGCGCTCGATGGAGCCGGCAAACCATCTTTCAACGCGCTCCAGAAGTACGGCTTAGCCCATACACCTCTTCTGTATTACGTCTTCGATGTTCCCGTCCTGAAGGGCCGCGACTTGCGGGGCGCAATCCTCGAACAGCGGCGTGCGAGGCTTGAGACGGATGTGTTTCCGTTTCTCCACGAGCCGATCCGTCCTTCACCGGTTCTACCCGGATCGTTAGCTGATCTCATCACGGCCGTGAAGGAGCAGGGGCTCGAAGGCCTGGTCGCAAAGCAGCGCGGGAGCCGCTACGAGCCGGGCGAGCGATCAGGTGCCTGGCAAAAGATGCGCGTCAACGAGGGCCAGGAGTTTGTCATCGGCGGCTACACCGTAGGCGGCCCAACGTTCGATGCGCTTGTGTTCGGCTATTACGAGGGGTCGCGCCTCATGTATGTGGCGCGGACCCGCAACGGCTTTACTCCCTCAGCGCGCGCACAGCTGATGCAGAAGTTCCGCGGCCTGGAAATCCCGGACTGCCCATTCGCCAACTTGCCGGAGAAGAGGCCCGGCCGGTGGGGGCAGGGGCTCACGGCAGCGAAAATGAAGGATTGCCGTTGGCTCAAGCCGGTCCTGGTGGGACAGTTTGAATTTCGTGAATGGACGCTCGACGATCATTTGCGGCACTCCCGTTTTGTGGGTTTGCGGGATGACAAAATGGCCACGTCCGTGCGCCGCGAACAGGCCAGACGCGAATGATTCTCACGGGAGATTAAGATACTAAGCCCTAGATTTTCTATCTAATAATGGGGAGGTGAATAATGAACGATGATGCAAAACTCGATACCGTTTGCCCCAACAACCACAATCTGACCGTCGCCTTCACCCGCGATGAATTCGAAGCTGCCCTGAAAAGCGGCGACCTGGTCTTCCACTGCAACACGTGCGACACCAACTGGCCGCCCACTAAGGAAGAAATCGGTAAAATCCGAAAACAGTTCGCGGACGATAAGTAGCGCGCTGAACCTGGCATGTCAGCGGGTTCTGCTGCCACAGCGGCCGGTAGAAACCAGGGCAGGGCGAAAGCCTGACGAACTGTATCCGCGTTCAGGGGCCCGGCTCGGAGACTACTTCCCCGCGAACCTCAGGGTCACGCCCGCAACACCAGTTAAGGGGAAGCCGGGCGGGGCGCGTGAATTCGCGCCACGATGGCTGAATCGGGCGTGACATAAGATTTCGAGATTTCTAGATCACACAGCGTCGTGGCATAACCACTTCGGAAGGAGCGGAGCGTGTAGCCCAGGGGAGTTGATGCACGCATTCAACTCCAGAGAGCTGCCAAAAAAATTTCATCTCGCTATCGGGCACTTTGGCTTCGAACGAAGCTCGTTCAGCGCTCACAAATTGACCTCGCTGATTCCCGAGTTTTATGCCCGCCAGATCGACGCGGTGAACTCAGGCGACCGCAGCTATTCCATGCTTCTCGACGAGAGACAGCAGCTTGCGCGCCGGGCCGGAAGGCCGCTTCTTGCCCACTTCCGGGCCGGCGAGGCCGTGTGGATGGACGAATCGAAACTGTCTAACGAACTGCCCGACGAGCTTTATCCCAAGCCTCAACAACGAGCAGCTTGCGCGTTGCTCGGGTGGGCATACCCAGGAGCGTTTCCGCGAGCGAGAGCCTTTTCGATCCACAAGCCGCTAGCGCGCGGTGACGCTGAACAGGAGATCTGAAAAGCGGACCGCGGGTCGGTAAACCTGCGGCGGATCCCGACATCTCACCTGACGGCCATCTCACCTGACGGCCAATGGATGGTGTTCAACTTGCGGCTCACGCCTCAAACCTCGAGCCGGTTGTTTTCGTCCGGATCGTTGCCCAGCGCCAGCTACGCTCAAAGAGTTGGCCTCCTATCTTCAAACGGCGGTGAGGATCGATTGCCAAGACCGGAGCTAACCATTCCGCGCGCATGCACCGCAATCAGCAACGCACCATCAGCGGTTTCATCAAAAAGTGATCCTGCCGCCAACCTGTAGGGCTCGCGGGCCACCCGAACCGAACACTTGATTAAAGCGCGCTGTGGGCTGGCCGAATGAAGGCCCGATCACGTAGGAATATCCAGTGAGGTTCGCGATGTTGAATGCGTTAAATGCCTCGCCGAAAAGGGACAAGCGGTAGCGTTCCCTATACGCGAATTCCTTCGTCAACCGCACATCGGTATCTAACGTTGGATCGCCGAATTGGTAATCCGACGGCAGCGAGATGGGCTTGATAAGGGTGCCGCGCGCGTCCTTGGTACCAACCAGCGTGGAGTTGAAGGCAGCTACAGCCTTTGTCAAATCCGATTTGCCGCAGCCGGCATTGAAGCAGTTGTAGCCTAAACCAGGAACAGCCAGCGCCAGGGGAAGCGTCGTGCTTCCGGCGCCGTTCAGGTCGTAGCCAGCGATGGTCGGCATTACGGGAGTTCTCGAGATGATCGACGTGTTGACGCTCAGCTTAAATCCCCAGGGCAGGTTGCCCAGACCGGCGATGTTCAGATTGTGCCGTGGCAGGTTCGGGCCATATGTTGAGAAGTAATTGTTCAGATTGAGCGTGGGAGCAACCACTGTCAATTCCTTCTGCAGCGCATACGAGACTACATATTGAAAACCGCGCGACATGCGCTTTTGGAACTTCACTAGCAGACCGTCGTAAACGGAGCGTCCTTCCGGAACCCAGAAAGTAATAGATCCGGTGGAGCACTCCTGCCCAGGAACGAACCTCTCCGCCGCGGTACAAGTCGGAATCACGGGCGCGGGAGCTCCGTTTATATAGCGTGCCGAACGGTTCAGATCCAGTTCGCCCATATCAACATTTTCAAACTGGCGCCGCGCCCAATCCACTTGCAAAACCATGTCGCGGCCGAGTTCGCGCTGGATGCCGATTGACGTCTGGTAACTTTTTAGATTTTTAAAATTAGGTCCGTGGAGTTCGATGCCGGCTTTGGCGATATCGAGTCCGGTCACCGAGTATGGCCCGCTACTCTGCGGAGTGGTTGGAGCGAGCTGTGCCGTAATGGCCGGCAGTTGCTCGTGATAGATCTGGATATACTGCGCTAGAGTCATGTTCGTCAACGTGTTCAGTGGAAGGGGATCCCCGACCTTCACCGGTGTGCCGGTGGAGAGATTCACGATATTGGGAAAAATATTTGTTAGCGATCCAGCCGTAAGTGTCGTTCGGCCATTCCCCGGCGGTTCTAACAAAGCCGCTGCGTTCTGATGGTGCCAAAGAGGCTCGCTGTCCCAAAAAAGGCCCCCGCCTCCTCGAATCACGGTCTTCTTGTCCTTGCCGAGCGCATAGGTAAAACCGATCTGGGGAGCAAACTGCGTATAGCTGACCGGCGGCGCCTGAAGATTGTTGCCGATGATCGGCGACAAGAATGCCGGGAAGGGCAGATCGTACCATTTGCCCGTTTCCCATTCGTATCCTAAGGCGCCGTTCAACGTGAGATTTTGCGTAACCTTCCAAGTATCGGCGGCATAAAACTTCGGCCGGTCGCTGTGATTAAATTTATCGCGTTCGTACAGTCCCGGAAAATACCCGTACCCGACTTTGACGCCGCTATAAAGTGAGGTCGAGGTGTTGAAAACGGGAAGTTGAAGGATGTCCGCAGTTCCCGATATCAGCCGCGGAAGATTCGGCATGTACTGGGCGAGCAGGGCCGGATTGGACGTCGCGATTGTGGTCTCGGGAGAATATACACCGAGGCACGATAGCTCGCAGGTTTGATAGAGATCTTTGCCGACGTAACGCTCGATATCGGCTCCGAACCGAATTCGATGGGCACCTTTCTGCCAGCTTACGTTGTCCACGATCTCATACGTCCGCGCCTGTCGCGGCTGCGGGGAATTGTCATTTACTCCCCCATAAAACGTGGAGGAGCCCACCATTCCGGCTCCAGTTCCGCCCACAACGAGAGATGGCAGGCCAAAACCAGGACAAGGTGCCGGGCATTGCGATGCCGCGGCGACATCCGCGATGTTCTGCCAGAAATGATATTGAATTCGCGCATCGTTTACGAAATTGGACGTGAATGCACTGGTGAAACCGATCATGCTCTGATCGGACCAATTCGCATTACTCGACCAGCCCGATTGTAACGGCTGTGAGCCGCCGTAAGGACCAAATCCGAGATTGCTGTCGTGCGAGTACCGCGCGAACAGTGTGTGTTTCGTGGAAATCGTGTAATCGAAGCGAGTCGTGAATAGATTGTTATGGTAGGGGCTGATCGGGGCCCCAGACAGGCCCCTGAGCGACGGCAGGTCTTCGTTAATCGGATAGACCTGATCCTGATTCATGTATTCATAGTTCGTAAAGAAAAACAGTTTGTTCTTCAGGATCGGCCCGCCTACCCAAATGCCTGGATTCCGTCGCGCGAAGAACGGGTCCGGGTTCTTCGGGTCGCGCTTAAGGCCTGGATACGCTGCCATATTGTGATCGCGGAAGAAAAAATATCCGCTTCCGTGAAAATCGTTGCTGCCGCTGCGCGTTACGACGTTGACTTGACCGCTTGTCCCGACTCCCGCCGTGACATCGAAATTGACCGTAGAGATCTGGAACTCTTGAATGATCTCTTGAGAAAAATTCATGTCCGCTGTCCCGGTGCCTTCCCACTGATCATTGACGATACCGCCATCGATTGTGAATCGCGTATAGCCGACGCCGCCGAGAGTCGTCACTGAAATCAACGAATTGAACTGGGCGGCGGTCCCCGGCGCAGTGCTTACGCCAGGCTCCAGGGCAGCTAGCGACATGAAGCTGCGGCCGTTGATTGGTAACTCTTGAATGCTGTTGCGCGCGACCACGCCTGCCACGGCCTGACTTTCAAGGTTCACCTGTGCCGCCGTTGCCTCGACGTTCACAACCTCCTGTGTCGTGCCGAGTGACATAGCAATATCGGCCGTCGTATTACCGCCCGCTACAACCTGCAGCGTTTGCACGACTGTTCGGAAACCCTGCATCTCAGCCCGGATCTCATAATCGCCCGGCAGCAACGCGGGCGCGCTGTAGAGGCCCTCGGTATTGCTGGTAAGATTTCGCGTTGCGGCCGTCGCTTTGTTTGTGATTGTGACGGTAACCCCGACGATTACCGCGCCAGACTGATCTTTAACCGTTCCCGAAACGGAACCGGTAGGCGCCTGGCCCAGGACCTCGAACGGCAAGGCCAACAAACCAGCAAGCAGGCCAAGCAAATGAATATGTCGAAGGAAATACACAGGCCACCTCCGCAGCTAGGAAACGCGAACGAATGCTTTGTTCTGATCCCGCGAATCATATCACGCCGCCCAAAGTGCGTCAATGTGATTTGCGAAATTGGGTTTTGCCGAATGTCCGGACAAAGCAGAAGTTTCCGCTTCCGCGAAGTAGAAAGTTACGATTTTGGTACGGGTCTAAACCTACTTGCCCGACGTGAACAAGCTCTTCGGTATCATTCCGTGCACGCCCACAGTGCCATCCACCAGTTGCGTAATCGAAAAATCGACACCGACGCTCGTGAGCATATAAGCATCTTCACGGCTCATCTTCTTCTCATTAACTAAAAAGTCGAGCGTCTCGTGGACGGCCAGCTTGGTCGCGGCCGTTAGGTCGGGATCCAGGCCCATCGTAATGTAATGCGTGGGCGTTTCTGCCCGAGGCCAGTTCAGGTGCAGATCGTGCCGGACGATGAATTGAAAAACGCCCGTGAGGGATGTTTCCAATGCCGTAATATCCACTTCGCCGTTGCCCATGGCTGCGTGACCATCACCTGCTTCGAACAGCGCCCTCGGCGCATGAACGGGAATGAACAGCGTGGTGCCTGCTACCAGTTCCTTGTTGTCCAGGTTGCCAGCATAATTTCCCGGTGGCGAGCTATTGATCTTGCCGGCCGAAGGATCCGGCGCCACTCCCATGCTTCCAAAGAACGGCCTGAGCGGTATCTCAATTCCGGGGCCGAAATGGCCGACCCGGCGCTCACGATCGAGTGGAATGATTTTCATCCGCGAATCGAATTCACCAGGCAGAAATCCGGATGTCCTTCCAAAGCTGTTCCAGGCATACGGTACATCCATCCGAATTTCACGAATACGCACTTCGAGGACATCTCCAGGCTCGGCACCCTCAATCGCAATCGGGCCTGTGAGTAAATGAGAGCCTGGCCCGCGTGCTTCTCGGGGGATCTTCTCATAAACGTCGCGCAACTCCGGCTGAATCTGATCCGGATGCACGCCGGCGGCAACCATTCGGTCCGGGTTTCCCCAAACGTTTTGAACCTCGACAGTATCGCCGGATTTAATGGTCAAAACGGGCTTAGCTGTGGCAGAGTAGTAACCCCACACAATTGTTTCCGGCGATGCTTTGAGCTTGTACTCAGCAGCCGGCAGCAGCGCCGAAACGAGAAGAGCAATCAATACGAACCGAATCATTCGTCCACTTTACTCGTTCAGCCGCAAATCCGCAAAGGGTCGGGTGAACTTCAGCAGCTAGAGCACACTGCATCTCACGTCTTTGGCGCGATCCGACGCAAGGCATATGTCTTGTTCATTTGGCAATTATTTCGGATTGGCCGGCTTGAGCACAATTCGCAAATTGTTCGTGCTCGGCGATCGTGACGCAATCCTCAGGTACAACTCGCCCGCCATCATCCGCTCGCGATCCGGGTCCGATAACGTTTCGCTTCCCGCGGCGGTTTGGAACGTATGGTTCGTAACCACAGCGATTGCAGGACCGCTACCGCCTCTGTCCATGCGGTGAATCGTGGCGGCCAGAATCTCGCCCGCACCAAAGCCGGCCACTATGATGTCATATGTCAGTTCGTTGGTCGTGGGATCAAATGTGAACCCGACACCGTACGGTTCGTCCCAGGCATGGGCCCGGCTCGAAGACTACTTCCCCGGCGAACTTTAGGGTCGTGGGCTCGCGTTCGCGTTGGGTCAGGGCTTGGCGAGCGGCAATCCGCCGGAAATTCTTGGGCCCGCACCGACCAGTTTCGATGGAACGTCCGTCTCGATTAAGAATTCAACCGGGAGCACATTCGCGGCCCCTCTGCTGTTTGTTTCTCCGTGGCAGCTGACATTCGAGGTTCCAGCAGGTGTCGCGTCCGGACCGGCCCAGGTCAGTGTTACCTCGGCAGCCTCGACACAAGCTCCTACGAATGTCCAAGTGGCCTCTGTTGCCCCCGCAATATTCACGCTCAACGGTGTCGGGCTTGCCGCAGCCGAGGCAGTTCGGGTTTCGAATGGAACACAGATAATCGAGCCTGCATACACGCTTAACAGCTTCGGTTCATTCGCGGCGAACCCGATCGATATGGGCTCGTCGGGAGACCAGGTTTATCTGACACTGTTTGGTACGGGCATACAGGCCGCCGGCCAGTCGAAAGTCGCAGTGACGGTCGCCGGCAGTACCGCACCAGTAGTCTACGCGGGAACAAGCGGATTTACCGGCGTCGACCAAGTCAACGTACTGCTCCCGACGTCGCTCGCCGGCAAAGGTACCGTAAATGTCCAGCCGACTGCAGCGGGTGTTGCCGCGAACCCAGTCCAGATCACGATTCAGTAGTCCTTATGGCGGTTGAACTGCTGCCGTAGGATCCGTCACGCGGAGGTGGGCGAAAGTTTCAGCGAACAGCGCTATCGGCCTATCTTTCGGAGTGCACGTGTTCTGGCTGTGTCAAAATTTGAGAGCAACTTGGCGAGCGAAATTGTTCCGAGTTGATTCTCTCCAGTAGTCCATTTGGCAGATGAAAAGCGAACGCGCCAGCACCAACAGAGGAGCTGGGTTGTCAGGCGATCCTTTCGGCCCGAACGATAAACCTTTCCGGAGCGGCGCCCACGAAGTAAAACGGATAACAGGTAACCAGCGTAAGAATCTGACTGTCGCTGGAATCCAACACCGAGACATTGTCCGGCTCCACAATCTTGGTGGACACGACGCGATAGCGGTACTCACCCTGCAATGTCGTAACGACAATGACGTCGTTCGGGCGGACGTTCCGCAACGGCCGGAAAAACGTATCCCGGTGTCCTGTGAGAGCCACGTTTCCCGTTTGTCCCGGCAGCGGCGTGCCAGTGATATGGCCGACCGCGCGTCGAAGCGTCTTAGAATCGTCCCCTTCGATAACTACCGCCGAGAGTGCGAGACGCGGGATTTGAATGCGGCCGATTAGGCCGCTGGCCGCAACGGCCGGGGCGCCCGGCGTTAAAGTCGCGCGCCTAAATTGCAAGGGGCCAGCGGCCGCATTACGGTCTAGCAGCATGTGCTGCAGTATGACGCTCTCCCGCCGCTGAAAAACTTGGGAGTCCACGACAACGAACGCGCAATAGCTCAAAAGCAAAATAGCGGCGGCAAAAAACGAACGCTCGATCCATGGCAGAGCCTTTTTGGACGGTCCTCTCCAAACGACTCTCATTTTAATCCTCATTCGTGAGACGCCCAGGGTTGCGCGCCGACGATCAACTCAGCGATTTTCGGCCGCATGCTCCCGCACTGGCCGCGGCGCCACGCGTTCGTTCCCGCGATAAGTTCCTCGCCAATTCGACCTCTTTCCAGCCTTCGCCAAATCAACATGCTTGGATCCGGCAGTACTCCGGCTGCCACATGGCGTCTTGCACCTGTTGCACGATGTCGTCGAGTTCGACGCGGGCCAAACCCTCCGCCATCGCTGCTTCGACCACCGCCACGGCGACGGTCGCCGAAACGCCGCGCAAGTCATCGACATGCGGCAACAGCGAAGCGCCAGGTTGGCGCACCGCGACCAGGCTGGACACCGCGTTCGCTGCCGCCGCCAGCATGCCGTCGCTCATCGAACGGGCTCGACAAACGATCGCGCCCAGACAAAGGCCGGGATACAACATCGCGTTGTTCACCTGACCGATGACATAAGTCACTCCCCGGTAGGTTACAGGCGGGAACGAACTGCCACTAGCAATCAGAGCCCGGCCCTCCGTCCAACGGATTAGATCGGCTGGAGCGGCCTCAGCCGACGAGGTTGGATTCGAAAGCGGGAAGATGATGGGCCGGTCCACGTGCGCGGCCATGTCTTTCACGACAGCTTCCGTGAAAGCGCCCGCCACGGTGGAAGTGCCGATCAGGATGGTCGGCCGCACGTGGTGAACCACCTCGGCCAGCCTTGTGGCGCGCTCGTGTGTCCAGCGGCTCACTTCGGTCCGAGGCCGCGCATACCTGGCGTGATAACCGCGCAACTGATCATCCATGTCGTTGACGAGCAGCCCCGGGAGATCTACTAGCCAGAAACGCCGCGCGGCATCGGCGGGGGTGGCGCCTTCTCGTACCATGGCGTCGCAGATTTGATCGGCGATTCCAACCCCGGCTGTGCCAGCCCCGAAAATGACGACGCGCTGGTTCCGCAGGGGCACTCCGCACGCACGCGTTGCTGATACCACTGCCGCTAGTGTGATCGCGCCGGTACCCTGCATGTCGTCGTTGAACGTTAAGGTTCGATCACGGTATTTCTCGAGGATGCCCCGGCCGTTGCTCGGGCTAAAGTCCTCCCACTGCAGTAGCGCATTAGGAAACAACTTTGTCACGGTGTTGACGTAAGCATCGATAAAAGCGTCGTAGCGCTCTCCACGGACGCGGGCGTGCCGGTTCCCGATGTACATGGGATCGTTGAGCAGGCTTTCCCGGTTGGTGCCGACATCCAGCATCACCGGGATCACTCGGGCCGGGTCGATTCCGCCCGCTGCCGTATAGATCGCCAGCTTGCCGATTGAGATCTCAATGCCCCCGACGCCCCAGTCCCCCAGCCCCAGGATTTGCTCGGCGTCGGTCGCCAGGATCAAGTCGATATCCTCTGGTTTGGCGCCGAGGTTCGCAAATGCTTCCTCAATGCCTTCCAGATGGTCGATCGAGAGGTACACGCCTCTCGGACGGCGGCACTCGTGGTGATACTGCTGCATTGCCATGCCGACCGTCAGATCGTTAACGATCGGGATCATCTCGCGCAGGTGCCCGAAAAGCAACCGGTAGAACAGCACCTCGTTCCGGTCATGCAACGCGGTCAGGTAGATGTTTTTGTTGAGGGCATCCGGCAATTGCTGGTACTGATTGTAAGCACACTTTACTTGCGCATCCAGGGTACTGATGACCGGCGGGAGCAGGCCCGTGAGGCCCAAAGCCTTTCGTTCTTCCGCCGTGAAAGCGGTGCCTTTGTTCAACAGCGGGGAATTGAGCACGGCCAGTCCGCGGGCCTTGGTATCGTGATGACGGTCCACATTCTGTCGGCGCTTCGTGACGGATGCCAGCAGTGGAATCACGCTCCGTCGCATGTTATTACCTTCTCTCTTACTCTTGATTCTGCTGGCCCGCGCGGCGCGCCAGGCTACCGGCACGTCGCGCGATAAAGCAGTTACTTACGGGACGCGGCTAGCAACCGCGCGAAGCGCGAAGGCTCCGCCGAGCGCCAGCAGCCCAAACAGCCCGATGAGCGGGAGCGGACTCGCTGATTTCGGCAGCGTCCTCTCCGCTACCTCAGCCGTCGCCGTTTCCGCCTGCGCTGGCGGTGGTGTAAGCACCTCGCCCAGTTGCACTTCATCTCCGGTGGGCTTAACTGCCATGACCGGCGCCTGCTTCAACTGCGCAACTACCGGTGCATCCGCGGTTTTGATCGGTTCGGACACTTCGACCGGGATGTCCGCCGGCGTAAACAGCACGGGCGTCTTAGCAGCATGGGCCAGTTCTAATGCCTTGGCCTTCGGATAGACGAACTCTTCGCCCCAATTCCGGCCGGGGTAAAACCATGCGCGCAAGGCTTCCGGCTGGCCGACTGGTCTTTCACTGAACGTGATCACCGTCTTGTCGGTCGCCCTGAGACGATAATTCGGGATCGCCAGAATCGTGGCGTAAACAGTCAGTTCGTCCTGGCTGAAGATTTGGACGATGTGGCGGTCCGACTGCGAATCCAGGATCTTGAATACATAAGTACCTGCCGGCAACACGCCCCACCCGGGCATGTGAACCCCTGGAATCTCGACAGGAGCTCGAAAAGTAATCACTGTCTTCCTGTTCCACTCGTCCGCCCGCGCAGTTGGTGCGAATGTTGCACCAATGAGCGCCGCGCAAAGCACGCTTGTCGGTATTGCTTTTGAAAATGTCAAAGGTTGCTCCTTCTTCTGGGTCTAGATCTTGTGTGATCGCTTATATGCCGAGCTGCGTTCGCGGGTTTCAATGAGCGGATCTCACGGTTAAGGGAGGAGCACTCTTGCACCCATTGAGGGCAATGGTTCGCAAAGAGCCGTTATTAGGCGTGTTCTTGAGAGGAGCGGTATTCGGAACCGCTACGGCCGAGTGAAGGATTTAAAAGAAAACTGGCGGTATGGCGTCACGTGACCAAATATGGCCGAAAATGAAGCCCGTCCACCGCAATACTTTTCGATGCTGATCCGAAGACCCAAGCCGGAGCTATTCGAGCTTGACGATCGGTGCATTCCCGCGCCCGGCCGCTCGCTCGCGGTCAATCAGCGCTGATTACACCAGGCACATTCAATGCGTTCCCCCTAAGCCGGCTGACGAGTTCGCGCTGCTCACGGTCCGGAATTGGTGTCGCTCAAATGTTGCGGCGAAAAAGGATTCGCCTAAACGATGAACCCGCCCACGTGCGACAAGCTGGAGCGGAACTCTTTCATCCAGCAGTGAAGGCCAGTTTATACTGATCTCGATCCGCTGACCGGCGGTGATGTCGTCGTGGGACGTCTGCCGCAAGTGCACTAAGACGCCACCACTGCTCAGATTGACCGTACGGCCCGCCCTCCAGAATCGAGACCTTCCGGAAAGAAGACGGAAGCGGATGTACAACTCCAGTGGATAGCGATTCTTTGCTCGGCGGTCTGTGGGAACGGACGAAATGGAAAGTGTCGCAGCCTGATTTTGCTCTAAATCCGAGAGGATGCTGGCCAATGATGTCATCAATGTTGCCGCTTCCTAGCAGCAAGCTCTGGCGACGGCCAGTGCTCGGATCCGCTCGATTCGCCCGGAAGAAGCTCGCAACAAGTCGACTTTGAAGACACTGTAGAGCTGGTTCTCCCACATTACTTCGAAACATTCTCGCAAGCGTGAGAGGCCGGCAACCTGCAGCTCGGCGCCTTTCGGCAAGAAAACAATCCGTCCCTGTCCGTCTTTGTCGAAATGGACGGCCGTAACCGGCTCTGTCAGCCGGTACACTCCGCTGGCCTGGACCTCGCTCTTTTCGGTAGGCGCCACAAAGCTTCTCGCGTTCGAAATGGCAACGATTCTTGTCATAAACTCAATGCATTTCCTTTGTATGGTTATCGAGGCTCAAACACCGTCTCTGCTGCGGCGCTATTGGATCCGGGAGATTACGCATCCAACGTTCGGCTTACTTTGTCCAGCAGTTCTGCGGATCGAAAAGGCTTCTCGATGCATTTAAAGCCCCGATAAGCACTCCAGGCGTCTCCGGACATAAAGATGATTGGCAGTTGCGAATCGATCCCCAGGACGCGATCTGCCAGAACAAGGCCATTCATATTAGGCATCGTCACGTCGGTCAGCAAAAGCAGAATATTAGGCCGGTGAGCCTCATAGTAGCGGAGAGCTTCCTCTCCGTCGGAAGCGGTAGCTACGAGGTATCCGTTACGCTCCAAAAATACCTTTGCCAGCGCGCGGATGTCACCGTTGTCGTCGACGACCAAAATCGTTCCGTGTTGCGCGTTGTCTTTCATACCGTGCAATCTTTTGGGCCGAATCTTCAGACCCACAGGCTTATCCCGCCTCTGGCAAATGTAAGCTCAGTGCGTTTAAGTATCGGTCAACATGTTTGTTTGGTCTGTTCAAAATTGCTCAGTTCGTGGAATTGATCAGCGTCTTCCGAATTGCACGGTGGGTTGAGCAGCAAAGGGGTTCGTCTATCAAAACCGCTGTTCTTCGTTCAGACCGTACTTGTCTTCACTTTCGGCTTGCAGTGGGTTTTCCGAGCAGCGCGGACTGGATTGCTTCGAGCCGAAGATAGCCCGCGGCTGCGCGGACGCGCACGGCTTCCTGTT
>Ga0070738_10001491_pt1 | contig 45923 bp, 41 predicted proteins | sample Coa_R2_2_FD_66446 | JGI IMG/M metagenome (GOLD analysis project Ga0070738, IMG submission 66446) | Surface soil microbial communities from Centralia Pennsylvania, which are recovering from an underground coalmine fire - Coalmine... | ecosystem: Environmental > Terrestrial > Soil > Unclassified ...
AGGGTGTAGGGTGTAGGGTATCCCCATCAATGAATTGAGGGGATTTGATTTATGAATAAATTTTTTGTTTTCTCCATAAATAAATTTAGGGGCTTTCAAGCAGCTTGGGTGTAGAGTAGGCTGTTCATTTTCTGCAAGAATTTCTTTTTACCCCTACACCCCACACCCTACCACCTACACCCGTTTTTTCGGTAACTTAGGGAGGTAAGCTCCCTTGTTTGTTCATCCCAAAAGGGGAGTGTAGGTAGTTCACTTGGCTAGGTTCAATGTGCACTTATTACTAAAAAAAATACTGAGTAAATAAAAGTACTCAGCATTACCTGATTTATATGGAGTAGAGCGAGAATCTTTATATTTTTTTCATCACTCTCAGACTCTAATAACTTGGAAAAAAAGTAGAATAAATCATGCTTGTAGAGTATTGAAAAAATTTAAAAAAATATATTGCGTTTTGTGAAAATCCATTATAATCATCTTATATAGGAATAAATAATTGTACCAAACGTCTACTTGTTTAAGTGGGCTTTAATCGCTCTCTAGGAAAGCAGTTATTGGTCATTAGATGAAAAGCATCTGAAACCAAACACATAACTGATGCTAACTTCTAGTTGTTAGGAAATTTGAAACACAGAGATAGTTATCAATGACAGTTGATAACTAGCGTATTTTAATGTTTTACACAGTATTTTGTTGAGCGCAAACTTAGACAAAATCAAAATATATTTTTATTTTGATAAAGCGAAGATTTTAGGCTTTCAGATATAACGATAGAAAACCTAAAAGTAAGCTTTATACAAAAAATTCATCATATTCAAAAAACTAGGTAGTTACCAAGGAGAAGAGCAATAATTGTAAATTAAGCTACACATTTTTGTAGCTTAGTTTTAATGACTAATTAAAATAAGTTACCTAAATACCCTAAATAGAATATTTACTATTTCGTATTTTTAAATAGAGATTGTTATGCTAAAAATAACAAGCAAATAGATGGTCTTTTTGTCAAAAGCGAAAGACTTGTAAAAAATTCATTGTCTACTAAACAAATGGAGTTAATTTAGCAATGCAGTTAGAAGATGTGGTGACAATTAAAGACGTAGAAAAAAAGGCATGGGAAGCACTAGAAAAGTCGATTATCTACTATAAAGGGCATCCAATTGGGACAGTAGCTGCTTACGATATGTCAGTGGAGGCACTTAACTACGACCAATGCTTTATCCGAGATTTTGTATCTTCAGCTTTAATTTTTCTAATGAAAGGTAGGACAGATATTGTCCGAAATTTCTTAGAAGTCACCCTGAATCTACAGCCAAAGGAAAATCAATTAGATGCTTATAAACCAGGTCGGGGTTTAATGCCAGCTAGCTTCAAAGTAATGTCAGACAGTGCTCAAGAATACTTAGAAGCAGATTTTGGTGAACATGCGATCGCCAGGGTTACACCAGTTGATTGTTGTTTATGGTGGGTCATTTTATTAAGGACTTATTCAGTTGCTACAAAAGATTTTTGTCTAGCCTATAGACCTGATTTCCAACAAGGTATCAGGTTAATCATGGAACTTTGCTTAGCGACGCGGTTTGATATGTATCCAACACTGTTGGTTCCCGATGGTGCTTGCATGATTGACCGTCGTTTTGGGATTTCTGGCCATCCCCTGGAAATTCAAGTTCTATTTTATGCCGCATTACGTGCTGCTCGTGAGATGTTGATTGGTGCAGAGAATGAAAATATCATCGCAGCAATTGATAATCGCTTGCCTCTTTTATGTGGTCATATTCGCCAGCACTACTGGATCGATATGAATCGCCTAAATGCCATTTATCGTTTTAAGAGTGAAGAATATGGTAAAGGCGCTGTCAATCTCTTCAATATATATGCAGATTCTTTACCATACCGTGAATTGGATAAGTGGCTACCGAGAAAAGGTGGTTATTTGTGCGGTAATGTTGGACCATCACAGCTAGACACTCGCTTCTTTTCGCTAGGAAACCTGATGGCTGTCATTACCGACCTTGCTACAGAGGAACAGTCTCAAGCAATTATGAATCTCATTGAGGCTCGGTGGGAAGACTTGGTGGGAGATATGCCAATGAAAATTTGTTTCCCAGCCGTGGAAAATGAAGAGTACAAAATTATTACTGGATGTGATCCCAAAAATATACCTTGGTCGTATCATAACGCTGGAAACTGGCCAGTTTTAATGTGGATGTTAGCAGCCGCTGCTGTAAAAACTCGTAGAGTACATATTGCACAGCAGGCTTTTGAGATTGCACAAGCACGCCTTTTGGAAGATGAATGGCCAGAGTATTACGATGGTAAGAGTGGACGGCTGATTGGAAAACAAGCCAGAAAATATCAAACCTGGACAATTGCTGGTTTCTTATTAGCAAAAGAATTGATAGACAACCCCACTCATTTACCATTAATGAGTTTTGAGGAATTACCACCAGAACTTGTCTCTAGAGCATGTGAGTTTGAACTCAGTAGTCTTGAAACAAAATCTTGTATCTAGCTGACAAGAAACTGAAAGATATAATATACATAGAATCTTGTAGCCCCCTTATCGTTATAGGGGGCTTTTGCTTTTTTTATGTCCAATCCCCGTCAAATAGCTTTTATTGCTCTAAGAGACGTTCACAAAGGAGCTTATGTTGATATTGCACTAGACCGAGTGCTACAAAAAGTTAATTTACCCGATAATGATCGCCGCTTGGTTACAGAATTAGTCTACGGCTGTGTCAGAAGACAACGAACTCTCGATGTTCTTATTGATCAACTTGGCAAAAAAAAATCTTACCAGCAGCCAAAAGACCTCCGCACCATTTTACATTTAGGCTTATACCAACTACGCTATCAAGAAAGAATTCCTGCGCAAGCTGCTGTCAATACCACTGTCCAACTGGCTAGAGAAAATGGCTTTTCTGGACTGACAGGGTTTGTTAACGGTTTATTAAGGCAGTATGTCAGGATGTTTGGGGAAGTCGGGGAGACAAGGGAGACAAGGGAGACAAGGGAGACAGGGGAGACAAGGGAGACAGGGGAGACAAGGGAGACAAGGGAGACAAGGGAGACAAGGGAGACAAGGGAGACAAATGCTTCCTTGTCCTCTCTCACTTCCGAAGCCCAAGGCTTCCTAAAATTGCCAGAAAACCCAGTCCAACGCTTGGGTATTTTACACAGCTTTCCTGACTGGGTCATTCAAGTGTGGGAAGAACAACTTGGATTGGCTCAAACAGAAATGTTATGTCAATGGATGAATAAAACTCCAACGATTGACCTAAGGGTTAACCCTCTAAGGACTTCTCTTGAGGAAGTTCATGCTGCGTTACAATCGGCTGGGATTTTATCAAAACCCATTCCTCCCCTACCCCAGGCTTTACGATTGATCGGTAGCACAGGTCCAATTCAAAACTTACCTGGTTTTACTGAAGGTTGGTGGAGTGTACAAGACAGTAGTGCTCAATTGGTAAGCCATTTACTCGATCCTCAAGCTGGAGAAGTGGTAATAGATGCTTGTGCAGCACCAGGAGGTAAAACAACCCATATTGCAGAATTAATGCGGGATGAAGGAAAAATTTGGGCTTGTGACTATACTCCCTCTCGTTTGAAGAAACTGCAACAAAACGCCCAAAGACTGAAATTGCATTCAATTGAAATTTGTGTTGGCGATAGTCGCAACTTACCCCAGTTTGACAATGTTGCTGATCGTGTGTTGCTAGATGCTCCATGTTCCGGTTTAGGAACGTTGCACCGCCACGCTGATGCGCGTTGGCGACAAACGCCAGAAACAGTCCAGAAACTCTCAGTTCTTCAGCAAGAATTGCTTGCGCATACTTCAAATTTTGTCAAGTCTGGAGGCATACTAGTTTATGCAACCTGTACATTGCATCCAGCAGAAAATGAAGCTGTGATTTCATCCTTTTTGGCTGAGCATCCAAATTGGGAAATTGAGCCTCCCAGTGTTAACTCACCTGTAAGTGAATACTCTACTCCCCAAGGCTGGATTAAAGTATGGCCTCATCAGCACGATATGGATGGCTTTTTTATGGTGCGTTTAAAGAAAATTAAGAATTCCTAAGCAGAACGCAGAACACAACTTATTTGGAAATCATAGATAAGTTGTAATAATTGAAAGTCTCAGAATCCCTGTTTCTTAGAGAAACGGGGACTTTCCTTTTTTAGGAATGATTTAGGATTGCTATAGAATACATTTTTATAGTCAGCAAAACATAGATAAAATTTAACAAGCAATGAATAATAATTCTAATGCAAAAACCTTAATAAAAATTTTGATTGGAGCCGCTTGGATTGATGGTAGAATCCAATCCGAAGAACGTCAGTATCTTCGTCAAATAGCTCAAGAAAAAGGTGTAGCCAACGAGCCAGAAATTCAACCTTTGCTACACGAATTGGTTCCTGTACAACCTGCACAGTGCTATGAGTGGGTAAAAGAATATTTGGGCGATCACCCTAGCAATGAAGACTATCAAAACCTCATTGAAGCTATCAGTGGTTTAATCTACAGCGACGGTGATGTAGCTCTTGATGAAGCAAGGCTTCTGACAAAATTACAACAATTATCCAATGCAAACAAGTCAACCCAACTCAGCCATAACTCCATTCTTAAACAGATTCAAAAGCTTTATCGTCGTTGGGTTGAAGTTCAAAAGTGAACTTCAGGAGAATTAAGATTTAGGAGCTAGGAGTTAGGAATTTTTTCGCTGATGAATTCTGAGTTTTGATGTTTGTTATTCAATGCTCTCAAAGTTAAATTTAAAGATCTTCACTCCTAGACTCCTAAACGCCAGTTGCTACAAGTCGGCAGAGCCGCCCAACGCACTGGCTCCTCCTAACTTTGTTAGGACTTGGGTTCACCAAAACCTGGTGTCTTGTCTTTCTCAATCTTGGGAACAACACTGGGGCGTTCTTTGTCTTCCCAGCCAGCAGGACGCTTAGAGTTGTACCAAGCAATAGAACCAATCGTAACAGCGGCTATAAAACCAGCTACATAGACAAAAGTTGCTGCCCATGGAAAATGGGGTCCATTTTCTGCTGCCGCAGCTGCTGCTTGCATGAACAAGTACATAAATTTTTCTCCGATTATAAGCAACTCTACTTATTAAGACCGTATACAAATAGCGTACAGCCCACATCCACCGCGAGAAGGAGAGTAAGAACGTGAGGGAGTGGCAAAACAAAACTTTGAGGTTATTTTCCACCTAATGAAGTAGGTCTAAGTCTCTCCCGCCAAGATATGGCTTGTGATGATGAAGCAGAGGAATTTGAAGAATGTTGCTGAGATTTAGCTGTTGTAGATGATGCGGTGGAATGTTTTTGTGAACGAGATGACTCTGAGGCAAATTCTCCAGAGCTTGATCCATTATGAGATCTGTGACGATAGCTTTTACCTGATGTGGAGTCTTGATTTTGTTCTTCGTCAGAGTATCGTCTTCTGTGTCTGGAAGTGCTTTCTTGCTGTTGATCTTGATTGTCTTCAGAATAATGCCTACGTCTGCGTCTCTCATTAGAGCGATCGCCATTCTCATCTTGTTGATGCTGATCGGAATCATCATCAGCAGCATATCCTCTAACAATCTGTTTAGCTTTAATAGGTTCTGCCTTAATTTTGCCTTTGCGACCTTCTAGCTTAGGTCGTGCTGGGAACTTTTCTACGGGCATTCCCTTTACGGCTTTTGCCATAAAATCATGCCAAGTCTCAGCGGCACTACTACTGCTACCATCAGTGGGGTTATTGTTGTCATTACCTAGCCAAACACCTGTTACCAATTGGGGAATGTAGCCAATAAACCACAAATCCCGAGCGTCATCCGTTGTGCCAGTTTTGCCGGCAACAGGTCGATCTAACTGAGCAGCACGACCAGTACCATCAGTCACCACATTGCCTAACATCCAGGTCATGATGGCGGCACTATCAGCGTCAAGAGCACGGTGTGATTTGAAGTTGGCTGACCAGATCACCTTACCTCTCCGGTTAAGGATACGACGGATACCATGAACTTCTGTGTGCAATCCATTAGTGGCAAAGCTACCATAAGCGCTGGTCAGTTCTAACAAATTCACTTCATTAGAGCCGAGAGCCAACGAGTAGTTTGGCTTTAGTTCTGATTTAATTCCCATATTATGGGCGAGTTTGATAATAGGCTTAAATCCTACATCAAGCAACACCTTCACCGCAACAACGTTAATCGACTTGGTGAGAGCGTCGAGCATGTCTATCTGACCATGGAAGTTTTTACTGAAGTTTTTTGGCTCGTAGCCATTCACTTTAAAGGGTTCATCTACATAGGTATCGTAGGGACTCTTGCCACTTGCTATGGCAGCTGCATACACAAAACCTTTAAATGTTGATCCAGGCTGACGCTGTGCTTGGGTAACGCGATTAAATTGGTTTTTGCCAAAATCTTTGCCTCCCACCATTGCCTGAATTTCACCATTACGGGGGTCAATGGCAACCATTGCTGCTTGCTTAAAGTTTTCCCAGCGACCTTGATTACGTAACACTTTAGTGACAGCATTTTCTGCTGCTTTTTGCCAAGTCGGATTGAGGGATGTTTCCACAGTTAAACCGCCTTCTTGCAGCACTTTGGGGGAAACATACTTTGGCAATTCTTTTTGGATGTAGCTGATAAAGTAGGGAGACTCCACTTGCCATCGTTTGGGCGGACTAGGGTGAAGTGTTAATGGTTCAGCCATAGCTGCTTGTTTTTGAGCAGATGTAATGTATCCATCTTCTAGCATTCGCTGTAACACTATATTCCGCCGCTGCCTGGCTGCTTCTAAATTCACCCTTGGCGAAAAGCGGTTTGGGGCGGGAGGTAAGCCGGCAATTGTTGCCATTTCGCCTAAGGTGAGTTGATTTACTGGTTTACTGAAGTAAACTTGTGCTGCATCTGCTACACCGTAAGCTCCAGAACCCAAATAGACAAGATTCAGGTAGCGCTCTAGAATCTCATCTTTTGTCAATGTTTGTTCTAATTCCTGTGCTAAGCGGGCTTCCTTTAACTTTCGCCAGACTGTACGCTCTTGTTTAAGGAAGAGAATTCGTGCTAGCTGTTGTGTGATTGTACTACCACCTTCTACGACATCTTGCGATCGCAAGTTATTGAAAACGGCTCTGACTATTCCCTGCGTATCGACTCCATTATGTTGCCTGAACCTTCTATCTTCAGAGGCAATAAAAGCTTTTTTTAGATAATTTGGTATTTGATCCAGCTTGAGTTGTTCCCTAGTCGCATCTCCTTGCTGCTGTAAAACTGAACCATCAGCAGCTTTGATGGTTAATGTTTGCTCTCGGGTAACAGCATTCAGTTCCGCTTTATCTGGCAAACTGCGGTCTATTGACCCAATCAAGTAATTGGTGGCAACAATTCCACCACCACCCAGACCCACAATTAACCAAAATAAATACCGACGATAAAAGGGCTTGTTACCCAGTAATTTGGCTATTATCCCAGACGAGTTTTTTCTATCTTGGGTCTCTAATTGCCTTTCCTCGACTTGCGTTGTTGAAGGTAAGCTTTCGTCTGTTGATTCCTCGTTTACCTGATGATCGGACGGCAATTCTGGGTTGTCCTGAGAAGACGCACTCAACTTAGTTGATCTTTCCTTGAACCAAGAGGTAAACTTTACCACGTCTGTTCCTCACTCCAAGCAGTTGCAAGCAAATCATTACAAAAATACTCTGTTAGTGTATCAGCTTTGTGTTAGTATACCACTCTATAGAAGAATTGATTAAATTCAGCATAATTCCATACTTTTTATAATTCATTTTAGTTATTCTTGTTAATATAGCTACAGGCTTAAATATTGTTAAAAGCAATGCAGTTTTTGTAAATGTCTAGTAGTGATGTAGCTAACCAACTTTGCCAAAGCCAAATGGATAGCTTATTGAAGACTAGTGCTATTGCTTTAGGTAGCAATCTTGGTGATTCCTTGTCAATTTTAGAAGCAGCTATTGAAACTTTAGCACGAACACCTGGTATTAGCTTAAAAGCAAAATCTAGTTGGTACAAAACAAAACCTGTGGGACCAACACAACCAGATTATCTAAATGGCTGCGCCATACTGCAAGTAGAAATAAACCCACAAACATTGTTAGATACTTTGTTACAAATTGAAAATCAATTTGGACGTGTTCGACAAGAACGTTGGGGACCGCGATCGCTTGATTTAGATTTGTTGTTATACGATGACTTAATTATTGATACACCAAAATTGCAGATTCCTCATCCACGGATGAACCAGAGAGCTTTTGTGCTAGTACCACTGGCAGAAATTGCCCCTGATTGGGTCGAGCCTGTTTCTGGTTGTGCAATTAAAGAACTCGTAAAAAAGGTAGACTGTTCTGGTGTGTACTTATTAAATTGAAGTCAATAGTACCACCAATAAGTGAGAAACAAAAGTATTTACTCTGAGTATTGTTAAACACAAGAGCTAAACTATGCCATTAGGTAGAGAATTACCGCAGCTACTGAGACAACGCCTATTCTACAAAGGACGCAAGTTTAATTTTGAGGTTAATAGCTTGCGGTTGCCGAATAATGCAGAGGGAGAATGGGAATGCGTTCGCCATCCAGGAGGAGCTCTAGCTGTGCCTGTCACAGCAGATGGTCAGCTCATACTCGTGCGTCAGTATCGTTTTGCCGTTCAAGGACGGTTGTTAGAGTTTCCGGCTGGGACTTTAGAACCACATGAAGATCCTCTGGTCACAATTCAACGTGAAATTGAGGAAGAAACAGGCTATCGCGCTCATCAATGGCAAAAACTAGGAGAGTTTTTCTTAGCCCCTGGCTACTCTGACGAAATTATCTACGCTTACATGGCACAGGATTTGGAAAAGCTGGAAACTCAACCAGCTCAAGATGAGGATGAGGATATTGAAACACTGCTTTTCACCCCTGAACAGTTGGAGAAAGCTATTGTTGAGGGTGCAGTAGACGCTAAATCAATTGCTAGCTTTTTTCTAGCGCGTTCATTTTTATAAATTGAAAATCGCTATGGAAAAAAATAAAGCATTTAACAATGCTGGTAAGCTGACTGCAATTTTATGTCTAGTCACTCTTTTGCTCACACCTTTTGTCATTGTAAATGCTGGAGAACGAGGGGTTTTGATGCAATTCGGGAAAGTGCAAGACCAGATATTAGGAGAAGGAATTCACATAATTATCCCTGTGGTCAATACTGTTAAAAAGTTGAGTGTCCGTGTACAAAAGCAAGAAATTTCTGCTGAAGCCTCTTCAAAAGATCTACAGGATGTTTTTACTGATGTAGCACTTAACTGGCATATTATTCCAGGAGAAGCGAACGTCCTATTTCAACAAATTGGAGATGAAAAAAATGTCACTGACCGGATTATAAACCCGGCAGTGGAAGAAGTCTTAAAGGCAGTTATGGCAAAATATACTGCTGAAGAGATTATCACCAATCGAGGGGAAGTGAAAGCAGAAGTCGATAATGCTTTGACCACACGACTGGCTGACTATCATGTAGCAGTGGATGATATTTCCTTAGTACACGTTCACTTTTCTGAGCAGTTTAGCGAAGCAGTAGAAGCAAAACAAATTGCCGAACAGGAGGCAAAAAGAGCGGAGTTTGTCGCGCTAAAGACATTGAAACAAGCTGAGGCTAGAGTTAATCTCGCTAAAGGAGAAGCTGAAGCGCAAAAGTTGCTACGTGAGAATTTGACTCCTGATTTACTAAAAAGGCAAGCAATAGAAAAATGGAATGGAAAGCTCCCACTCATTGTTGGTAATAGTGAACCTAAATTTTTAGATCTGAGTGAATTGGTTAAACTGTATAATAACTAACAGTAAGCTAAGCTATCTTCTTAGCTAGTAAAGAATGAGGAAAAAATGGGAGTATCGAGAATTTTAAATTGAACTAATGCTAGAATGATGAGAGTATAAATAGTTGAAGATATAAAACCTGTAATTAGCTCTTGTTTTAAAGTACCCTTTTTGGGTTGGTTTTGAAAAATATCTACTGCTCCTACTTGCATTAAAATAATTCCAACAATGTTAGATAGCCAATAACCTATAATTGTGCAAGGTAGAAGTAACTTTGGAGAAAGCAAACTACAGAGATATCCAAAGAAATAAGCAATTGGTAAATTAAATAATAGATCATTCCACCAACATAGTGGAGAAAGTAAATAACCAAGCACTAGAAAAAATCCGCCTCTAAGTTTTTTCAACCAAACTTGTTGAAAGTTTCTCGTAAAAATTGGCTGGGACTCCTCAGAAATTGTTTGTTCTGCTAACTTCAATTCCTGATTGACCGATTGGGTGGATTCCATGATAAATACTAAATACTATCGAATTACCGTAGTTTATTATAAAAATATAGCAAAAGTCTAGTACTGGTTGAAAGCGTCACAGCTAATCAGGATCATCAACAGTTAACGCATGCATTTCCTTCCGACTTAGCAAAGGAGTAGAATTTTCTTCTATTGGGTTTTTGTGCTTCTCCACTCTTTTAGAACTCTGCAGTGGTAACTTGACAGTAAAATTGGCTCCTAGTCCTTCACCTGGACTTTCTGCTGTGATTGTCCCACCGTGGAGTTCTACCAATTGCCGTACGATCGCAAGTCCTAGTCCCAAACCACCAAACTTTCTTGTCGTGCTGCTATCTGCTTGCCGGAAGTAATCAAACACATAAGGCAAAAACTCTTCTATGATTCCTTGACCGGTATCGCTGACTGTAATTTGAGCATAGTCTTCCACATTCTCTAGCCGAACTTTGACACTTCCGCCAACAGGTGTAAACTTAACAGCATTAGACAAAAGATTCCAGATAATTTGGTGCAGACGAGTTAAATCACCTGTGACTTCACCCACATTTGGTTCTAATAGCACCTGAAGGTTAATTGACTTGGCTTGGGCTGCCAAACGTACAGTTTCTAGTGCTGACAAAATTGTAGATTCTAGATTAACTGAGGAAACATTTAGTGTTAGTTTGCCTTGCAAAATTCGGGAAACATCAAGCAAATCTTCAATCAACTGAGCTTGTAACCTAGCATTACGCTCAATTGTTGCTAGAGCTTCAATAGTCTTTGCTTGATTAAGTTTGCCTTTTTGGAGTAGTTGAGACCAACCCAAGATTGGATTTAAGGGAGTACGCAACTCATGAGAGAGGACTGCTAAAAATTCATCTTTGATGCGATTAGCAGCTTCTGCTTCTGCGCGCGCTGCTTGTTCTCTTTCTAGCAGCCGCATCCGTTCTACTTCTACTTGTTTGCGATCGCTAATATCAATACATGAGCCAATGTAACCGACAAAATGACCATCTGATGTAAAGCGTGGTATGCCTATATCTAATACCCAATGATACTCGTCATCATGATGCTTAAGACGATACTCCATTCTAAATTCTTCACGAGCATCAAATGCATCGATATATGTTCCTAAATAGGACTGGAAATCCTTGGGATGAACGCCTTTAGACCAACCTGTGCCTATTTCTTCTTCCATTTTCCGTCCCGTAAAGTCTAGCCAGGACTTATTAAAGTAATAACGGTGCTTGTTAACATCCGACAGCCAAATCAGAACAGGTGCGGAATCAGCCATGTTACGAAAGCGCTCCTCACTCTCCCGTAAAGCTGCTTCTACACGTTTACGTTCAGTCACATCTAAGACAATTGACAGTACGGAAATTAAGTTTCCTGATTCTCCCAATAAAACGGAGTTGTACCACTCACAATGAACAATTGCACCATCTTTTGTATAATTACGATTGTAACAAATATTACGCTGTTCAATTCCCCTAATCAATCGAGTTACTTTGGCTACAACAAATCCTGCGTCCTCTGTAAAAACAAACTGCCAATCACTAAACTTTTTCCCAATAACTTCTTGCGCTTTCCACCCAAAAATTCGTTCGGCTTCTGCTGACCAACGGCATATCCGAAATTGCTCATCCCATTCGACCACACCTAGAGGGGAGTTTTCAACTAAGAAGTTGAGCCTCTTGAGAGCATAACGCAATGCTTCCTCAGTTCGTTGACGCTCATTCAGTTCAAGTTGCGCCTGTTCAAAAAGCATCGATTGCTGGATGGCAATTCCTAGCTGTGTTGCGAGTGTATACAGCAAATCGATCTCCCACTGCTGCCATTTTCGTGGTTTCAAACACTGATGAGCAATCAGCAATCCCCATAGCTGTTCACCTTGCAGAATTGGGACCACTAGATTTGCTCTCACTTGGAACCGTGACAATAACTCAACGTGGCATTCAGCTAAGTCTCCTGTGTGGATATCGTCAACTGCATTGATCCGACCTTGTTTGTATAATTCAATCCTGGTTTGGGCAAAGCAAGGATCATAGATATTTGTAGACAAGATTGACGTACATTCAGGAGTGACAGATTCCACAACCACTGTGCCTTGCCAGTCTTCTGCAAAGCGGAAAATAAGTACGCGATCGCTATGCAAAAACTGCCGCACTTCCTGGACAGTTGTGTTCAAAATATCACTTAAATTGAGAGATTGACGAATATACTGGGCAATCTGCATAACCAGCTGTTCTCGTTGGATTTGCTGTTGCCTTGCTATTTCTGCCTGCTTAGACTCAGTAATATCCATGACTGTTCCAAGCATTCGTATCGGCTGACCTGTCTTATCATAGTAGACCTTGCCTTTGCTACAGACCCAATGCACAGAATCGTCAGGCCAGAGAATGCGGTATTCTACGTTGTAATCTGTACCCGTCTCCAAAACACGAGTTATGGATTGAGTGATATAATCCCGGTCTTCAGGGTGGACAACATTAACAAATGCCTCATAGGTTGGTAAACACAAACCTGATGGCAACCCAAATACAGATCCAGCCAGATCTGACCATAACATGCTATTGGATAAGATTTTCCACTCCCAAGTGCCCATTTGAGCAGCTTGTAGGGCTAACTTCAGTCTTTCTTCACTTTGTTGAAGTTGGTTACGTAACTGAGCTTTTTCCATGGCACTATGTAATGCTGAGCGTAACCTCTCAGGGGTCATCCTTCCCTTAACTAAGTAGTCTGCAGCGCCTGCTTTGATCGCCTGGACTGCGATCGCTTCACTCCCTTGACCCGTGATCATAATCACAGGCGGGTGATTTTCATTCGTCAGTTCTCGCAGCTTTGCTAGGAATTCTAATCCATCAAGATCAGGCAAAAGATAATCTAATAACACCCCATCTGGTGGGTTGTGTTGGCACAGTTCCAGTCCCTCTTCTCCCAATCCTGCTTCTAATATAGAGTAGCTATGATATGTATCCTTTAGAAGAAATCGTTGATAAGTCTGCCGATCTTCAGGGTTATCATCAATGAGCAAAACTGTGCGCTGCTTGGTCATGGCTACCTTATAAATTGAGCGGGAAGTGTACTCACCTCAAACCAGTAATCTATGAAAGCTTGGATGTTTTTAATTAATTCATGAACATTGATCGGTTTGATAATATACCCATTAGCCCCCTGCTGATAACAAGCTTCGATGTCTTTAGGGTTAGAAGAGGTGGTAAAGACTACGACCGGAATACTTTTGAGGATCTGGTCTTGCTTGATCTGACTGAGAACCTCGCGCCCATCGGTACCCGGTAGATTGAGATCAAGCAAAATTATTCCTGGGCGGGGTTGACTTGTGTCGTTGGCATATTTGCCAGTATGGTAGAGAAAGTCAAGGGCTTCATCTCCATTCACGCAACGGTATACAGGACAAACAAAAGACAATTGACGGATAACTCTCCCAAAAGCTTCAAAATCTTCATCACTGTCTTCAATCACCAGTAAGGATTGTGTTTTTGTACTGCTCATTTGCTCACCTCAACCTGGTAATGTAAAGTAAAAACTACTACCCTCGCCATAGATAGACTCTACCCAAATACGACCATGATGACGCTCCACAATCTTCTTGGCAATAGTTAAGCCAGCACCTGTTCCTCCACCGTATTCAGAACGTCCATGCAGACGTTTAAAAATACGGAAAATTGTCTCTAAGTGACGCTCGCGAATTCCAATACCATTGTCTTTAACGTAAAAAACCAATGCTGATTGAGGTTTTTGGTTATCTATCTGGATGTTGTGTTGTTGCTGCTGTGGCAAATCAGCAGCATTAAGAAACCCAATTTCGACAAATTTCTCTGCTTTATTGTTGTATTTGATTGCATTACTAATTAAATTAGTAAATAACTCATTGACTTGCACCCGGTCACAGTCAATTGAAGGCAAAGGGCGGGGAATGTGAATGTTCACTGGAGGTTGACCTCGGCTGAGGTTTAATAAATCTATAACATTCTGTACCAGAACATTTAAGTCTATCTTTTGTACAGACATCTCCACACGGCCTAAGCGGGAAAAATGCAGCAGAGAATCGATTAAATCTTCCATCCGCTGAGTGAGCCGCATCAGCGTCTGCAGCTTTGAGACTCCTTCTTCATCAAGCAGATGAGTATAATCTTCAATTAAAAAGGTGGAGTAGTTATGAATTCCTCGGAGTGGTTCTTTTAAGTCATGGGAAGCAATGTAGGCAAAGGCATCCAGTTCATTATTGCTACGTTCTAACTCGATATTAATTTTCGCAAGTTCATCTGCTTGCCGCAGCACAATTCCAACAATAGCGCTTCTAAGTTCGGCAACTGCTTCAATTTCACAAGACTTCCAAGCCAAAGACCGCCCTTGAACAGTCTCCTGCCACAACTCGAAGGATTTTCGCGGAGACAGACGCAAACTACCATCTGCTGACAGTTCCACTGGTTTATTGGGGTTACCTCCCCAGTTAATAGTTTGGATAACTTCTGGACGAAACCAAAAAATATAATTTTTATGGACTTTGGAAATTGTTAACGCTAGCAATCCACTAGCGATATCTCGAAACTTCTCAGCAGATGGATAAATTTTTGACAAATAATTTGTGGAAAAAATATTATCTTGACTGTGGTTTTCTATCCACACACGTAGATCTTGCAGGTCTTCTTTTGAGGGTGTGGTACCAATAATAGTCCATTGTTCCTCAAAGCAGATAGCTACCCCTTGGGCACTAACAAGTTCTAGTAAGTTGGATTCAGATTTAACCAAACCTTCTATAAAGTTTTTTTCTAGAGGAATGGATTCAATAAATTTTGATTGAATTGTCTTCAGTTTTATTTTGTAATCTAGGTCTTCGTGAGCTTCTTTTGTTAACAGTTCTAAAGACATAATGTGACCAAGAAACTCACAAGCCGTTCGTATCTCATAAGTCACATATTTAGGCAATAGGTGGTGACAAGCAATTAATCCCCACAATTTGTTATCCCGAATTAATGAGATAGACATGGAAGCAACTACATTCATGTTATGCAGGTACTCAATGTGGATGGGAGAAACACTCCTTAAAACCGATAAGCTCAAATCCACGGGTTGATTCGTCAGTGGATTGTGTTCAGAAATAAGCTCTACAGGCTGATAATGAGTGTTTGGTATTAACCGCAGCCTATTGAGAGTGTATAGCTGTATAGCTTGTCTAGGAATATCTGTAGATGGATAGTGTAAGCCAAGATAAGGGCTCAAATTTTCATCTTTGTCTTCAGCAATAACTGCGCCTGCTCCGTCAGTATCAAATTGATAAACCATGACTCTGTCAAAACCTGTAAGTCTTCGCACTTCCTTAACTACAGCCTCACACATATTAATTACGGTATGTGCTTTTTGTAGTTTTGTAATAGAGCTTTTGATTAAATGATAAAATCTAACAAAATCAGCATTCTCTTCAATATGTTTCGGCTCTAGCTCTAAGATTAACACTCCATTAAAGCGATGAATGATCCCATCAAACAGTAATGTTTCGTTCTGCTGATTTTTAATTGAGATTTCTAGAGGATTGACAGTTTCAAATTCTTCTAATAAACATTCTTTAATTAAACTAATTTGGTTCGCACTCAGCAAGTTTACTAATGGTTGATTCAGTAATTCCTGAGGATGACGACCAATCAAATCAAAGGTATTATTACTAATTTGTAATATTTGTAACTCCGGTTCTTGTAGAGCGAAAAGTATTCCATGTGGTTGAATAGAACCGGGAATATGAATTTGCTCTCGCTCGCAGTTGGTCAAATCAACAGTCTGAGCAGTAACAATTTCACTCTGACTTAGCGGATTTTTTGTTAGGTCGCAATCATTGCATGACATTCTGTGTGGTTCAACTTAATGATTATTTGTGCCTACTATATTTTTTTGTTAAAACTATGGAATTTGCATAAAATCCCACACTAAATACTCACCCTTAACTATATCCTTACTTATACTATAAAAGTTCTTTCTCAGGATTTAATGTTGTTTCGTTTACAGCCTGAGATTCATTTATAGCAGGGGAATTCGTCAAATGCGGTTTGAGGATCAGACCAACACCCACAGCCCAGGCGACTGAAATCATCCAACCTGCCAAAATGTCGCTAGGAAAGTGAACCCCCAAGTAAAGTCGTGTCCAGGCAATAGCTAATACGAACAAGCTACCAAAAATTAAAATAAACCAGCACCAGGCACTACCCCAAGTCAAAACAACTAAGGCGGCTACCAATGCCATACTTGCCGTTGCATGTCCGCTCGGAAATGCATAATCTAATTCTGGAGAAAGCGAGTCCCATAGTTGAGGACGCACTCGATGCATTAATTCCTTGAGTGTACGGGTGATGAAAGAACTTCCTAATATCGTTATGAGTAAATAGGTGAGCGATCGCCATCGTCTCATAAGCAAAAATATGAGACCAATCACACAAACCAAAAAAAGCACAACAGGAAAGGACCCAAATTTGGTTAGTGTAACCGCAAAAGTATCAAGATAGGCTTGAGATGTTGTATGAATTGCTACTAGGATTGGTAAATCCCACGAAAAACCACCTTCATTTTGACGCAGATCTAATGCCAGCAATCCAAATATTTGGAGCGGTAGATAAACGCCTATCAATAGCGACAGTAGAGAACGCCAGTGTGCTACGAACAACTGCTGGAAAAAGTTGACAAAAGACTTTAGCATGTTTAACTCAAGTTGATAAGCTGTGATGAACTTACAAACGTCAAAGACCAATAATGATGGTAACTTGACGCTCCCACAACTATCGTTAGGCTAATGTTGTTTCCCAGAGATGCCAACGAACTCACCCTTGAGCTTACATCTAGACGATATGCGCTATGAGTGAAATTCTGTGTATTGCAACTACTTCTAGGGCTGTAACACCATAAATTCTCTATAAAATCTGCGTGTGTAGAGACGTAGCACTGCTACGTCTCTACTGGAGGGTTAACTAGGATGGCTAAACCTAATCATCACTTCCTTGTGGCAACATAGGAATCGCCTGGTCTGCTCCATTTAACTCCACAAATCTACGAAAAAGCCACATAGTTGCATGGTTTGAAATCTTGTTGCGGTTCACAAGATAAGCTATATTTCTTTCAGCTAATTTTCGGTAATAAGGGAAATCTTCAAACAAGGTTATACAAGAGGCAATGTGTAAGAGGATTTGTAGGCAGGGTTTTGGCCAATCTAAATCACTGTAAATATCAATGAAAAAGTAATGTTCATCAGGTGTTAATGGATATGCTGTAAACATTACAACAATTCTTTTGTTTTTATAAACTGGAATACTGAGTTCTACAGTATAAGGAGTATGCAATATCAACTCTACCTCAGCAGTTGGTTCTCTCCAAATTCTTAAAATATTTAGTGGAGAGTCTAAATATGTCTCAAAGGTAATTTGGCCCCCAGTGGGTGTAGAGTTGAATTTATTAATTCTAATGACTTTTAAATTATTGAGACTACATTTATGAATTGTTTCTAAATGTTTTAAATTTAACAAGTGATAGATTTGACAGATATATGGAAAAGGTAAAATATATTCTTGACTAATCATGTGTAGCTTTTTCAGATCCAAGCTTGCTTGTGGAGGATCGCCACTAATGCTTTGCTCAGGTTTTAAATACAGCCATGTCAAAAAGAATAAAGAAGCTGTAAATAGGTGAAGCACTTCTATAGGTGACAAATAGCCATCAGAAAATGCTGCTATAGTTCTATCAGAAATCCCGAAAATCCATGATGGAATACCAAACAGCCAAATTCCATTTTGGAAATTTAATCGAAAACGAGCTAATCTATCTTCTATAAGTTGAGGCTCTTCTGTTGTTTTGCTACTATTATGCTTAACAATATTATTAGACATAAGTATTTACACCCTGAATGATAATAAATATAACTAAGGAAGTAGATGGGAATACACACAACACATGAAATAGAAATGTCAGTGATGCGTCATATTGTTTAGCTCTAATGATTTCTCCTTATATTTGCTTCTCTACTAAGATTTTCCAGTTTCAACCTACTTTAGTTATTTTTTCTATTTAAATAGAGTCTAAAAATTGAAAATATAATTACCCTCTATCTATAGTTATAAATACTATTGCCATAAAAGCTTCTGTAAGTAATAGTCAGTCACTACAGTTGAGATAACTGCATAAGTTCATCTATAACAATCCTAAATCACTTGTAAATATCGAGAAACCCAGTTTCTTTAAGAAACTGGGTTGGGTGCAATTAACAAATTTATTACTCAAGTCTGGATAAATAGAGAATCCTCAAGAGGAAATCCTAAAAATCAAGTCAAAGAAAGTAATTTCTACTTTATCAATTGGTATCATTGCTACAAGTAGCAATTTGTTATAACGCCTAAAATACTCTATTCTCGGATTTGAAACATTCAAGGGAAAGACCTAAAAAACTAGATTTTTCTACTGTATATTAATGTTTTTAGGCTAATTTCTTGATAAGAAAGTCTGTTTTTGATGCAGGTGTAAGATATTTTTTCATCTACGAACCCCGTAGAAATGTATCAATTCTGCGTCTCTACACGCACGTCCCTAACCGAAGGGTATTGCTATTCAAATATTTTGTCAACAATCAACATTTAACAATCTCAACGAGTATTTATGCCTTTTAAATACTCATGAGCTTGACACTGGACTAAAACTACATTTTTTAGGTAAACTACGAAAATGACGTCGGAATTGTGGACATTTGCTCAAGTGCATCAAACCTTATATCTAGACAACTCCATGTATTACTCCTTACTACCACTTTTCAGCTTCTGTGTTGGCATTGTCGTTGGTTTAACGGGGATTGGTGGCGCATCTCTGATTACGCCAATGTTGATTTTTGTTTTTCAGGTTCCGCCAGCGATCGCCGTAAGTTCTGACGTTGTAGCTGCGACTCTGATGAAGTTTGTTGGCGGCTTTAAACACTGGCAACAGAAAACCCTTGATCTCAGAGTGGTTCAGTGGCTGGCATTTGGGAGTGTTCCTGGCTCACTTTGTGGGGTAGGTATTTTGCATCTCATCAAACAGACTGGAGAATATCATCTGAATGGTGTCCTGCTTAACTTAGTTGGAATGATGATTCTGTTGGTCACTTTATTAGCATTAACACAATTGATATTGTTGACTGTTTTCCCTGAGTTAAAGTTACCGGAACTGCCAAAGTTAGACTTAGATACCCTATCAGGTCGTATTGTAGCCATGATGGTGGGGGCAGTTTTAGGCTTTTTGGTAGGTCTAACCAGCGTGTCTTCTGGTTCAATGTTTGCATTAGCGCTGATTACCCTTTTCCAGTTAGATCCTCATAAACTAGTAGGTACAGATATCTCACAGGCAGCAATTTTGTTAACCTTTACTTCCCTTGGACACCTAACTCTTGGAACCGTTGATTGGAGTTTGGTATTACCAATATGGTTAGGTTCTGTGCCTGGGGTGTTGATAGGTGCTAAACTCTGTCAGGTAGCTCCTCAACGCCCACTTAAGTTTGTCATATATACACTCTTACTGATGGTAAGTTACAAATTAGTTTATCAAGTGTAGATGAATTGGTTATTCACTGCAATTAGCACAGGGTTCTTAGCCTTTAGTGCCACCAATATTGACGATATCGTGGTTTTGTTACTACTGTTTTCTCAGGTCAATGCTGACTTTACGCTTAGACATATTGTTGTTGGGCAGTATCTAGGTTTTGCCGCACTAGTCCTTGCTAGTCTTCCTGGTTTATTCGGAGGATTAGTGATATCGCAACATTGGATTGGATTACTTGGTTTAATCCCTATCGCTATCGGTATTAGCAGTTTAGTGAATCAGCAAGAAGATGTATTAGAAGAGATTAATCCCGAAACAGAATACCCTAGAGACTCGGATATCAAGAATTTTCTTTCTCCACAAACTTATAGTGTTGCAGCAATCACTATTGCTAACGGTAGTGACAATATTAGTGTATATGTTCCATTATTTGCCAGTCTGGACTTCAGAAGTTGTTTAGTCATTATAGTCGTATTTTTTTTATTAATAGGAGTTTGGTGCTACGCAGCATACAAATTAACCTATCAAAAATTTATTTCTAATGTTCTAACAATTTATGCAAGTCATTTCGTGCCTTTTGTTTTGATAGGATTGGGCACTTTTATTGTTTTAAAAAGTGGAGCTTTTAATTTAACTAAGCTCATTGCTAGCTATTTATGTTTGATTGTTATAGTCAGAAATAATGAAACTTAAAATCCTTGAGTTAATATCCCCTCAAAAGCACTGGCAATACGAGTTTGAAACCGTTGCTGGCGCTTCAACTTACAAACAGGTTGAACGATTTCCAATTTTTTAGTAAAATTCTTATCTCTATCTACAACTGGGATGGCATGCAGTGTAGACAGTTTCAGTTCTTTTTGTACCATCAATTCAGGAATTGCCGCTGCACCAACACCCCTTTCAACAACAGCCTTGACCATCTCGCTACTACTTAAGACAAGGATCACATTTAATTGCTGAGGTTCTATTCCCCAGCTTTGTAATGTTTGCTCAAATATCTGCTGTGCTCCAGAACCAAACTCTCGCATAACCCACGTCGTTGTCAACAGTTCCTTGGGCGAGATCTCTGAACGTTTGTACCAAGGATGAGATTTGCCAACAACAATTTGTAGGCGATCGCTTCCTACAACTTCTTGCTGTAGACAACTCTTCAAAGATGCTTTGATTTCTCCTGTGACTAACCCTAAATCAAACAGTCCGGTTGCTGTGCCTTCAGCAATTTCTTCTGCATTGCCTAGTGTACAGTTGACAACAATACCGGGATATTGACGCTTGAATTGACTAATCTTATCAGGTAGCCAGTAGTTACCAATAGTCAAACTTGAGCCTAACTTCAACTCACCCTGTTGCATATTGTTCAATTCCCGCAAGCCTCGTTCGGTCAAAGCAACTTGGTCAAGAATTTGCTTTGCTTCTTTTAGTAGCAACTTGCCAGCATCAGTGAGTTGGATATTACGACCAGTCCTATGGAACAGTTTCACGTCGTATTCTGCTTCTAAGGTGTGGATAGCAGCACTTACCGCTGGCTGTGTCAAGTAAAGGGCTTCGGCGGCACGAGTGAAATGCAGAAACTCGGAAACTGCCAAAAAAATTCGCAACTGCTCAAACGTCATTTTGGGTGCTTAGAGCTTCTTGGGCTATTGTTTTTGCTCATTCATTGTTGTTCTATAGATTCTTATTATACGGTAATCCTATCTAAAAACAGCAGTTAAATTTCCTAAAATGTAAAACTATACTAACAAATCATATCAGTGATGGGTTGTTTTGTAAATCTGTAACGTAATTTTAAGTAATAAATATCACCTAGATATTTTATGACTATAAATTGACTTGTAATACGAATCAAATCAAGATTTTTAGCGCAAATGAACCATTATTTATACTACATAAATTAAGAAACAATATTGTTATTTATATTACTTTTCATTGGGTATCAATAAATTTATTCTATCAGACTGACAAAAAAGAGTATTTGATCCTATTTACAAGTAACCGTACATTAAAAATTACGCCTGAGTCAAAGGATCCTTGCAGAAGGCAAAGTTCACCAGTTCAATGCGGGGAAAAACTACCCAACTTGAACGTTAACATACTGGGGAAATTTGCGAATGACCGCAGAAATTCAACTTACGCAAACGCAGACTACACAGAGTAAACATGGCTTAAAAACTAACTGCCTTTCTTTCGGAGAAGTTCTAGCACAATCATTTGCCGTCATTGCACCTACAACCATACCTGCATCCAACATTGGTTTAATTGTAGCTCTTTCAGGCAATGGCACTTGGCTTAGCTTTTTGGTTGGATTGGTTGGGTTAGTGTTTGTTAGCGTAAATATCAATCAATTTGCCAGCCGTTCTGCCTCGCCTGGTTCGTTTTATTCTTACATTGTTAAAGGTCTCGGTCCAACAGCAGGTGTGATTTGTGGTTGGAGTTTAGTACTGGCATATTTATTTACAGGGATGTCAGTCTTGTGTGGTTTTGCTAACTTTAGTGGCATCTTGATTGGTCATTTAGGGATTCACCCATCAAGTATTACACTGTTAGCTTTAGGTGCTGGGATTTCCTGGTATGCAGCATATAAAGATATCCAGCTCTCAGCAATGGCAATGTTGTGGCTAGAGGGAGCATCAATTGCTCTGATCTCAATCTTGTGTCTCCTTATCTGGGCACATAAGGGTTTTGCCTTCGATATGCCCCAACTCACCCTGCAAGGTGTGACTCCAGGTAAGGTAGCGATGGGATTGGTGCTAGTGATGTTTGGTTTCTCTGGCTTTGAAAGTGCGACAACTTTGGGAGATGAAGCAAAACGCCCATTACGCAACATTCCAAGAGCTGTGATGGGAAGCGCAATCATGGCTGGAATATTCTTCGTTGCTACAACTTATATTGAAGTGTTGGGTTTCAGTGGTACCGGCGTATCAATCACCAAATCTGAAGAGCCACTAGGTTTTCTCTCACAACAGATGGGATTGGGGTTTTTAGGGGAGTTAGTCGCTTTTGGTGCACTATTTAGTTTCTTTGGTTGTGTGCTTGGTTGTATTAATCCAGCTGCACGCGTGTTCTTCATGATGGCACGTCACGGTCTGTTTCACTCTAAGCTTGGTTCAGCACACTCATCCAACAAAACTCCCCACATTGCAGTGACTATGTGTTCGCTGATTACATTTGTGATCCCAGCAGTAATGTCGTTCTGTCACATCAAATTGTTTGACAGCATGGGTTATTTGGGAGCCATCTCTAGCTTCGGATTTGTAACGGTATACATCCTTATTTCTATTGCTGCTCCATTTTACCTGTACAAAATCAGAAAACTTCGCCCTTTAGATATGGTGTTTTCTTTACTGGGAATTGCATTCATGATGATTCCAGTGTTGGGAAGTGTGGGCGTTCCCGGTAGTACTCTTTTTCCAGTGCCAGAAGCTCCTTACAATACATTCCCCTACCTGTTCTTAGTGTACTTAGTCGTTACCTGCGGATGGTTTTTCAAGCAAAGACGCCGTTCTCCTGGAATTGTGCGCTCAATGCAACGGGGTATTGATGAGATTCATGAAGGATTTACCACTCCACCCCAATAGTCACTTCCTAATCACTAAAAGACAAATCCAAAGACAAGTACGAGAAACAAAGGACAAGGATAAATGAGCGGATTATTGACTTCGATTCCTACTGGGTTAACAGCCTTCGCTGCAACCAATCTTGACGACATAGTGATTTTGTCGCTGTTGTTCTCCCAAGTGAATACAATATTCCGTCGTCGCCACATCGTATTAGGTCAATACCTTGGTTTCGGTACTTTGGTTTCTGCTAGTTTAATTGGTTTCTGCGGCAGCCTCTTCTTGCCGCAGCCTTGGATTGGATTGCTCGGTATCGCGCCTATGATGATTGGGATCAATCGTTGGCTGAGCCAGAATGATGAGACTGAAACAGAAACTGAAACCGAACAATCTGTTAACTCTTGGTTTAGCAGCTTTTTGTCTCCCCAAACCTACAGTGTGGCAGCGGTAACAATTGCTAATGGCGGAGACAATATCGCTATCTATACACCATTGTTTGCTAGTAGTAGTTGGGAGAGCCTTCTAGTTGTTTTAAGTGTCTTCTTCTCAATGGTGGGAGTTTGGTGCTATGCCGCTTACCTGTTAACCCGCACTCCTGTGATCGCCAGTATTTTCGCCCGCTATGGTAATCACTTCGTTCCATTTGTCTTGATTGGGCTGGGTGTGTTGATTCTCTCGAAAAGTCACACTTTAGAAAACCCTGGTTTAGCAGTACTCACTATAGTAATCAGCGGTTGTTACCTATTGACTCAGAGTAAAAACATTTGGCGTATGCCGGAAGTAGGGAAAAATTGAGATTTAGGCCCAGTGTTCTTAAATCAATTGTTGCAGTGGTTACAATTTTAACAATGGCCAACAAAGTCAAAGAGTTTTAGTAAAAAATACTTGTCGTTGCTAGAAGAGGAGAAAACTCATGAAGCTTTTTAAAATCGTTCTTATCGTCTTGTTTTTTCTTGTGAATTTAGGTTTTGCTCAACCCTCTTTGGCAGGTAAGAAACTGACAGAAAATCCTGACTATATTGAGGTGACTCAAACCCTAGATAGTGTCTTGAAGCAACAGCAAGAAGAAGGCATTACACCAGAGAATGTGCAAAAGATTGCTGATTTGCGGTTCCAAAAATACATTTTAGAAACAGGAAAAAAGGGAGGTCAGTGTCGTAATGAAACCGACAAAACCTTAGTGGTCTACGGTCGGAAAAGCAAAAAATCTAAATCCACCTTTGACAATTCCCTATATTTTCTACCCAGTGGTCAAGAAACTGACAATGATTGGGATTGTGACGGCGTTTATCTACCAACCGACGTAAAGGTCGCAGGGATAGATCCTCTTGAGCCTGCTGAGGGACAAGAACCAAGAGGTGCTTTAGCCTACAAAATTGTTGATGGCACTCGGCTAGTTGCTACAACCAATCCAGAAACATCTCAAATTGAATTTAATGTTCCGCCTGCTAAAGTTTTTCAAGCTGGTGACGAAACCAATTGGTTTATTCCTGATACGTTACAGGCACTCTTAGATCAAGGAACGACAAACGCACCAATTGATGATTAAGCTAAGCATCAGTCTGGTACAAACAACGTAGAGATGTTGCAATGCAACGTCTCTACACGAATTGTGATTTAAAATACTTTTTAATATTGACAACTCATATCAAAGTAATATACCTTTATTCATAAATTTCCCTAAATTTTTCTGATAAAATATAAAAAAATATCAAGTGTTATATAATTAGATAAAAGATTTATACCAACTTAACCTTCAGAGTTTCTCTATTTATAGAGGAACCTGTTTAATTCTTAGCGGCTTTGTGGCTCATGCCATAAATGAGTAGATTTTATCAAGCTTAACAAACGGGCTCTTGAGAATGCTGTAAGACTAGCTACTATTTAAATTTATGAAGACAGATACAAATACAATAGAGAAGTTACAAGAAAATTCAAAGACGCAGAAACGCAGTGCAGATAAGGTACGAGAACATCTAGCTAATGAGCGTACCTATCTAGCTTGGATGAGAAGTGGAATTGCGTTGATGGGGTTTGGCGTTCTCATTGTCCGTCTTCGTATCCTTCGTCCCCCTCTTGCGCCTCAGTCTCCAGGTACTGGTTGGAAGTTAGGTTTAGCCTTTGCAATTGTAGGTCTTCTGACCGTGCTGTATTCTACTCAGCACTACCGTGTTGTTCGGCGTGATATAGAGGAAGACACTTATGAACCAGCCGACCGTTTGGTGATCCTCTCTAGCTTGACTGTCTTACTCTTAGGCATAGGCGTAATCTATTATGTTTTCACAGTTCCTCTTGGCTTGAATGTTGTCATCGTGGATTGAATGAAAATTTTGGGTTCAGGATTTTGAATTGTAGCAATTGAAAGCATCCCCTAAATGGAATAAGTAGTGTGAGTGTCTCACTCGCGTGATATATTCAGCGAGCAGGATGTGAGTGCAAAGCACACGCTTCGCGAACGCACTACATCACGTGATTTGTAATTTTTCTACACTCTTGTATTACACCACTGCTAAGTGGCTTTACTTAAAAATTTAAATGGTGAGCTGTAGCTTAGCCATAGCTCACCATAATTTGATTTTAATCGTTATGTAGTTAATTTGTTACTCCATAATACAGTGGAATATAAGCTAGAAAAAAGGAGATACAAAAGTTAGTGAACAGTTTTAGTTTTTGATTTCCTCAACTCCTGCTTCTAATGCCTCTTGCAAACTATCGAAGCACCCAAACAGACAAGGATGTGTAGGAGTGATGGGGTCAGGATTTGTTCGTAATTGCTCGGTAAGTGCTAATGTGTATGAAAATTTGTCTTTGATGATAGGATGCGGATAAACACTCACTCGCCAATTACCAAAAGCTTTTTCAGTTATTGGCTTTTTCATTCTTTAGAGTTAGTAAATTTTTTCTCTTGCAAACAGCTGGATAAAACCGGCACATGTGAAAGCGACTTCCCTACACCAAAGGTAAAGACTTTGATGGCTACTCTAGGCCAATTGTTTTCCTACTGAATGATAAAAACATTTAGTTAGTTATTTGCGCTCACACATCATATCTTAAATGCGAGGTAGCCATCTCGATGTTAATTTTGCCTTACGGTATAGGGCAGTCGCACCAGCAGTAAAAAATCGGGAACTAAATTTGTCAAATTGCTGGTCCTACAATTCTGTGCCAAATGAAAACAGCAATAATTGCACCCAAAATAGCAACGATAATGCCAGGAATACTCAGGCTTGCAGCTGTAAGTACAAGTCTACCCGTAGTGAGTAAAGTTGCAAGTGTACCACCAACAAATGCACCAATAATACCCAGCAATATTGTTCCTAAAATTCCACTCCCTCTAGCAGCTGGGTCAACAGCTTTAGCTATAGCTCCTGCAATCAAACCTAGAACAATCCAAGCAATTATATTCATAATTCAAAGTCTCCACAAGGTTTTGAGTTGACGCCTTTAATTTATCAATGAAAAGTACTGAAAAACCTCTGTCCCTTGAAATAAATTGCATAATAGTCCATTAGAGAGGTAAATCTTAGGCAAAACTATGCAGTAAGGCTATGATTCCAGTTCTTGAGCAATTTCTTTTAATTTCTTAATAATATCGCGGTTTTTTTCATTGCGACTGCCATAGAGACGTGCGGAAAAGATAGTCACAATCTCCATCACGTCTTCAGCAATCTCTTCCTCAAACTCTGCTAAGGAGCTAGCATTGAGAATAACGACCTCTGTGCCAAAGTGTTCGCATAAAGAGAAGATGATCTCGATACCAAACCGCAAGAGCCGATCGCGGTGAGTAAGTACTAGCCGACCAACATCTCCTTGGCAAATGCGCTGAATAAGTTGTCGTAAACCACTTTTGCGGTAGTTCATTCCTGAACCAATGTCTTGAATGATCTCAAACTTCCAATTATTGGCAATACAAAAAGATGCAAGAATATTGATTTGTTGCTTAAGGTCTTTTTTGTGCTTTTGATTAGAAACACGCGCATAAGCCAATGTTATGCGATCCGAGGCTGACCTGGAAGGAACAAGACCTCGTAGTTGAACCAAGTCATAGCGACGATGTCCTGAGGGAGTGCGCTCAACTGTAATCTTTCCAGCTGCTTCCCATCGGCGCAAGGTGTCACGGGAGACTCCTAACTCAGCAGCAGCTTGACCAATTCCTACTTTCATATTCCAATTTTTAAGTGAAGAGATTATGGCTACTTAACTAAGTCTGCATACATTTGCTTAATATCATTACTCTTGCTTAAGGAATAATACTAACTCAAAGAATAATAGGTACAAATGTCTACTCTCTTAAAAGTATAGAGATCTTCTCTACAAGATATGTCACATTATTTAATAGAGTAGTAAGTATGATACCAAATTGCATTCACGATAGGCAATTTTTCGTGCTGATTGTTATATTTTCTGGATAATCAATCGCTAGATAGATTGGCTATGATTTAAGATCAACATTTCGGATTATTGAAATCAAGGCTCTAAAATAATAAATCATTCATTAGCTAGATGTATTTTTTAAGATAAAAACGCTAATAATTCTTATAGATAGAGACAATTCAAGAATCTAACCTTAACAGACATATCTCAAAGAATAACACATTGTAAAACTTTGAGAGCAGACAGATTGTGTTGAGTCAGTAACTGTTTCTATTATTTTTACTCCCTTTTTTCTTGGGGTTGTAAGTTTACCTGTTTCATTTATCTAGTAAATAATCGAGTCAGTAAAAATGAAAAAAATAACTTTATTGCTCCTGAGTAGTCTTTTACTTGTAGGTACTATGTCTTGTGAAAACAATGCTAAGACTAGTACTAATGCTCCTGATACAACTCAAGAAAGTCCCAAGGTTCCCGATGCAAAGACAGTTCAGGAAAGCAAACAAGATGCGCAAAGTCAAACACGCAGAAATCAGCTCAATGCTGATATCCGAGCTCATGAAGAACGTAATAATACCTTTAACAAAGGTCAGACAGATAGAACTGATGCGGCTCTAGCTACAGAAGTTCGAGACAAGCTAGAAGCGAACATACCTGGAAGTCAGCTAGTTGTTGATGCTAAAAATGGGGTAGTCACTGTATCAGGAACTATTCCTCACCAGAGAGATCTCAGAAAGATTGACCTAGCAAAACAGATTAAAGGTGTCAAAGGCGTAGTCAATAAGGTTGAGGCTGTTACACCTAAGGCTACCAAAAGCTAATATCACGCTACTACACCTACAGCTGATATCGATGCAAAAGCTGTGAGAGTACCAATAAAATATTCAGTACTACCACGAAGGTTATCGTGTTACTTAAACAGTAAAATATGTGGTACAAAGACCTTTATGTGTGTGTATTCATAGTTGTGTTAAAGTAACGTGACGTCCTCAGCGTCACGTTTTTTTGTAGTCTCAAAGTTTTGCCTCATTTACGAAGTTACTTACTATAGTAGCCTGCTTTTGTCAAGTATCCCAGGCACTGGCACGGTCTAGGATCTCAATAGAGGCAGGGTCGAGTTTTAGAGCGATCGCTTTAACAATTTCATTCAGTTGCTCAATCTTAGTTGCACTGACAATGGGAGCAGTAACACTCTTACGTGCAATCAGCCATGCCAGAGAGACTTGGGTCGGAGTCGTATGATAAATTTTTGCTACCTTATCAATTGCCTCCAGAATCTGAAAGCCACGAACGTTTAAATATTTCTTCACATAACCAGCACGGGAGCTATTGGCGAGATCTTTTTCTGAGCGATATTTTCCAGAGAGGAAACCACTGGCAAGAGAAAAATAGCTAATGACACCAATTTCTTGTTCTTGAGTAAGAGGTTCTAGCTCCTTTTCATAGTCGGCTCGGTCATACAAATTGTAGAGAGGCTGAAGGCTCTCATAGCGTGGATACCCATACTGCTGGCTAATTTGGAGGGCCTGCTTGAGACGAGCTGCACTATAGTTAGAGGCACCAATTGCACGTACCTTTCCCTGACGGATCAGCTCCCCATAGGTTTCGAGGGTTTCTTCAAGAGGAGCACTTTCATCATCAATATGTGATTGATAGAGATCAATGTAATCTGTTTGTAATCTTTGTAGTGAATCTTCAATAGCTTGCAGGATATGCTTTCGAGATAGCCCTTTACCCCTCGGACCCATATCATTACCTACTTTGGTTGCAATCACCACTTGGTCACGGTTACCGCGTTGCTTCAGCCATTTTCCCAGGATCGTTTCAGATTCTCCACCCTGATTACCTGGAACCCATTTAGAATATACATCGGCTGTATCAATAAAGTTGCCTCCAGCCGCCACAAAGGCGTCTAGAATCTCAAATGAGGTCGCTTCATCAATCGTCCATCCAAAGACGTTGCCGCCAAAACACACGGGTGTGACCTCTAGTGCAGAACGTCCCAGTTTGCGTTTTTCCATATCTTTTACTCTTAATTGAACTTATGTATAAACACAAACAGGCACACGCTTATATGCAGGAGTGCCTGATCGCTTCTCAATAAGTGGATTAAAGATCGTATTGACTTCCGGATAAAACATCACAGCAGCCCCCTGGCGAACGGCACCATAGATAACCTCAACGTTTTCCATTTTGCCTGCATTCCCCTGGACTGTAACATGTTGATGTTCTTGCAAATTTGCCTTTTCTGCATCAACACGATTCATCAATATGCAATTTCGGTGAGGCATACCCCTGTAGCGATCGCCAATTTTATAAACGACCGTATTATGCTGTGAATAACTACGTCCCGTCATCAGCGCTACTACCACACCCTGTGTTGAATCAGGGAGACCAAAATCTTTAGGTTGTGGCAACGTCAACTGAGGTAGAGGCGTGACAAACATTGTGGCTTTCCCTGTGGGGGTTGGGAATCTTGGTTCTGTGAAAATGCGTCCACTGATTGTGAATTCTTCTTTTGTATCGTCGATAGTCGCCATCTTCTCAAATCCAGGAATCGTTTGAGAAATTAATTGTCGGATATAGCGAGTATCTTGGAGTTGGCGCCAGTTCACTGGATAATCACCATGAATAAGATGAGCCAGTTCGGTTAAAAACTCCACTTCAGAAATTAGGTCAGCACTCTTGAGAAGGGTTTGACCCTCATCATTAAGGCGTACAAAGTTATTCCCCGACTCCACAGTTGTTTTATGGGGATTTTCAAACCGACTTAGCACCGGAATAATAATAGTATTTTTACTTGCCAAGCCATGAAAGTGTCCTAAATTAGGTTTTGTTGCCAGATAGATGATGGTTTCAATATTACCTAAAGCACGTTTTGCCTGTGTGGAGTCAGGATTAGCTGCATACAAGTTACCTCCCAGACAGATCAGCGTATCTACTTTACCTGCTTGTGCTGCTTCAATCAAACAGCGAGTGTCATAGCCCTGAACGCGACTGAGAGAACGTCCCAATAGTTTTTCTAAAGCCTCTTGAATCTCTTTTCTCAGCTTTACTGTCACGCCCATGGAACCAAAACCTTGCACATTGGAATGACCGCGAACAGGCATCACGCCTGAGCCTTCTTTTCCCACATTGCCCGTCATCAGTGCTGTATTGGCAATACTATAGACGTTATCTACACCGTTTGCCTGCTGAGTAATTCCCATTGCCCAAGCAAACACAACCCGTTGAGATCTACCGATGAGCGTTGCTGCTGCTTCAATTTCTGCTTGAGAAACTCCACATGTGTTAGTGATGGTTTCCCAAGATAGTTCTCGTGCATTTTCAACCACTGCTTCCCAACCCTCGGTATGAGCTTGCAGATATTCTTTTTGAATCAAACCCTGTTCAATCAAGGACTTTTGAATCCCAATAAACAGTGCTGTATCACTGCCAGGAATGGGTTGTAAGTACAGTGAAGAAATTTCTGAGCCAGTCAATAGAGACTTGAGAGGGAATGCTGGTGAGCCAAATTTGACCAACCCAATTTCCATCATGGGGTTGATGACAATAACCTTACCACCGCGATCGCGCAATTTGATCAACTCGTTCATTAACCGGGGATGGTTGTAAGCACAATTGCTACCTGCCAACACCACACAGTCGGCGTTCTTTAAGTTTTCTAAACTCACCATCGAGGTGCGAGTGCCAAACATCTGATTCAGCCCAACCGTCGAGGGAGCATGGCAAAGATCAGAACAATCTGCTAGGTTGTTAGAACCTAACGTTCGCATCATCAATTGCAGCAGAAAAGCTGCTTCATTAGAAGAACGCCCAGAACTGTAAGAAGCCACGCGTTCCGGTAATTTGCGGAAAGCTGCTTCAGCAATTTCATAAATTTCATCCCAGGAAATCCGCTCATAGTAGGACTTACCCTCCCTCAGAATCACAGGAAAACTCAGCCGTCCTAGCCTGTCTGCTTCCAGCGATGTGAGCTGCTGTAAGTTTTCAATGCTGTACTGTCCAAAGAAATTATTAGGAATAGGTGGTTTAATTTCAGCAGAAATCGCCTCCACACTCTTCATGCACCGCTGGAGTTTTTCTCCAGTTTCGTTCGTGAAGCCACCTTTCTGTCCACCAGTCCCCCAAGAACACGATAAACAGGCACTTTTATGTAACAACGTCTGCCACAGTTTAGGTCCTTCTGTAGATAGGGTATGTTCTGCCCAATACTCGACTACAGATAAGCCACCTCCCATATCCGGTGTTTCTTCATTTTTCTCATTAAACGGTGGGATGGGTTGGACATTTTGCTGTTTGTTTGTGTCCATATGACTTACTTGAGGTTTGGTTAGTCAACTGTCATTAGTGTAATCTTATAGAGATTTTTTGGCTCTCCCCTGAGACAGAATCATTGACACGCAAGTAGGTCGTTGAGAATAAACTGGGGCAGAGGAGCACTAGGAGCAGGGGGGACAAGGGGACAAGGGAGACAAGGGGACAAGGGGACAAGGGGAATACTCTATAAGCCCTATGTCCCATGCCCTAACTTCTAACTCCTATCCTTATGGGTACAAGGCATTGCGCCCCTACTCCTAACTCCTAATACCATCTCACTAAAATTCTAGATACTAATCCTCTCCCTTGTCCTCCTTGTCCTCCTTGTCTCCTTGTCCTCCTTGTCCTCCTTGTCCTCCTTGTCTCCCCCTTGTCCTCCTTGTCCCCTTGTCCCCTTGTCCTCCTTGTCCTCCCCTGCCCCTTGTCCTCCTCTGCCCCCTAAACCATTCTCACGTCGTATACTCCGCGTTAATCTTCACGTAGTCATAACTCAAATCACAACCCCAAGCTTTGCCTGAACCTGGACCATTGCCAATGCTGACAGCAATAATCACTGGATTATCTACCCTTTGGGTTCTAAGCAAGCGGCGATCTACGGACAAATCATTCTTTGGCAAAGAAGCATCTGCTGCAGCCTGCTTTAAATATGCACTCGCTGCTGCACGATCAAATGGTAATGGTTGACCATTTTCTAGGAGCAAAAAATTCCCTAACTGAATTTTGAGGTTTTCTTGTTCAAAAGGCACTCCTGCACGTCCTGCAGCTGCGGCGATACGTCCCCAATTGGGATCACGTCCAAAGATAGCAGACTTGACTAAAGAAGAACCAACTATAGTTTTGGCAACTTGACGTGCTGTCAGTTCATCAGGTGCACCAGTCACTTGGACTTCAATCAAACAAGTTGCACCTTCACCATCACGGGCGATCGCTTTTGCTAAATGCTGGCAAACTGCTGTTAACATTGCCTCTAATTTTTCTGCTTCTATCCCCATATCCGTAATTGCTGGGGTACGAGATTGTCCATTAGCAAGGGCGATCAAACTGTCATTTGTACTCGTGTCGCCATCAACAGTGATGGAGTTGAAGCTTCTATCGGCTGCCCGACTTAACATTTGCTGCCATAGAACAGGTGATACTGCTGCATCGCAAGTTACAAATGCTAACATCGTTGCCATATTGGGATGAATCATCCCAGAACCTTTAGCAATTCCACCAATTCTGACTGGGCGATCGCCTATAGTTGTCTCAAGTGCAATAGATTTTGTGACCAAGTCTGTAGTGATAATTGCGCTAGCTGCTGCATCTGATCCTGTTTCTGAGAGTGCTGCTACTAGTTGAGGGACTCCAGCTTTCAGTGCGTCCATCCGAATTCTTTGCCCAATGACACCAGTGGAAGCCAATAGGACAGATTCTGAAGGGATATTGAGTACTTGTCCCAACAACAATGCACTTTCTAACGCATCTATCCAGCCTTGAGTGCCTGTAGCAGCATTTGCTTGTCCAGCATTGCACAATATTGCACGAGCAGTCTGTTTGGAGAGCAGCTGCTGACGGCAATAATCCACACAGGCTGCTCTCACTTGACTGGTGGTAAATACTCCTGCGGCGATCGCATCTACGTCTGATATTATCAGAGCTAAATCCGGTAATCCCGAAGGTTTCAGCCCAGCGGCAATGCCTGCCGCCCGATATCCTCTTGGTGCTGTGACACCACCAGTAATTTCCTGCCAGTCTGTCATGAACTTCTCCCTCACAACTATTCGCTGCTTGAGGAGCGATTATATCAAGCTTTTGTCTGTTATTCAGTTGTTAGTTGTTAGTTGTTAATAGTGTTCGGAAACACTCAAGGTACAGAAGTGGTGTGTCTTAACCAACGGCTATTCACTAACAGCTAAAAAAGAAAAAAGAGAGCCACTTGGGCAGCTCTCCAGATCATCAGGGTGCATCTTCATATCAGAGTATAGCACCTTAAGACTGAGGGGTGAGACCCCTCAACCCACTTTTTTTGTAAAAAAGTATTAAGATCTCTCAGCATTAATACTCAACAAAAAATTTCGTACTGACTTTAATGAATACTCGAGCCAGCTAGGATTCATAAATAAGGGTTGAACTAGAGAGAGCATGTCCGTGTTCTGGGTGCAATCCTACTTCTAAGAAAACCACACTGTCTCTACAAAGTAGAGTGCGTGATTTTCTGACATTTTTAAACTTTCGCCAGATTAAATTTACAGCTATCAATATCTTTTGATAGATGAACAATTATACCAAGTTATCCCCACTTTTGTTACAAAAATCAAAACAAATAGCCCCGAGTCAGTTTTTGACAATAACTTTTGAAACAAAACAAGAGGGAAGGGCGGCAAGGGGGACAAGGGGAGCCAGTGCGTTGGGCGGCTTCGCCGACTTGAAGCAACTGGCGTGGACAAGGGGGGCAAGGAGGACAAGGGGAGCCAGTGCGTTGGGCGGCTTCGCCGACTTGAAGCAACTGGCGTGGACAAGGGGGCACTCTATGCTATGCCCCATGCCCAACTCCTAACTTCCCAGGACAGGGGAGACAAATACAAAAAAAAGGAGAGCTACTTGGGCAGCTCTCCAGATCATCAGGGTGCATCTACGTACGTGAGTATATCATTTTTACACTGGGGGGTATGACCCCTCATTTGTGGTTTTTTGCTAAAGATACTGTGAAGAAATATCCTGAAAAACCTTTCGTTGTGATGATGACAGACTAAAAGCTAGGCGTTTAGTTTTTTGTCAACCAATTCATTGGTCAATTTAGGATCAGCACGTCCTCCAGTTTGTTTAAGCACTTGACCAACGAAAAAGCCCTTAAGGTTGGTTTTGCCACTCTTATACTTTTCAAGTTCTTTGGGATTTGCAGCTATGATCTGATCAATGATGGGTTCCAGGACGCTAGCATCAGAGATTTTCTCTTCACCTTTAAAAACTTCGTCAGGAGAACGACCAGTCAATAAGTCTGATAACTTGTCTTTAGCTTGTTTATTGCTGATAGTACCCTTTTCAATTAGAGTGATCGTCTTGGCTAGATTGGTTGGTGTCAGGGCAATTTCGGTGATGCTGAGTTTTTGCTTGTTGAGGTAAGCGGCAATATCTTGGGTAATCCAGTTAGCAGCTTGTTTGGGATTGGCTCCACTGGAGATCGCTGCTTCAAAATATTGAGCAACTGCATACTCTTCTGTCAAGACTCTCGCATCATAGGCAGAAAGCCCTAGATCATCTTCATAACGATAGCGTTTTTGTGCTGGTAGTTCTGGCAATTCATTACGCCATTGTGTTAATTGAGCCTCATTCACCTCAATTGGTGCTAAATCTGGTTCGGGAAAGTAGCGGTAATCGCTGGAACCTTCTTTAACCCGCATACTGATTGTGCGTTGACTACCTTCTTCCCACAGACGAGTTTCCTGTATAATGCGTTCTCCAGCTTCTATGGCTGCAATTTGCCGTTCAATTTCATATTCAATTGCTCTTTGGATAGCATTGAACGAGTTCATATTTTTGATTTCTACTTTTGTGCCAAACTTCTCTTGTCCTACAGGACGTACAGAGATATTGACATCGCAACGTAGAGAACCTTCTTGCATATTGCCATCGCTAACGCCAAGGTAGCGTAAAATTCGGCGCAATTCTTGAGCATATTCAGCAGCTTCTTGTCCAGAACGTAGATCAGGTTCTGAGACAATTTCCACCAATGGCACACCTGCTCTGTTGTAGTCTACTAGAGAGTAAGTGGAACCCGAAAGGCGATCGCTACCAGCATGTACTAATTTGCCGGCATCTTCTTCCATATGCAAGCGAGTGATGCCAATCTTTTTCCGCTGCGGATTGCCATTGGCATCGACGAGTTCAATTTCTAACCACCCATGTTCTGCGATCGGTAGATCATATTGAGAAATTTGGTAGTTTTTGGGTAAGTCCGGATAAAAATACTGCTTACGGTCAAATTTACTATATTTAGCTATTTGGCAATTCAACGCTAAACCCGCTTTGACAGCGTACTCTAGTACCTTCTCGTTGAGAACGGGCAAAACCCCAGGCAAACCCATGCATACCGGATCGATGTTAGTATTGGGGTCAGCACCAAATGCGGTAGAGCTACTGGAGAAAATTTTGGTGTCGGTACTAAGCTGACAATGGGTTTCTAAACCAATAATTGCCTCGTACTCAGTTTTTACTAAAGCAGAAGAAGTCATAAAATCGCAAATTGTGGCTAATCCTCATTCACTCTAGTATTTTAGTGAGTTAAACCAAGCTTTTACAGAAATCGAAGCAGAAAGCTTACCAATCTCTTGACCACAAACTCAAATTCCAGAGTTTCCCAGTACTAAATAGTTGATATCCAGCTACTAATAAAGCGCACGATATCAGGATGATCAAAAGAGAAACTGATGCAAAGGCATGACCTGTAAAAATTATGATTGCAATTCCTGTCGCTAGTAAAGCCCATCCTAAATTCCGGTATGTAGGACGCCACATAGGGAGTACAACTCCTACAATACACAAGATAATACCCGGAAGACGTACCATAATACCAATCTGAGTATTCGCAGCTAAAATCACAATTCCTACAGCTATGAGTGCCAAACCTAGGAACTTACTAAGGCGGTTCATAGGAAATTGTTGAGTATTGGCAACAAGTTCAATTTGAATAACTGTGGGTGGATTGTTTAATAAGGTATCTGATTGATGAGCCACAGGCTGTTGATTAAGAAATAGAAATGTGACTCTACTTCCATAACCCAGGTCTATCTTATCTCCTGGGTTGAGTGGATAGCGCTTTTTTGGTTCTATTCTAATGTTGTTAAGATACGTACCATTGGAGCTTCCCATATCTACAATATAGTAATTGCCTTCTTCTACGTGAATTTCTGCATGGAGCCGAGAAACATAATCAGCATTGGGTAAGCTAGCAATATTGATATCTGGTAGTATGCGATCTTTCGGTTTGCCAATGCGAATCACAGGAATTGGGGGCAATTCAAAAGAAGTGTTAGTTTGCACATGAAAAAGCTCTAACCTAAGCCCTTTTGTTTGTGATCTGCCGGGATTTTGCATGGCTTGTTTTTGCGGAGCAATTTCTTAATTCATCTACATTATCTCGTTTAGGAGCAAAAATACTTGAGGTGTTTGTCCTTATTTCTTGTCTGAAATTTTAATAATTATATGTAGGTGTATTAAGTTTAACTTTGAATCAAGGATTTAACACTCTAGCTAAAAAACAGCAGCTTGTGTGTTTTCCTTCATCCTTTTGGGAATCCTGAATGTTAGGAGGCTCAAATAGCATTGCTCGCTATAAGTCTCTGTTGATTGCTTTCTAATCCATTCAGGAACTTTGAAAGGATAATTTATGTCTAGAAGCGCGTTGTTAAAAAGCCGTAGTCAGTCTTCAGTGACTCTAGAACCAGAGGCCGCGATCGCAGTTATTGGATTGTTTGCTGCATCTGCTGATGGCGAAGATATATCGATACAAGAAGAATATGCTTTGAGTGAAATACTTGGTAGCATTTCCCACTTCGAAGATTATACAGATGAGGACTTCCAAGAGTTAACGGATCAAGTGGAAAGCTACTTAGACGAAGAAGAACCCGCAGATTTAATCGCGCAGGCAATTGCTTCCTTACCCAATCAAGGTTATAGAGAAGCTGCATACATCACTGCTATCTTGGTTGTAGGAATAGATGGTGAGGTCCCCGAGAGTGAACAAGACTTTATCTCTGAGCTTCAAGAAGCCTTAAATATTTCCGATGAGCGAGCACAAGAACTCATCGACGAAGTGTTTGGCGAAGACGACGAAGAATAATTCCCAAAAGACAAAAACGCTATTTCCTCGTGCCACTTGCGGGACTGTTGGGAAACCCCCCCAACGCAGTGGCTCCTTCTAACTCCCCGCTTTAACATCGGTTGCTTGTATCCCAACTATCAAAAAACTCACTAACTCTTCAGCAAACGCATCATCTAAAGGTGCATGCTTCAACAACATTCGATACCAGACTGGACCATAAATTGCATCAATAACTAATTCCAAATTCAAGCCTTTGCGAAGTTCTCCTCGTTCAATACCCCGCTCTAAAATGGTGCGGGTGACTTGTCTGCGGCTCTTAATAAATTGCTCGCGGAACGCCTCAACTAAACTTGGATCAATTTGCGTTTCTGCAATCAGTCCACAAAGAGCTACACCAGTTGTCGTCTTTGTCAATAGTGTAAACATTTGTTGCAGGATTTGACATAGGTCTTGTTCAACGCTTCCTGTGTCAGGTAACAAATTATCTCGTGCAGCTTGGGTGGCAAAAGCTTCCATAATCACTGCTGCTTTACAAGACCACCAGCGGTAGATTGTTTGCTTGCCAACTCTAGCGCGAGAAGCGATCGCCTCAATACAAACATCACCATAACCTTTTTCTTCTAATAACTCCGCTGTTGCTTTGAGAATTGCTTGATGGGAACGCTGATTCCGTCTGCGGGTTGCACGTTCTTTGACAGAAGGTAGTGTTTGAGTACCTTTATTCTCTAGTTGTTGAGACATGGAAACAGATTCCAGTTTAGTGACTTATATATTCTTCGAAAGAAAACGATACGAACTATCTGTTGTAACTTAGCAAGGCATGATAGTTCTGTCAGACACAGTATTGTATTGGTCAGATAGGGAAAAATTACAGTTTTTTTACAATGGGGTAGTTATTTCATAAAACCCTATAAATGTATAGGAATATCGTATTTTCAGGTAAGACTATATTAAACCATAGCCAGCGTCAAAACGCAAGACATCTGTAATATAGAAGTAACATATGTTAGCTCTGCTCTTGAACAAACAAGCGTCAATTAGGAATTAACTCTACGATCTCGATGCGATTTCCGCCTGGGTCACGAAGATAAAATCGGTTGTATCCTGGGATCGGTTGTTGGTCGGGAATAATTTCTACCCCATGAGCCATCAGATGTTGCTGAAAATCAGCTAAGTTAGGCACTTTGAAACATATGTGTCGTCGGGATGTTTCGTTACTAGGGTTTTTCTCTAGACTAACATGAAGCTGAATATCCCCTAGCAAATACCATGCTCCTCTATTAGCCTGCAGAGGTTCTGGCTTGGGAATTTCTGTAAGTGCTAAAACTTTGCCATAGAAAAATAACATTTCTTTCTCCACTTCAGGAGACGATGTAATCTGAATATGATCAATTGCGTTGATCCACATCTTCACAGTCCTAATCTAGTGTTAAAGTACTTTTCCCATGCTGATGCGTTCTTCGATAGCATAGCCGAGTCGTCGATAAAATGCTACGACCTCTGCATTGGAGCTACGAACCTGTAAGTTAATTTTGGGACATCCCATCGCAATCAGTGCGCTTTCTGCCTGCTGAACCAGCTTTCTGCCAATTCCCTGCCTCTGATACTGAGGGCTAACTGCAACTGTATATAGCCAACCACCAAAAACTCCAAGGGCGGATGCCCCTGGCTTTAGACATGGGGGTGAAGACCGACGGGACTTTAGTCCCCGTCCAGATATCTTAGAACGCATAATTGTACCCGTCCTTTTTGTGAATGTGTGTGCAGTATTTGTAGCTAATATCAGTTACTCTTCCTGATTTAGTGGAGATATCAAAACTACCTCTAGTGCGACATAAAACACGACCAATGTGTTTACCCGCCCTTTTGCCTTTCTCGACAATCGCTTTAACAATATCGCCCGTTCTAAACCCAAAGTGAACTTGCTTGCGTTCTCGGTGACGAATGGGGAATCCGTATTTGTCGGTTCCACACATTTGGCGATTGCCCCAACCCATCGCTTTAATACGCAATGGCTGATTGGTCAATAACTTAATTGTCTCTACATCCCCAACACACGCGGCATCAATCCAATGCTGCTTTTCTAATCCAAGTCGGGTTCTATTGAACTTGGTTTGCCCACCCGTACCTGTGGAAGTTGGCAGAATTTGCTTTAGAGTGTTGTACAACTTCCAACGAGTAGAGTTGACAGCAGCAGCGTCTGGTAAGGGCGCTTTAGCCTGTCGCTTAATCTTCTCTAGTCGCGTACAATCCTTTTTGAGGAATTCGTCAATCGAGTTGGTTCCTTTGTTTTGATTGCACTTTTCGCAACTTAGGGTGAGGTTGGAGATACGGTTGCTACCACCCTTAGCGCGTGGATGAATGTGTTCTATCTGCAATTGCACATCTTGTTTATCACAATAAGCACATTTGCGTCCCCACTTCTCTAATAGGTATTCGCGTACTTCGTAACCCGCTATCTCTCCTTGTTGATACTCCACCCCGTCTACCTCCGGGTTTTGCATCTTTTGGGTGTCAAACTTCACCAACTCCATCACGCAATTGGTAACAGGAGTATATCGACAAAGGCGATTTACCCAAGTCTCAATACTCACAACCCGATGCATTAATGACGGGGCAAGCCAACCCTCTTGACGTTTGCGGTTATTAAATCTTGGAGCACGATAACGGGTTTTGCGATGACGACGACCACGACGCAGTGAACGTCTAGACTCAATTGCATTTTTGATTTGCCATCCTCGGTGTTCTAGTTCAGCACACCAGATAACCGATTCTCCATCCAACAAAGCAATACCTGTTGTTCTACTACCCGGATCTAACTTAATTGTGAGTGGGCGCAAAACGGGATTAAGGACGGCATGCTTCAAGACAATTGTGAACGGATACATTCTGAACACAGCAGCCTTGCCTTTGGTTAGCAATTCTCGTGCCCGTCTTGGGGTGACTGGGTTAAGTGGTTGCAATTCAGTATCAATCACGAAAACATAATTTTGCATTTCTGCAACTTTTAAGAGTAATGTGTGCTTCGACAGTGTTTAGGGTCGGTACTTTCCAAACGACACTGGTTTATTCTCTGTAAGCCTGTTTAATCGTTCGGTTCTAGGGTCACGGAACTAGCGAGCATCCCGGAGTAGGTTCTTTAACACTTGCCCTAAACGATAGTCTGGTCAGGTGGAGTCAACTACCAAGCCCCTAGCCTTTAGGTATGGGGTTGACACTCAACTAGAGAGCCCTGACGGTGTCCATCATATCCTGCCATGATTGTACCAGCGATCGCACAATCAATCTCCGCCACGAAAAATAACTCTGGCTGTAAAGAAAGCTTTTTGCTAATGATCACTTCTGGAATACTGTGTGGCGGGTTATCAGGAAACACCTCCTTCCAAAGGGTAGTGACTGACTCAGCATCTGATGGTTGATACAGTCTAATATTCATGAGTCTTAGGTAAAAAAATCATTAAATCGGCAGATTTACAGTAGTCTTATCACTGAGACATATTGTACAAAACTCCAGCCCAAAACCTAAAATGACAAACACAGAAATTCGTACCTCTCACGTCAAAATTCCCAATAAAGATTTGCAGATAGATGCTTACCTAGCTGAGCCCAAAAATGAGGGGGTTTTCCCAGCCGTGATTGTTATTCAGGAAATCTTTGGGGTCAATAGTCACATTCGAGATGTCACAGAGCGGATTGCTAAAGAAGGATATGTGGCGATCGCTCCTGCTATCTATCAACGCCTTGCTCCTGGTTTTGAAACTGGCTACACACCTGAGGATATTGAAATTGGGAGAAAGTACAAAGATCAAACAAAAGCAGATGAATTATTGAGCGATATCCAAGCAACAATTGCCTATTTGAAAAATCTACCAAATGTGAAAGGAGATGCGATCGGCTCAATTGGGTTCTGCTTTGGTGGTCACGTTGTTTACCTAGCATCGATCCTACCGGATATCAAAGCCACAGCTTCTTTTTACGGTGCTGGGATTACGACCTCGATTCCTGGTGGTGGTGCACCTACAATTACTCATACTTCTGCAATTAAAGGTACTCTTTACGCATTCTTCGGTACACATGATCGCAGCATTCCACTAGAGCAAACCGAGGAGATTGAAGCAGAACTACAAAAATACCAGATTCCGCATCGCATTTTTCGCTATCCTGCAGACCATGGCTTTTTTTGCGATCAGCGTGCTAGCTACAATTCAGAAGCTGCTAGTGATGCTTGGAAACAAGTTCTGGAACTATTCCAACAAAATCTGCAGAAAGCTTAACCTAGCACTCTAATAACAGCTCGTTGACACTCCCCACTGCTCAAGCAGATGGGGGTTTTTGTTTCTCTATCAAGTAAGCTAATCTATGAACAATAAAATACCCTCAATGTGTTTTTAAAATGAAACTCACAATAAAAAGAAAAAGTCAACAAGCTTTTTGTTCGTTACTACTGCCATTCCTACTTGCACAAGTAGGGGTAGCGCAAACAACAAAAACAGCAGCGATCGCACCACCTCAGGTTCCCCAAAACTTACGAGTACCAACAGGACAAACGCCACTGCTACAAGGGAGAGCAAAGGGGGTGCAAATTTATGAGTGCAAGAACAAAGCAGACAATCCTAACCAATTTGAATGGAAGTTAAAAGCACCAGATGCTAACCTTTTCAACGACCAAGGTCAAAAAATTATCAAGCACTATGCAGGTCCTACTTGGGAGGCAAATGATGGTAGCAAAGTTGTTGGTCAAGTTCAGGCAACTGCCAACTCACCACAAGATCATGCCATTCCTTGGTTATTACTTGAAGCAAAATCACATCAAGGCAATGGTACGCTAAGTAAAGTAACATACATTCAAAGAGTCAAGACTGTAGGGGGTAAGGCTCCTACCCAAGGATGCAATCCAGCCCATGCAAACACTACAGTGAAGATAAACTATACTGCTGATTACGTCTTTTGGACCAGCAATCAATAAAAATATTATGAATTTATACTATTCTCGTAAGAGTATCTAAGTGCGGCTTCTATTGAGCCCACTTTGTTAAATGCCTTGATCAATTCATGGGCTTTTGTTTCTCGCCTTATGAGAAGGTTTTTTAGTGGCTTTAGCAAATGAATATCTGGGTCTAGCACAAGTGCTGCCTCTACTGCCTGTAAAACCTGTGTCGCAGTTTCAAAAATATCTTCGTTATCAAATCCCTCTTGCGCTGAAAGTTGGTGCAAAGCTGCATCGGGTACACTTGCACTACCCGGTAGCGATTGATCTAAAACAAGACCTTTTAGTAATGCCAGTAGACCAGCATAAATATCAAAATTATCACAGCTATCAAATGCTTTAAATTCAATACGGCCCACTTCTGCAGGAATGCGTGCGATTTTTGTCAATGAAGGAATGGTCTTAATCAGTTGCTCTGGTTTCTCGACAAAAACTAGTGCTGAGGGTCTTTTACCTGTTCGCAGAAACGTTCTTACCGATAGTCCTTGCCATAATTTGCCTAGATAAAAAGGAGAACTGTAACTAAAAGGAACAATGTAGGGACTATAATAAGTTAGCTTTCTACCGATATCAATTATGCGCTCGTAAGACAATCCTGCTACAGAAATATTTAAGTCTGGACCATAGGTCAGTGTAGCAATATTCTCAGTTTGTCTTTCAGGGGAGGCTGCTCGCCATCTATTTTCATAGTCATTTAGAGGGGGTTCTGGCTCAAAAACAGCGTGGTAGGGATTAAAACTAATCAAAACTGGTGAAAACCCAAACTGTACAGCAACATTGCGTAACAAGCGAAAACTTTCTGTTAATTCAGTGATAGTACTGTGAATGTCAGAGTGTATGCTTGTTCTAATTTCGATACCTTTGGGAATGTAGTCAATCAGTTCTCCAGACTCAGCAAATCTTTCAAAACCTTCAATGTACCACCTTTTCTTTCTGATGCCACCACCCCCAGTCCGCAAACGAGGATAGTCACTGGAGTAGGTAGGTAGTCTTTCAATAATGTGGTCGAAATCAGCAAATTTTGTGCAGGAAAAATCTGCAAACTTTCCTTCTTTGTTTAGAAAAGCGACTTCGTGCTCGACACCAAAATAGAACATTATGTATACCTTATAAACAATAATAACTTGATTTCGATCTAAATTGACTAATGCTAAGATAGGGAAATTTTACAAGACTGGAATATACAAAAACAGTAAGCGCATACTTAGAGAGTTTTTTGCAGTAGCGAATTTATCAAAATCATAATCACTTGCTTGAAGAATTTCAGACGATTTGAAATCAGAAATAATAGGGTTGGGTTGCTGAAGTTCTTTTACTCTTTCATCATAGAGGGATGAGTGGTGTCTATTGAATAAGACCGAGTCAACTGTGTTTTTAGTCATCAAGTATTCTCTTATAAAATAAATTGATTAAAAAAATTCTCAATAATTTTATCATAGGGTTTTTAGGAGAAGTCTTTTGTTGATGCTCGTAGTGATCACCCTTCACAAAAACTTTGGCATTAACCACCACAATCTGGTTTTTTTATGCGGGATAGCATGTACAAGAGACAATGTTGATGCGTGACTTATGACAACTGCCGTAAAATCTCCTTACACCAACGAACAAGTTGTAGCGTGGCTACGTGGCTTACTCACTATTGCTTGGGCAGATGGCGACTTTGATATCCAAGAACAGAAATTGATCGCTAGTTTGACCAATCAAGATCTGGCTCTTGGCATAAATTTAGAGTCACTAGAAGCCATAGAACCAGAAGAATTAGCTGCTATTTTAGGCAAAGGTACACAAGCAGCAGCAAATTTTCTACGCACAGCAGTGATGGTAGCGATCGCAGATGGCACATATTCTTCTAGCGAAGACTATCACCTGCACCAGTTATGCAAAGCTCTAGAACAACCAGAAGATATCATAGAAGCTCTGCGTCATACTCTAGAAAAACAAGACTTAACAGACACACCTGTTGCTGTACGAACAAAGCGTCAAGTTGATGCACTACATCCTTTGCGTGACTGGCTTGACAGGTTGGACATTCAAGATTCTAAGGTTGCCCACTTTTTGTGCAAAATGATTCCATCACAGTGCCCTTTTGAGCGCAATATTACCCTGTTTAATCGCAAAATTATTCGGATTCCACCCCTATGCAAGATCAACCCACTTTATGAGCAACTGATGAGCTTGCGTTTCCGTGCCCTATCCTATCTGACGGACGAGTGCGGTGAAGATGTTTCACAATATATATAGTAAGGAGTAAAGATTTAGGAGTTAGGAGTTATTATTCTTAATTCCTAACTCCTAACTGTTAACTGTAAATATCGGCTATGCAATTTATCGACCAAGTAGAAATCGAAGTAGAATCTGGTAAGGGTGGTGATGGTATTGTCGCCTTCCGACGCGAGAAGTATGTACCCGCTGGTGGTCCATCTGGTGGTAATGGAGGGCGAGGCGGTTCGGTCATTTTAATTGCTGAGGAAAATTTGCAAACCTTGCTTGACTTCAAATACAATCATCGTTTTCAAGCAGAAAATGGTTCTCGTGGAGGACCAAACAACCGCACTGGGGCAAATGGAAAGGATTTGATACTTGAAGTGCCCTGTGGTACTGTCGTTTATGATGCTCACACTGGCGAGTCACTAGGAGACTTAATTGAACCTAAGCAAACTTTGCTGGTTGCTCATGGCGGGAAAGGTGGATTAGGAAATCAGCATTTTTTAAGTAATCGCAATCGCGCCCCTGAATACGCCCTTCCTGGATTACCGGGGGAATTGAAACTTCTGCGCCTTGAACTCAAACTTTTGGCTGAAGTCGGTATTATCGGACTACCAAATGCAGGAAAATCCACGTTGATTTCCGCTTTATCAGCCGCGCGCCCAAAAATTGCCGACTACCCTTTCACCACTCTCGTGCCAAATTTGGGTGTGGTACGCAAACCAACGGGTGATGGTACGGTTTTTGCGGATATTCCTGGCTTAATTGAGGGTGCTTCTCAAGGAGTGGGATTAGGACATGATTTTTTACGCCATATTGAGCGTACGCGTTTGCTAT
>Ga0070738_10001494_pt1 | contig 45904 bp, 36 predicted proteins | sample Coa_R2_2_FD_66446 | JGI IMG/M metagenome (GOLD analysis project Ga0070738, IMG submission 66446) | Surface soil microbial communities from Centralia Pennsylvania, which are recovering from an underground coalmine fire - Coalmine... | ecosystem: Environmental > Terrestrial > Soil > Unclassified ...
CGCGGTGCTGGTGCTGTGCCTGGTGCCGGGCATCTCGACCTTTTTGCCTGACATGGTGATGGGGCCGGACGGGAGCCGGTGACGGCTGCCCCTCACCCGGCGGGACGGATACGCACCGGCACCGACTTGTACGAGGGCGTGCCGCTGTCCTTGTCCTGGTAGTCGAGCGGCACCAGCCCGTTCGCTTCCGGATAGTAGGCGGCAACCGAGCCGCGCGCGATGTCGTAGGCGATCGCAGTCAGGCTGAGACGCCGCGGCTTGTCCGACGGCAGCGCCGTCTCGATCTGGACCAGGTCACCATGCGCAAGCCCAAGCTCGGCCAGGTCCGCCTCGTTTGCAAACAGCACGTCGCGCCGACCGAACACGCCGCGATAGCGATCGTTCAGTCCATAGATCGTGGTGTTGTACTGGTCGTGACTGCGGATGGTGGTGAGCTTGAGAACCGCCTTGTCGGTCACGGCCGGATCCTCCTCCAAGCCGTTGAAGGGCAGGAATTCGGCCTTACCGGACGCGGTGGTCCATTTGCGCTCGGTCGGCGGCAGCGGCAGACGAAAGCCGCCGGGATGTCGGATGCGCGCGTTGTAATCCTTGAAATCGGGGAACACGCCCTCGATGGCATTGCGGATGCGGTCGTAATCGGCGATCAGCTCGGCCCAGGGCACCTTGCTTGCCGGCAGGGTCGCCATCGCCATGCCGGCGACGATGGCCGATTCGGAACGGAGATGTTCCGAGGCCGGACTGAGCTTGCCGCGTGAGGCGTGCACCATCGACATGGAATCTTCGACGGTGATCGCCTGCGGCCCGGTGGCCTGGACGTCGCGTTCGCTGCGCGCCAGAACCGGCAGGATGATCGACTCCCGGCCAACCAGAAGGTGCGAGCGGTTGAGCTTGGTCCCCAGGTGCACGGCAAGCTCGAGCTTGCGCATGCCCGCCTGGCAGCGCTCCGGATCGGACAGCGCCACGGCGAAGTTGCCGCCGAGGCAGATCAGGACCTTGGAGCGGCCGTCGTCGATCGCCTCCATCGCGGCGACCGCGTCGTGGCCGTGATGCCGCGGCGGCGTGAAGCCAAAGGTACGTTCGATCCCTTCGAACATCGGAATGTTGGGTTTCTCGGTGATGCCGATGGTCCGATTGCCCTGCACGTTGGAATGGCCGCGCAATGGGCAGATGCCGGCACCCGGCTTGCCGAAATTGCCCTTGAGCAGCAGGAGATTGGCGATCTGCTGGACATTGGCCGTGCCGCGGCTGTGCTGCGTAATGCCCATGCCGTAGGAGATGATGGTGGCATTGGACTTGGCGTAGGCGGCGGCGACCTCGGCGAGTTGCGCGCGGGCAAGACCGGAGGCGAGCTCGATCGCAGCCCACGGGGTTGCGCGCAGGTCGGCGGCGAAGGCGGCAAAGCCGTTGGTGTGCTCGGCAATGAAGGCGTGATCGAGCACGCCCTTTGCGGCATCGTCCTGCTCGATCAGCGCCTTCATGATACCCTTCAGCACCGCGGCGTCGGCGCCGACCTTCGGCTGATAATAGGTGGACGCAATGGGTGTCGAGCCGAAGGTGCCCATCTCGATCGGGTTCTGCGGATCGGTGAAGCGCTCCAGCGCGCGCTCCCGCAGCGGATTGAAGACGATGATCGGCACACCCCGGCGCGAGACCTCGTGCAATGTGCCCATCATGCGCGGATGGTTGGTACCGGGGTTGTGGCCCATGGCGATGATCAGCTCGCAATGGTCGAAATCCTCCAGCGACACCGTGCCCTTGCCGATGCCGATGGAGAGCGGCAGGCCGACGCTCGTCGCCTCATGGCACATGTTCGAGCAGTCGGGAAAATTGTTGCTGCCGTACTCGCGCGCGAAGATCTGGAACAGGAAGGCCGCCTCATTGGAGGCGCGGCCGGAGGTATAGAACTCGGCCATGTTGGGATCGGGCAGGCTGCGCAGCTTGTCGCCGATCCGCGCGAAGGCGTCATCCCATTCGATCGGCTGGTAGGTATCGGTCCCGGCGTCATAGACCATCGGGTGGGTCAGGCGCCCTTCGTTCTCGAGGTGAAAATCGCTCCAGCCGAGCAGCTCGGTGACGGTGTGGCCGGCAAAGAACTCCGGCGTAACGCGCTTGCTCGTCGCCTCCCAGGTCACCGCCTTGGCGCCGTTTTCGCAGAACTGGAAAGTCGAGGTATGCTCCTTGTCCGGCCATGCGCAGCCCGGACAATCGAAACCGTCGGGCTTGTTCATGCGCAACAATGTGATCGGCGCCTCCACCACATCCATCTGGTCGCGAACGGCGATCGCGGTGGCCTTGAGGGCGCCCCACCCGCCTGCGGGCGCGTCGTACGGTCTGATGCCGGGAACATCACGCTTCTGGACCATATGTCCTCCTCACAACAGCTTGCGCTTGACGCGCTTCCCATCGACATCCTCGATGTGAAGCGCCTGTCTTGAGAAACCTAGACCAAAAAGGCCGGCGTTTGCGGTCAACAGTCCGTGCTGCCCGCAGTGCCCGATCGCGGCGTCCGGCGACTCGGACTCGATCGGGGCCGGCCCGACGGGCGCCAAGCGCCAATCCAGCGATCGATCTTGACCGTTCGCTGGCCTTGCAGCATCAGATGAAACGAGCAGTTGCGCGTTCGAGAAGAAGGGAACGTCGTGTCCAGTCGTATCGACAAGTCGTGGACGGTCTTCGTCAGCGTCGAAAATCCAGAGCACGACAAGTGCGTGGATTTCTTTTCCAGGCCGGATCGCAGCTACGGATTCGAAGAATTCAGGCGGGACATCGAAGACGGTGGACGATGGACGCCACTTCAATGCTATTCCGACGCGACCTATGTTTCGTCAGACGCCGCGTTGGATGCTGCCGAACGATGCGTATCCTGGCTGGTCGATGCCCTCGCGCGGAAACCGGAACTGAGGGCGCGTATCAGCAATAGGTGCGCACAGTGAAAGCGAAGCCGCTTGCCTGATCCACCCGCCGGTGGGGCTGAACATCTTCGTCATCCGCAACGTCGCCCCCGACATTCCCTTGCGCGACGTGATCTGGGGCACCCTGCCCTTCGTGCTCTTGATGATGGGCGCGGTGCTGGTGCTGTGCCTGGTGCCGGGCATCTCGACCTTTTTGCCTGACATGGTGATGGGGCCGGACGGGAGCCGGTGACGTTGCAGGTTGGGCACAAGCGCTTTCGCTCCGCGCACGCCCCCCGACGATTGGAAGGCCACCTCACTCCGAGCGAATCTCGCGCACGCCTCGACCGAGTTTGCGCTTGAGGAGATTGCGAAGCGTCACGCCATCTGCATAGCCAACTGCCGCCGCGATCCTCTCCACGTCATCGCTGGAGGTCCGCAACAGATGGACCGCGCGCTCGACACGCAGGTCCTGGAAGTAGGAGAGCGGGCTCTTGCCGAGCACATCGCTGATGCGCCGCGCGAGTGTCCGCTTGCTGGTACCGACGGCCGCAGCGGCCTCGTCAAGCGAGAAACCCTCGGCGAGGTGGTCGCGGGCCCAACGCTCGAACCGCTGCACCAGCGGATCGGCATGCGCGAGATGGTCACTTATCGCGTAAGCCGACTGCATCGGGCGCGAATCAACGATCAGGTAACGCGCGGTCGTCGCTGCAAGTGATGGGCTTGCCTGACGGATCAGCCAGAGCGCCATGTCCATGTGACTCAGCGCAGCCCCCGCGGTCAGCACCCGGCCCGAGCGGACAAGCATGCGCTCGTCTTCGAGCCGAACGAGTGGATAGCGCTGACGGAAATACTGCGCGAGCCACCATGTCGTCGTGGCGATCTCGCCGTTGAGCACGCCTGATTCAGCGGCAATGAAAGTTCCGATGCACGCCGCCGCGACCTGAACTCCCTGAACGCTCCATTGCTGCAAAATGCGTACGGCGGCGCGCGCCTCGGGCGTCGCCAGTGCCGCAGCCAGCGGCTCCGGCGTCCGTTCGCCGATGGCAGGAACAACCACCCAATCCGGCGGCGCTCGCCCGTGCACTGGCAAGGCTGGCACCTCGAAACCCTGCGAACTGCGCACGCGGCGATCCAAAGCGACGACGCGGACATCGAACATCAGTGATGCAAGTCCTTCGGCAGCGGTGAGTTCGTTGGCCATCGCAAACGCATCGAGCACGGCGGCAAGGCCGGTATCGAAAACACCGTTGAGGACGAGCACATCGATTTTCATGGCGATATCGATATCAAAGATGTCGTTCTTGACAATGGGCCGGCACCAATCACTTCGCTAAGTTGCGCGTGCTTTTCGCATCCCGTTGCGAAGCCCATCATGGAGACGTCGATGATCAAGCTCGCGTTTTTCGCCCGTTTCGAGGCCAAGCCCGGCAAGGAGGAGGCGGTCGCCAAGTTTCTCGAAATGGCGCTCGACATGGCCAAAAAGGAACCCACGACGATCAACTGGTACGCACTGAGACTGTCGCCCAGCACGTTCGGCGTTTTCGACACCTTCAATGACGAGGATGGACGCCAGAAGCACCTCAACGGCCCGATCGGCCAGGCGTTGATGGCCAAGGCGCCGGAATTGTTCTCCTCGCCGCCTTCGATCGAGCCAGTCGAACTGCTTGGATCGAAGTAACAGCCTGACGTCAGGCTCCAGGGGCGGCTGGGCAAGCGGCCCCCCTGGTCAATGAAGCGCCGACGAGGAACGGAAGTCGGAAAGTCAGCCGTTCGAACGCTAATGCCCTTCTGCGCGGAGCAATCTCCCGCCGACTGTCGCCGTTCGCTGGTCGCGCAGCGACTCCACGACCTCTATGGATATTCAGTTGCTCATCGATGATGAGTGATGCCGAGGGATAACCGGAATGACGCAAATGAAGTATGGGCTCGCGGCGTCGGCGGACGTTGCCGGAAAGAGCGGCAAGGAAATCCTGCAGGATATTATCGACGGCAGATTGCCGCAGGCGCCGATTTCCCAGGTGATGTCGTTCTGGATCACGGAGGTCGATGACGGATTTGCCGCGTTCCAAGGCGATCCTGGTCCACATCTGCTCAACCCGATGGGCAGCGTCCATGGCGGCTGGGCCCTGACGCTGATCGACAGCGCGGGCGGATGCGCCGGGCACTCCCTGCTTCCGCCGGAGACGGGCTATGCGACAATCGAAACCAAGGTGAATTTCGCCAAGCGCATCACCCAGAACACAGGCCGGGTTCGCGTCGAGGCGCGCGTGGTGGCGCAGAGCCGCCAGATCATGTCGTCAGAGGCGCGCATTCTCGATTGCAACGGCGTGGTGCTCGCGCACGGAGTTTCGACAATCCTGGTGATTAAAGGCCCGAAATAACAAGCCCAGAAGGCACCACCGGAACCGGTGGGACGATCTCGATGCCGGTCCTTACACTGGGTAAACGGTGTCAGGCGGAATTGCGCCGAAACCGCTGCCGATCGAGCGATCACATCCAAGTCCGATGCCGAGGGCAAGAGCGGCGTAACTGCCTATTGCCGTCGACCTCTATTTGCCAGCGGCCTTCTTCTTCGCATTCAGCGCCGATGCGACGCGGCTGACCGGGGGATGGCCGAGCAGGCGGCAGATGTCGTTGGTGGCCGCGAGCAGCTTCTCCATGTCGACACCGGTCCTGATCCCGAGCCCCTCGAGCATGTAGACAACGTCCTCGGTCGCGACATTGCCGGTGGCGCCGGGGGCATAGGGGCAGCCGCCGAGGCCGCCGGCGGCGGAATCGATCACATGCACGCCCTCCTCCATGCCGGCATAGAGATTGGCGAGTGCCTGGCCGTAGGTGTCGTGGAAATGCATGGCGAGTTTTGCGACGGGCACGTGCCCGGCAACCGCGCGCAGCATCTGTCTTGCCTTCAGCGGCGTGCCGACGCCGATGGTGTCACCGAGCGAAATCTCGTAGCAGCCGAGGTCCCACAGCTGCCTGGCGACATCGGCGACCGCCTGCGGCCTGATCTCGCCGTCGAACGGGCAGCCGAGCACGCAGGAGACATAGCCGCGCACCGGCACGCCGTCCTGCCTGGCGCGCGCCAGCACCGGCTTGAAGCGCTCGATGGATTCCGCAATCGAGCAGTTGATATTCGCGCGCGAAAAGCCCTCCGAGGCCGCGGCGAACACCGAGACCACCTTGGCGCCGGCCGCGCGGGCGGCGTCATAGCCCTTCTCGTTCGGCACCAGCACATGGAATTCCGCGCCCGCGATGCGGCTGACGCCGCGCAGCACCGCGTCGGAGCCGACCATCTGCGGGATCGCCCTGGGCGAGACGAAGGCGCCGACCTCCACGGTCTTCAGCCCGGCATCGACCAGCCGCTCCACAAAGGCGATGCGCTCGGTGGCGCTGACCGGCGTCTTCTCGTTCTGCAGGCCGTCGCGCGGCCCCATCTCGATGATATGGATGTCGTCGCTCATGGTGCTCACTCGCCGATCGGCTCGACCTCGGCGAGCTCGACGCCCTCCTGGACGATGTCGCCGACCTTGCACTTGATGGCCTTCAGGACGCCGGCAAAGGGCGCGCGCAGCGTCTGCTCCATCTTCATCACCTCCAGCGTGAGGATGGCCGCGCCCTTCTCGAGCTTCATCCCCTCCTCCGCCAGCACCGCGACCACCGTGCCCGGCAGCGGCGCCACGATCTTGTCCTCGCCGGTCTGCTCCTCGGTCTCGCCGCCGAACGGATCCACCCAATGCAGCTCGAAGCGGCCGTTGCGCGTGCGCAGATAGAGCTCGTGGCCTTCGATGATGGCCGTGACAGGCGCCTTCACGCCGTCGAGCGTAAGATCAAAGCTGCCGTGGTCGGAGGCGTTGGTGGTGAAGGCTAGCTCGCGCTCGCCGATCGCAAGCGTCGCCGGGCCGCTGCCATAGCGCAGCGTCACCTTCTGCTCCGCCCCATGCCCCTGCCGGAACGAGAAAACCCGCTCGCGGCGGCCGACCGGCTGCCAGCCAAAGGTCTGCCAGGGCGAATGAGCCTCGGCCTTCGCGGCCTTTGCCTCTTCACCGAGGATTGCCGCAACGGCGGCGCACAGCTCGAGTTCGCCGGCCGGCGGCGGAGCCTCCGTCAGCGCCGTCAATTCGCGCTCGATGAAACCGGTGTCGATCGCATTCGCCGCGACGTCCGGATGGGTGATCAGCGCCGACAGGAACGGAATATTGGTGACGACGCCGCGGACGTCGGTCTCCTCCAGCCCGCGGTTGAGCCGCGCGATTGCGGCCTCCCGCGTCGGCGCCCATGCGATCATCTTGGCCAGCATCGCGTCGTAGTAGGGCGACACCGCGTCGCCGGAGCGATAGCCGGCATCGATGCGCAAGCCATTCGTCTCGGCCGGCACGCGCCAGGTGCGGATGCGGCCGACCGAGGGCATGAAATTCCTGGCCGGATTTTCCGCATAGACCCGCGCCTCGATGGCGTGGCCGTTCAGCCTGATCTGGTCCTGTTTCAGCGGCAGCGGCTCGCCGAAGGCTGTGCGCAGCTGCCATTCGACGAGATCGATCCCCGTGATCAACTCGGTGACGGGATGCTCGACTTGCAGGCGCGTATTCATCTCGATGAAGAACACGTCCTTGCCGTCGGACACGAACTCGATGGTGCCGGCGCCGACATAATTGACCGCGCCCGCCGCTTTCCGCGCCGCCGCGCAGACCGTCTCGCGCTTGATAGCATCAAGCGTCGGCGACGGCGCCTCCTCGATCACCTTCTGGTGCCGCCGCTGCAGCGTGCATTCGCGCTCGAACAGCGACAGCAGATTGCCATGGCTGTCGCCGATCACCTGCACCTCGATGTGCCGGGGATTGTCGACATATTTCTCGATCAAGAGGCGATCATCGCCAAAGGCCGCCTTGGCCTCGCGCTTGGCGCTCGTGATCGCAGCCGACAACTCGGACGCCGCGCGCACGATCCGCATGCCACGCCCGCCGCCGCCGGCGGACGCCTTGACCAGCACCGGGAAGCCGATCCGGTCGGCGGCTGTCGCAAGCGTCGCCTCGTCCTGCGCCTCGCCGTGATAGCCCGGCACCAGCGGCACGCCGGCCTTTTCCATCAGCGCTTTTGAACCCGATTTGGAGCCCATCGCGGTCATCATCTCGGCCGTCGGGCCGACGAAGACGATGCCGGCGGCCGCACAAGCCTGAGCGAACTCCGCATTCTCCGACAGAAAGCCGTAGCCGGGATGCACAGCCTCGGCGCCGGTCTTGCTGATAGCCTCGAGCAGGCGCTCGACATTGAGGTAGCTGTCGCGGGCCCGCGCCGGCCCGAGCAACACCGCTTCATCCGCCATCTCGACATGCATGGCGCCGCGGTCGGCCTCGGAATAGACGGCGACGGTGCGCAGGCCCATGCGCCTCGCCGTGCGGATGACGCGGCAGGCGATCTCGCCGCGGTTGGCGATCAGAAGCGTGCGGAAAGGACGATACATGTTGGAGCGGTCCATCGTCACATCCTGAACAGGCCGAATGTCGTCGGTTCGATCGGCGCATTGGCCGCCGCCGACAGGCCGAGGCCGAGCACGAGGCGGGTGTCGGCGGGATCGATCACGCCGTCGTCCCAGAGCCGCGCGGTGGCATAATAGGGATTGCCCTGGCTCTCATATTGCGCCCGGATCGGCGCCCTGAACTTGTCTTCCTCCTCCGCCGACCAGCTCTCGCCCTTGGCCTCGATATTGTCGCGGCGGACCTGGCTCAGCACCATCGAGGCCTGCTCGCCGCCCATCACCGAGATGCGCGCGTTCGGCCACATCCACAGGAAGCGCGGGCTATAGGCGCGGCCGCACATGCCGTAATTGCCGGCGCCATAGGAGCCGCCGATCACGACGGTGAATTTGGGCACGCCCGCGGTTGCGACCGCGGTCACGAGCTTGGCGCCGTCGCGGGCGATGCCGCCGGCCTCGTATTTCTTGCCGACCATGAAGCCCGTGATGTTCTGCAGGAACACCAGTGGAATGCCGCGCTGGCAGCACAGCTCGATGAAATGGGCGCCCTTCAGCGAGCTCTCGCTGAACAGAATGCCGTTGTTGGCGATGATGCCGACCGGATAGCCCCAGACATGGGCGAAGCCGCACACCAGCGTCTGGCCGTAGAGTTTCTTGAACTCGTCGAATTCGGAGCCGTCGACGATGCGGGCGATGATGTCGCGCACGTCGAACGGCTTGCGGCCGTCGACCGGCACCACGCCGTAGATTTCCTCGGCCGGAAACAGCGGCTCGCGGGGCGTGCGCATGTTGAGCACATTGTGCCGCGGCGGCTTCAGGGTGCCGACGATCTTGCGGGCGATGCCGATGGCGTGGGCATCGTTCTGCGCATAATGGTCGGTGACGCCGGATTGGCGAGAATGCACGTCCGCGCCGCCCAGTTCCTCGGCGCTGACCACCTCGCCGGTCGCGGCCTTCACCAGCGGCGGTCCGCCGAGGAAGATCGTGCCCTGGTTGCGCACAATGATGCTCTCGTCCGACATCGCCGGCACATAGGCGCCGCCGGCGGTGCAGGAGCCCATGACAATGGCGATCTGCGGAATGCCCTGCGCCGACATCTGCGCCTGGTTGTAGAAGATGCGGCCAAAATGCCGCTCGTCCGGAAAGATCTCGTCCTGCATCGGCAGGAAGGCGCCGCCGGAATCCACCATGTAGACGCAGGGCAGATTGTTCTGCCGCGCCACGTCCTGCGCACGCAGGTGCTTCTTCACCGTCATCGGGTAGTAGGTGCCGCCCTTGATGGTGGCGTCATTGGCGACGATGACGCATTCGCGGCCCGCGATCCGCCCGACCCCGGTGACGATGCTCGCCGAATGCACGTCGCCGCCATAGAGGCCGTGGGCCGCGAGCGGCGACAGCTCCAGAAAGGCGGTGCCGGGATCGACCAGCAGATCGACACGCTGGCGCGCCAGCATCTTGCCGCGCGCGGTATGGCGCGCCCGCGACGCCTCGCCGCCGCCGCCGGCAACCGTGTTGAGCTTGTCGCGCAGCTCCGCGACGAGGCCGCGCATGCTCTCGGCATTGCGCGCGAAATCGGACGACGACGGATCGATGGTGGAATGAAGCGTCATGATCGGCGTTTTCTTCTGATGCTGGAAGACTTCTCCGTCATTCCGGGGCGGTGCGAAGCACCGAACCCGGAATCTCGAGATTCCGGGCTCGATGCTAGCGCATCGCCCCGGAATGACGGGAGTAAACGCGGCAGCCCGACAGGCCTACCATCTTTGCCGGCATGTTGTCCCTCCCGTTCCGGTTCTGCGCGCGGCGATTCCGCCCTGGAATTAAACGATCATACGTTTTTTAATCACGATCTCAAGCGGAGAATCATCGGCTTGAAATTCGTCCAATAGAATATTGATTCTGCTGCCATTTCGTGACATCAATATACGATCGATCGATCGTTTCGAGGCTCCGGTCGCGCCCTTTCGAGGCTCCATGTCACGCACCATCGGCTCAAACGGCCCGAAGACGCTGGAGGCGATCCGCAGGGCGGGCCTGCGCCTGATCTTCGAGCATGGCTATGAGGCGATGAGCCTGCGCCAGCTTGCCGCCGAGGTCGGGATCCAGGTCGGATCGCTCTACAACCACATCGCGACCAAGCAGGACCTGCTGTTCGATCTGGTGCAGGACCACATCAACGAATTGCTGCGCCAGCTTGACCTCGCGCTGGCCGGCAAAGACGAGCCGGTCGAGCGGCTCCGCGCCTTCGTCGCCTTCCATGTCGGCTATCACATGACCCGCAAACGCGAGGTCTACATCGCCAATTCCGAGCTGCGCAGCCTGGACCCCAAGAATTACCAGGCGGTGGTGGCCCTGCGCAGCGCCTATGAGCGGCGGCTCGCGGACATTCTGAGCCAGGGCGTTGCGAGCGGCGCCTTCGAGGTCGTCGACGTCCAGGTCGCGACCTTTGCCATCCTTTCGCTGCTGACCGGGCTCTGCAACTGGTACCGGCCGGGCGGACGGCTGACCAAAGAGGCGATCATCGCCGCACACGAGAAGCTCGTGCTATCTGGCGTGGCGCCGCAAAGCTTGGCATCACAAGGTTCGGCAGCGCCCGGGCGCGGCAAACGCAAGATCCTTCGGAGCGTTCCGGCAGGCTAGCCGGGTCACACTCCCGCACGAGGCATCCATGACTGGGCGTGACGATCTGGACGCGACCGACTTGCGCATCGTCTCCGAGCTGCAGAAGGATGGCCGCCTGCCCCATAACGAGCTGGCCAATCGCGTCGGCATCTCCCATCCGAACTGCCTGCGGCGGGTCCGCACGCTTCGCGCCCGCGGCATCATCCGGACGATCCGCGCGACAATCGACGAGCGCGCGCTCGGCTACGAGGTGGCGTCATTCGTGGCGATCCAGCTCTCGAGCCAGAACCAGGCGACGCTCGCCGCCTTCGAGGCGGCGATCGCGGCGCTGCCCCTGGTCCAGCAGTGCTGGCGGATTTCGGGAGACGCGGATTTCCTGCTCAAATGCGTCGCGACCAGCGTCGAGGACATGAGCCGGCAGCTCAGGGTGTTTGCGGGGATGCCCGACGTGCGCACCATCAGGAGCTTCCCGGTGCTCGGCGTATCCAAGGACGCGCTGCTGCCGATCCCCGGCGCGCCGGCCCCACCCGCATCGTCGAAGTAGGAACGGTCGCCTCAGGGGGACGGATCAAGCTGACAGCGCCGCGTTTTCGACCCGTCATCCTGAGGTGTTCGCGGAACGCGAGCCTCGAAGGATGAACGGCCCGGGTCCCGCAGCAGGGCCGTCGCCCTTCGAGGCCGTCGCTTGGCGACGGCGCCTCAAGGTGACGGTTCAAAAGCTTCACGAGCTCTCAGGGGGACGGGTTTAGCGGCTTCAGGCTCAGTCGGGTCGACCGGCCAACAGGCCGGACCATCGACCTCAGGCTCAATGCGTCCAGGGCTCGGCGCGGCGGAAGGCGAAATTATCGGCATAGGCGATCTGCCGGTGCAGCGAATCCCGGGGCTCGATCACCTGGTAGGGAATGCCCTTGCGCTCGCAATAGGCGATCGCGTCCTCCTTGGTGTGGAAGCGCAGCGACAGCTGCTGCTTCATGTCGGAGGACGAGGTCCAGCCCATCAGGGGCTCGATCGACCGCGGCTGCTCCGGCTCATAGTCGAGCTGCCATTCCTTGGTCTTCGCCCTGCCGGATTGCATGGCGTTCTTGGCGGGTTTGAAAATCCGTGCGGTCATGACGGTCGGGACCTCTGGGCAAAGGCTGACTTGAAGGGCGTTCAGGAAACGTCCAAGATAGCTTGGATTCACTGTCAAACATTGACACGGTGATTCCGCTACCCCGGATGTTCCTGGCCGGACCGGTATAGTCATTATGCTGCGCTGTGACAATCGCGACACGGGCGTGTGACATTCTCGGCGGAACGGCTCACCCGGTCCAATTTCCAAGGAAACGCCCAGAAGCCCCCCATGAAAATCAACGCAGTGCTACCCGACAAAGGACGCGACCTCCGCCTCGACCTGTTCCGCGGTATTGCGAACTGGGCGATCTTCCTGGATCACATCCCCGACAATGTCGTGAACTGGATCACGACCAGGAACTGGGGCTTTTCCGACGCCGCCGACCTGTTCGTCTTCATTTCCGGCTACACGGCCTCTTTCGTCTATGCGCGCATGATGATCGAGCGCGGCTTTGTGGTCGGCGCGACGCGGCTGACCAAGCGGGTGTGGCAGCTCTATGTCGCCCACATCATCCTGTTCGTGATCTACATCGTGGCGATCAGCTTCCTGGCGCGGCGCTTCATGGATTCCGAGCTGATCAACGAGTTCAACGTGGCGGGGCTGGTCGACCACGCCACCGAGACCCTGGGCCAGGGGCTGCTGCTCAAGTTCAAGCCGGTCAATCTGGACGTGCTGCCGCTCTACATCGTGCTGATGGGATTCTTCCCGCCGGTGCTGTGGTTCATGCTGCGCCAGCCTGACCTCACCATGATCGCCTCGCTCGTGCTCTGGCTTTTGGCGCGCCATTTCGGCTGGAATCTCGCAGCCTATCCGGCCGGCTCCTGGTATTTCGATCCCTATTGCTGGCAGGTGGTGTTCGTGTTCGGCTCGTGGTGCGCGCTTGGCGGGGCCAAGCGGGCGGCCTGGATCATCAATTCCAAGCCCGCGCTCTATTTCGGCGTCGCCTATCTGATCTTTGCGATGATCATGACCATGGCGGGCCGCTTCTCCGATTTCGGCGCGCTGTTTCCGAACTGGCTGTATTCGGCCTTCAACCCGAATGACAAGACCTATATGGCGCCCTATCGCTTCCTGCATTTCATCGTGATTGCGATGCTGGTGGTGCGCTTCATCCCGAAGACCTGGCCGGCGCTGGAGTGGAAGGGATTCGATCCCGCCATCGTCTGCGGCCAGCAGTCGCTTGCGGTGTTCTGCGTCGGCGTCTTCCTGTCCTTCGTCGCGCATTTCGTGCTGAGCCTGAGCTCGGGCTCGCTGTTCGCGCAGGTCGTCGTCAGCCTTGCGGGCATCTGCATCATGACGACCGTGGCCTACTACATCTCCTGGTCGAAACGGCAGGACAAGCCAGCCAAGGCGCCCGCGCCGAAGCCGACCGAAGCCAACGCGGCGGAGGCCAAGGCGGCGGCGCCCAAACCGGCATAGGCCGGCGTCAGGAGCGGTTCTTTCCTTTCGGCTTCTTGCTCGGCTTGTTGCCGAGCAGCTGGCCACGCGAGGAGATGCCGCCCCAGGAGGTGGAAAAGGCGAGCGCTGCGTCGCCATGGCCCTCCCCGCTGCGGCCGATGGCCGACTTCGGCCGCCGGCCCTGCAGCGCGAACATCGCGCCCTGCGGATCGATGCAGCGCGCGGCCCAGTTGCCGCCCCAGAGCTCGATCGGTCCCTGCGCGACGCGCCCGCCGCCGGCCTTCACCTGGTCGATCGCAGCGTCGAGGTCGGCGACCTCGAAATAATACAACCAGAACGGCACAGGCGTAGCGGCGAATTTGGTGAACATGCCGCCAAGCGTACGCCCGCCCGAGGCAAACAACTCGTAGGAGTCGACGAGCGCGTCTTCGGCTCGCCCCTTCTCCCAGCCGAACAGGGCGCCGTAGAAGCCGAAGGCCGCCTTCCCCTCGCCGGCCAGAAGCTCGTGCCAGCCGACCCGGCCGGGCTCGCCCGCCTCTGCCGCCGGGGCGCCGTATTTCAACCCGCTGACCAGCGCCAGCGTCGCCGTTTGCGGATCTGCAACCACGGCGATGCGCCCGATATTGCTGTCGGTCGGCGGCACATACACCGCCCCGCCGAGCGCCTTCAGCCGATCGACGCTTTCACCCACATCCCGCACCGCCACATATCCGACCCAGCGCGGCGTCGCGCCTTTTTTCCGCCCCTCCGGCGGCAGCTCCATCAGCCCCGCAACCGGCGCGCCGCCGGTGCTGAAAAGCCGATAGGCGAATTGCGGCGTGGAGGCGTCCTGCACGCTCCAGCCGACGACCTTGCCGTAAAAGCTCTGCGCCGCCGGCAAGTCGGTTGTCAGCAATTCGTACCAGGCGAAGGCTGTGGGATCATCGACCATTCAAACTCTCCGGTCGCCTCGACAAACAAAGGCCGCAGCGCATCGCAACATCGCCGTTCTGAAGGCCGTGAAATTCATCGTCCTGTTCATTGCAGCGTTAATCAACATGAATAGGAACTGAATACGTAACAACGACTTAGTGAAGCTATCACGCTTGCGCGATGCATGCGCTCAGCGTAGAATTTCGCTACTGGAGTCCCACACAGTACTAGAAAGTTCATGGAGGTTGCGACGATGTCACGGGTGAAAAAAGCTTCTACGCGGAAGCGCATCACCAAAGCCGCCGCTGTGCCGGCTCTGGGTGCCGCTGGACTTGGCCTTTCGCTGGCGGGGAGCGCATCCGCATCCACGCTTCCGACGGCAGATGTCTCCCGGTCCCTCGATAATGTCGCCAATCAGCGCTTCGTGCTCGGCGAGGAGGAGATCGCCGATGTGAGCCTCGCGACTTTCCATCTCTTCGACAAGGAGAATGGCAAGAGCGGCGGCGTGCAGCAGATGGCCTGGGGTTGCCGCTGCGGTGGCTGTGGCTGTCGCGGTTGTGGCTGCCGGGCTTGCCGTTGCGGTGGCTGTGCCGGCTGCGGTGGCTGCTGTGCGTCGTGGGGCGTCTGCCGCTTCTGCTGAAGCTGCGGCGCCTTTTCGAATTGCAGATCGACAAACAGAGAGTTTCGTTGGCCGGGATCGATCGTCGACCCGGCCAATTCTTGCCTAACGATGTCTTCGCTTCACTCGCATTTTGCGAATCTGTCGGCGAGCGCCGGCCTTGTTTCCTTCCCATTCAAAAGCTGCTTGAGCGCAGAGCGGACGGCTTCTCCTCACCGCTCCATTCGCCATGCACCCCCGCCCCATCAAAATGACGCGTGCTGACCCGATGATCGCCAAGCGCAAGACCAAAGCTGCAAAGAAGACCTCGAAGAAGAGCGCCAAGCTAGCTTCGAACAGGACGGCTTCCAACAAGACGGCCTCGAAAAAAGCAGCTTCGGAAAAAGTCGCGCGCCCCGCGCAGCGAGCGCCGAAGGATGCGCTGCAATTCGCGCCGAATTTCACGGCATACGTGCTGCCCGACCATGTCGTCTGCCTGTATTCCGAGGACCGCAAATTCTTCCTGCATGGCGAGCTCTATGTGGCGCTGGCACAGGCGATCGGCGAACGCGGAAAAAGCGCCCGACAGCTGGTCACTGAACTCGGTGCAAAGTACCCGGCCAACCAGGTCGAGGAAACGATCAAGCGCATGTCCGAGCGCGGCTATCTCGTGACGTCGTCGCAAGCGTTCGCAGCGCCCGTGGCCGGCTATTGGGCAAGCCTCGGACTTCCGCCCGCTTCCGCCGCCGAGGCCTTAAACAAATGCCGCGTCCGCATTGAGGCGATTGACGTCGACGGCGCCAGGGAGCTGACGGCGGCGTTGCGCGAGCGTGGCGTCAACGTGGTCAACGGGGCGGCCGATCTCACCGTCACCCTCGTCAACGACTATCTGGAGCGGCGGCTCGCCGAGCTCAACAAGGAGCGCTTGGCCGGCCAGACGCCCTGGCTCCTGGTGCAGCCCTCAGGCGTGTTCCCGCTGGTCGGGCCCGTCTTCAATCCGCCCGAGAGTGCCTGCTGGAGCTGCCTGTTCGACCGCATGATCCGCAACCGCGAGATCAAGGGCTTTCTCGACCGCGGCTCGGCCGAAGCCGTCGCGGTCTCGCCGCTGACCCGCAAGACGTTCGGCCAAGGCGCGATCGAGTTTGCGGCCAATGAAATCGCCAAGGCGATCGCATCGGGCTATCGCACCGATCTCAACGACCATATTGCAAGCTTCGACCTGTTGGGCTCGACGGTAGCGCGGCATTACGTGGCCAAGCGCCCGCAATGTGCGCATTGCGGGCCTAAGAAGCTGCAGAACCCGCGCCGCGCCCCGCAGCCGGTCGAGCTCGGGCCCGGCGCCAAGCTCGTCATGACCAGCGGCGGCTACCGCACCGTGACCTCGCAGGCGACCGTTGCGCGCTACCGCAAGCATGTCAGCCCGCTCACCGGCGTGGTCAAGAAGCTGGAGAAGATCGACGCCAATCTGCCGCTCAACACCAATTTCTTCGCCCAGCACAATTTCTCCGCGCCGGCCCACAGCGTCGACCAGTTGCGGTCGGGTTTGCAGGGCGGCAGCTTCGGCAAGGGCTCGACCGTCGAGCAGGCCGAGGCGAGCGCGCTGATGGAGGCGATCGAGCGCTACTCCGGCATCTACCAGGGCGACGAGATCCGGGTCTCCAGGCGCTTCACCGACTTCGCGCCCGGCGAAGCCATCATGCCCAACGACGTCCAGCATTTCAGCGAGGAGCAGTTCCGCACCCGCTTGAGCCACCCACATGACGACTCCCAGCATCCGGTGCCGGCGCCGCTCGACCCGAACGAGAAGGTCGACTGGACGCCGGTGTGGTCGCTGCGCGACCAGTGCTTCCGCTATTTGCCAACGGGCCTGGAATATTTCTTCTACCATGATGCGCACACGGATTCGAACGGCTGCGCCGCCGGCAACACGCTGGAGGAAGCGATCGTGCAAGGGTTTCTCGAGCTCGTCGAGCGCGATGCCTATGCGATCTGGTGGTACAACCAGGTGCAGCGCGCCGAGCTCGACCTCGACCAGTTCGACGATTCCTATGTCCGCGATTTGCGCAGCCAGTTCGCCGATGCCGGCCGCAAGGTCTGGGTGCTCGACGTCACCAGCGATCTCGGCGTACCGACCTATGTCGCGATGATGCACTGGATGAGCGACGGACATGAGAACATCGAGTTCGGCTCCGGTGCGCATTTCGATCGCCGCATTGCGCTCTTGCGGGCGATGACCGAGCTGAACCAGTTCCTGGCCATCGGCATGATGGACGGCTCCCGCGGCGACAAGCCGTCGCTCGACGGCGTCACGCCGCTCAAGCTCGAGAATTATCCGTTCCTGCTTCCCGCCAGGCATCCGGTGGTGCCGCCGGCGCCTGGCCTGAAACTTTCCGACAACAGCCGCGGCCAGGTCGAGAACTGTGTCGAGGTGACGCGGCAGGCCGGCTATGATTTCCTGGTGCTGGACCAGACCCGCCCCGATGTCGGCGTTCCCGTGGTGCGGGTCACCGTGCCGGGCCTGCGTCACTTCTACAAGCGCTTCGGGCCGGGCCGCCTCTACGACATCCCGGTCAAGCTCGGCCTGCTCGACCGTCCCCGGCTGGAGAGCGAGTTGACGCCGTTCCTGCCGCATACCTGACGGGAGCTGTCGTTGCGCGCGCCGAGACAGACGAAGACCAAGCCGACCAGAAGGCCCGCGAACAAACCAACGCGCAAGCGGGCGACTCCGGCATTGTCGGTGCGTTTGAACGAGCGCGTGGCGCTGCAGGTGCAGCCGGACGGCGGCCTCGCCGCCATGGTCGACGACTATCCGGTCGAGCTCGGCCGCTTCAGCACGCCGGTGCTCGCGCGCGCGGAAGCCTTGCATGATGGCCTGCCGCTTGCCTCCTTCGCGGGAAAAAACGCGCTGGCGCAGGAGACCGCAGCCCTGGTGCGCCGGCTGGCGCGCCGCGGCCTGGTCGAATACCGTTTTGCCCGCGGCGCCAAGGACCTCGTCGTCATCGAGCCGCAGCTCGCAGACTATTGGCCGCAGCCGAAGAAATTTCGTGCCTCCGACACCCTGGTGCTGTCGCGCTTTGCCTATCTGCGGCGGCGCGCCGACGCGCTGGTGCTGGAATCGCCGCGCGCCGGCGCATTGTTCCGGATTTGCGATCCTGCCATCGCCGGCTTCGTCGCGAGCCTTGCGGTGCCGCAGAAAGTCTCGGCGCTGCAGACCCAGCGCGGCTTTCCCGGCATCGAGTTGCTCGCTTTGCTCGCCGATTGCGAGATCCTGTTCACGCCCGATCCGAACCGCGATGGCTTGCGGGACAGCGAGGGCGATGCGAGCCTGGTGATGTGGGATTTCCACGACCTTCTGTTCCATGCCCGCTCGACCGAAGGACGCCAGGCCAATCCGCTCGGCGGGCTCTATCCCTATGCCGGCCGATTGCCGCCGCTGCCGGCGGAGCGGTCCGCCTGGCCGGGCGAGGCAATCGACTTGATCCCGCTCACGGCCGGTGGCGCGCCTGAGCTGCCGGTCGCTGCGCTGCTGCGCCAGCGTCATTCGGTGCGCGATTTCGATGAGACCCGGCCGATCACGCTCCAGGAGCTGGCGCAGTTCCTCGACTGCACCGCCCGCGTGCTGTCGCGCTGGGACAGCCCGGTCGATTTTGACGCCGCCGAGAGCCCGCTCGTTTCCTACACGTCCCGGCCCTACCCTGCCGCCGGCAGCGCCTATGAACTCGAGCTTTACCTCGCCGTCGCCAATTGCGCCGGGCTTTCGCGCGGCTTCTATCATTACGATGCCTCGGCGCATGCGCTGACCGCGATCGGCGTGGCGGAAGCGCCGCTCGCGGCGATGCTCGGCAGCGCGCAATTCGCCATGGATGGGCCAAACGAGCCGCAGGTGCTGATCACGATCGCCGCGCGCTTCGGCCGGCTCTCCTGGAAATATGCAGCCATCGCCTATTCGCTGGTGCTGAAGGATGTCGGCGTGCTGATGCAGACGCTCTATCTCGCCGCAACCGGCATGGGTCTCGGCGGCTGCGCCATCGGCACCAGCAATATCGAGCTGTTTTCGAAAATGACCGGCCTGCCCTTCCATGTCGAAGGTCCCGTCGGCGTGTTCGCGCTCGGCCGCGAGGCGCAAGCGGAGACGACGGGCTGATCGTGCATCCGCGCAGGGCCCGTCTTTTGCAAGCCTGCCTTGCTCGTCACCGGGACGCCATTTGATCCAGCGCAAAGACGAAGGCGCCTCGAATGGGCTCTTCTATGCGCGTGCGGACATTCCTTCCCCGGAATCCGCCTCATGACTTCAGGATGCTCCTGGGCATACCCGGGAGCATCCATTTTGCGTTGTCCGCTATCGGTGACGGCGTGGTGCTGGCGGGGGCGGCGGCAGATCGCGCTGCCAGATCGTGCCATTGTCGAACTGAATCAGCATGCCGTCGGGCGAATAGACCGCGCTTTCATTGAACGCGTCGACCCAGATCCGGTTGTAGGGCGAATACCAGTCCGGCCAGGCGCGCGAAGCGACGCCCGCTTCGGTCAGGAGATTGAGCTCGGGGCCGTTCTGGGTGACATAGGCCGGCAGGTCGCCGCGGCACATCTGGATGCATCTGAAGACGCCGGTCAGGTTGATCGATTGGGCAGAGGCGCTGCCGGCCGCAACGAGCGTCGTCAAGCCGATGGCCAGCGCCGTCACGCGCATCAGGGGCAAAGGTCGCATGAAAATCACTCCTCAAATGAAGGTCCGGTCCGCCTATCCTGAGCGGCATCGGCGCGGCCGCCGTTGATTTGGGTCAAGCCGATTGCCGCATTGTCGGGCGAGGTTGGCAATCCTTTCTGAGAGCACGGCCAGGACCATTCGTTTGCACGCAACGCAGGGGACCAGCGAACCGGCCGGCAGCAAGACGCGCGTGGTCGTTCTCGCCTCCGCGATCTGGGCCGGCTCGATCTTCGCAAGCCGGCTGATCGGTCTCGTCCGCGAGCAGATCATCGGGCGCACGCTGGGTGCGAGCCGGCAGGCGGACCTCTATTTTGCCAGCTTCACCTTGCCGGATTTTCTGAACTATCTGCTCGCCGCCGGCGCGCTGTCGATCGTCTTCATCCCGATCTTCCTCGCCCATCTCGAAAAGGGCGACGAGCAGCGCGCCTGGACCTCGTTCAGCGTGATTGCGAATTTCATCGTGCTGGTCGGCTCGGCCGGCATTGCGCTGCTGATGATCTTTGCGCGGCCGCTGGCGAGCTGGGTCGCACCTGGAATCGCCGATCCCGCCGACGTCGATACGCTGGTGCGCCTGACCAGGATCATCCTGCCCGCGCAATTCTTCCACGTGATCGGCGGCCTGTTGTCGGCGGCGCTGCAGGCGCAGAACCTGCACGCCTTGCCGGCGCTGGCGCCGCTGGTCTATTCCGGCGGCATCATCGCGGGCGGCCTGGTCGGCGCATGCTATCCGACGCTTGGCGCGGAAGGCTTTGCCTGGGGCGTGCTGCTCGGCTCGATCGCCGGCCCGTTTGCCTTGCCGCTCATCGGCTGCCTCAGGACCAGGATGCGCTGGATGGCGGTGCTGTCGTTCCGCGACCCCGATCTGAAGCGATACCTGTGGCTGTCGCTGCCGATCATGATCGGCTTTTCCATCGTGATCGTGGACGAGTGGATCGTGAAGAACCAGGCCTCCTATCTCGCGCCCGGGACGCTCGCTTATCTGCAATATGGCCGCACGCTGATGAAGGTCCCCATCGGCATCTTCGGCATGGCGGCGGGTGTTGCGTCCTACCCGACCCTCAGCGCACTGGTCGCGACGGGCGCGATCGTGCAAGCCTACGAGCTGCTGTGCCGCGCAGTGCGCGCCATGCTGCTGCTGACCTTCGCGGCGCAGGTGTGCCTGACGGTCGCAGGCTTCGAGGCGGTTGATGTGATCTGGGGCCTGTTCGCCAACCGCTTCACGGCCGCCGACACCGCGGAGACCGCGACCGTGCTCGCCTATCTCTGCCTTGGCCTCGGCGGCTGGGCCGCACAAACCGTGATCGCCCGCGGTTTCTATGCGCTCGGCAGTACCTGGCTGCCGACCATCGTCGGCACCATCATCGCGGCTATTGCCGTTCCGCTCTATGTCGTGCTGCGCCGGCAGGACGGTGCGATTGGGCTGGCCATCGCAAGCTCGGTCGCGATCACCGTCTATGTGGCGGTGCTGGGCCTCCTGCAACGCCGACGTTTCGAGCGGGAAGCGGCCGCGCGCGGCACGACGCTCGATGAAACCCGCGGCATGCTCGGTGCCGTGCTGCGCATGGCTGCTGCCGCAGCCATTGCCGCGGGCTTCGGCCTCTGGCTGCGCGGCCCGATGCTGCTATGGCTCCCCGGCCTGACGCTCGCGCCGGTATTGCTGCGCGCAGTGCTATTGTGCGGCCTTGGCGTTAGCGTCTACGTCACGCTGGCCTACCTGTTCGGCGTACGCGATCTCGCCGAGCTCAAGACCGTGCTAGCGCATCGGCTCCATGACCGGCATGTCGTGGAGCACGAGCATTAGGCTTTCATTAACCGATCAATTCTTCACAAAATAGAGCGGCGTGCGCAGCGTCAGCTGGTAGGCCGGCTTCGGCACCCACATGATCTCGGCGGTGACGCCGAACAGGCGGTTGTCGTTGTCGTCCATGCGGTCGAGATCGAGCCGCAGGACCGGCTGGGTGAAGGGCTGGATCGGCGTCAGGTTCAACAGCTCGGCGCCGCCGAAATGTTGCACGCCGAGACGGCCGGTGAATTTCCAGTTGCTCGGCCATTGGTAATAGCCGCCGATATAGAGGATGTCGTTCGGGTGGATCGTCGCGAAGGCCGTGCCAAGCTCGACCCGTGTGTCCTGCACGCCCGCAAGCAACCCGCGCGTCTCGTCCTTGTCGAGCGCGTAGTTGAACTCGAGGATATTGTTGAAGTTGGTGCTGCCGAGCGCGTTGTTGGGGATCGACTGGGTGTAGGTCGATTGCCAGGTGATGGTCGGGATCTTGCCGCCGTTCTGCTGGTAGACATCGGCCTGGAAGCCGACATTCCAGCTCGTGATGTCGAACGACGACCAGCCCTGCCCTGAAACGTTGGTCGCCGTCCCCGAGACGCCGGCATAGAGCGAGACGCGGTCGGTCACGTCGACCGTGAGCGGAAAATCGATCGCAACACCCTGGCGGGATGCCAGCGGAAGACTCGTCGGCAGGCCGTTACCGGTGGACAGCGCGAGCGACTGAAACGCCGTGAACAAGGACGTATTGCCGAACCCGATCGGTAGCGCGCCTGCGGGCACGGCCGAATAGATCGTGCGCATGTCGAGATAGGTCGTCGGCCATGCGGAATGGGATTTTGTGCTGCTGTCGTCATCGTCGCCGGTCTTGTCGGCGTCCCCGGCAAAGGCGCCATTGCTGCAGCAGAGCAGGATGGTGCACGCGATGACCGCACACGAAAGGCGCGGAGCGCCGTCCCGTCGCGAAACGTGCCTTGCGCCTTGATGCCGCGCCTTGTCCCTCACGACTTGACCTCGAGACTTGCCGTCAACACCACCCCGACACGAGACTAGCACATGCGCCCAGCCGGGCAATGACGCGCCGCGCCGCGTTTCGCGCGCGCCGTTAGGGTTGATCGGTTAGGTTAAGGACACGCCCGGCTTGAGCGCAGCGCGGCAAACCCCTAATCCGGGACCTTCAGTCACGTTTTTTTGGAAGAGATCGCAACATGGCCAAGGCCCCCACCAACCAGACCCCGGAGCTCGCCGAGCTGTCCCAGCAGCTCACGATGCTCGAGATGCGCGCCAAGATCGCCGAAGCGCACAGCCGGATCGCGGAGGCGAATGCCAAGAACCGTGAGGCCACCCTGCGGAACAAGAAGGCCGAAAAGGAATTGGCCGGGCTCAACTGAGTTCGTCCACGAGGAGCCGCCGGAGCCCACGTGTCCGGCGCGCGCTCATGGCCTGATCTGATGATATCTTCCGGTTCGGCCAGCAGGACCCGAACCGACGACTTGCAGCACCGGGATCAGCCGGAAACGCTGGTCATGGCGGGGTGATGCCGCCGAGTTGACCGATCGTGAAACGGCGACACCCTTGGGGCTGATGCTCGCCGAGCTCACATAGTGACGGCGGGCAATCGCATCCGACCCCCCAAGATGCCGCCCGTGCTCGAACGGTCCCCGGCCGCTGCCCCAGGTCCCCCCAGCCTATGCGGCCGGGACCGTTCGCCCTGCGGCCAAGCGAGCAAACGTCGATGCGATGTCTTCTGGCCTTGAGCCTTTTGATTGCCGCATGCACATCCGCCCCGGCCGCCGCCGCGCATCGTTCGAGGCCCTTGCATGGTCCCACGCGACCGCGCCTCGTGATGCCGCTCGACCAACGCGCAACCCCGCCGACACGCTTTGCAGTTCCCGGCTGGACAGACGAGCAGACCCGCGAATGGCTGGACTATGGGAGCCGCGGCTCGCACGAAGGCTGACGGCGCGCGTTGGATAAAGCGGTCCCGATTCGCGATGACCTGCGCTGGCTCCCCAACGAAGGTGCCATGCTGACGGCGGCGTCGATGTGAGAGCGCGCGCGAGTTTCCTGTGGATGCGCCTCTAGGCATGACCATGCGCGGCCATCACGTAAGCTAGAGTGCCGGCCGGGGGCTGGGGGCCTTCTGTTATGGCGACTGCAATCGAGCTGATAGTCCGCACCTATGTCAGGTTGAAGAACCGGGCGGCGCTCGAAGAGATGTTGCTGCATCGACAGCGGTTGTCGGTCGATCTGAACAGCAGAAAATCCAGCTTCGACGTCGCCGGACCGGCCGGCCAAATCGACGAGGACATCCTTGCTATCAAAGCAGGCCTTGCCGAGCTCGGCGGAACGGCGCCGGTCCCGCGCGTGAGCTGGTCTTAGCCATTGCAAAAATCGAGGGCAGGCGCGCTCGGCCAGTAACACAGCAGCGGAACTCGGTCGCCCTGGGCTGGCCTCAGCTGCAGGTCTGAGTAACCGCCATTTCGGAGTCGGATCGTGTCGGGTGCTGTGCTTGTGAAAACGTCTTGATGACACGCCGGCCGAGCCGGATTCCAGGCTCCTCGATGCAGAAATAGGTGATCGAAGAAAAGAAGAGTGTGGCGGCGGTGAGCGCAAAGAAAGCTTCGAGATAATTCGCATGAGGGATTGGAGCAACTGCAATCAATGCCAAATGGATAAGATAGCCGCTATAGCTGACCTTGCCAATCCAACCGATGATTGGATTAACAAGCAGCCACGGCTGCCAATTCATCAGCCCAAGCGCAAACAATGCGAATAGCACACCATATCGCATGGTCATGGTGAGGCGAAGAAAGAGCTGAGGATAGAAAGCCGAAACCACCATTCCAGCGATGGACAGAAGAACAAGCGCCGCCGACCATCGCGGGGGGATGATCCTCCCTTCAGAGACCCACTTGAAAACGAGCATCCCGAACAGGAAGCATGGCAGCTGTTGTAAAAACCAGAGATCCGTGAAGGTCGCCATCAATGCCCGCTGGGTCGGGTCGGTCATTCTTTGGATCGCATTGATCACCGCGACTTGAACCGAGGCCAGAACAAACGTGTCGATGACGATCGCCAGGGCTGCAGTCGCAAACCGAACCCTGTTCATGGCGATAATGAGCAAAGGGAAGATCGCATAAAACATCATCTCGTCGGCAACCGACCACGAACCGGGTACGATACTCGTGATGGTGTCTGGCATGAAGCCATGGGTGAATGTCGCCGTCATCAGGACGTGGCGTATTCCCATGCCATAGGGTGCATAGATAGTCGCCGCAAAGCCGCGAAGCCAGAGAAAGAAAGCAAGCGCCAGATAGAACATCGGCGCTATTCGAAAGAACCGGCGAATATAGAAGTTCACAACGCCGTCGTGGCGAGTAGTCCATGACAGGCTGAACGTGATCGCGCTGGCGACGAAGAAGAGCTGAACGCCGCGCGCGCCCTGATTGGCGAGGAACTGATATGGGAGATCAGCAAAATATTGCGACGCATGAACAGCATGACCAAAAGGATTGCGTAGCCGCGCAGCGCGTCGATATAGGCGTAACGCTTTACATCCATTCCAACTGACCTACCCCGATCGACTTAGGCCCATGCGAGATCAGCGTGTCAAGTAGGGCGCCAGCGCGGAATGGTTGCGCCGTCGCGAATCTACCGCAAGTGGCAGTTGTACACTGGAACGCTGGACCAAGTCGATTTCAAGGAGATGCTCCAGCAACATGCGCGCCATCGGCATTGATCAACAGAATCCGCCGCAAACAACTCAACGCTCCGCGCGAGCGAACCTCTTGCTGGGGCGCCGACTGCTAGACCTAATCTTCCGGACTTACGTCCGGTTGAAGACGAGGCGGGCTCGTGGCGAGCTGTTGCTGGATCGACAGCGGGCGGTCTCGATTTGAGGCGGGGATCAGGCTTGGCCGTACGCGGATCCATCGGCGAGCGGCGGTCCCGCACGTCGGTTGGGCTTAGCCTGCGCCCGGGACTTGACCCCGCTTTGTCGCTTCCGACGCTCTTCCCGATACAGGATCGGCGACGGTCCAGCTGCTGAATATCGGTCTAACTGGTTGATTTCATTGGTCGGGGCAGCTGGATTCGAACCAACGACCTGCAGTACCCAAAACTGCCGCGCTACCAGGCTGCGCTATACCCCGGACTCCGCCATGGTCGATACACGCTCGCGGCGTCCGCATCAAGCGACAGCCGCGGCCCGGTCAAGCCCGCCCCCCGCGAGAGCGGCCGGCTAGTGGGACGACACTCCGGAGCCCGTCTCGGGATGAATCTCGGCAGCCATCATGCCCTTGGATCCCGGCCCGAAGCGCACCAGCACATATTGGCCGGGGCGCAGTTCGGTCATGCCGAAGCGGCGCAGCGTCTCCATGTGCACGAAGATATCCGGCGTGCCCTCGCCCATGGTGAGGAAGCCGAAGCCGCGCAGCCGGTTGAACCACTTCACCTGCGCCCGCTCCAGGCCACTGGTCGGCGTGACCGTGACATGGGTGCGCGGCGGCAGCATCTGTGCCGGATGGATTGCCGTCGACTCGTCCATCGAGAGGATGCGGAAGGCCTGGTAGCCTTTCGCGCGCTGCACGCATTCGCAAACCAGCCGCGCGCCCTCATAGGCCGTTTGAAACCCGTCGCGCCTCAGCACGGTGACGTGCAGAAGGACATCGGGCCATCCGTTGTCGGGTACGATGAAACCGTACCCTTTGGAGGCATCGAACCATTTGATGGTTCCTGTGATCTCGACCAGGCTTGCCGTGTCGCCCAGACCGGTGATCGCTTCGAGTGCCGGATCACGCGCTGCGTGACCCGGAAATTCGCCAGGTCCAAGCCGGTCAGCCGCGGTCCCCCCTACCAAGGAACCGGCTCCCTTCTTGGACTCAAATCCGTCCGACCCCATAAACCCGGACCTCACACATCAATGCGGTCCGCCGCGCCGCGCAACGGTACCGGAATTCACGCCTTCATCGATTCGCTGCCACGAATCCGCGCGAATCTCTCGAATCAAAAGATAACATTCCCGGTTGCGTCGCATAGATAAAAATCAGATTTACGGGAACCTATGAACAGCTTGCACAGGCGCGAATCAATCGCTCAGTTCCCGACAAAGGGACCGAGCGTGTCACCGATGTCGTGCCGGATTACCAGATCCGCGAGATCGTCCTGATCCGTCGGCTCACGATTGATGATGACGAGCTGCGCGCCGGCATCCTTGGCCATCATCGGAAAGCCAGCGGCAGGCCATACCACCAGCGACGATCCGATCGCGATGAAGAGGTCGCAGCCGCGCGCGAGCTCGCCCGCACGCGCCATTGCATCTTCCGGCATGGCCTGGCCGAACGAGATGGTCGCGGTCTTGACCGGCTCGTCGCAGTCGATGCAGTCGGGCGCACCGCGCTCGTCGAAGCGCTCTTTGACCCAGGCAAGGTCATAGCTCCTGCCGCAGCCGATGCAGCGGGCGTAAGTGGTATTGCCATGCAGCTCGATCACATGGTCTGCCGCAAACCCCGATTGCTGATGCAGATTGTCGATGTTCTGGGTGATGACGGCCGGGATCTTGCCGGCGCGATAAAGCGAGGCAAGCGCGCGGTGGCCGCGTCCGGGCCTCGCCGCTGCAAACGTCGTCTCCATGGCAAAGCGCCGCCGCCAGGCTTCGTCGCGCGCCTCCCGGCTTACGACGAACTCGTCGAACGGGATCGGCCGGTTCTGCGTCCACAATCCGCCCGGCGAACGAAAATCCGGAATGCCGCATTCGGTAGAGATGCCGGCACCGGTGAAGGGAACGATGACGGACGCCTCGGCGATCATCTCGCCGAGGCGTTCCACGCCGCTTTGAAGATCTTTGGCGATCATGGACGAAAGATCCGGTTGTGCTGGCCGCCGCTATAGCATGGCGGGCCGGATATCGTCTCGCGTTGCGCGCGCCTGCGCCGGGCTTATGCCGCCTCGGCGACGGAGCCCTCGCCTGCCGGCTTCGCCTGCTCCGCTTCGGCGACACGCTCGTTCTTCTTTGCGCGCAGGGCCGGCGGCGCGGCCGGCGCCTTCTTGGCGGGCTTGACGCCGTAAGCCGAGAGACGGTCCAGCTCCGCTTCCAGTTCCGCCTGGCGTGCCGCAACCTTCTCGGCGAGCTTTTCGACCGCGCGGTCGCGCAGGCTCGCAAGCTCCTCGATGGTCAGTCCATCGAGATCGATCTTTGCCATTGACTGCCCTCTATGTTCCTCGAAGTTCGTCCTCATGTCTCACGCACACCCTTGCACGAACTTCGGCAACGCAAAGGCACGCCGCAAAACGATTTCGCGCCGCCGATCGAAAACATTCGGATCGCGTCGCGACCTTCCGGCATTTTGCCTAAACTCAAGCGGTGTTTCGGACAAGGACAGCACGCACCTTATCCACCACCAAGCGTGCAGAACGCGGGTTGCCCATGCATGCATGCTTGCGTGTGCGTCATGCTGTGCGTGCTTGCCTGCGAGTCATTGTGATGCTTGGCTGTGAGTCATAATGTCGCGCAGCCGCATTCAAACTCGCGCCCCAATCAAAGTGCGAATGTACTTGGCCCGCGACTCACGCTAGTCGAACAGCCGATCAGAAACGACCGGGTCCAATGCGACTCCAACAAGACTCCGCACGAGGAGTCGAACAAGAAGGCTTTGGCATGACCGAACAGAAGGACCGCCTCCCGCAAGATCGTGCGAGACAAGACCGTCTCAGGCAGGAACGCGAGGAGATCGCCGCGCGTGTCGCGAACTTTCGCGCCACGCAGGAAAAGTTCGAACGCGCGCGCGAGGAATATTTCGAGACCACGATGGAGAATGCCCGCAAGACCGGACGGCCGTCGTTCTGGCCGTGACGTCTTTGCCGGACGCGCGTCGCTGCTTGCGAGGCGCGCCTGCACGAAGAGCAAGGGCGCCCGGACCGGCGCGCCCAAACAAGAAGCCCGGAAGCGATGCTTCCGGGCTTTGTTGGCTTACCAGTGGCGCCAATAATGGTGCCGGTGATAATAAGGTCCGCCGTAATAGGCGTAGGGACCAGGTCCGTAATAGGCCGGAGCCGGCCCGTAATAGTAGCCGGGGCCATAACCCGGTCCGTAATAATAGGGACTGGTCGCGGCCAGCGCGCCCGCGGTGATCGCGCCCGCGGCCAGCCCGAACGCCAGCCCCGGACCAATGCCATGGGCTTGCGCCGGCGCGGGCCCTGCGAGGGTCGCTGCGCCGAGGGTGGCGGCGGTCGCCAAAACTGCCAAAGTCCGAGTCATCTGCTCCTCCTTTTTCGCTAAAATGTTGCGATGACAACGCAAAAGCCGCTCCGTGGTTGCGGGTCCGGCCGCGTCGATCGGTCGCCCCGGGCAGTGGGAACTTTGGCCGTCTTGCGCAAAAGCGCATGACACCCGGGAACAACACGAGGCTGTGTGTTGTTACCTCCGCTTCGCGCGAGATAGATATCGCGGCTCGCGTCATCAGTGCTTTTTGTTGGAATGCAATCGTGCCACCCTGGCTGGAAATCCTGCTCGACTTCGTCGGTTTTGCCGGCTTCATCGGGCTTGCGGTCTGGCACAAGGCGCCGCGCAAGGACGACGAGAGGGCACAGCACTAACCTCTCCGGCTGTCGCCGCCGCTCACGGGATCAGAGGTCGGCAAGCCGTTTCAACGTCGCATGAAAGCTCAGGCTGCGTGTCCCCACCAGCGTCGTGCCGAATACTTCCGCCTGATCGCCGGAAAATGTTCCGGAAAATCCACTAGCCACCTCCTTCCCCCCGAACAGCGGCCGAACATAGGGATCGGCAAAGGCGGTGTGCTGATTGGTGACGAACTGCCCCTTCCAGGTGCCGTCACCGCTGGTATAGGTCCCGGTCGACCAGAAATAGGGCCCGCCCGAAATCAAGTTTCCGTCGCGCAGGATAATGACGCCGCTGTCGCGGCCCTGCACGCCGTCGAGCATGTGGGTATGGATGGAATAGAGCCCATTTCGCATGGGCGCGCCCTCCCGTGCGGGTCGAGCGTACAACCGGATCACGGCAGCGTCGAGCGGTCGCCGGGCGATCAAGCTGCGATTTGCGTTATCGCCCGCCCGGTAGAATGGCACTAAGCATCGTGCATGCGCTCACATCTCCTAGAGAACAAAGCTCGCGAGCTGATAGAGCGCATAGCCAACCTCCACGCCCATCAGAACGAGCGCTGCGATCATCAGATAGAAGCCGAAATGCATGGGAGCCTTGAGGGAAGTCTGGAGCCAAATCGTCCCTGCGGCCGCACCGGACAACGAAGCCGCGGGCCGGGGCACAAACTCGATACGCGTGGGAGATAACGTCGATGCGATCTTTGGGCTGGGTTCGATTCGACGTCAACGATTTTTGCGAAGCGTCGTGGATGCGATGACGGCATGAATCTTTTCGGCAACGATTTCAACGCTGGATCGCCGGAATGCCCAAGAATGAAGGCAAGGATCGAAGGATGGAGTCCGCGCGAGACGAACATCTCGGCGGTCGATACGGCGACGCGAACAGCACGGCCGGGTGCCTGGCGCCAGACACAACGCTGCAACCGAAAAGCGCCGCAGCATCCCGCAACACGACAGAACAGCAGGCTTCCGCCGCCGCGGAACGGAGCCCCTGCCGCGAACCTCGATAGGCTGAGGTCCGTGTCCCCGACAAAAGCGCCTGCCTGTTCTACGTGCCGTAGAAGATCTTGATCCCCCACAGCACGACGGTGATGGCCGAGACCAGCGTGGCCACCACAAGGATACTCTCCAAGGAAGCGACTCTCATTACAGTACTCCACAGTACTCCGCTTCCCAGCCCCGCCAATCGACATAATTGATTCGTTAATTCATCTTCAATCGCGCCATCACGATGGATTGAAGAACAACGCCCGGCTGTGTTGTGCCGGGCACACGTAATTTTCCGGACGCGGCGGCGGTCCGGCCGGTCGCCCCCCTGCCCCGACAGGCCATTTGCTGCTAGAACCGGCCCCGCCACCAAAACAAGCCCCAAGGGAGACGGTCAAGATGCGTTATCTCCACACCATGCTGCGCGTGCGCAACCTCGATGTCGCGCTGAAATTCTACCGGGATGCGCTGGGGCTCAAGGAGGTCCGCCGCATCGACAATGAGAAGGGCCGCTTCACCCTGCTGTTCCTGTGCGCGCCCGAGGACGTCGAGGCGCTGAAGACGCAGCCCGCCACCCGCGGCGCGCCGCTGGTGGAGCTGACCTACAATTGGGACGAGGAGAAATATGGCGAGGACCGCTATTTCGGCCACCTCGCCTATGAGGTCGACGACATCTACGCCACCTGCGAACGCCTCCAGAAGATGGGCGTCACCATCAACCGCCCGCCGCGCGACGGCAACATGGCCTTCATCCGCTCGCCGGACCTGCACTCCATCGAGCTTTTGCAGAAGGGCGAGCCGAAAGCCCCGGCCGAGCCGTGGCTCTCCATGCCCAACACCGGCCATTGGTGACGCGCGCACCCGGCCTGGAGCGGGCACGACGCGAACGACAGGCTGTGCCGGAAAAGCCGGCCTGTTTGCATCTCGGCGTTTTGCTTTTTGGTCCTGCGGGACCTAAAACCTGCGCGTCGAGTTGCGGAAAGCGAGGCGTACCATGAGCAAGCTGACGATCTGGGGCCGGGCCAATTCGGTCAATGTGCAGAAGGTGCTGTGGTGTCTCGCCGAGCTCGATCTGCCGTTCGAGCGGATCGACGCCGGCATGCAGTATGGCGTCACGCAGGAGACGCATTATCTCGCCATGAATCCCAATGCGCGGGTGCCGACCCTGGTCGACGGCGACTACGCGCTGTGGGAATCCAATTCCATCATGCGCTATCTCTGCATGGCATATCGGCCGGACACGCCGCTCTATCCGGCGGAGCCGAAGCGGCGTGCCGCGGTCGAGCGCTGGCTGGACTGGACGCTGTCCACGGTGCAGCCGGTGGACCGTCCGGTGTTCTGGGCCATGGTGCGCACGCCGCCGGAGCAGCGCGACATGGCCGTCGTGCAGCGGGATGCCGATGCGGCCGCACAGGTGTGGCGGATTGCCGAGCATCATCTGTCGACGCGGCGCTATATGGAGGGCGACAGCTTCAGTCTGGCCGACATCGCCATCGGCGCCTATGCGCGGCGCTGGCTCGGTGTCGAGGGCATCACCCGCCCGCAGCAGCCGCATCTCGCCCGCTGGCTCGCCCTGCTCGGCGAACGCAAGGGCTTTGCGACACATGTCGCGCCGCCGATGTCCTAGCAGGTCGCTCCCGCGCGATACGCAAGCATCGAACCGCGGTGCGCAATTGCGCGCCTGAGAACGGCGCAAGTCCCGGTTCGGTCCGGCGGACCGCCCGGAATGACGTCCCTCATCTCTGCCGTACGAATTTCACGCCGGCGGACTTGCCCCGGCGCCAGACCACTTGGCAGGTGTGACCGGTCCGGGCATCGCGGGAGAAGGCAAGCTTGAGCGTTGCGGGGAGCGCGATCGCCTCCTGGAGCGTGATCTTCGCGCCGGTCTTGGAGATGTCGGCAACCACGCATTGCCGCGCGGCGAACCCGCCGTCGAGCGTGATCCAGGCCGGCTGCCCCAACAGCTTCCGGGCATCCCGTTTTTTGGCAGGTGGCATCTTCCGCGTTCTCCGGAAAGCGCGATGCCTACGCCCAGGATCCCTAAAAAACCGTTGATTTATCTGGAGAAAATCGCCCCTGTGGGTGGCAACGGGAAGCCGCCCCCGCCCCGCTTGCCCGCTAGCGCAAACGCCACTATACGTTCGCGCATCCGATTGCCCGGCGCGACAGATTCCCCCGCCGGTCCCTGTCGGGGCCAGCCGATCCTCGTCGACAAGACAGTGATTTGCCGGCCACATGCGAAAGCTCGACGCAAACGCCGCGACCCCAAAGCCGCGACCTTCGCGTTCTGCTCCCTTCGTCTATCGGTCAGGACGCCACCCTTTCACGGTGGAGAGAGCGGTTCGATTCCGCTAGGGAGCGCCAGCGGTTGCAGTGCCCGTTGAAATTATTGCAGAAAATAGACCTCAGTGACCCACTTTTTGGAACGATTGTTCTTGGGGGTCACAAATGGTTGACGGAGACCGACGAGACCCGACGCCCAATGAGGCGGGGGCGACCTCGGTCCAAGTCAGCTTAACCGCTTCACCGGCCCACCCAGTTGCACGAACATCAAGAGCCAGCGGCAACTTATTCGTGCCTTCGGCCGCAACCAAGCGGCCAGCGGCTACGAGATAGCCTTTAGTGCGTCCTGGCGGCCCCAGTATAGCGCGCCTGGGATCGCCGCGCTTAATGCCGCAAGATGGGCCGAGGGAAATGACGGCGGAGGTAACAAACCTACTGCTCGTATCGGGCGGGACTGCGGTTCGGTCGGCGGAGGACTCGGGTCAGTTGTCCGGAAAACTCAAAGACAAGTTCTCGGACTGTGAGCCGGTTCACAACCTCGCACATCCTGTCGTGACATGCTGTGCAACGTACAACCACCAGATAACACCTCTCCTATTTTTTTGCCTCTCTTATTTGGCCGCGTGGCTCGCCATAGAGCGCGTATTTCATTACCGCAAAAGGAATAGATCATGTCAGACCTGACGAAACTACCCCAACCTGGCGCGCCCTGCTTACCCGCTGGCGTTACGGATCAGCATGGAAAGGGGGCCTTTATCTTGCGGTTCGGGACCGCAACAAGTGATGCCGCCACCACCGGGAGCGTATCGCACACCTCAAATTCTGATCTCACAAAATTCCCGAACGGACTTGGCACCTATACAAAGGCCCTCAAGCCAGGGATCGCAGCGGGACTCCCCGATGCAGCGACTTTCGATCAGTTTTTGAAGGCGTGTGGCGTGAAGCCTGGCGGGCCCGTCGGTGATTTCGAACATCCAAGCATTCAGTTGGGCGGCACGGCCAAACTGAACGGCCCTCGCGGAGCATTCGCATGGCAATCCATCGGGAAAGACTCGTGGGCATTCGGCGATACTGTTGTGCCGCCGCCGCCGCCCCTGGACTCGATCGAGTATGCGATCGAGCTGGTCGAATTGTATTGGGCTTCACTGTTGCGAGACGTTCCCTTCCGGGATTATGCAAACAACTCCACTGCTCAAGCTGCGGCGAACGAACTCACTGCGCTGCTCGCGGCGCATCCAGGTAAATATGCCGGACCTCTCGAAGGCGGCCAGGTCACACCGGCAGTTCTCTTTCGCGGCGGCTTCAACGCCAAGCCGAACTACTTCGCCGGAGAGACCGTAGGCCCCTATATATCTCAGCTGTGCCTGATCCCAACCTATCTAGGCCGTGTGCCCATCAACCAGAAGATAAGGACCTTTGTGGCTGGCAGGGATTTCATGACAAAGACCATCGATTGGAAGAATATCCAGGCCGGAATAGCCCCGGCGGAGTTTTTGGAATTTGATGATAGTCCCCGTTATATCCGCAATGGACGCGATACGGCTGCCTACACGCAAATCGATGAGTTATATCAAGCCTATCTAATTGCGTACCTAGTGTGCTCCACGTTGAACATTGGCGCCAATCCTAACAGCCCCTACACCACGTATAAGAACGATAAAGCGTTCGGCACGTTCGGTGGGCCGGACATCACCGCGACCTTGGGAGCGGTAGCACGGGCTGCCATCAACGCCGTTTGGTATCAAAAGTGGCAGGTTCATCTCCGCCACCGACCAGAGTCTGGCGGCAACATCGTTCAACTCCTCATGGATGGCACCCTAGATCCAGTCGATGCTGCCAAGCTTGGTAACTTCGACATCGTACGCAAATCTTCTGCCTTAAATTTGAGCGCTATCCGCAACGGAAGTTATCTCTTGTCCCAAGCGTTCCCCGAGGGTTCGCCGACACACCCTGCATATCCAACAGGGCACGGAACCGTGGCGGGTGCTTGCATTACTGTGCTGAAGTTCTTCCTAAACGGGGATCAAGAAATTAAGAACCCGGTTGTGCCTTCGCTCGACGGCTCGACACTAGAGCCCTACTTCGGGCCGGGCAAGCTGACACTGAACGGAGAGTTGCACAAGCTTGCGCACAACATCTCCTTCGGGCACGGCATCCATGCGGGGATCCATTGGCGAAGCGATACCGACTATTCGCTACTACTTGGCGAAGCCGTCGCTATATCTTTCCTCGAAGACCAAATGTGGACATATCAAGAGAATTTCGACATCACCATAACTAAGATGGATGGATCGACTCACCATTTTAAAAATCACTAAGCATCGCACGCTCGGGTCGTCCGCCCGACGAAGCTTGGGCGGACGATTTAAGATGCGCATCAGCGGCTCGCGGGGCCGATCGCTGCCTTTCTTGACCAGCCTCGATCAGGCCCAGACGGATCGAGCCTAGCAAGACCATCTCGACGAGGTGTCGATAGGGCCCTTGGCGCTCACACCAAGCTTACGGCATAGATCGGCAACCGGAACGCCGGCCTCGTGCTCCTTCAAATCCCGATGATCTGGTCTTCCGTAAAACGGCTGCGCTCCATGCTCTGGTCCTCGGCGTGGGCGAGAGCGAACTTCAAACTGGATTAAGCCCATGGGGCAAGGTCATCTCGTCCGGTGGTGCTTACCGTCGCGCTATCGCCGACTTGTGATGCGCCTGGTCTCTGGCGCCGTATTCCGCCGCATTGTGCACCATTGCGGCTTCGTCCACGACCATCAGAAAGTGCCCACAGAAGTGCACTCGGGCTCTGCATCCCTATTCTACGCGTCTGCTTGAGGCTCTCACCTTGGCAGCAAAGCCGTCCGGCAGGCCGGTTATAGCGTTGATCGTTTCGCGAGATACTTCGAGTTCATTGGCTCGCGCGCGAAGGGCGTGCAGGAGGTCTCCAAAAGAATTGATCACATAGGGCGTCGCGGGCTCGCGAACTGCAATTGGCGCAGCAGCGGGACGTTTCCGCTCATCTGGCTTCGGCGGCGCCATGGCTTTGCGTTTACGCGCAGCCGATGCTCGTTGATGCTCGGTGAGATGTGCCAGCCGACTGGATAACGCGGGCGCTTCTCTCTGTTGATGCCAAAGGCGGATTGCTCGTCAAGCGCGGTCGCGGCTTCGATCATGTCGCCTCGCTGTTAACGTGGGCTTGGATTGGGCTGGAATTGTCGTTGGTCGCGAGTCCGGCAATATTCCAAGCGCTGCTTAGCGCCCTCTCCTTTCGGTACGTCGAGACTCGCCGACCGTTCTGGAATCGCCGGGTATTGCTGTTTTCCGGCTCATGCAAATGAGCGATCCATGCCAGCATTCTGTCGATCACAATCGTGAACCGCGGCTCGCGCGAGTGAAGCGAGCGCGACGCCCTCAATTGATTGCGAGCTTCGAAAGATCGAGCGGCAACGGCACAATCCGGTCCTCCGCCGGAAACACGCCCTTCCCGGCCGCACCATTTGCCGACAGACGATCTAATGATGTGGCAGCACGAAATCGTTGGCGGAGAGGCTGGCCAGCCCGACATTCTTGAGGAATGCCAGGGGATCGTGAGACTGCTGGCCGTCGGGATCACGATCGCTCAGAAGGGTCTTTTCCAGCATGGCTGCGTGACCGGACAGCTGCGGGTGAGGCATCCCTTCAGCGCTTGAATCGCCTGCAGGATCGCGGTCGGCCTTGAACTGGCCGGGCTCGACATGATCGGTCGCCTCCGTGTGTCCGCTTGCAGCGAAGGCCTTGAACACGAACTGATCGCCGTTGCCGGCGGGGGGCGCGGCTGATGTGCTCTGGGCAGGAGGATCCGTGACCAGCGTCCCGCCGCGACCGTCCGAGGCGAAATCGAAGCTGCCGTTGAAGCCGCTGAACTTGAAGCTCGCGCTGTGGACGCCATCCGTCACCGCCAGGATGCCGGTCGATGCGTCGTATGTCTCGGCAAATCCGGCCGATTGGTAATTGATGCCGGCAAGGTCGATCGTATCGGAATGCTCGGCGTCGGGCGCCGTGCCGGTGAATCCGATGATCTCGCCGGTGAACTTCGACGGCTGGTCGAGGATGAGCGATCCCGTTCCGCCTGCGAATGTCACCGTCGCGTTCGAAGCGCCCGTTAGCTCGAGGTGTCCGCCGGCGGCTATGCTCGCAATTGCTGGCTTCTCGGCGATATCGACGCCGCCGTTCGGATCCGCCGTCACGCCGAAGGAGGTCGCGGCGTGGTTGCCGTCCAGGATCAAGGAGGCCGATTGATGATCGGACGGCTCGACGACGGTGAGAACGGTCGTGTCGTTCACCGAGTCGTAGACGGCATCGACCGTCGTATCCGTCGCGTCATATCCCCTGAGGGTCAGCACGTCGGCTGGACCTGACAGGCCATCGATTTGTCCCTGGAAATGCGCGGGCTGGTCGAGGATCAACGTGCCCGTGCCGCCGGCGAAGCTGACCCTGTCGGCTGTCGCACCCAGCTCGAGCGTGGCGCCGTCCGCGATGGTCTGCAGATCTCCGGCCGGATCGACGATCTGGCTGATGCCGTTGACTGTCGTCACGGTGAAGGTTGCGGTGGAGTAGTCGCCGGACAGATGCAGGTAGGCGACCGGCGTCGTCCCGTCTTCCAGGGTCAGGATGCCGGCGTTCCAGAACGCGCTGGTCACCGTCGCGCCCGAATAGGCGATGGTGTCGGTAGCGTCGAAGCCGGTGATCACCGGCGAGAAGGTCATGGTGCCGTCCAGCCCCGCGCCGGATAGTGTCAACGTGCCCGAGCCCTCGAAGGCGATCGTCGGTGCGGTCTTGGCTACCGTCTCGACGGTCAGATTGCCGCCGCTGGCGATATCGATCTGACCGGTGCCGCCGAGCAAGCCTGCCGTCGTCGCCATATTGCCGGAGAAGAGAATGGTGCCATTGTCGACAATGTCCGTTGCGATGATCCCACCCGACAATGTCACAGAGGCGCCAGCGTCAATCGTCACGCTGCCAGCTGCCGCTGTGCCTCCAGTACCGATCTCCACCGACGAGGTCGCGTCAACTTCAATCTCGCTCGTGCCGGCGAGATTGACGCCTCCGGCGAGCACAACGTGGCTGCCGTTCATTGCGTTAAGAAAGAGGTCAGCCGTAATATTTCCGTCGATCGTCAGGGAGCCATGATCGCTTCCGATCATGGAATAACTCGTGGCCGTGACGGTGCCGGTTACCGACAGGGATGCACCACTCGTCAGCTCGATGATGTTTTCGACCGGTCCTCCGCCGATCACGAGATTTCCGGTCGTGAATTGGCCGGCCAGCGCAACGCCGCCCTCCATCGTCAGCGACGCCGACTCGCCGACCCCGGTAATCACGTCACTCAGACCGGTGGCCAGAGGGTCCGGCGAATTGATGGTTACGTTGTCGTGACTGCCCGGCGCGAGGTATTGGCCCGTGCTGGTATCAAGCCAGTTCGCGGCAGCATCCCAGCTACCTTCGATGCCACCATTCCAGACATAATTGTCCGCAGTTGTGGTGCCGACCGGCGCCGTCGCGCTGTCGCCGCCGGCCAAGATGCCGATCTGCGTTTCCCCTGGCTGAACCGCCTCGGCATAGAAGGACGCGCCCTGGTAGTCTCCGGATAGCGCGAGATGGGCCACGGCTGTGCTGCCCGCAAACAGCGTGAGCTCGCCGTTGCCGTAGGACACGCTGGTGACAGTTTCCGCCGGGAGACCCTGGTAGAGAATTGCGTTGCCGTGGCTGAGGCCGCCGATGACAGGCGTAAAATGCAGCGTGCTGTCCAGCGACGCACTGGACAGCCAAAGCGCGGATGCCGCCCCCTCCAGGACGATGTCGAGTGCCGTACCGCCGAGAACGGAACCAACTCCGACGCTCGCGTCGCGCATGACGTCGATCGCGCCAGACCCGCTCAATACACCTTCAATCGTCAAAAAGCTGTCAGCGGCGACGTTGACAGTGCCGTGGTCCGCAAAGGTGGTCGAAGCCAGGGTGCCGGCCAGCGTTGCCGTTACACCGCTGTCGATGGTGATGCTGCCTGCCGCGGCGCCCCCAGCCGCACCAATCTCCAGCGACGAGGTACTATCGACACTGATCGAACCGGTGATGCTCTCGGAAAGGCCGCCGAGCATCACCGCACTGCCGCCCGTCACGTTGACCGAGCCGTCGTTGATCAACTGGCTGGACCCGGTGAACGCACTGGTGCCGGTGGCGTTCCAGGTCGCGCCGCTCTCATTATGGAAGGTCGTCGTCGTTTGCGAGCTCGCGACGACCGCACCGTTGATGGTGCCGTGATTGTCGATCGACACCGTCCCTTTGCCGGTGGCCTGTGCATCGATCGCCGCGCTCGTGCCGGAAACGGTGGCGTTGTTGGTGATGCTGACAGTGCCGCCGTCATAGGCGAAGCCGCCGATGCCGTAGCGGCCGCCCGCAATGGTCGCACCGGTCTCCGTAACGATGGTGACCGAGCCGGTGCCGTAGTTGAAACCACGGATGCCGTCGGTCCCGGCCGCCGCCTTGATCGAGGCGTAGTCATCGATCAGCACATTGCCGGCGACATTGCCGTCGATGGCATCGACGGGGTTGGTCTGCGAAACCCCCGGATTATATCCGGCCAGAATGCCCGCGGCAGGATCACCGCTCGTCGTGGCAATCGTCCCGGATGCGATGGTGCCATGAGCAACGACCGTGATCTCGCTCGTGGATGGCACCGCGAAGCTGCCCGTTGACGGGGCCTCGTTGAGCGCCGAGATACCCGAGCTGCCGGAGTTGATGGAAACGCCGGCCCCGGTCGTCACCAGGATGCTGCCCGACCCCCTGTTGTTGACGTTGATGCCGTCGCCGAAGCCGTTGGTCGGGCTGGAGCCGCCGAGCGCGGTGATGGTCCCGGCATCCTCATTCACCGTGACATCTCCGATGCCATAGGTGTAGGCGCGGATGCCGTCGCCGGCCGCGGCGGTGATATTGCCGAAATTGTTGACGGTGACGTCGCCGGAGATTCCGGTCAGCGGGAACTGCGTCGGGAGGCTGGATCCCCCGAGGTAACCGGCAATGATTCCCGCCGGCTGAGTGCCGGTACCGGTGAGCACGGCGCCGGAGTTGATCGTCGAGTACGACGTGACGACGATCGCGCTCTTTGCGGACGGGTCGATGGCGGGCGCCACATTGACGGCGTTGATGCCGACTCCACTCGAGGTGATGCTGGAGCCCGAGCTGGTGATAATGGAGATATTGCCGCTATTGGTGCTTGTCGCGTACACCCCGTAGATCGGATTGGTGATCGATGAATCTGTCGAGGTCGCCTTGATGGCTGCCCCGGAATAGATGTTGATCGCGATGTCTCCAACGCCGGAGCCATCAGCGGAGGCCTCGATCCCGTACTCAGCCGCCTGCGTGCCGGACGTTGCGGTCGAATTTGCCAGGATGTCATCGCCATTGACGGTGACATTGCCCGCGTCATTGACCGTCACGTCGCCGTTGCCATAGTTGTAGGCGTTGAGACCACGGCCGCCCGCGACGGTCACCGTGGCGTCGTTGTTGATGACGACGCTGCCGTTGACATTGAGATTGGCTGCGATCGACGTGCCGCCAAGGTAGCCGGCGGATATGCCGGCCGGCGTATTGCCGGTGTTGGTCTGGACGTTTCCGGCATTGATCGTTCCGAATGCATTGACGGCAACCACCGCGTTGGCGCTGCTCGCGATCGCGGTCGCCTCGTTGCTGACGTCGATGCCCGTGCTGCCGGACTGGATCAGATCATTGTTGGACGTGGTGACTGTTAGGTGGCCGGCTCCGTAGGCATAGGCGCCGACGCCGTAGGGCGACAGATTTCCCGAGGCGCCGGTTGGCGTATTCAGGGCGGTGATCGTTGCGCCATAGCCGATATTGACCGAAACGTCGCCTTGCCCATGATTGGCCGCACGGATGCCGTTGCCGGCCAGCGCGTCGATGCTGCCGCTGGCGTCGACCAAGACGTCGCCATGGACGTATTGATTGTAGCCCGAGGTGTTATTCGGATCGATGCTCGCAATGATCCCGGCCGGCGCATTTCCGCCATTGGCGAGCGAGACGCCGGATGTGATCGCGCCTTGCGAAACCACGGTCACCGTGATCGGCGACGTTACCGTCCCCAGGACGCTGGTTTGCGAACCGACCGCCACGTTCGATGCGGTTATGCCGGTGCTTCCCGACGTGATCGTTCCGCTGTTCACCACGGTGACGTTGCCGGCACGATCATTGGCGCCGGTCGTGTCGCCCCCGTAATTGGTCGCGGTGATTCCGTATTGCGCTCTACCGGATCCGCTGGTGTTGTTGGCCAATGTCGCAGTGATCGAGCCCGAATTGGAGACCGCGATCTGACCGGTGCCGTAGGTGAAGGCGTTGATGCCGACCCCGCTGTCGGCCGTGATCGTCGCGCTGCTGTCGATCGTCACATCGCCGAAGATGCCCGACAGCGGCGGGCTCGGAATGCTCGATGGCGCGCTGGCGCCGCCGAGATAGCCGGCAGCGATCCCCGCGAAATAGCCGTTGTTCACCTGTCCCGAGACGATCGTTCCAGCCGCCTCGACGCTGAGCGAGCTGCCGTTGGCAGAGGGCACCGAGGTGCCCTGGTTGTAGACCAGGATGCCGCTGGCGGCGGAGTCGATCGTGACGCCCTGCCCTGTCGTCACATTGGCGCTGCCCGCTGTCGTCAGCGCGACGATTCCCGCCGAGGTCGTGGCGTCGATCGTCGTTTGCCCCGTCGGGGTGTTCGTCGATTCGACGTTGACCGATACCAGACCCGTTCCGGTCGAAGCAGCTTCTATTGCCAGCGTCCCCGTGACATTGCCGGTATCGAAGATCGCCGCCGATCCCGTGCCCGCGCTGGCGAACAGACCGGTCCCGCCCGAGGACGCAATGCTTCCAAGGTTGACGATGGCGATATTGGCGCCCGCCGTCGTCACATTCAGTCCGGTGTTTGCCCCCGTCACCGAGATCGACGAGTTGGGATCGATCTCGGTGAGGATCGTGTCGGCGGAGTTGCTGTCGCTGGCGGAGATGTTGAGGCCGGCTGCAGTGCTCGACGAAATGGTCGCGCCGTTCAGCGCGATCGTCTGTGCCGATGTTGCCGAGACGGACTGGGCGCCGAGGCTGCCGCTCAAAGGCGTGATCGGTGTCGGCGCCAGGACGAGGACGTTGCCCGAGAGCACGCTGAACGTGTCTTGCGTCAGCGTCCCCGCAACCGTGAAATGCAGCGAGGGACCGCCGCTTTGCGTGACCGTCAGGGACGAGCCGCTGAGGCTGGCTCCCGTCATCGTGCCATTGTGCAGCTCGATGATGTCCCCGGCCGCGAGCCCGGCGATCTTGCCGCCGAAGCCGGACGGGTTATCCAGGATCAGCAGGCCCTCATTGTTGTCGAAGGACACCATCTGCCCGGAAGCGACCGTGCCGGCAAACTCGAGACTGGCATCATGTCCGATATGGAACGTGCCGGTGCTCGTGCCGGGATTGGTGTCGGTAACCGCGCCTCCGATGAAAGCCGAAGCAGCCGCAGCCACATTGATCACGCCGGAGTTCTCGACCGTCAGGCTGCTGCCGCCGAAGAGGCCGCTTGCGGCGGCCATGTTGATTGTGCCGGAATTGATGATCGTGGCTGCGCCGTTGAGGAAGTTCTGGCCGCGCACATTCCAGGTGCCGCCGGCGTGATTGTCGAACGTCGAAGCCGGGATTGCGGGGGGCGGCGCCGTGTTCAGGCTCACATTGCCGGAAATGATGCCGGAATTGTCGATCGAGATCGCGCCGGCGTTGGCATCTACGCCGCCATAATAGTCGGAGATCGCCAACGACAGGCTGCTGCCGTCGTCGTAGAGGGCCGCTGTCAGGGATCCCGAGTTGACGAGCGTTGCCGGCTGCGTGCTGCTGTTGTTGATTTGAACCACTGCGGCATTCTGGGCGCCGATGGCGGTGACCGTGCCCGAATTGGTGATCGAAATCGTGCCGGTCCCGGCCGTGCTCGGGCCAAGGCCTGTCCCGGTTCCGACCGCAATGCCGACGCCGCTGGCGGAGGTTATCGTCCCCATGTTGGCGATGGTGACGCCGCCGCCACCCTGCGCAAACGCGGTGATACCCCACAGCGGCGCGGTGATCGATGACGACGATTCGACCGTGGCGGTGACGCTGCCAACGCCGAAATTATACATGCCGATGCCGGCTCCGGCGGCGGCGTCGATGGCGGCAAAGCTGTCGACGATGACGTTGCCCGCGATTGCGGTGTTGACCGCATTGCCGCCGCCATTGTATCCGGCCCAGATTCCGCCGGGCTGACCGCCGCCGGGACCCATGTCATAGCCGGAATTGATGGTCCCCTGAGCCGTGATCGAAATCTTGCTCGTGGACGGGGCGCTCGTTGCCGCACTGTTGGCGTTGATACCGGTACCACCGGAATCGATGACGTCTCCAGTCGAGGTGGTGACGGAGACATTGGAGGCATTGTTGGTGCTGGCTTGAATGCCCCAGAGACCGTAGAGCGATCCGGCCGTAATGGTCGCGTTGCCCAGGACGTTGACGGTGACACCGCCCGAGCTGGTGCCGTTCGAATACGCGCCGATGCCATATTGAGCGCCGGACACGCTCGTTCCGGCCTCATCGGTCACGGTGACCGAGCCGGTGCCGTAGTTGAAGGCGTCGATGGCCCAGCCCGCATGGGCAGTGATATTGGCGTTGTTGTCGACCGAAACCGTTCCTTGGATGGCGTTGTTGATGGCTCCGTTGGCGCCGTAATAGCCCGCGCTGATGCCCTGCGGTTGCGACCCCGACGGATTGAGATTGGTCCCGATGGTGATGCTGCCGTTGGCGATCACATTCACGGAACTGCCGGCCGAGCTTATCGAGGTCGCCTCGTTGATCGCGGAAATGCCGCTTGCGCCCGAGGTAATGGAGTCGCCGGCCGAGGTCCTGACCGTGTCGCTGCCGGAGCCATAGTTGATCGCGCGAATGCCGAACTCGCCGGGAGCAATGATGGTCGTATTGGCTTCGTCCGTGATGCTGATGCTGCCGGTGCCGTAGTCGTAGCCGCGGATGCCGTCACCGCCGGCAGCGGTGATGTCGGCATAATTGGTGATGGTCACGGAGCCGAAGACATTCGGGTTGACGGTATTGCTGGTGCCGCCCCTGTATCCCGCAAGGATGCCTGCCGGCTCGGTGCCGCTCGTATTCGGAAGCGCTCCGGAATTGATGGTCCCATAGGCGGTGACGGTGACCGTGCTTGCAGCGGCCTGCGCAATGGCCGTTGCCTGATTGCTGACATTGATGGCCGTCGTATCGGACGTAATGACGTCGCCGCTCGACGTCACGACGGAGGCATCGCCCGCACCATAGGAGACAACCTGGATCGCCGGCCCGTGGCCGGAGACGCTGACGTCGGCGCCGGTGAGCACGGCCACCGTGCCTTTGCCGCTTGTCAGCGCCAGAATTCCGTTGGTGACGCCGCCGACATTTCCGGAAGCATCGACCGTCACACCGCTGGAATCGGCAGAATTGGTGTCTTCGGCGATGATGCCGGCGCCGGTCTCCCCGATGACGGCAGCACTCGTCGAGACCGCAACGCCGCCATATCCGTTCTGAACCACCTTGATTCCGGTATCGGCGCCCGTGACCGCTCCGGTCGGGGACACACTCAAGCCGGCCGGATTTGCCGGCGTTCCGCCCGAGCCCACGAGATCGATGGCATCGCCGCTGGTTGTCGTGACGCCGCCGGGTCCACCAATGTTGACCGGACCGGTCGCGGTGGAAACCGCATCGATGGTCCCGGTGAATCCGGTGAACGAATCGAGGATCAGGCTACCGCTCGATCCGACGAAATCGACCAGTAGGGAGGACGCCCCTGCCAGCGAAAGCGATCCGTTGGCCCCGATGTCCAGGGCGCCCGAGGTCTGGACCAGCGAGCCGGCGATCGTTAGCGCGCCATCATCGAGCAGAGTGACGTTCGGATCGTCGAGTGTCAGTGAATTGATATCAATCGCCGTCGACGACGCGATCGATGCAACGTAGGCAGCCTTCGCACCGATTGGACCGAACACGACATTCGACGTTGGACTCGGAACCGATCCGGAGCTCCAATTGGCCGCGGTCGTCCAGCTTCCACCCGCCGGGTTGCCCCAGCCGCCTGGCGTGACCGTGAGATTGAACGTGACGGGCACGCTGGCGCCAACGTTGCCGGCGGCATCCGTATCCTTGGCGACGACGTCGTTGGCGCCGCTGCCCGCAAGCGTGACAGACGTGCTCCAGCTTCCGTCGGCGTTCACGGTCGCGGTGCCGATCTGGGTCGCAACGCCGTTGAGGGTGTCGATCAGCACGACGGTCCCGCCTGGTGCCGCCTCGGTCGTCGTCACCGTGCCGGAAATGGTCTGGGTCGCCTGACTTGTCGTTCCGCCGGTCGTCCCGATCGTGACCGTCGGCGGGATCGTGTCCAATGTGAACGCCACCGGCGCGCTGGTGCCGGTGTTGCCAGCCGCGTCGGTGTCCTTGGCAACGATGCTGTTGCTCCCCTCCGACAGCGCGACGGAGGTGCTCCAACTGCCGTCACTGCCGACCGTCGCGGTGCCGACCTGGGTGCCGTTGTCGTACAGCGTGACCGTGGCGCCAGGCGTCGCTTCCGTCGAGGTCACATGACCGGCGATGGTCTGCTTGGCCTGGTTGGTGAGGCTTCCCGTCGTTGAGATCGTGACCGCCGGCGGGACCGTGTCCAGCGTGAACACCACCGCGCTGCTGGCGCCGGTGTTGCCAGCCGCATCGGTGTCCTTGGCAACGATGCTGTTGCTCCCCTCCGACAGCGCGACGGAGGTGCTCCAGCTGCCGTCGCTGCCGACCGTCGCGGTGCCGACCTGGGTGCCGTTGTCGTACAACGTCACCGTGGCGCCAGGCGTCGCTTCTGTCGAGGTCACGTGACCGGCGATGGTCTGCTTGACCTGGTTGGTGAGGCTTCCCGTCGTTGAGATCGTGACCGCCGGGGCAATCGTGTCCAACGTGAACACCACCGCGCCGCTGGCGCCGGTGTTGCCCGCCGCATCGGTGTCCTTGGCAACGATGCTGTTGCTTCCCTCCGACAGCGAGACCGAGCTGCTCCAGCTGCCGTCACTGCCGACCGTCGCGGTACCGACCTGGGTGCCGTTGTCGTACAATGTCACCGTGGCGCCAGGCGTCGCTTCTGTCGAGGTCACGTGACCGGCGATGGTCTGCGTAGCCTTATTGGTCGTTGCACCCGTCGTTGAGATCGTGACTACCGGCGGGACCGTGTCCAGCGTGAACACCACTGCGCTGCTGGCACCGGTGTTGCCCGCCGCATCGGTATCTTTGGCGACGATGCTGTTGCTTCCCTCCGACAGCGAGACCGAGCTGCTCCAGCTGCCGTCGCCGCCGACCGTCGCGGTGCCGACCTGCGTGCCGTTGTCGTACAGCGTCACCGTGGCGCCCGGCGTCGCTTCTGTCGAGGTCACGTGACCAGCGATGGTCTGCGTAGCCTTATTGGTCGTTGCACCCGTCGTTGAGATCGTGACTACC